>Ga0207415_1001772_pt1 | contig 10400 bp, 9 predicted proteins | sample Passage237A_FD_187369 | JGI IMG/M metagenome (GOLD analysis project Ga0207415, IMG submission 187369) | Cellulose adapted compost microbial communities from Newby Island Compost Facility, Milpitas, CA, USA - Passage2 37A (SPAdes) (version 3) ...
AAGCCGGCGATGCCCGCCCCAACCACCACCACGTCCTGCTGGCCCTGCGGCAAGGGCTGGAACCAGTCGGCGGTGGCGTCCTGCACGGGCCTCCAGACGGGGATGGTCAGGGCTGTGCTCATGGCGGAACCTCCGGGGTGAGGGCACGGGACGCCACCCCGGACGGCGGATGGGCCCATGCGGCCAGTTCAGCGGATCACCCGGCCCACCTTCGGCGAGCCGGCGTGAACCCCGTGTATCCGCTCCAGGCCGGGCCGCTCCGCGCGTCGGGCCAAAGCGCCATGGTCCGGTGGCCACCCGCCAGGCTTCCAGGCCAGGCAGACAGGCGGCCTGCCCGGTGCCACGGCGCTGAACCAAGCCGCCCCCCCCGGAACGCCGAAGGCCCCGCGTTGCGGGGCCTTCGGGCATCGACTGCTGGCTGTCGCGGAACGCGATCAGAACGGAATGTCGTCGTCGGCGAAGTCGTCGAAACCGCCCGCGGCAGGAGCCGCCGGGGCCGCGGCCGGGGTGCGCTGCTGGCCGTAATCGCGGCGCGGCGGGGCACTGCGCTGCGGACGCTCCCCGCCGCCAAAGCCGCCCTCGCCACCGCCACGGCCGCCGAGCATCTGCATCTCGTCGGCCACGATCTCGGTGATGTAGCGCTCCTGGCCGTCCTGGCCGGTGAACTTGTCGTAGCGGATCGAGCCTTCCACGTAGCACTGCGAGCCCTTGCGCAGGTACTCGCCGGCGATCTCGCCGAGCTTGCCGAAGAACTTCACCCGGTGCCACTCGGTGCGCTCCTGGGTGTTGCCATCGCGGTCCTTGCGCACGCTGGTGGTGGCCAGGCGGATGGTGGTCACGGCCATGCCGGACTGGGTGTACTTGGTTTCGGGGTCGTCACCCAGGTTGCCGACCAGGATGACCTTGTTGATGCCGCGCGCCATAGTCTTGGATTCCGTGTTCAGGACCCGGCCGGGCCCATGGAAAGGCAGGAGAGTATACCCGCCCCCTCCCCGCCAGCGGCTGACCCCGCGCCGCGGGGTCGGAAATCCCCCCGGCCCGGGCGGCCACCCCGCGCAGGCGCGCCGGCCCCGGCATGCGGGGCCGCGGGCGCGTGGAAAGTCCAGCCCGCGGCACCGCGCTGGGGTTTGCCCGGTGCCGCCGCTTATAATTTGCGCCTGTACTCCAGGCCGTCCGCATGGCAGACCAGTCCAGCTCCCCCACTTACGCCACCCTGCCCCAGATCCAGGCCCTGGCCGCCGCCGACATGGCCGCGGTCGACACCCTGATCCGCACCCGCCTTGCTTCGGACGTGGTCCTGATCAACCAGATCGCCGAGCACATCATCAGCGCCGGCGGCAAGCGCCTGCGTCCGATGCTGGTGGTGCTGGCCGGCCAGGCCACCGCGACCAGCCTGGGTACCACCGCCGACCACCACCAGCTGGCGGCGATCATCGAGTTCATCCATACCTCCACCCTGCTCCACGACGACGTGGTCGACGAGTCCGACCTGCGCCGCGGCCGCAGCACCGCCAACGCGATCTGGGGCAACGCCGCCAGCGTGCTGGTCGGCGACTTCCTGTACTCACGCAGCTTCCAGCTGATGGTCGAGCTGGACCGGATGGAGGTGATGCAGATCCTGGCCGACACCACCAACCGCATTGCCGAGGGCGAGGTCCTGCAGCTGCTGCACGTGCGCAACCCGGACACCGACGAGGCCGCCTACCTGCGGGTGATCGAGCGCAAGACCGCGGTGCTGTTCGCCGCCGGCACCCGCCTGGGCGCGCTGGCCTCCTGCGCCGACGCCGAGGTCCAGCAGGCGCTGTACGACTACGGCATGGCCCTGGGCTATGCCTTCCAGATCGCCGACGACGTGCTCGACTACACCGCCGACGCGGCGACCCTGGGCAAGAACCTGGGCGACGACCTGGCCGAGGGCAAGGCCACCTTGCCGCTGATCCATGCCATGACCCATTCGGACGAGGCCACCCGCCAGCGCCTGCGCCGGATCGTGCAGGAGGGTGATACCTCGGCCATGGACGAGGTGCTGGCCGCGATCCAGGCCACCGGCGGCCTGGAATACAGCCGCAAGCGCGCCCTGGACTATGCCGCCGAAGCCGAGGCCGCCCTGGCCGGGCTGCCGGAAAGCGGGGCCCTCGCCGCGCTGCGCGGCCTGGCCCGCTACGCGGTCGAGCGCAGCCACTGAACGCCGGGGCCGCGCCGCGGCCCTGCCCCCTGGCCGGACCCGCAGTCGCGCCCGGCGCCGCTCAGGCGACTCCGAGCCCGGGAATGGCGTTGATGCTGTCCGGATCGAAGCCGGCCAGTTCGGCGAAATGGCGGCCGCGTGCGGTGTAGTCGCGGTAGGCGCCGAAGCTGGGCGCCCCCGGCGACAGCAGCACCAGGCCGCGGCCACCCAGCAGCCGGCGCGCACGCGCCACCGCGTCGCCGAGGTCCGTTGCCGCCTCCAGCTGGAACCGCCCCTGCGCCGCCAGTGGCGCCAGCAGCTCGTGGATGCGCGGGCCATTGGCGCCCATGGTCACCACCGCCGCCGGCATCGCGTCACCGACATGCCGGACGAACTCGCTCCAGTCCAGGCCGCGGTCATGGCCGCCCAGCAGGATCGCCACGCGACGGCCACGGTGGCAGTCCAGCGCGGCCAGGCTGGCGTGCGGGGTGGTGCTGATCGAATCGTTGACCCAGGCCAGGCCGTCGCGCTCGCCCAGCCACTGCAGGCGGTGCGGCAGCGGCCGGAACTGTTCCACCGCCGGGGCCAGCGGCGCCGCGTCCAGGCCCAGGGCCTCGATCGCGGCCAGCACCGCGCACAGGTTGCCACGGTTGTGGTGTCCGGGCAGCGGCGCGCGGGTGGTGTCCAACACCCGGGTGTCGCCGCGGTAGAGCACCTCGCCGCGCAGATGCCAGCCATCCTCGCGGTTGAACCAGGCGATCGCGCTGTCGGGCAGCTGCAGCCTCGCCAGGCGCGGGTCGGCGGCGTTGAGCACCGCGGTGCGCGGACGCGCCTGGGTCACCAGGCGCAGCTTGTCCTCGATATAGCGCTGCTCGCTGCCGTGCCAGTCCAGGTGTTCGGGGAACAGGTTGAGCACCACCCCCACTTCCGGGCGGGTGCCGGAGGCCGCCACCTCGCCGGTCTGGTAGCTGGACAGCTCGATGGCGTAGAACTCCGGGGCGCGGCCATCGGCGCTGCGCCCGGGCAGGTCCAGCAGGGGCAGGCCGATGTTGCCGGCCAGCGCCGTGCAGTGGCCGCCGGCACGCAGCAGGTGGGCCAGCAGCGAGGTGGTGGTGCTCTTGCCCTTGGTCCCGGTCACGCACACGCTGCGCGCCTGCGCATGCTCGGCAAACCACAGCCGGGTCCCGCCGATGAACTCGGTGCCGCTGGCAGCGGCCGCCTGCGCCTCCGGGTGGTAGGGGCTTATGCCGGGCGACTTGACCACCACCTCGAAGGAGGCCAGCAGCTGCGCGTCCACCGGGCCGGCATGCGCGTGCAGCTGGGGATCACCCAGGCGCGCGGCCTCCTCGGCCTCGGCCGGGCTGCACAGCAGGTGCAGCGGCTGCCCGGGCAGGCGCGCGCGGATCGCGCGCCAGGCGGCATGGCCTTCGCGCCCCCAGCCCCACAGCGCGACCGCGCGCCCCTCAAGCTGCGAAATGCGCACGCACCCGCTCCCAGACCGGCGCGGGCACGCGGTGCTCGCCTTCCAGCGCCAGCAACGGCTCCAGCGCCAGCCCGGCCGGGTCCAGCTGCGGCTGGATCAGGCGGGCGAAGCGGGCCACCAGCGCGTCCTCGCGCCAGTCCGCGCGCGCCGCCAGCTGGGCCATGGCCGCGCGCGACTCACGGCCCTCGCCCACGCATTCGAACGGTTTGTGGTCCTGGAACTCGAGCAGGGCGTCGTAGCCGGCGGCCTGGGCCGGGTCATCGAGCAGGTTGCGGCCGAAGATCCGCACCAGCCGCGGCTTGGGCATGAACGGGGCCAGGGCCAGGAACACGAAGTGGCACTTGGGACACATCCCGCACCAGCGCTGCGCCGGCTTCTCGCCAAGGATGTGGAAGTTGCGGTTGCAGCTGGAGAAGTGCGCGTCGTAATGCTCGCTGCGGGCGAACTGGCGGGCTACCGCCAGCTCCGACAGCGGCCGCAGCAGCGAGTAGTAGTGCAGGTCGGCGGCGACCTGCTGCTGCAGGTACTGGCCAAAGGCCTGCTCGAAGGCCCAGCCCTTGGACCACTGGTGGTTCACCTCGCCGGTGCCCGGGATCAGGCTGCCGTAACTGGCCGAGCGCTCGTTGGAGAACACCACCTGGCCGGCGCCGGTCAGCACCGCGGCCAGGGACAGGATGGCCGAGTTCACCGCGGTCACCGGGATGTGCCCGTTGTACGCGCCCTGGCGGTTGATCTCGAACAGGGCCGGGGCCAGGGCGCGGCCGATATTGAGCGTGGGCAGGCCGGTACGTTCGGCGCAGCTGCGGATCAGCTGGGAGTTGCCGATCCAGGCCACGGTCTGGTCCACGCCGGCCGCGCGCAGGGCCTCGATGCTGACCAGCGAATCCTTGCCGCCGCCAATGGCCACCAGCGCGCGCGCGCCCAGGCCCAGCGCCGGGGCGGGCGCGGCCGCGCCCGCTTCGGCGGGAAACTGCAGGCGGCCACGCAGGTCCAGGCCGTTGCGGTAGGCGAACTCGCCCAGGCCATTGAGATAGACCTGTTCCAGCAGGGCCGCGGTGGCCGCATCGATCGGCTCGCCCTCGATCACGATCCGCGGCGGAACCGCGGCCTTGTAGTAGCTCACGCCGGCGACCAGGTGGAGCAGGCGCAAGGCCTTGTCCACCGCGGCGCGACGCGCCGGATCCAGGGCGAAGGGCGCGCCGGGGATGGTGATGGTCTCCACCAGCTCGGGGCCCTGGTCGAAGGCGTAGGCCAGCTCGGCCACGCCGGTGGCCGGATCGAAGCCGCACCGGACGAAGCGGAAAGCCTGGACGGCGTCTCGGTTGAAGGTGGTCATGCGTTTTCCATGCTGGAACAGGTGCCCGCGGCGCCAGCGGCGGCGGCCATGCGGGGTAAACAGGCGGCCACGGCGCGCAGGCGCCGGGCCAGGGCTGTCAGGGTAGCGCCGCGCGCCGGCAAAGGCAGCCTCCGGACGCGGCCAGGCCGGTGCCGCGCCAGCGGCGGTTCAAGTCCGGCCGCCGCGGCGCGGGTGCGCAGGCGGCCCGCGCGAGCGGGGGCTTCAGCCCAGGACCCCATCGATCACCCGCTCCTGCGGCAGCTGGCGCAGGTTGTAGCGGCTGGCCATGGTGTAGCCGTAGGCGCCGGCATCGGCCACCAGCATCACGTCGCCGGGGCTGGTGGCGGACGGCAGCCGCCGGCGCTTGCCGAACAGGTCGCTGGACTCGCAGATCGGCCCGACCACGTCGAACACGCCATCGGTCGCCTCGCCCAGGCGGGACAGGTTCACGATGTCGTGCCAGGCGTCATACATGGCCGGGCGCACCAGCGCGTTCATGCCCGCGTCCAGGCCGACCCGGCGCACGCCGTCCTTCTCCACCACCTGGGTGGCATGGGCCAGCAGCACGCCGGCCTCGGCTACCAGGAAGCGGCCGGGCTCGATCACCAGGCCGAAGGCCGGGTGCACCTGGCGCACCTGGGCCAGGCTGGCGCCCCAGGCCTCCAGGTCGAAGGGTTCGTCCTCCGCCCCATAGGGGATGGGCAGGCCACCGCCGATGTCCAGGGTGGCCACGCTGCCGATGCGGCGGGCGAAGCCGGCCAGCTCGTCGCACATCAGCCGCCAGTGGTCGGGGTTGTCCACGCCGCTGCCCAGGTGGGCGTGCAGGCCGGTGACCACCACCCCCAGGCCGCGGGCCAGTTCCATGAATTCGTCCACCCGGGTGGCGGCGATGCCGAACTTGGCGTCCTTGCCGCCGGTGTTGACCTTCTCGTGGTGGCCGTCGCCATGGCCCAGGTCGATGCGCAACCACAGGCTGCGGCCGCGGAACACCTCCGGCCAGCGCCGCAGCAGCTCGGCATTGTCCACGGTCACGGTCACGCCCAGGGCCAGCGCCTGCTCGTATTCGTCGATCGGGGCGAAGCTGGGGGTGAACAGCACCCGCGCCGGGTCCAGCTGCGGCAGCTGCGCGAACACGTGACGCAGCTCGGCCAGCGACACGCACTCCAGGCCGAAGCCCTCCTCCACCAGCGCCGCCAGCACCTGCGGGTGCGAGTTGGCCTTGATCGCGAAGTAACGCCGGTCCACCGCCGCCACCTGCTTCAGCTGCCGCGCGCGCTCGCGCACGGTGGGCAGGTGGTAGACGTAGCTGGGGCTGCCCTCGGCGGCGATCTGCAGCAGGCGCTCGCGTTCACGCCGCCACCACGGTTCCGGGCGCGGCCGCACCGCGCCGTTGAGCTCGCGCCAGCGCGGGCCGAACACCTCGGTCTCGGCCACCGGCATGGCGCCGCTGTCGATCAGCGCCTGGTGCAGCTGCGACAGCAGGCCGTCGGCATCGGCCTCGTCGATCACGAAGGTGAGGTTAAGGTCGTTGGACGACTGCGAGATCATGTGCACCCGCTCGTGGCCGAAGGAGGAGAACACCTCCGACAGCTTGTGCAGCAGCGAGCGCATGCCGCGACCGACCAGGGTGATGGCCGCGCAGGGCACGATCACCTTGCAGCGGCCGATCTTCTGCAGGTCGGCGGCCAAGGCCGAGAGCACGTCCTGGCTGAGCAGGTTCTCGCTCGGGTCCAGCGACACGGTCACGTTGGTCTGCGAGGTCCCGATCATGTCCACCGACAGGCCGTGCTTGCGGAACAGGGCGAACACGTCGGCCAGGTAGCCGACCTGCTGCCACATGCCGATGTCCTCCACCGAGACCAGGACCACGCCGTTGCGCCGGCTGATCGCCTTCACCCCCGGCACGGTGGCCGCGCTGCGGTCGATGGTGGTGCCCGGCAGGTCCGGCCGCTCGGTGTCCAGGATCGCCATCGGCACGCCCGAATCGCGGCAGGGCTTGATCGAGCGCGGATGCAGCACCTTGGCGCCGGTGGTGGTGATTTCCTGGGCCTCGGCATAGCCCAGGCGGCTGAGCAGGCGCGCGTCGGGCACCTCGCGCGGGTTGGCGCTGAACATGCCCGGCACGTCGGTCCAGATCTCGACCCTGGACGCCCCCAGCAGCGCACCGAAATAGGCCGCCGAGGTATCCGAGCCGCCGCGGCCGAGGATGGCGGTGCCGCCGTCCTGGTGGCGGGCGATGAAGCCCTGGGTGATGAGCATGCGCGTGGGCTGGGCGGCAAAGCGCGCGCGCCAGGCATCGTCGGCTTCCCACTTGCAGTTGACCGACAGCCGCCGCGCCCACTCGCTCTGGTTGGCCTGCGGCGGCAGCGCCTCCAGCCATTCGCGCGCATCCATCCAGCCGAAGTCCAGGCCCTGGGCACGCAGGTAGGCCGCGCCCAGGGTCGAGGACAGCAGCTCGCCCTGGCCCAGCACCTCGGCCTGCCAGTCCAGCGGACGGGTCGCCGCGCGCGGATCGGCCAGCAGCGCGCGCAGGGCGCGCAGGCGCATGCCCAGCACGGCCTCGGCGTCGAGTTCGAGCTCGGCGAGGAATTCGCGGTGGCGCGCCTCCAGCGCATCCACCCGCGCGGCACTGTCGGCAGCGCCGTCGGCGATGGCGGTCAGCTCATTGGTCACCCCCGACAGCGCCGACACCACCACCAGCACCCGCCCGCCGGTGGCCTCCGCCCGCTGTTTGGCCAGTTTGCCGATCGTGTCCCAGCGATGGCGACGCGACACCGAAGTGCCGCCGAACTTGAGGACGATCCAGCCGCCAGTGGCGGCGTCTTGCACAGGCGAAACTGCGGACATTGGACTCTTGGGACCACCCGACCACCGGGCATGAACCGGCGATTCTACGCTTTTCGCGGCACCCACCGCAGGACGGGAAAAAGGCGGAAATTCCCGGCGCAAAGCGTCACATTCGCAACCATTCGCGGGCTGCTAGCCTTGCCTGGAAGTCCCTTCCAGAACCCTGCCGATGAGCCAGCCCCGCCGCTTCCTCCAGGTCGACGTGTTCGCCCCGCGCCCCGGCGCCGGCAACCCGCTGGCGGTGGTGCACGACGCGGCCGGGATGGACGATGCGGCCATGCAGGCCTTCGCCCGCTGGACCAACCTGTCCGAGACCGTGTTCTTCCTGCCGCCGGCCAGCGCTGGCGCCGATTACCGCATCCGCATCTTCACCCCGCGCATGGAGCTGCCGTTTGCCGGCCACCCCAGCGTGGGCGCGGCCTGGGCGGCGCTGGACGCCGGCATCGCCGACGGCGCCAGCGGCCAGCTGCTGCAGGAATGCGCGGCCGGCCTGCTGCCGGTGCGGATCAGCCGTCGCGCCGGCCTGCTGCTGCCGGCAGTGCGCAGTCCGCGCGCCCGCGCGCAAGCGCAGCCGGCGCCGGACTGGCTGCGCGCTCCTCGGGTGTTTGACGCGGGCCGCGGCGCGCTCGCACCGCAGCTGTGGGACAACGGCCCGCAGTGGTGGCTGCTGGAACTGGAATCGGCCGCCGCGGTCCGCGCCCTGCAGCCGGACCTGGCCCGGATCGAGGCCCTGCCCGGCGGCGGCAAGCTGGCCGTCTTCGCCTGGGACCCTGCCGGGCAGGTGCTGGTGGTACGTGCCTTCGCCCCCGGCGTGGGCATCCCCGAGGACCCGGCCACCGGCAGCGTCAACGCCAGCATCGCCGCCTGCCTGCACCAGGCCGGCCGCCTGCCCGGCGGGCGCTCGCACTACCGCGCCAGCCAGGGCCGGGAGATCGGCCGCGACGCGGTGCTGGAGCTGGAAATCGATGGCGAGGGCGAGGTCTGGGTCGGCGGCCAGGTGCATGCGGTGATCCGCGGCGCGGTGGATTGGTAATCTCGACACTTTCCCCCGAAGCACGAGATTCACGCATGGCCCTGCGCCCCTATGTCCTGGTGGACGTGTTTGCCGACCGGCCCGGTGCCGGCAACCCCCTGGCGGTGCTGCCCGATGCCCGCGGCCTGGACGATGCGGCGATGCAGGCCATCGCCCGCTGGACCCGGCTGCCGGAAACCACCTTCGTGTTCCCGCCCACCCGGCCCGGCGCCAGCTATGCCATCCGCATGTTCAGCCCCAGGCGCGAGGTACCCTTCGCCGGCCACCCCAGCGTGGGCACCGCGCACGTGGTGCTGGAAGCCGGGCTGGCCCAGCCGCAGGACGGGTTGCTGGTGCAGGAAGGCATCGCCGGGCTGCTGCCGCTGCGGGTGGACCAGGCTGGCGACGCGCGCACCATCGCCATCCGCACCCCGCGCGCGCAGCTGGTGGAAACCGCTGATGCCGGCGGCAGCCGCCTGCTGGAAGCGCTGGACTGGCTGCCGCTGGGCCAGCTGCCGCCGGCGCTGATGGACGGTGGCCGCCGCTGGTGGCTGGCCGAGGCGGTGGACGAGGCCAGCCTGCGCGCGGCGCAGCCGGACTGGGAAGCGATCTCCGGCCTGGCCCGCGCCACCGGGAGCATGGGCGTGCTGGCCTATGCCCGCTGCCATGGCCGCGACTACCAGGTCGCCGCGCGCGCCTTCGTCGGCGGCGCGGCAGGCATGTTCGAGGACGCCGCCTCCGGCGCGGCCAACGCCACCCTGGCCGCGTGGCTGGCACTGCGCGATGCCCTGCCCGGCAAGGGCGGACGCTACCGGGTCAGCCAGGGCCGTGAAGTCGGCCATGACGCACGCCTGGACATGCACGTGGATGCCGAGGGCGAGGTCTGGTCCGGCGGCCAGGTGGTCAGCGTGGTCCGCGGCCAGATCGACTGGCCCTGAGTGGCGACGCCGCGCCGGCTGCCCGGGCAGGCCGCGGCCATTCCCCGGGAAGGCAGCGCGGCAGGCTCAGCCGCCGCGCACCCACCATAGCGCCAGCAGGCCGCCACCCAGGGTGATCGCACCCAGGCGGCGCAGCCGCGCCAGCGGCAGCTGGCACAACTGCTCCATGGTCCGCCGCCAGGTGGCCGGGGCCACGAACAGGAACAGCCCCTCCAGCACCGCGACCAGGCACAGTGCCGAAGCCAGCTCCTGCGGCATCAGCGGTCGCTCTTGAGGTACTGCAGGAACGGATCGTTGCGGTCCAGCACCACCACGCCCTGGCCATCGGCGAAGGAGGCACGGTAGGCCTCCAGGCTGCGGTAGAAGGCGTAGAAGGCCGGATCGGCGCCGGCGGCCTGGGCGTACAGGCGCGCGGCCTGGGCATCGCCCTCGCCACGCAGGCGCTGGGCGTCGCGCTCGGCCTCGGCCACGATCACCGCCTGATCGCGGTCGGCCTGGGCGCGCACGGTACGCGCCTGCTCCTCGCCCTCGGCGCGCAGCGCGCTGGCCACCTGCTTGCGCTCGGCGCGCATGCGATCGTAGACCTGCTTGATCACGTCGCTGTCGGTGGGCAGGTCGAT
>Ga0207415_1001775_pt1 | contig 10386 bp, 6 predicted proteins | sample Passage237A_FD_187369 | JGI IMG/M metagenome (GOLD analysis project Ga0207415, IMG submission 187369) | Cellulose adapted compost microbial communities from Newby Island Compost Facility, Milpitas, CA, USA - Passage2 37A (SPAdes) (version 3) ...
CGACGTGACCGAGGATGACTGGGACGCTGCTGAGGCCGCGAAGGAGGCGTTCCCTGCATCTCGCGGCACGTCGATCGAGTCGCTCGCGGCCGGGATCGAGGGGGCCCGAGTGGCTTGGGAGAAACTCCCGGACACGGTGACGTCGATCGTGGTGCTGCGTGACGTCCCCCGGCCGCGCACCGACCTCCTGGACTGTCTGCACACCGCGACGGACAAACAGTTGGCGCAGGGTGCCCCCCAGTGCGAGTTGTCGAGGTCCGAGGCGCTGCTTCCGGATCCGTTGGCAGTTGCGGCGACGCTAGGTGAGCCGCGCGTGCGCCTGGTGGATCTGACGGAGGTGTTCTGCACTGCCGACACGTGCAGGGTCATCATCAATGGTGCGAGCGTCTATCGAGACCAAGAGCATCTGACCACCATCTTCGCGGCAAGCGTCGCCGAGGAGATCGCCGCCGCGCTGTCGTAGTGCTTGCAACCTACGGTGCCGTAGCCTACGCTTGCGTAGGTATTTGAAGGGGGAGTCCCCATCCCGCACCCTGGAGGCACTCATGGACGCTGTCGGTCCGCTCTCAGACGACGGCCTCGTAGGTCTGCTGAACCACACAGGTGAGCGCACGGAACACGAGTTCTTCTCGCCCTACGCCAAGGACCTCACCCCCGAGGACCTGCGCGGCTTCTACCGCGCCATGACCATCACCCGCGCCTTCGACTTCGAGGCGACAAGCCTGCAGCGTCAAGGTGAGCTCGGCCTGTGGGTGCAGTCCTGGGGACAAGAGGCCGCCCAGGTCGGTTCGGGTGCCGTGGTGCGCGAGCCCGACTTCGTCTTCCCCAGCTACCGCGAGCACGCGGTGGCTTTCCAGCGCGGCGTAGACCTGCCGCAGATGCTCAAGATCTTCAGAGGACTCCAGCACGGAGCGTGGAACCCGGCGGACCACAACTTCCACCTCTACACGCTGGTCATTGGCGCCCATACCCTGCATGCAACCGGCTATGCCATGGGTATGGAGCTTGACGGCCTCGTCGCCAGCGGCGACCCCGCGCGCGACGGGGCCGTCATCACCTACTTCGGCGACGGAGCCACGGCCCAGGGCGACGTCAACGAGGCCCTCGTGTTCGCGTCGGTCTACAACGCGCCCGTCGTGTTTTTCTGCCAGAACAACCAGTTCGCGATCTCCGAGCCCACCACCCGCCAGTCGAAGGTGCCGATCGCGGACCGCGGCAAGGGCCACGGCATGCCTTCCGTGCGCGTCGACGGCAACGACGTCATCGCCTGCTACGCGGTCACCAACTGGGCCATGCAATACGCGCGCTCCGGCGCCGGCCCCGTGTTCGTCGAGGCGTTCACGTACCGCATGGGTGCTCACACCACCTCAGATGACCCCACTCGCTACCGCACCAAGGCGGACGAGGAGTACTGGGCGCAGCGCGACCCCATCGCACGTCTCGTGACCTACCTCAAGGCCATCGACGAGCTGCCCGATGAGTTCGTTGAGTCGGTCGACGAGGAGGCCAAGGAGCTGACCCGCCGCACACGCGAACTGGTGCGCTCGTGGAAGCCCGGCCCCAGCGTCGGGATGTTTGACCACATCTATGCCGCTCCCCACGCGACCGTCGACGCGGAGCGCGAGTGGTTCAAGCGCTACGAGCAGTCCTTTGTTGAGGCCCACTGATGACCACGACCGAGAAGATGACCCTCGCCGGCGCGATCAACGCCGGCCTGCGCGCCGCAATGGAGCGCGACCACAAGGTGGTCCTCATGGGAGAGGACGTCGGCAAGCTCGGCGGCGTGTTCCGAGTGACCGACGGCCTGCACAAGGACTTTGGCGACCAGCGCGTCATGGACAGCCCGCTCGCGGAGTCGGGCATCGTGGGCACGGCCATCGGACTCGCGCTGCGCGGCTATCGGCCGGTGGTGGAGATCCAGTTCGACGGCTTCGTGTTCCCCGCCTTCGACCAGATCACCACGTCGCTCGCCAAGCTGCATGCGCGCTCCGGCGGCACCCTCACCGTCCCTGTCGTGATCCGGATCCCTTACGCGGGCAACATCGGCGCGATCGAGCACCACTCGGAAAGCCCCGAGACGCTCTTCGCCCACACGCCCGGCCTGCGCGTCTGCACGCCGGCCACTCCGCAAGACGGCTACGACATGATCCAGCAGGCCATCGCTTCGCCGGACCCGTACCTGTTCTTCGAGCCCAAGGCCCGCTACTGGGACAAGGGAGACGTGGTGCGCGACCGCGTTGACGCGCAGCTGTCCGCCCCCGACGGCGCCCTCGCGGCCACGGCCGAACTGGGCCTTGCGCGCATCGCTCGCGAAGGCGCCGACGTCACCCTGGTTTCCTACGGCCCGACGGTGCGGCTGGCTCTGCAGGCTGCCGCCCTTGCCGAGGAATCGGGTGTGAGCGCCGAGGTCATCGACCTGCGCTCGCTGTCGCCGCTCGACTCCGACGCCGTTGTCCGATCCGTGAAGAAGACCGGTCGCGCGGTGGTCATCCACGAGGCCGTCAGCACCTACGGCGCGGGCGCCGAGATCGCCGCCCGCGTCTCCGAGCAGGCCTTTTTCCACCTGCACGCGCCAGTGCTCCGCGTGGGCGGCTTCTATGCGCCCTACCCTGGAGCAAAGTACGAGCACGACTACCTGCCCAACGTCGACCGCGTCCTCGACGCGGTGGACCGCGTGGTTGCCCACTAAGGAGCAGCGGTGAGCCGAATCTTCAACCTTCCCGACGCTGGAGAAGGCCTGACCGAAGCCGACATCATCACGTGGCTCGTCAAGGAGGGCGACACCGTCGAGGTGAATCAGCCCATCTGCGAGATCGAGACCGCGAAGTCGCTGGTTGAACTGCCGTCGCCTTACGACGGCGTGGTCAAGAAGCTGCTCGTTGCCGAGGGCGAGACGGTTGACGTGGGTGCGCCCATCGTCGAGTTCGACGTCGAGGGTGATGAGTCCGCGCCCGAGGAGGAAGTGTCCGCTTCGGTCCAACCTGCTCCCTCCGGCTCCGCCTCCGGTCACGAGGACCTCGCAGACACTTCCCCCTCTGACGCTGAGGGGGCGGGTGCAGCCGAGTCTTCGAGCCAGGCCACCTCATCAGGTGGGGCAGCAAGCGAAGGTGAGTCAGCGTCGGGCGCTGTGCTCGTTGGCTACGGCGTGAAGACCGGAAGTGTGAAGCGCCGCGAGCGCAAGCCCGATTCGCTTGAGCCGATCGGCGGCGAGGAGGACGACCCGTTCCCCGTGCTCGCGAAGCCTCCGGTGCGCAAGCTTGCGGCTGACCTTGGCATCGACCTCACCACCGTGACCCCTTCCGGACCTGGCGGCATCGTGACCCGCGAGGACGTGGAGCAGCACGCGAAGGCGACATCGGCTCGAGCGCTCGCGACGTACGAGGCAGACGACCAGCCATGGCTCGCCTCCGGGGTCTCGACGCCGGACGGCCGCGCGACCCGCGTGCCCGTGAAATCCGTGCGCAAGCGCACCGCGGAGGCGATGGTGCGCTCGGCGTTCACCGCGCCGCACGTCACCGTGTTCCACACCGTGGATGTCACGGAGACGATGAACCTCGTCGCCAAGCTCAAGGCCGATCGCGAGTTCGCCGACGTCCGCGTCACACCGCTGCTCATCGTCGCGAAGGCGCTGCTGCTCGCCGCTCGCCGCCACCCCGAGATCAACGCCTCGTGGGATGAGGAGGCGCAGGAGATCGTCTACAAGCACTACGTGAACCTCGGCATTGCGGCCTCGACGCCGCGCGGCCTCGTGGTGCCCAACATCAAGGACGCGCACCGCCTCCCGCTCCACGCCCTCGCGGTGAAGATTCAGGAGCTCACGGCCGACGCTCGGGCCGGCAAGACCTCGCCCGCGGCTCTGTCTGACGGCACCATCACCATCACGAACGTGGGAGCGCTCGGCATCGACACCGGCACCCCGATCCTCAACCCGGGTGAGGCGGCGATTCTTGCCTTTGGCGCGATCCGCCAGCAGCCGTGGGTGCACGACGGCGAGATTCAGGTGCGATGGGTGACGCAGCTCGCGCTGTCGTTCGACCACCGGCTGGTTGACGGCGAGCTGGGCGCGCGGGTGCTTGCCGATGTCGCGCGGGTCATGAATGACCCCGCGCACGGGCTCGTCTGGGGTTAACTGCCTAGGGTCGGATCAGGCGGCGAGGGGGAGTTATCGTGACGCGTCCATGTCGCTTTGTATCGCTCACGATGTTGGGCCTTGACCCCGGATCGTGGACACGGTGTCATTTCGGTTATGCCGCTTCCGCGAGCGTAGCGGAGAGCGCGGTCTCGTAGGCGTCCGGGCTCATGTTGCCGATCGCGGAGTGCCTGCGGCGGGTGTTGTAGCGGTTCGCCCATCGGAACACGGCCCGGTAGGCCGTGGGCGCGTCGGGGAACGCGGGACGCCCCTCGAGGAGCTCGCGTTTGAGCGCCGCGTTGAACGACTCCGCGAGGGCGTTGTCGGCGGACGAGCCGACCTGGCCCATCGACTGGATCACACCCAGGTCCTCGCAGAGGCCGGTGTAGGACTTCGAGGTGTAGACGGACCCGTGGTCCGAGTGGAACACCGCCCCGCGCAGGCTGCCGCGCCCCTGCCACGCGGCTTTCAGCGCGTCCTCGGGTCAGCTTGCGAGAGCCGAGGTCGATGCAGGACGCGAGGTAGAGGTTCGTGCCGTCCGCGACGGGCAGGTAGGTGATGTCTCCGACGTAGCGGCGACCCGGCTCCCCGATGGAGAAGTCACGGCCGAGCAGGTCGGGGAAGCGGCGGCCGGACTGATCCGGGATCGTGGTCTTCACGCGCTTGCGCAACCGGATCCCAGCGAGGCGGTGCTCGCGCATCACCCGGGCGACGCGCTTGCGGTTCACCCGCCGCTCGGGGGCGGCGCCGTCGTTCAGCTCGGCGGTCACCCGGGGTGCGCCGTAGGCGCGGTCCCCGCCCTGCTCGGGATCCTGCACCTGCCGGATCCGCGCCGCCAGCGCCGCGTCTGCCGCCGCTCGCGCGGCTCGTCCGGGCGCGGCGGCCAGCCACGCGTAGAACGACGACCTCGCCACCTCGATCACCTCACACAACCGCTTCACGCCGTAGGCGTCCTTGTGGTCCTCGACGAACTGGAAGCGGTTCACCAGTTCGTCTCCCCGGCGAAATACTTCGCCGCCTGACGGAGGATGTCCCGCTCCTCCGCGAGCTTGCGGACCTCGGCCTGCGTGCGGGCCTGCCCGGCCCGCAATACCGCGTTCTCCGCCTCCAGTCGGGCGATCCTCGGCGCCTGCGACTCCGGCCGTGCCGGCGGCTGCTCGGGCGCGTCCGTGTCGGGCGTCGTGGTCCCGGAGCCGAGCCCCGCGACCCACTCCTTCAACGCACCCCGGGACACCCCAAGATCCGCAGCGATCCCCTTGAGCGTCGCGCCCGGCGTCGACTCATACAAATCCACCGCCCGGCGACGGAACTCGTCCGTGTAGTTCTTCCTGGCCATCCTTGGATTCTCGCTTCCCCCAGCAGGGTGCTGGATTGAGCGTGTCCAAGATCAAGGGTCAAGCCCCGAACTCCGGCGAATCCCACACTGACCACGTTGGTGGATCTGGCGTCGGCGTTGCGATGCACGGTCACGGACTTGGTCAAGGACATCGACGTCGCGAGCTAGCCGCGTGTGGACCTTGACAGGGTTCACCCCCTCGTGTGGACTTCGCCACGCCGCGCGAGTTTTCGTACCGCCCCGCGCGGCAGCGAACTAGGCTGGCGAGGCACGCTGTGGGGAGCGGACCGCCCACATGGAGTGAGGGATCTCATGCGCACTGCCAACTGGCTACGCCGCACAGCGGCCACGCTACTCACCGCACTATTTGTCGCAGGGGTCACGGTTGTGGCCCCGGCCCCGGCCCAAGCCGCAGACGGGTTCAGCGTCGACGACTTTGCCGGGAATGCGATGGGCACGCGCAGTGCCATCCCCGCGAGCGGCCTTAACTGCGACGTCACCGACAAGACGTCGCTGACCATGGGCACGGGAACGATGCGCGTAAACATCGACGTTCCGGACTCCAGGGGCTGCCGGTACGCCAGTTCGGGGGTGATCTGGACGGCGGATACCTCCGTGAACATTGAGCAAAACGGCGCGGATCGCATCATCCTCAAGTACCGCGACGTCTTCCCCAACCAGCCCAGTGCGGTCACGTTCGGTCTGCGCCTGGTGGACGTCAACGGCCGCACCGCAACGGTGGGCGGCCTCACTCGCAACGGCGGCGCCGCCGGCAACTGGCTCACCATCCGCTACGTGCCGGAGTACGTAGGCGACGTGTCCGTGCTCAGCTTCCAGGGCGGCTTCGACAAGGGCCACGTGAAGTCCGTCGCGCTCTACATCGCCGCGACCACCAACAACCAGAACATCGCCGTCACCTTCGAGGGCATCGGCACCAACGTGGGCGAGCCGTCGTACGTTGCGCCGTCGTTCGGCTCCGCCGCGTTCTACGAGTTCCCTGAGAACACGTCCACCACCAAAACCTTCACCGTCACGGGCAACCCGGCACCAGATGTCTCGTGGACCGGCAAGCCCAGCTGGATGACGATCACCACCAGCACCACGAGCGGCGGCCGCCAGGTCACCATGACCGGCAACCCCGGCACCGCGTACTCGGACTCGAACATCTCGTTCCACGCCAACGTCGCGAGCTCTCTCACGGCCGACGCTGCGGTCAGGATCGTTGTCCCGTCACCCGTCACTGTCACCGCCAACGCGACGAACACGACCGTCGGCACAGCCGGCCCGATCGTCGTGGGCACGGCCACTGCGATCCCGTCGCCCACCTCCGTGACCGGCGCCACCGGCTTGCCACCGGGCACGAGCCTGGGCGTGTCGGGCACCAACATCGTGCTCAACGGCACTCCCACCACTCCGGGCACCTTCAGCGTGGCCGCGACCGTGGGCAACGACTTCCGCACCGCGCCGTTCTCGCGCACCATCGTCGTGGGCCAGGTGCCCGCTATCGACACGGTGGGCACGCAGGCGTTCTTGCGCGGCTCTGCGATCGTGCCATTGAAGGTCAACGCCAGCGGCTACCCGGAACCCAGCATCGCCATCACCAACCTGCCGGCCGGCCTCACGGCTACGAACGGCGTCATCTCGGGAACGCCAACCACCACCTCGACCACCGTTGTCTCGGTGCAAGCAACCAACAGTTTTGGCGCCGACACCAAGACCTTCACCATCAACGTGGGCGACGCCCCCACCGTCACCGCGCCAAGCACCCTCGATCTCATTGCGGGCACGGCGCTCGACGAGACCCTCCCCGTGACGGGCGTGCCCACCACGTTCACCGCGACGGACCTGCCCGCGGGCGTCTCCGCGCAGTTCTCCGGCGGCGTGGCCAAGCTGGTGGGAACCCCAACCCGCCCCGCGAGCCCGGCCGCAGCGTCGGGCACCGCAACTGTCACCGTCACCAACGACTTTGGCTCGCAATCCAAGCAGGTCGCTTGGACCGTCAAGTCAGCGCCTCAGTTCAGTGGGCCCACAAGCCTGGTGGCGCCGCTTGGGGCGGCCATCACGCCGGTAGTCATTGCGGTGGACTCGTACCCCACCTCTACGATCACGATTCACGACCTGGGTGGTGACGACGGCCTGTTGCCCCAGGGACTCAGCATCGACACGAGCACCCCTAACGAGGTCCGCATCACCGGCACGCCCACGGCCGTGGGCTCCCAGGCGATCCGCATCGATGCGTTCAACGGCGTGACGGGCATCACGTACAGCCACTCGATCGCGATCACCGTCACTGCGGCACCGGTCTTCGCCAACACGGCGCCCGAGTTCTTGATACTTCAGGGAACAACCGAGGTGTTCGACGTGAGCCCGGAGGGGTACCCCAAGCCCACGCTCACCCTGCAGTCCGCGCTGCCACCGTGGCTGACCTTCGATGCCTCGACCGGTGAGTTCACAGCCTCTCCAGCAGCATCGGTGAGCGGTGACTGGGGACCGTTCCGTGTGCAGGCGACCAACCTGGGCGGCACCGCCACCATCAACGTGCGATTCAAGGTCACCACGCCTCCCAACCTGACGCTGCACACCACATCGATGGCCGTGCTGCAGGGTGTGTACTTCAGTCAGAGCTACGGCGATGCGAGCGGCATCCCACATCCCCAGGTGACGGTGGAGGGGCTCCCCGCGGGCCTGACTGCCTTTAGCGGGCCGTTCGGTCTGGAAATTGAAGGGCAGACGACGGCACCGACTGGCGAGTACACCGTGGAGGTCACAGCTGACAACGGCATTGGCGAACCTGTGACGCGTACCCTCACCCTCACCGTGCAGGCTCCGGCGACGCTCGCGGTGCCGACTACGGCGATCTTGCTCGTTGGCCAAACCGGTGCGGTCACACCCACCATTGGTGGCTACCCGCTTCCCACGGTGTCCGCCACTGGATTGCCGGCGGGCCTTGCTATTGACCCTGCTACAGGGATCATTTCCGGCGTGCCGACAGCCACTGGCATCTACTCGGTGACGCTCTCGGCGAACGGTGGAGCCGGCCCAGCGCCCGCGCCGGTGGTGGTGGAGATCACCGTCGCGTCCCTACCGGTCTTTGGCCCCGCACCGAGCGACCTGACCCTGCGTCTTGGAGAGCTTGTGGGGTCGCCCGCGTTCGGCGTGGGCGGCTTCCCAGCGCCCACCGCGAGTGCCACCGGCCTCCCGGCTGGCCTGTCCATCGCCGAGGCGAGTGGCGCCGTGTCGCTGGAGGGCACGCCCACGGAGACGGGCGTCTTCGCGGTCACCGTGACCGTGACCAACGCCGCAGGCTCCGCCCAGCACACATGGAACATCACCGTCGAGGACCCCGCCCAGGTGTCCGTGGCACCCACCGCGACCGTCGACCTGGGGGAGCCGATCACCGCCATCCCGGTGACCACCGGCGGCTACCCCGCGCCCACCGTCACGGCGAGCGGCCTCCCAGACGGCCTCGAGCTGGTGAGCGACATCGCCGGCACCCGCATCGTCGGCACCCCCACGGAAGACGGCGAATACGCCGTGCTGCTCACCGCCACGAACGGCGTGGGCACGGCCGCGACGGCGCCCACCACCATCCAGGTGCGCTCCGAGCCCAGTTTGGGCGCGGACATCGACGCTGGCTTCCCCGCGGGCGAGACCACCACGCTGGCGCTCCCGATCACGGGCTACCCGGCGCCGGTGCTCACCACGTCCGCGCTGCCGGCGTGGCTCACCTTTGACGCCATTACCGGTGTGTTCTCGGCGAACCCCGCAGTGGGAGACAGCGGGCCTGGCGGCACAGTGACGGTCACTGCGACCTCTGTCGCCGGCGTCACCCAGATCGACGTTACGCTGGAGGTGACCTCCCCGCCTGCCGTGGCAGCGTCGGGCGGCACGGTGACCGTGCTCGCAGGCGAGATGGTCAACGAGAGCCTCACCGCGGTGACCGGTTACCCGGAGCCCACCGTGACGGCCACGGGCGTGCCCAGCGGGCTCGCGCTGAGCCTGGTGGAAGGCGTGCTCACGCTCACAGGCTCCACCAGCGACTCAGGGACCCACGCGATCACCGTGACGCTCGCGAACGGCTCGGGCCCCGACCTCGACGTCCCGTGGACGGTGGTCGTGAACGAGCCCGCAGCGTTGTCAGTCCCCACCGACGCGACCGGAGTGCTCGGCGACGCGCTCGACATCGAGATCGTCGCTACGGGCTACCCGGCACCCACCGTGACGGTCACAGGCCTTCCAGACGGACTGACCTTCCAGCCCGGTGCTGGCGGCGGCCACGTCGTCGGCTCGCCTACGGTGGCGGGCACCTCGACCATCGAGGTCACCGCGACCAACGGCATCGGGACCGACGCGACGGAGTCCTTCACGCTCACCGTTGACCTTCCCCAGATCGACGTCACCCTGTCTGCGGGAACCGTGACGGCGGGCGACACCGTGGGCATTGAGGCGGACGGCTTCCAGTCCGGGGAGAATGTGCGGATCGAACTGCACTCGACGCCGGTGCTGCTCGCCAACGTGACGGCCGACTCTGCCGGCAGGGTGGACCTCAAGGTTACCGTTCCCGCGAGTACCGCTGCCGGTGCACACGACCTGGTGGTGATTGGCGCCACCGGCGCGACCGGCTCCGCTCAGGTCACCGTGCTTGCCGCAGATGAGCTTTCCGGTACCGGCGCGGAGCTGGCGATCCAGGGCGGGCTCGCGCTCGCGATCCTGGCCGCCGGAGTCGTGATGCTGATTGCCGTGAGGCGCTTTGGCCAGCGGGGTGCGATCTAGCCCCAGGTGACGCGAGGCTCGCGGCCTACGAACCTCCCGTAGGCCGCGAACTCGCGCTCGAACGCGCGAATGTCGGTCGCGCTCAGCGACCCCAGCGTCGTCACCGTGATGTCGACGGTCTTGGTCTTGAGGGTCCGCTTCCAGATCC
>Ga0207415_1001791_pt1 | contig 10306 bp, 12 predicted proteins | sample Passage237A_FD_187369 | JGI IMG/M metagenome (GOLD analysis project Ga0207415, IMG submission 187369) | Cellulose adapted compost microbial communities from Newby Island Compost Facility, Milpitas, CA, USA - Passage2 37A (SPAdes) (version 3) ...
TCAGGACGCGCCGCCATGCAGTCCGCCAGCACAGCGGCGTCCTCGATCGCCATTGCCGCGCCCTGAGCTGCGAAGGGCAGCATGGCGTGGATCGCGTCTCCGAGCAGCGCCACGCGCCCACGGGTCCAGGATGTGCCGGCCGGATAGGTGAAGAGCGCCCATTTGCGCCATTGCATGACGGAAGCAATGATGGCCCGCGCCGGCTCCGACCAGTGATCCGCGGTGAAGGCCGCGCCAGCCTCGGCCACGGTCGCCGGTACGCTCCAGCCGACGTCGCGCCATTGCCCCGAACTGAATGCCACGATGTTGGTCTGTCGTCCTTGCGAGATCGGATAGGTGACGAGATGCGCGTTGCTTCCCATCCAGAGCTGGACACGGGGCAGGCGGGACTGTCTCGGCAGGTCTTGGGTATCGACCGTGCCGCGCCAAGCCATCAGACCGGCAAATCGTGGCTGTAACCCCGGCTGCAGCTGCTGGCGCACCTTGGACCACAACCCGTCCGCGCCGATCAGCGCCGCTGCTCTCTCTCGCTGCGGTTCGATACCGCGGGAGGTATGGACCGTGACACCGTGCGCGTCCTCCGCGAATGCGTCGAACTGACATCCCAGGCGCAACTCAATTTGCGGATTATCGTGAACCCGCGCGGCCAGCGCGCCTTGCAGGTCGGCGCGATGCATCACCCAATACGGCGCTGCCGGATCGGTGCCGTCGAGCGGCAAGCGGACCAGTTCGGTCCCCCTGGGTCCACTCATCACGCTAATCGCGTCGGGCGCGAGTGCGCACTGCTCCAGTCTTGGCCCGAGGCCGAGATCGACCAGTACGCGCGTGGCGTTGGGCGACAGTTGAAGACCCGCGCCGGCTTCCTCGAGCCGTTCGGCCTTTTCGATGACAACAACGCGGAAACCGCGAGCGGCGAGGGCAAGGGCGGCGGTTAATCCTCCGATGCCGGCGCCGGCTACCAGGATCGGATCGCTCGACCCGCGCACGGAACGATCAGGGAACCTGGTCTAAGACGACGCATTCAGGCGGTCGTGCCGCGCCGGGCGCGAGGTCGCTGGCGTAGCGATACAGCGTCGAGCAATAGGGGCAGATGATCTCGTTGTCGTTGCCGAGATCCAGAAACACGTGCGGATGATCGAACGGAGGATTCGAGCCGACGCACATGAACTCCCTCGACCCGATCTCGATGACCGCCACGCCAGCGTCATTGTGAAAGTGGGGAACAACGTGATCGGACATCTTTTCTCACCTTTGGTCGCGGTCGGCCCGGGCAGTCACAGGGACATCGCGCCGGTACTGGAACGGCGCGCACCATAGGGGGAGGCGTGGCTGATTCCTAGAGCGACATTGTGCCCGCTGACAGGTCTAAATTCGACACAATCCTGACGTCTTGGAGAAGCCCTTCTTTCGTCTGGCCAGTTGCGTCGGAATTGTGGCGCAGCCGAGCACCGGCATGAGGTACTTGATGACCTGGCGACGGGCCATTGCAGGTTTGGCAGGGGTCGCGGCATGCGCCGCGGCCAGCGCACTGCTTTGGCCGCGCGCCGAGCAAGCGGCCGTCCTGCTGGCCGCGCGCCACGATCCTGTCCGGTTATCCGATCTGCAACTCGATTCCGCTCTACGGAACGATCCTGCCATCTTGCGGCAGCAGATCGTGGCGGCGTTGGCGGCAGGTGACGCCGATCTCGCCACGAGCTTCGCAGAGGTCGCGGCGGACCGATCAGTCGCGCTTCCCGATGATCTGTTGAAACGCGTGGCTGACGCGAAAGCGCGAGAGGATTCGTTCGGTCAATGGGCCGGCCGCTTTGCCACGGGTCTGGTAACAGGGGAGGCCGACGATGTCGCCGGCCTGTCAGGAACTATCGCGGGCGATCTCTTCGTGTTCGGCGATATTCGTGACGTGGTGCGCGAAAGTAAGCGCGCCGCTGCGGGCGAAGAGAGCGACGGGGTGATCCTGGGTCTTGCCGCAGCGGGTCTTGCGGTGACTGCCGCAACCTATGTTTCGGCCGGCGGCGCTGTACCGGTTCGGGCCGGGCTGACGCTGGTCAAGGATGCGCGCAAGGCCGGGCGGATCGGCGAGGGCCTGTCGCGGTGGGTCGGCCGTTCCGCGCGCGATGTGATCGATACACCTGTGCTGCAGAAAGCTTTGGCAACGAATGTCTGGTGGCGGCCCAATAACGCCGTGCCCTTGGTCAAGGCAGCCTTTCGCACCGAGAAAGCTGTCGCATTGGTGCGGCTTGCCAAGGACGTCGGTCGGATCGGGCGCAAAGCCGGGAGCCGAAGCGCTTTCGATGCCATGAAGCTGGCGAACGGCCCGAAGGACATCGCAAAGGCTGCGCGGCTTGCTGAGGCCAAAGGCGGTCAGACCCGCGCCATTCTCAAACTGTTCGGCCGCGGTGCGCTGGTGCTGGCGGCTGGCACATTCGATCTGGCGCTCTGGCTTTTCGGGGCGATGCTGGCGCCGTTCGGTTTTGTCGTCTCGATCAAGACAACAACCGAACGTCTCACCTGGTGGTGGCTGCGGCGCCGAAAAGCACGGCGCGCGCAGATATGTGCGGCGGTGATATCTGCACCGCCTGTGGCCGCATAGCCGAGCTCTGGCCACACCGGCAGCAGTTGCCTAAACAGGCGCTGCCGCCGCTTCGATCATCCTTCCCACTTCAAATCAATGGAATTCAAGATGCCGAGCTTTCACAACGGCGCCGTCGAAATCGCGTATCTCGATGAAGGTGAGGGCGAACCGATTGTTCTGGTTCATGGATTTGCATCCAGCAAAAACGTGAACTGGGTTTATCCGACCTGGGTCTCCGAGCTGAAGAAGCATGGCCGTCGCGTCATCGCGCTGGACAATCGCGGCCACGGCGAGTCGACCAAGCTTTACGATCAGGAAGACTATCATATCGGCATCATGGCTTCGGACGTGATCGCGTTACTGGATCATCTCGGGCTGGAGCAATCCGATATGATGGGTTATTCGCTCGGGGCCCGGCTCACCGGATATCTCGCGCAGCGGCATCCGAAGCGTCTGCGCTCAGCGATTTTCGGCGGCCTCGGAATCGGGATGATCGAAGGCGGCGGCCCGGGGGAGAATGTCGCCAAAGCGCTCGAAGCCGCGTCCCTCGACGATGTCATCGATCCGATGGGACGGATGTTTCGCGCCTTTGCGGATCAGACCCGCTCGGATCGTAGGGCGCTGGCCGCCTGCCTGCGCGGATCGCGCCGGCTGGCCACCCGCGAGGAGGTGGCCAGTATCGCCGTTCCGGTACTCATCGCGGTTGGAACGACCGACCAGATTGCTGGCTCTGCCAGTGCGCTGGCCGAGATCATTCCGAACTCGCAAGTTCTCGACATTCCGGGCCGCGATCACATGCGCGCGGTTGGCGATCGGGTCTACAAGGCTGGCGTACTCGACTTCCTCTCGCAACGTCCCTGAGGTGACGGCGAAAGGTGGTTCAGCCGCTGGCGTCACGGCGGTTGGTATCCAGCTCGCGCTTCATCCGCATCTGCTCGATCGCAATCAACACCACCAGCACTGCGATCCAGACCATCCGCGCTCCGTAGCGGTCGTGAGGTCCGGATATCACGCCGCAGAGGAATGCATTGCCGAGCAGCGCCAGCGCAACGGTGGCGCCGAGCAGGTCCAGATGACTCAGACGCCGCTGCCGGATGGCGTTCCCCAGCAGGACGAGCAGCAGCAGCATTGACAGCAGCGCGACGGGGACATGGACCCAGTTGATGGGAACGAAGTTGATGTCCCAGTGCTGTTGATGGGCCGCGCGCATCGTCGCGGTTTGCGCGGGAAGATAACGCTCGATGATCCCGTAGGTATGTGGAATCCAGCCGTTGGTCCCTTCGCCGGTGCCGACCATCGTGAGCTGTTGTGCGGTGGCCGCCAAGGCCGCCTCGATCTGCCAGAGCGGATAGGCGGTAAGCGACTTGAGGGCAATGAAGCCCATTTCGTCATCCATTCCCTCGAAGCGTCCGAGTTTGTTGAAGATGCTGTCGTTGCTCCACAAGAACTCATCGGCGGTGGCCGGGAGTTCGTTGCGATACGGACAAAGCTTGAGTTTGATCTTGTCGCAGTTGTCATTGAGATAGCGGGCGACGATGCCGTCCTGCATCATCCGACCGAAGGTGACGCCAGGACCGCCCGGTGTCCACGCCAACTGACCCGACAGCGCGTAATTGGCAGCCAGCAACAGCGCGGCGCTGGCCACAACCGCAAGGCTTCCCTGGACCAATCCGCTCACGGAGAGAGATCTGCGAAGCCATGGCAGCAGAAGCCATCCGGCGACGCAAAGGCCGAACAGGACGCCGAAAGTCGCGCTATGAGTGGCGGCGGCGAAGGAGGTGAACACGAACAGCGCGATTTTTTCGAGCCTCGTCAGCCGCGCTCCGTGAACCACGACCAGAAAGAGGGTCAGCACTGCCAAACCCGCGAAGATATCGGTGATCAGCATCGAGGCCAGCCATGGCAATGCGGTCGTGAGGACGAGCACCAGTCCGATCGTTGCCAATCTCAGCCAGTTGGCGAGACCCAGAACGCGCAGGGTGAGGTGCAGCACCCAAAGCGTCGCGGCCGACTGGAATATCAAGTTGATCCAGAAGTACGAGCTTTCGCCGAAGTGAAGGTAGAGCCCGTAGACGGTGGACCGGCTGGGGACGAGATAGCCCTCGTACCAGCGTGCAAGGTACCCGCCGGTATCATACTGGAGCAGGGGATAGCCGTTCCAGATGGCGGGAGCGATCAGAAAAAAGAACACCGCGCCGACCCCGAAAAGGCCGGCCGTCGTTCGACGCGAGGCCGCCGTGCGGCCTGCGGGCAAAATCTGCGTGCTAATGGGCGTGTCCCCTCTGCTCCCCGTCCAGGATGCTTACAGCCAGCCGGTTTCCCAATCGATAAATAGTTGCATTCCGCGGATCACGGGCAATTGCGGCCGTCATGGCCCGAACCTATGTCCCGATAGATTTTGGTAAATTGAGGGGATTTTGCGGGCAATCCGGGAGCGTTTATCCTCTTTCCCGGCATTTTGGCGGCGAAATCTGCGCGTCTCCGTCGGCTCAGCCCTGCGGACAGAGGCGGGCAACCTGTGTTATAGGCTGGTCCCCGGAACGTAAGAGAGCCGCATGGTCGTGCATCAAGTCAATCCGCAGAACCCGAAGCTGGCCGCCCTCGATCCGATCTGGGATCGGATCCGCAGCGAGGCCGAGGACATCGTGCGGCGGGAGCCGGAACTGGCGTCCTTCATTTTCAGCGCCGTTCTTCACCATAGCCGCTTGGAAGCCGCGGTGGTGCATCGCGTGGCCGAGCGGCTCGATCATGCCGCGCTCTCGGGGGATCTGATCCGCCAGACGTTTGACGAGGCGCTAAGGGATGACCCGGATATCGGCAACGCATTCCGCGCCGATCTTGTCGCGGTCTATGACCGTGATCCAGCCACATCGCGCTTCATTGATCCGTTGCTCTATTTCAAAGGCTTCCACGCCATCCAGACCCATCGTCTGGCGCATTGGCTTTATCAGAAGGGGCGCAAGGATTTCGCCTATTATCTGCAGAGCCGATCATCGGCGGTGTTCCAGACGGACATCAATCCGGCGGCGAAGATCGGGCGAGGAATTTTCCTCGATCACGCGACCGGCTTTGTCGTTGGCGAGACCGCGGTCATCGAGGACGACGTCTCGATCCTGCACGGCGTCACGCTGGGTGGGACCGGCAAGGAGAACGAGGATCGTCATCCCAAGATTCGCCATGGAGTTCTCATTGGCGCTGGCGCCAAAATTCTCGGTAATATCGAGATCGGACATTGCGCGCGGATTGCGGCGGGATCGGTTGTCGTGAAACCGGTGCCGCATAATGTGACGGTGGCAGGTGTCCCGGCGAAGGTCGTCGGCGAAGCCGGTTGCGCTGAACCCTCGCGCACCATGGACCAGATGCTGCACGCCACCGGACTTTGATGTCCGGCCATTTGTATGACGCGCGAATTCGTATAGACAGAGCGGTGACAATCAGCGGTTCTCAGAGCCGCTGAGCGATGAATTGGAGACGCTCGTGGACGTTCAGGAAGTCAGAAAGCTCGATGCCTATCTAAAACGCCTGTTTGGCAATCCGAAAATTCGGGTGGTGCCGCGGCCGAAGAAGGAAGACTCCGCCGAGGTCTATATCGGCGAGGAGTTCATCGGCGTTCTGTTTGTCGACGACGAAGACGACGACCGGTCGTTTCAGTTCCAGATGGCGATCCTCGAGGACGATCTGGTCGACGAAGGCTGAACCGCGTCGAATACCTTTCATGATGATCCGCTCGCGGTTGAGGCCGCGAGCGGATCATTTTTATGTCGGGACAGTTTGGATGCGTCAGCTATGCGCGCTGCGCAGTTGCGTGATCAAGCGATCCATGGCGGATACGACGTCGCGCCATTGAGGAAGCCAATCCCGCGGAAAGCGGAACGTCAGATCGACGCCGTCGATACGCTGTTCGGCAAGGCATGTTCCTGGCGTTTCCTGGTTGCGCGTGCACCGCGCAACGAATCTGGTCGCGTCGACCTGGCCGAGGAGCAGATCCTCCTGTTCATAAGGCGTCCCGTCGCGGAAGGGTTGCAGGGTCAGACCGTCGGCAACAGGTGTGATCGTCGGTTCGAGATAGCGTGGATAGATCGTCTGCAAGCGTATGTCCGGCGACATGGCGCCGTGATGCTCGGCGATAGACAGAAAGATGCGCTTGAGCGTGTCCTGCACGGTCTCTACCGATTCCGCACTGACGCGGCTCGGGGCGCCTGGCGGGGCGAGCGAGGGATACTCGAAACTGAGATCAACGCGCTCCTGGGGCCCGGAATGGCGCTGGACCTTTTCCCGGATGGCCATCGGGGGGACGTTGAAGAGGATGCCGCCGATGTTGATCGGCAATTTGGCGGGAGCTTCGGGTTGCGCCCGTTGCCATGTCGGCCAGAGCAGATAAGCGACGAGGGCGATCGCGCTGATGCTGAGCAGGGCCGAGAGCAGCGCCATGCCGTAGTAGCGACCCTGCGAGGGCCGCCGGCGCCGCTGGGAATTGGAAGGCGAGGTCAGTGTTGTCATGGCCCGGATCAGCCTGAAATCAGGAGCGCTCGGTCATTGACCGAATCACCTTTGAATATGCCACGATGCGGTGGTTCGTGCGCCCTTTTGCAGACATCGGTCGCTGGATCTCGTTGGCGTCAGCGCGACACGTTAACCTTTTGTTAAGGAACAGTTGGCGGTCGGGGAGCGATTTTGCCAAGCATGATGCGCCGTTGGTGAAAGGGGCGCCCATGTCTCCGGATGCATTGAACTCGTTATTGTCGCTGCTGCTCGGATTTGCGCTCGCCGGCGCGCTGGTCAGCGGCTATCAGGCTTTCGTGCGGCGGCCGGCCGGCTTCGCACTGCTTCAGCAGGAGGCCGTCTCCCATTCATTCATGGCGGTTCCATTCCTCGTGTTCGCCGCGCCTTTCATCATCATGCGCAATACGATCCTCGGTCGCCGCCTCGAGCGGCGCCGTATTGAGTTCGTGATGATGGCGACAGTGCTGTCCGGATTCTGGAGCCTGATGTCAGGGACCTTCGTCGTCATGACATTGCGCGCGGTCGGGGTTCTCGCCTGACGTTCCACGGCTCGGTGTTTTGCATTGGCGGGGTGCTGACGTAGCATCAGCGGCATCTGTAAATTTTGAGTCGGAGATCTCATGGCGATTTACGAACTTGACGGCCAAGCGCCGGAGCTTCCCGCTGACGGCAATTACTTCGTCGCCGAAAGCGCCGCGGTCATCGGCAAGGTCCGGTTGCTCAATGCCGCCAGCGTCTGGTTCGGTGCCGTGATGCGCGGCGACAATGAGTGGATCGAAGTCGGTGAGGGCTCTAATATTCAGGACAATTGCACCTGCCACACCGATCCGGGTTTTCCGCTGACCGTCGGGAAAAACTGCACCATCGGTCACAACGTCATTCTGCACGGATGCACGATCGAAGACGGCGCGCTGATCGGAATGGGTGCGGTCGTGATGAACGGCGCGCGTATTCGGCGCGGCTGCGTCGTCGGCGCCGGTGCGATCATCACAGAAGGCAAAGACTTTCCCGAACGCTCGCTGATCCTCGGCGCGCCGGCCCGCGCGATCCGGACCCTTGAGCCCGAACAGGTCGAAGCGATGACGCGCGGCGCGGGATTCTATGTCGCCAATGGTGCACGCTTCAGGAAAGGTCTGCGCAAGATCGGCTAGGCCGGTCGTTCGCATCACCGATCGTGCTCCTCATCCCAAAAAGGGGTGCGGCCAGCCTTGGGGGAGGCGCGGCGCTATCCTTTAAGATCAATGGGTTAGTCATTTCGTTTTGGCCTTTCCACGGATTTTCCACATTACGTCGGGGAGTTCTTCGACAAGCGCCCATTCCTTATGAGCCGCGACATGCTGATATCTGGCGGCGCTTCTCGGGTCACGCCAGTTTCCGGTCGCCACAAGGCCGTGCACGTCAGTTTTGCCGTAGCGGCGCATCCATGTCGCCCAAGTGTGGCGGAACGCATGAAACCCGGCCCAGCTCAGCCGGTGGTGCGGTATCCGGCGAGACTTGCCCTTCTGGCGTTTCGGCACTTCGACGCCGCAAGCTCGCAGCTTGGCGCGGACTAGCCGATCCTTGAGCCCGCCGCCGGCCCGGAACGGCCATAACGGCCCCTCTGTCCGCTCTCCAACCACGTTCCGCAGCGGGTCAACCAGACTGGCACGGAGCAACACCGTTCGCGGGTCGCCGTTCTTCGTCTTGCCGATATAGGCCCAGCGGTGATCGAGGTTCAGATCCTCGATCTTCATCCGCATGACCTCGCCAATCCGACAGCCGGAATAGACCAGCAAGGCAAGCAAGGTCGCGAATGCGGGGTCCTCTTGTTCGGCAGCGGCAATGATCGCCGTCACGTCTTCCGGCCGCAGAAATTGGGTAACGACGCGACCCTTGGCTCCTGCCGGGCGCTTGAGGCGGATATCGATCCCGGATGTATGCAGGATTGCGGAAACCGGCGTGTAGACCTTCCGATTCCGAGTGGCCGGGGCGGCGTTCGGATATAGTTCCAGCGCGGCGGCGTCGATTTCGGCTTGGCCGATCTCGGCAAGAGGTTTCTCGCCAAAGTGAGCGATCAGCCGTCCTACGTTCTCCCGCTCTCCACCTGATCGCATGTATTTCACGGCGGCGCTCAGGAAGGTTGGGGCGTTTGGTTCTGATCGCTTTGGCGGATATTCACCACATTCGATGGCTTTTTCGAGCTTCGCGAGCTCGCGCCTGGCAGCGGCTTCCCGATGAGTTTTTGTGCTTCGGTCCACAGGGATTCCGCAATAGGACCCCCGGATCGTCCAGTTGGGCGATTTGCCCGCTCGCGGCGGGACGAGTTTGAGCGGCATGATTGCTCTCGTGCGGCGTCTAGAATGCGTTCGATATCACTCTCACGGAAAAGCCTCGTCCTGCCAAGTTTGGAACAGAACGGTCGTCCGGCTGCATCAACAGGGTTCTTGGCAAGCCAGTCGTGCAGCCATCTACGGGACTTCCGCAGTTCCTTGGCCGCCTCGTCCATGGTGAGTGCCGTCCTACTCATCGGCAGCACCGGGGGAGGATTCAGCCCGCTTTCTGACTTTCGTGTCGTGCCGGGTGACAAGTAGATCGACCGTCACTGATCCTTCATTGAAGTTGATACCCTCGACCAGGACGGCAGTTTTAACGCCAAGGTCCTTACCGCAAGCGATTAAGAGTTTCTCCATCTGCTCGATGGCACCGCCGACATTTCGGGCGGACAGCAACTCGCCTTTGTTTGGGTGGATTGCGAAACTTAGGCGCGACGAATCCATGAGCCGCGATGTAATCTGAAAACCGAGCGCTTCGCCGCAGTGGGGGCAGCAGATGTTGTCAGGCGTTGCCATCATCACTTCCCCATCGGCGGCGCGGGGACCGGTAACGGCATGTAGCAATCAGGATCGCACGGACGGCCGGTCAGAAGGTCATCGTCAGCGAAGTACCAACCCTCGCGTTTCCAATGGTTGCGCGAGCCGTCATGCCAGTATCCTTCGGCGCTCATGCTGTCTCGAAAGCCTAGCAGGACGCGCTCTCCATCCTTCGGCGCTTCCTCAATCGGCCTCCACATCTCTGCCAGCGCGGCGGAGAGGGCGGCTTCCATGCCGTTTGCGCTTGCGCCGTGATCTTCTGGAACGGCGGCGTCATAGGCTACAAGCGCCTTCGCGACCATTGCGTCAGTTACTTGCATCGGTGGGCTCCGGCTGCTTAGGCATGTAGTTCGAAAGCGCAAATTCTTCTGCGCCGTCCAGC
>Ga0207415_1001796_pt1 | contig 10283 bp, 13 predicted proteins | sample Passage237A_FD_187369 | JGI IMG/M metagenome (GOLD analysis project Ga0207415, IMG submission 187369) | Cellulose adapted compost microbial communities from Newby Island Compost Facility, Milpitas, CA, USA - Passage2 37A (SPAdes) (version 3) ...
TCCGCAAGCTCTACGACAGCGAGGACGCGTGGACCCCGCGCCTTGGCCCCCAGGTGCCATCGATCCCGCGAGGATCAGAACCGGAGTGGCGCATCTAGCGTCGCGGCTTCTTGCTGGTTGCGGCCCGCGCTCCGGTTGCGGGCCGGGCCCCGGTTGCGGCCCGCGCTCCCGCGCTCCTGGTTGCGGTATCTGAGTGTCGCGAAACTGCGTTTTCGCGACACTCACGAACCGCAACACGCCGGGAGGCCTGGAGTTCTCCACAGATTCGCGTTGAGCCGCGCCGTGGACGGGTGTCGCGAACTACGTTCGCCGCATGCCCAACGGTTCACGCATCGCTCGCGCGGCCGCGGTGGCGGTCGCCGTCGAGACCGCACTCGCCCGGACATGGAGCGACCTGTGCGAGGAGTTCGGCACGCGTGCCGTCCGCACCGCGCGCGATGCACGCCTTATCGAGTCCGTCCTCCCCGGCATCTACGGAAGCGCCGGACGCTGCCGCGACTTTGCCGTCCGAGCTCTCGCGCTCACCACCCTCGCGGGCACCGACGGTCGAGTCACTGGCCTCGCCGCCGCCCACATCTGGGGCATCACCGACGAACCCCCTGCTCGCATCACGCTCCAGGTTCCCCGCCAGTGGCATGTCAAGGTGCCGGGTTGGGCGCGGCTGCTGCGCGTTCCTCATGACGGACAGACGTACACCTGGCAGGGGGTCTCCGTCGTTGGACCAGCCGACGCTGTGGTCCAGGTGTGGCGCGAGGCTGGGCCTGAGGTGGGTGCGGCTATCGCGATTGAGGCGGTTCGGCGGGAGATCGTGACGCCCGCCGAACTGCGCGACGCACTGAAGCGGCGCAAGCAGATGCCCAAGCGTGCGATTCTCGCCGAGCTCATCTCCGTGGCCGGTGCGGAGGTCACCAGCTACCTCGAGTGGGTCGCGTGGCGCGAGGTGTTTCCACCCAGGCTCTTCCCGCAACTCCGGTGGCAGGTTGAGATCCGCGCGTCGGGCAGGAAGCGCATCATGGACGCGTTTGACCCGGACGCGATGATTAACCTCGAGTTCGATGGAGGCGGCACCCACGCAGGTTTGGAGGCCTTCGAAAGTGATCGCCGACGGGACTCCGATATGCGCGGTGAGGGCATCGAACCGCTGCGGCTCACGTACCGCGATCTGACTCAGCGGCCCGAGTGGTGCCGACAGCAGTACCGAGAGCTGCGCGCCGCGCGCGTGACCGTGCTGCGTTAACGCCCGCGCGACGACGCCGTCAGCGGGTTTGCGGTTCGTGAGTGTCGCGAAACGGCCGTTTCGCGACACTCAGATACCGCAACCAGTTAAGAGTTGAGCGAACCACACTCAACTCTTATAATTGTTGCCATGGAGCGGCAACACCAGCCGCCCCCTCCCCGGAGGCACCGGGCCTCCGTGGAGCAACACAACACAAGGAGGTCTGACATGGCACGCGAACTGCTCCGCCGCCCGCTCTCGGCCACTTCCCTGTGGCACGACGAGTTCGAGCGCATCGTGAACAACTTCTTCGCTGAGGCGGAGGCCCCGCTCACGGGAGCGTTTGCGCCCGCGCTCGACGTCGAAGAGACGGACGACAACTTCACGCTTCACTTCGAGCTCCCCGGCATCGCCGCGGAGGACGTCGAGGTCTCGATGGAAGAGAACGTGCTCACCATCGCCGGTCAGCGCGACTTCTACGAGGACAAGAGCGTCGACGGGTTCCGCCGCGTGGAGCGCCGCTTTGGCCGCTTCCACCGCGCCGTTCGCCTTCCGGACCGGGTGGACCCGGACGGCGTCACCGCGAGCTACCGCGACGGCCTGCTCACCATCACCGTCCCCAAGGCAGAGTCGGCGAAGCCGCGCCGCATTCAGGTTGAGGCCAAGTAAGCCCGACGCTGAGGCAAGCAACAGGGCCGGGTCACCACGAAGGTGACCCGGCCCTTCGCCTTCACGCGGAGTCAGTCCGCGGTTTCGCTGTGTGGCGCGTGGACGGGTTTCGACTCCCCGGATCCCCGCTGGCGCAAGTACACGGCGGCGCCAATCAGCAGCGCCACCACCATGAACTCGCTCTCCCAGTTCTCAAAGACCGCCTCGTAGAAGTCGCCGCTCACGAGATATGCGCTGAGAGGCTCTGGCGATTCACCATGCCGCAGCGCCTCGTTGTTTGCGACATTCCACCCCGTGAACGTCATGCCCACGAGGAATGCGACGAACAGGCCCGCGTTGGCCAATAACGGGCCGTGTTCGCGCATCCACATCTTCATGGCTTAGGCCGCCATGCGCTCCAGCTCAGCCCGGAGCTCCTCGCTGGTGTGCGTCTCCTGCTCGAGGTTGTCGGTGAGCAGCGCCGCAGCGTCGGCGAGTCCCATCTTGGAGACGGGAATGATCAGCGACTTGTAGGCCGCGATCTCGTAGTGCTCGTTGCCGAGTGCGCTCGACAGCACCACCTGGTCCAGGAGCGAGTCGTCGGAGCGCTTGATGAGCGACTCCGCCTGCTTCGAGATGCCTTTGGTGCTGGGCGACGGGGCGGTGGTCTGCTTGAAGTCGAGCAGCTTGAAAACCTTGTGCAGGTTCTCGATCTGGTCCTTGGTCTCGTCGGCGTGGTGCTTGAACATCTTCTTGAGCTTCGCCGACTTCGCCGCCTTCTCAAGCACGCCAAGCGCGGCCAGCGAGTCGTCCTCCATCGTCAGCGCGGTGCGCAGCTGGAAGTGCAGCAGTTCATCGGGCGTGTCCAGCGTTTGTGTCGCCATGTCGTGCCTCCTGTCGTAGGCGAGGGCCGGGTTGACCTCGCTGTCGACTGGTTACCCGTGGCGGTTGGGCACTATCCGGCCCGACGCTGTGGTGGGGTCTACGCCCAGGTCGCCGAGCGTCGGGCAATGGCACGCAGATCCCAGACCTGCTCTTCCGTGAGGATGGCGGGCTGGTGACGGAAGAAGCGCGGGATGTCGCCCTTGGTGAGGACCGTGACGCCGTGGGGGCGGTGGTCGACGGTGACGTGCGGAGCGTGCGAGCCGGTGAGGAGCACCAGGCACGCGCGCACGGGGACGTCGAAGTCCGAGTGCGCGGTGAGGAGGGTACTCGCACGCTCCGCCGCAAACTTGGCGTGGCGCAGGTGGGGGACCTGGGTGTCGCCCACGGTCATGGTGTAGCCGTCCACGTGGACGTCCCGCGACGTCTCTTCCCTGGTAATCACCGCGAAGACGCCGGCGGGGGAGATGACCAGGTGGTCGATCGCGCAGTCGGGAAGGCCCACGTTGATGGTGTGGAGTACGCAGGTGTCGGGACTCGCGAGGTCAGCGATCTTGGCGCGCACAGCACTGGCAGGGTGGGCGCTGCGGTGGCCCAGTCGCCGCCAGTCGGCGATCGCGATCGTCATGATCCCTCCGTCCCTCGCGTCGGTGCGTGGAACTGCTGATGTTGTGTGAGAGGGGCGGAGCGTGGCGTTATGACGCGATTTGTCCGATCCATCTCGCCGCAGCCCCATGCGGGGATGTGACAGGCTCTGGACATGCAGTACGTGCTGTCGATTGATCAGGGGACAACGTCGAGCCGCGCAATGGTGTTTGACCGCGCCGGCAGGCCGGTGGCGAGCAGTCAACTTGAGCATCGCCAGCACAACCCGGCGCCCGGCTGGGTGGAGCACGATCCCATCGAGATCTGGGACAACGTCCGCAGCGTCATCGCCGGCGCACTGTCCGACGCTGACATCACCCACCGCGACCTGGTCGCCGTTGGCATCACGAACCAGCGCGAGACCACCGTGATCTGGGATCGCGCCTCCGGCGAGCCGGTGTACCCCGCGATCGTGTGGCAGGACACGCGCTCGCAGGACATCGTGGACCGGCTCGCGGCGGATGGCGGCGTGGATCGCTTCCGCGACGCGACCGGCCTGCCGCTCGCCACGTACTTCGCTGGCACCAAGATCGCGTGGATCCTCGAGAACGTCGAGGGCGTGCGGGAGCGGGCCGATCGCGGCGAGCTCGCTTTCGGCACGATCGACACGTGGCTCGTGTGGAACCTCACGGGCGGCGTGGACGGCGGCATTCACGTCACGGACGTCACCAACGCCTCCCGCACCCTGCTCATGGATCTCGAGACTCTTGATTGGAGCGAGGAGCTGCTTGCGGCGTTCGACGTGCCGCGGGCGCTGCTCCCGCAGATCCGCTCGTCGTCCGAGGTCTACGGTGTCGCCAGCTCGCGCACCATGCTCGACGGCGTGCCCATCGCCGGCATCCTGGGCGATCAGCAGGCCGCCACCTTTGGCCAGGTCGCGTTCGAGGCGGGCGACACCAAGTCCACGTACGGCACCGGCAACTTTCTGCTGGTCTCGACCGGCGAGCGCATCGTGCGCTCCCGCCACGGCCTCATCACCACGGTGGGCTATCGACTGGGCGACGGCCCCGCGCACTACGCCCTCGAGGGGTCGGTGGCCGTCACCGGATCGCTGGTCCAGTGGATCCGCGACAACCTGGGCCTCGTGGAGGCGGCGGCGGAGATCGAAGCCCTCGCAGCGTCGGAGCCCGACAATGGCGGCGTCTACATCGTTCCCGCATTCAGCGGGCTTTTCGCCCCGTATTGGCGGCCCGACGCTAGGGGAGCGGTCGTTGGCCTCACCCATTACGCCAACAAGGGGCACTTGGCGAGGGCGGTCCTGGAGGCCACGGCTTTTCAGACGGTGGACGTGCTGCGCGCTGCCGAGGCCGATCTTGGCGTGGGGTTGGGGGAGCTGAGGGTGGACGGCGGCATGACGGCGAACTCACTGCTCATGCAGTTCCAGGCCGACGTTCTTGGGGTGGATGTGGTGCGGCCGCGGGTCGCGGAGACCACCGCGCTGGGCGCGGCGTATGCCGCGGGGCTCGCGGTGGGGTACTGGAGCTCGCTCGACGAGCTGCGCGAGAACTGGCACGAGGACGCGCGATGGTCGCCGTCCATGGTGCGCGAGGAGGCTGAGCGACTGCTCGCCGACTGGCACAAGGCTGTCGAGAAGGCCTCGGGGTGGGTTGACGCGTGAGGTGAGTGCGGTTTCTGATTATGGCTTCACTTACTTCGAGGGCCACCACAAGACGTCGGTGATCTCGCACCCGTTTAGGCGGTATCCGTTGTCGCTGCCGTAGATCGTGTAGACGCGCTTCTCCCCGGGCCGGACGTTCGTAAGCAAAGCGGTGCCAACGTCCAACGTGGTTCCACCTGAGAAGAACGTGGCCTCGATCTCAATATCCAGAGCGAACTTGCTCTTGTTCTTGAATGAGCCATCGCTCTTGATCACCGAGCTGTAGTTCGACTGGGTGCACTTGCTGCCCTTTACTCCGCCCAAGACGTCAGACGTGATGGACCAGTAGTTGCTGACAATCTGGTACTCGTTGGGGCAACTCGTCTCCATCCTGTCCAGCACGTTTGAAGGAATTTCCAGGCTGTACTGACCGAGGGATCCGCGGTTGAAGTAGTTGATCTTGCTGCATGCGGCGACGACCTTCGCCGCGAGCGCTATCTCAGCATCCCGCTCCTTCTTCGCCTGTGTGATGGCCTGTTCCGTCTGCGTCTCAATACGTTCGCGTTGGGCCGCGATTGACTGCTCGACACCTTTGGAGGCGATATCGAACGAGCGCGCAGACTCAAGCGCGTCCCAGGCGAACACAGCCATGCCGCCTGTGGCAAGCAAACTGACTGCAGCCGCCAGTAGTGTCCACTTGCCGCGTCGCCGCGGCTTCTTCTCTTTCGTTGTGGGTGCAGACTCCGCTGCCTCAACCGTGACGTCCTCAGCCATTCTTCGCGTCCTCTGCCGATTCCCAGTCCGCTGGGAGCGTCCCGCGCATGGTTTCCAGCGTCGAGAGTTGCTCACTTAGTTCATCGAAGTGAGTCTCTGCTTCTTGCGCCCTAGTCCACGCGAAGTAAGAGGCCGCTATCCCGCCCAGCGGCAGCGCAATGACGAGGGTCCAAACCAGGACGAGGAAGAACCTCGCAGCGCGATTCTTGGTCTTCGGCGTGGTGCTCTCTTCGACCCGATTGCGGCGAAGATCAGTCCAGGCCTCGCCATCCCACCAACGTTCCTTGGTTGGGTCATCTGGATCTTGAAGCCACTCGGGGCCAGGTCCGCTCACGAGTCAAGTCCACTCACTAGACAGCCCTCCGAGCCGATGCTCCCACGGCGCTGGAGAAGCTGGACTGCCACTTGCAAGTCGGCTTCACGCTACTGGTCGGTCGGAGAAGTGTGGACTTCAATGTGGCCAATCTCTCCCCGACCGGGGCACACATTGGGCCCATTGCCTGCGCATTCGGACAATACGGACCGGCCGGAGGGCTATCGCGACCGCGGCAGCGGCGGTACCCCTGCCAACCAATGTCGCCACGCAGGCCGGTGGTCACGGATGGTCCTCGCGAGGCACTAGATTCTGTGCATCGTCCCTGGATTAGCTGAGGAAACAGGATGACCACGCACACTGCAATGAAGAAGTTTGGCGCGCTCGTGGGGGCGATTGCGCTGGGTACTGCACTCTCGGGCTGCTTCGCGACCGGTTCGTCGAAGGAAAAGGTCTCGCAGGGTCCCGTAGAGCAGCCGTCGGCCGCAGCGCCGTCGCCGTCTGACCCGGCGATGGATCTGATGCCCGTAATCGACGTGGTCAGCATGGGCCCCTTCGAGGCCGAGGCCGCGCTCAACGACTCCGGCCTGCTGACCGTGATCCACGTCGACGCCGCCGAAGCTGGCCGGGTCCCGGACGACGACGAGCACTGGAAGGTCTGCTGGCAGGACCCAATCGCCGGCATCCGCGTGCCCGTCGACACGGTCGTGACCCTGGGATCCACGTCGCTCGATGAGCCGTGCGAAGGCGAGCCTGACACGCCATAGCCAGCGGCAGCGTCGGGCAGGCCGCGGTGTTGACCTTGTCACTCGACCTGGGTGGCCGTGAACCCCGTTGCTAACTTGGAGCTCGTCCGGCTCTGACGTATGAAGGGGGAGCGGTGCCATACGACGAGCGCCCGCGGCGCGCGACTCCTCGCCTGCCCGAGGCTGGTTGGCTGCCGGATCCCGCGCGCACGGACCTCGAGAGGTACTGGAACGGCCGCGCATGGACATTGCGCACGCGGGACAGGGTCTCGAAGCTTGAACGCGTCCCAGCTGCGGCGGTGGCCATGCCAAAGGAGCGGGCAAAGACGCGGCCCTGGGCTAAGCGGACGCTGGGTGCAATCGCCGCCTTGGTCGTGGTCTTCTTCATTGGCTCGTATATGGGCGTGCTCCCACCTTGGGTGCCGTACTCCGAAGTTGCGACGCCTCGTCAACCCGAGCCGCCGCAAGTGGACTATCCGGTGTTTGGGTCGACGGACCTGGTCACGTACCTTGCCGCCTCGATGATCCAGGACAGCAAGAGCATCGACGTGTCGTATTGGGTCCGCAGAGAGGGCCTCACGTTCGACGACGTGGTCGATGCTATGCGTGAGGCGCTGGCACAGAATCCCTACGTCTTCGCGCTCGGATGGAGTTACTCGCCCGACGGAGTCGTCGAACCTGAGTATCCGTACGAGCGCACTGTCGCCGAGAACAAGCGCGCTCTGACGGCTGCCGCGGTGGAGCACGCGATGGCCGATCCCTCAATCGCGGGCGCCGCAACGACCCGCGACAAAGTGACTGCGATTCACGACTACATCGCAAGGAATGCGACCTACGACTACACGTCATTCGACGCGTTCAACCAGGGCTTCACGCAAAGCGACTCGGAGCTCCTGACGCAGTCGCAGGAGGCTTACGGGATATTGGTAGCGCATACAGCGGTCTGTGCCGGGTACGCGCAGGCGTTCCAACTCCTCGCCCATACAGCGGGTCTGCAGGCGGTCACCATCACCGGTACCGCGCAGGGAACGACCACCGGCCGGCATGCCTGGAACGAGGTGCTGGTGGACGGCGAATGGCTTGTTGTCGACGTCACGTGGGATGACTACGACGACGGCAGTGATCCCGCCCGGACCTACTTGATGATTGAGCCATCCGATCCGGAGCTCGCTACGCGAACTATGGACATGGACTGGATGGTCGACGCCAACATCGCCAACTACGGCATGTGATGCACCCCTGCTGCGCGCACCCGGGCTCGACGAGGGCGAATCCCACACCGTTGAGCGCGTACGCTCGCGGCATGACCGACTGGCTGCCGCTGACGTTTCAGCGCCCGCTTCGCGTTGACGTGGCTCCCGGCGTGCACATCCGCCCCATCAGCGCCGACGACCTCGACATCGACATGCCCGCCGTCATGGGCAACCGCGAGATGCTGTGGGACAAATATGGCGAGGCATGGGGCTGGCCGCCCGTCGACATGAGCGCGGAGGCGGACCGCGAGGACCTCGCCCGCCCCGCCGCGGAGATGACGCGCAACGAGTCCTTCAACTACGCGATCCTCCCCAGCGACGAGAGCGTGCTGCTGGGCTGCATCTACATCGACCCGCCTGAGGACCCGGGGGAGGGTTTGGTGGCCGATGTGTCGTGGTGGGTGGTCCCGGACGCGCCGGGTGGTGTGGCCGACGCTGTGGCTGAGTTCGTGCCCGCGTGGCTGTCGAGTGATTGGCCGTTTGAGGATGTGCGGTATCCGTTTGGGGAGGTTGGCTAGAGCGTCGGCGTAACTAGTAGTGGTAACGCGCCTGGAGTATCAGCAGATTCTCGCCTTCGACGCGGTACACGAGGCGATGCTGGGCATCGATCCGGCGTGACCACGCTTCGATTCCGTGGCGCAACCGCTCGGGTTTGCCTACTCCCGCGAAGGGATCCCGGCAGATGGCGTCGATGAGTAAGTTCACGCGGCTCAACGTCTTGCGGTCTTGGGTCTGCCAGTACCGATAGTCCTCCCACGCGTGTGGTGAGAAGACGATGTTCACGCCCGGTCGAGCTCCTGAACGGTGCCCAATCCAGAACGAAGCGCGGCATCGGCGTCGAGGAGACGTTGTGCGTTGGCGGGGGAGCGGAACAGGTAGGCGGTTTCAACGAGAGCGTCGTACTCATCGCGCGACAGGAGCACGGCGTCGCCGCTGCGGGAGGTGATGCCCACCGCGGTGTGGTCTGCATTGACCTGCTCGATGAGCGGGAAGAGACGCTTACGTGCCTCCGATGCGGTGAGCGACATGGCATCTCCTCAGTGGTACTAGATCTGGTACCAGACTAGGTCCGGTGTTGAGCGTTGTCCACAGTTAACCGCGGATGGCGGGACCAACGGGCGTTATCCACAGACCCGGAAAATCGACGTGACGGCCGGGCCTTGAAATCTAGCGTCAGGCTCATGAGATACAACTTCTATGTATGGGACGGCGACGTGCCCACGAGCCTCGAGCACTGCATTGTGATTCAGCATCGCATCGACATGGAGGAGCGCGGCTACCCGTCGCCACCGCCCACACCCAAGCTTGCAGCTTTCATCGAGCGGATCCGAGAGGAATGGCCCTGGGAGGGGGATGCTTTCAGCGCCTCTCCATGGAAGGACGCGCCCGCGGACGCCTACGCGAGCGGCCGTAGGTGGTGCATGCCCTTCTCGAGCGGCTACGTCTACCAGACCATTCCACGGTCGATCGAAATCGCCGAGGAGATGGGACTGGTGTGGTGGGACCCGATGATCGAGCCGCGCATGAGCGGGGCAGACATATGGGAGGTCCGGGGGTTGGTGCCCAAAGAGCCCGCGTGGGAATAGCTGCCCTGGCGATGTTAGTGGCCGCGCGGGGCGGCGCGAACGGCGTCGGGCGCGTTTGGCTGTTTCGGGATTCTTCGAATCGGCCCCACGCTCTGCGGGGTTACGGGTTTACGTTGAGCACATGACGGAACTTGGTGGTGAGGCACGGCTCGCGGTGCTGATTGATGCGGACAATGCGAGTGCGAACGACCTCGAGGTGCTGCTCGTTGAGATCGCCAAGTATGGGACCGCGACAGTCAGACGGGCGTATGGCGACTGGACCGGCGATCACCTGAGGCCCTGGAAGGCCAAGCTGTTGGAGAATTCGGTGCAGCCGATGCAGCAGTTTGGGTACACGACGGGGAAGAACTCGACGGACTCGGCGCTGATCATCGACGCGATGGATCTGCTGCACTCGGGGACGGTCGATGGTTTCTGTCTAGTCTCCAGCGACAGTGACTTCACTCGTCTTGCCGCCCGCATCCGGGAGCAGGGGCTCAAGGCCTACGGATTTGGGCAGCGCAAGACGCCCAAGCCGTTCGTTGCTGCGTGCAGCACCTTCATCTACGTCGAGAACCTGCGCGCGGTGCCCGCGACGGCCGCCGAACCGCCGACCACACAACTGGTCAGAGATCCGGCGCTGG
>Ga0207415_1001802_pt1 | contig 10267 bp, 7 predicted proteins | sample Passage237A_FD_187369 | JGI IMG/M metagenome (GOLD analysis project Ga0207415, IMG submission 187369) | Cellulose adapted compost microbial communities from Newby Island Compost Facility, Milpitas, CA, USA - Passage2 37A (SPAdes) (version 3) ...
AGATACCACCACAATATCCATTAAGATATCGCAGCGAGCACCAAAAATGCTAGGAGGGAAAGACAGGTTCATAAAGAGAAGTTTTTGGGGTTTCCAGATTGATAGAAAGATACTGCGATTTTGTGAAGTTATTTAAGTAAAAAAAATTGTAGGAAGATATGAGACTGAGAGGAAGAACAAAATTCATGTTCATGTTGGGATTTGCTTTCAAAATATTCTGGAGCTTAGGTATTTGACAACTAGCCCCCTGTCCCGATAGCTATCGGGAGAGTCAGGTGCACCGTTGTGAATTGCTTTCAAATTTTATGTAGCTTAGGTCTTTAACAACCTTACCCCTGTCCATGAGAATGGCACGTCCGGGTCTTTTCTTATCGGCTTTTTTGCGTTTTGGCCAGGGCTGGAAACTTTCGTCCAACCATCCCTGCGCCCGGAAGCGGGATTTGAAAAACTGTACGCCAAGGTCTTTTACCCGTTTGGGTATCACCTGATTCACCACCCGGTGCAGTTCTTTGGCTTTTTTGTGCAAAATGTCGGCGTTCATTTAAATTTGATTTATGAAAGAAAGAAAAATCGCTATTAGCGAAGATGATTTAGCAGCCTTTTTACTGACACATATAGCCATTTTACGCGCCGAAAACAAAGAGCTTCACGCAAAAGTGAATGTGCTTTTGGAGCAGATACATCCTGATTTGTCAAAGAATTTAAATGACGAGTTGTCATCAGTTCGTTCAGCGAATTACGAACAAGAGCTTCAGTCTCTTGCTGATTTACTTGAGGTACAGTTTGGTGATATTTCAGCGCTTCTGAAAGCCTTGTCCGGTCAATAGATATTCTTTTCATAATTGTTGTATATTTGCAATGCCGGGGCCACTGACCCGGGCAACCCAAGCCCCTTAGTTTGCAAAAGCTGAGGGGCTTGCTGGTTTAATGAACTTCGTGCAATTGTCCGTTAATTACAGCAGTTGTGAATTGCTTTCAAATTTTATGTAGCTTAGGTCTTTAACAACGGGTATTACATGGTTATGTAGCTGGTGATGTTGTGAATTGCTTTCAAATTTTATGTAGCTTAGGTCTTTAACAACAGAAATGTTTGAAAGACTGGAATTCGTTTGGTTGTGAATTGCTTTCAAATTTTATGTAGCTTAGGTCTTTAACAACAGCTATTTGTTTTAGCCCTCTGGAAATATTGTTGTGAATTGCTTTCAAATTTTATGTAGCTTAGGTCTTTAACAACCCAAATGCTGTTGGCTTCATATCAACTATGGGTTGTGAATTGCTTTCAAATTTTATGTAGCTTAGGTCTTTAACAACCAAGTCCTGCAATGTGCCACACTCAGTACAGTTGTGAATTGCTTTCAAATTTTATGTAGCTTAGGTCTTTAACAACCATGCCTGCTGTGCAACCCTCGTACCACCTGTTGTGAATTGCTTTCAAATTTTATGTAGCTTAGGTCTTTAACAACTTGTAGAATAATCAACAAAATCATTGTGACGTTGTGAATTGCTTTCAAATTTTATGTAGCTTAGGTCTTTAACAACGACCTTGATTTTTTAGCTCAACAGCTAGCTGTTGTGAATTGCTTTCAAATTTTATGTAGCTTAGGTCTTTAACAACAATCTACTATAACATCGCCCGGCTCACATAGTTGTGAATTGCTTTCAAATTTTATGTAGCTTAGGTCTTTAACAACTTTGCTAGAAACGAAAAGGCATTCGAGATGGTTGTGAATTGCTTTCAAATTTTATGTAGCTTAGGTCTTTAACAACACAGGAATAATCCATTTTAGATATCGCATTGTTGTGAATTGCTTTCAAATTTTATGTAGCTTAGGTCTTTAACAACCATTCCATTGTGCTACGCCCTTTTCATCGTGTTGTGAATTGCTTTCAAATTTTATGTAGCTTAGGTCTTTAACAACAGTGACAGTAATGGCTGCACACATTCATTGGTTGTGAATTGCTTTCAAATTTTATGTAGCTTAGGTCTTTAACAACACATAAGATTAAGAGATGCAGATGAAAATGGTTGTGAATTGCTTTCAAATTTTATGTAGCTTAGGTCTTTAACAACGCCATCTTTCATAGTCTGCCGTCCTGTAGGGTTGTGAATTGCTTTCAAATTTTATGTAGCTTAGGTCTTTAACAACTACAGGTACTACAATAGAGTCAATTGCGGAGTTGTGAATTGCTTTCAAATTTTATGTAGCTTAGGTCTTTAACAACAGCAACTCATTCACTATGCTATCATTGAACGTTGTGAATTGCTTTCAAATTTTATGTAGCTTAGGTCTTTAACAACATATGGCTAGACCACCAAAACAGGGATTAGTTGTGAATTGCTTTCAAATTTTATGTAGCTTAGGTCTTTAACAACGCTTCCTCGTACTGCTTCCTTCGCATATCGTTGTGAATTGCTTTCAAATTTTATGTAGCTTAGGTCTTTAACAACCCCGGATGTAAAGGGCGGGTTAAGGATGGGGTTGTGAATTGCTTTCAAATTTTATGTAGCTTAGGTCTTTAACAACCGGTGTTTCGCCTTCTAGGCTAATTAACATGTTGTGAATTGCTTTCAAATTTTATGTAGCTTAGGTCTTTAACAACTCGTTTTTTCTCTTGCACGAACACAGGCTAGTTGTGAATTGCTTTCAAATTTTATGTAGCTTAGGTCTTTAACAACTTTTGGAAGGAGAGAACTTTTTGGTCAGATGTTGTGAATTGCTTTCAAATTTTATGTAGCTTAGGTCTTTAACAACGGTACTCTGGAGGCAAGGCAAACCACATGGTTGTGAATTGCTTTCAAATTTTATGTAGCTTAGGTCTTTAACAACATTTTCGTTATATTAATCTGCCCTCCAAAGTTGTGAATTGCTTTCAAATTTTATGTAGCTTAGGTCTTTAACAACGATGGCGATTGGTGTAAGGAGAGCGAGCTGGTTGTGAATTGCTTTCAAATTTTATGTAGCTTAGGTCTTTAACAACGAACTCACAAAGTTTACAGCAGTCCATACAGTTGTGAATTGCTTTCAAATTTTATGTAGCTTAGGTCTTTAACAACAACGAAATGCAAAAGCCCTTTGAGATACATGTTGTGAATTGCTTTCAAATTTTATGTAGCTTAGGTCTTTAACAACTGAGTATGACCAAAATCGCTACAGTAAAGGATTTTAGACCTGTTATAGGTTAAAAAAACGGACTTATAGTGTCCGTTTTTTTGTACATAAACCCATTTTTTAAAATCTTAACTTATACTTCCATATCCTAAAAAAGCTCCAACTGCTGAATAGTCTCAGGCGGATCCACTTGGTCATGCCCCCGAAATATCTCCATCATCCCAAATTGCTTGTCAGTAATACATAATATCCCCACATGTCCATTCTGTGGTAAATTCTTCTTTACCCTTTTTACATGCACCTCGGCATTCTCCCTACTACTACAATGTCGTATGTACATACTAAATTGAAACATTTGAAATCCATCCATCAACATCTTTTTTCGAAATATGACATAATTCTTCCGATCTTTCTTCGTCTCTGTCGGAAGGTCAAACATAACAAGTATCCACATGATTCGATAAGCATTCAATGCATTGCCCCACTCACCGCCATAAGAACCCCTTTGTAATCGATCTGTAATATTTAGGTACATTTTTCTATAGTGGAGTTTTGTTATGGTTTTATCATGTCACATTAAACTGGGATAAAGTAGTTTTTTTGCTTTCCCCTCAAAGCATTTTGCCAAACTGGCGGTTGTCCGCTGGACAGCATTCATCAAAGGACTTCTTTCGCCTCCAATGTACACATCCATTGCAGGGATGCTTAGCAGATCTTTCTTCATGTTTGGCGTCATCTCCAGAAATTTACCGTTCATACTCACGATGCTGCAAACAACTCTATCAACAAAGGGTCGATAGGGCTCCATGATATCATCGGCCAAGCAATAGGCGTTGTATTGATTTCTATGAAAAATACCTAATGTAGGCAGCAGCCCTGATCCTATCAGACTGCGGGCTACCATCGTGCGCAATATCGCATATCCATAATTCAACAAATTATTCGGTGGGAGCCCTTCTCGTTGACGATAAAAGTTCAGGAAATCGGGAAATAGATGTTTCCAATAATAGTTTGCAGCCTTGGCCTCATGATTTTCACTATCACCGCTTTTTACTTGTTTGGCGTATTGCAACAAGGTTTTATTTTCTACGCCAATTAACTTAAGCAGCGCAGCTTGGTTAGTGATTTTAGCAATTATCGTTTGTTGCCAAAGCTGCTTTTTTAGGGGTACAGAAGCTTCTATTTGCGCTTTGAACTTTTGGCTTTGAAGGGTATTACCATCAAGATTCAGTATGAGTCCTGTGGGATGGTGTGTCCTATCACATGTAATAACAGCGACATTGTTTTCGAGTAACTTGGCGATCAATGCCTGTGTGATGGTGATTTGTTGATGATCTAGGATTAATATCCCGATATCTTCAATCGGAGTTTGTTTGGTCTCTGCTACAAGTCGAGCTCCCTTCTCTTCAGGGAGTTCGATGACCATTTGCTCATTCCTCGTTTTTAGATAAGCAGGACTACCGAAGTACAAGGTTCGTTTAACCATATTTCATTAATATTCGCCAACTTGAACTATGTCTCCTAAATGATTTATTCTAACTTTTATTATATCTTTCAAATAAGCTGGTGTCTGTATAAAATAGTATGAAACTCCACTTAGCTGTTTCTTATTCTTTAACATGTCCCCATCTACAGACTTAGTTTCTAAATGACTATTAAAAACATAGTTTTTAGTTGATATCTTCTGCACCCTAAATAAATAAGGGCTAATTAGTTTTTTATTCTTCGGATCTAAAAGGTCAATTCCTTGTGAGTTAAATCCGGTTTGATCATTGGGAAATACAAACATTTCGTTCTGCTTCATGGTAAAGAGGAACTCCCAGTCTTTTTCAGGAAGATTACTTAAAATCAATTCCTCCTTTATTCCTTTGTTTAAAACCAAATCAATATCCTCAATTGGATTTTTGAAAATCAACGGCAAACCGTAATTTTTTCTTAAAACGGCTTCCATAAAGGATACAACTTTTTCTTGCAAATTGCCGTTGGCATCTCTGTAAATAGCTACATGATGGTTATTTCCGGTACTCACAAAATCCACAGGAATACGTTCGCCTCGTTCATCTAAAAGATAGTTGCCCAAATGGTCTTTCTTGAAATGTAACGGTTCGGCATTTTTGACCCCGGAAATTCGAACGCGCTTAATGACATAACCATTCGTATGGTAAATAGGATTTTTATCTAAATCTGAAAATGCTTTTTTAGCATCTCCATACTCTTTTAATCTTTGTCTCAAGATTTCCCTTACCTCATGGTCAATAATCTTCTCAAGCGATTTTTCATCTTTGAAGTTTTCAGGAGTAATGTCTTTTCTTATCGCATAATCCGATTCTAACCAAGTTAATTTCACTTTTTCAGGCATCGTTTCTGTTCGGGCTTCATCCAAGTAAATCGGATTCTTGCTCAATGCGTTTTTGCCTGTAAACGCTTTTTTCGGGTCATTATCATTGGCTTGTAATCGTTCTAACAACAATTTTTTATACAATGGATGAGTTACCGTCGCAATCGTTGCTTCATCGAATTTGCCATCGATTTTTACTTCTTTGCTCTCGTAATAATGATATTTCCCGTAAATAGTTTCTTTGTGCAATTGTCCCCGAGGCGTTAGTTCGATTTTTACCAATTCCCCTTTCTTGGATTTGGTTATATTTTTATTTCGGGTAACAACTTTGTTCTTTGCTTTGTGAGAAACCAATACACTCTCTAAATGTTCTTTGGCCAGCTGACGAAAGTTAGGGATAGGCAGTTTAAATACCCGTTTTTTATTGCCTTGCTCATCATACTTCCACTCGATGAATTTTTCTTCAATGCCTTTGATATTTTGGTGTTCTTTGTGTGTCGTGTTATAGCGAGCATTAAGGTAGTTGAAATAGCTGATGTACTGACGTTTGGTGAACGCTACCGTTAAAGCATCCATAGCATGATGGCGGTGGTCGTTGCGTTTCGTCCAATCTTTAATCACTTCTACCTTATTACCGTCTTTTCGTTCTTCGAATTCAGTCATTCCCAATGCACGGTATTTCGGCAAGTTGATTTCTTTCATCACATTGATTAATCCCCAATCTTCGCGCAAACGGTCTGTAATGCTTCCACTTGTGGAGACAATATGTCTGGTTATTTGACTTAGAATTTCTTTCGCTTTTTTGGCAATGTACTGGCTGTCTCTCAAGTCGCGTTCGATAAAGCCATCGCCAATTTTCGATTCTTGCTTCAGCAATTTTTGATATTTGGCTTTGGAAATTTTATCTTCTTTATATAAACTCTCAATGGCAGCTAAATACCTTTCGAATGCTTCTTTTGATTTGGTTGCCATGTAATCATAGGCCGTTCTATTACCTTTATCTAAATTAGCTTGTCGGGGCACCAATACCTTATTGGAGAAACTGTCGTCAAACAATCTGGATTGTGGGATGATATGGTCTACATCATACTCTTTACTGAAAAGCTTATGATAATCGATTTTGGTATTGGTGTATAAATCCTTATACCCATTAAAAGCCAATTCCTGATAAAGCTTATATTTTACAATATCGTTTCTGGTAGGATTAAGAATGCCAAAATCTTTTCTTATCGTTTCTACTATCTTCTCATTTTTGCCTTTAGCTTGATTGATTTCTTTAGTCATCTCAGCACGTTCTTTGGCATTTTTTTTCAATTCACGTGCTAATTCGATTCGAATTTCATCGAATTTAAAATTCGGCTCTGTTTTTCTTTTTTTATCCAATAGAGCATTGACCACATTGATCATTTGATTGAGAATCTTCTCTACTACAGGATTGCGCAGACTGTTCTTAGGTAATAAATCCAATCTATCTTTTAACAGGCGTTGCTCATTTTCTTCTTTGGTCTCCCAATTTGAATGACGATATTTTTTTGATAAAACATCAAAATAATCACCTTCCTTTTGAGATAGTTTTTTATAGTCTGAAGCTACATATGCACAAGCCGTGCTGTATTTATTTTCTTTTATGTACGGATAAATTTTACGCATGGCTTTGGTGCTGAGGCTTCCGTAATCATCCTGGAAACTAACATTCACCAAAATCTTTGCATGCTCCGGTTGAAAACCGAATTTCTCGCATAGTTTTTTCTTAAGTCCGATATGTTCCTGACCATAGGTCAAGATATCTTCCTCGGAGTATTTTTTATCATCATCCTCGGCAGAATACAATAAATGCCACAGTTGATATGACTTCTGCTGCTCGAAGTCTTTGCCATCCAATTCAGCATTGAATTCCAATATTTCCGTGTCGATACCCAAAACTTCAAAAATGGATTTCACCATTGCTTTGATCTCTCTCGCCGGGGTTTTGAGATCAGCCACATTAATATCATCTTTGTCGGACAATTTTAAAAGGTCTTCGTTGTATCCTTCGATTTCAAGGATTTTCAGATAAGCGTTGTATAAAGCCTGATTGGTTCGATTTCCTTCTAATTGTGAATGATTTACTTCCCAATCAGCAGGTTTATGCCCCAAAATTTCTATAATTCGAGCAGAAGAAAGATTGCCTTTTAAATTTAATTCTTCAAATAAGGTTTCTTTAGCTTCTAAACTCAGTTCCAAAACTTCTGCATCTTCCGAGAAATTTGTTAGTGTATCTTGAGCCTTCCTTTTCTTGCTTCCTTTTTTTCGAACAAGAACATTGTTCAAGTTCTGCCAAATCTTGAATTCTTGGAATAATGGCGATGATTTTGGGGCTACTCTTGCACCTATGGTACTTTTTTTACCATTAATTACAACCTCTTTACTTTCAAATTCGCAGAAACTGATTAACCCTTTTTGAGATTTTAATTTACGCTGATAGAAAATAATAATGTCTCTAATTTCTTCTTTCAGTTCATCGGTCAGTTCCGGATGATGTTTTCGCTGTTCCTCCCAAATCGCCTCAAACTCATCCATATAATCCTGGCGATAGAACACCTGGTTCTTTAAGCGAATATGTCTGTTTTGCAAAAGCTGATTGTAAAGGTATTGGCCTACAGTGAGTTTATTGAAAAATAGTTCCTTACTTCTATCGGAGATTTCACCCAAATAACCGCTCGATTGATTGATATTATTATTGATTTCGGTTAACACAAAAGCAACTTGTTCTTGAGACAATTGTTGGGTAACGGCATCATTTCTCCATTTGTATGCTTGAAGTTTTTTCTTTTCTCGGGTTGGGAGTTTGATGGTTTTTTCATTTTTCAAACCATCTTCCATATCCTTAATATCTGCTGTATAGACATTGGCTATAGCCAAAATTCGCTTTCTGGTATTTTCTTTTCCCTGACCTTTTAAGGCTATATATAATTCTTCTGTTAGAAAGTCCGGATAGTATGTTCTTTGTTTATTCCAAACCTTATCAAATTCTGCCTGCAAATCCGAACGATAAAAATCGGGCAATTTCTTCTTGCCTTCTAAAAGCAACTGAAAAGACAACTGTCCCGGTGTCAGATTTTCTTCGTACAACCTTTTGGCGATGGCCATACCATCAATTGCGTGCCCTTCTTCCTCATTTTTAGCTTTACGAGAACTTTTGTATCCCCGTTTTTTATTGATAGCCAATAAAACCCTTGCCAGTTCATCCTTTTCAATTTTTTCGGTTACGGCTTTTGCGCGGAGACGCCAGGTTTCGTGCGTCGTATTCTTACCGTCTTCAGCCAATTTACTTTCTGCAGTGATGATATTTGCTTTCCTCAAAGCATTGAGAAGATGTTCTCTACGCAATTGGTATCTATCGAGATTACGCCGCATGCCACGTTTTAAAGTTCGGTCTGCATTGGTCGTAATGGGTTTTCCTTTTTCGAAGTTCGTTTGCTCGTCGGTAGTAAGCGGGTTCACTCGCACACCAATTTGAACAATGCTTGAGTTTTCAGAATTTTCTCCTTCCATTACATGAGCCCACCCGATGGAATTGGTTCCTAAGTCTAAACCGAGTATATTTTTAGCCATAATCCAGATTTTTAAGTATCAATATTTTGTAGTAAAATTTATTAAATTTATATGAGTTCCTGTATGTTGCTAATTCAAAATATTATTATATTTGTCCTTAGAAAGCAATTCACAATAAGGATGATTCCGTTGTGAAAACATTTAAGGCGGGGGCAACTCGCCTTTTTTTGTATAGATGATAGGGAGGTTATCATAACAAGCAAACATAATTATTGCCAATATTTCATTCACTACGGTCATCGACCTTGAAGCTAGTATGCTTCTAACTAAGAATTTACTAAGATATATATTTCAAATATAATACGCAACCGATTTACAATCTCATAACAAATAAAAAATAAATAGCAATTAATTGGTAAAGATTAAACATTATTCACTTTTTGAAAGCAAACTCGATCGCTCGGAAGTGTTTTATTACTAGGAGTTTAACGTTATTATAACATGTTCCTTTGGATTGTTACATCAGAGTTGGTAGGTATAAAATATTTTACTAGTCGTGTAGGAAAAAATCCCATTAAACAAAAACTTCAGACTACCGATATCGATGTCTTAGCAATTATGGATATTGAAGTGTATTATGATCATTGTTAGTCCGACCTTATTGCAAATAAACGCTGTGGCAATATCTGTCCTAAATACAATGAAAAAATGACGGTTGTTAGTATTGCCACTCAAATAATTATAAATGCCTATCAGGCCAAGTATGATACGGCTATGCATATATCAGCGATAGCAAATTTAGTTCCGACTATTCAAGCTGTTCATGATAACTTCTTTCACAAAATGGTGCTGGTTGTCTTTACTCCTAAACATCACAATAATTCAACAGTAATGGTAGCAAATGACTATCTTATTATAGGGGAAAAAAATAGGTGGACAGCCAGTTCAAACAGCAAGTAATTTAAGAAAGTGGTTATATTTTATTGAAACAAGTGGTATGGACACTGTATAATAAATTCAATAAATTACCAATCCCTACAGCTTAATCCGAAATAAAAAATCCTTTATGCCCAATGGGTAGAAGCATTGTAGGAACAATCACGCAATAGCGGCAATGAGTCGTTATTTGTAAATATTACCAACCACCCGTCACACACTTACACCTGATAAGGCCTCAGTCTTTTTATGATATAGTATGCAACGATCAAGTTAGGTACCCAGCACAACCAAGAAACAACTATATATGCAACTATATAATCTCCCAATATAATCATCAATAACGGCA
>Ga0207415_1001810_pt1 | contig 10226 bp, 7 predicted proteins | sample Passage237A_FD_187369 | JGI IMG/M metagenome (GOLD analysis project Ga0207415, IMG submission 187369) | Cellulose adapted compost microbial communities from Newby Island Compost Facility, Milpitas, CA, USA - Passage2 37A (SPAdes) (version 3) ...
CAAGTAATTCAGAATTACGTCCCCTTCAACGAGGTCCTATCAACAAAAGGCGAAAATGATATCGACATCGTCCTAAGTTCTCGAAATTTTTACCCTAGTTCCCCTAGAAACCTTGGCCACTAAAACTGTTACTTTTTTTCTTAACCGAAGATGGTTTTAATAAGGAAAAAATTACTGGATTAGGTTTTACAGATCCCCATAGTTCAGCAAAATCAGAGGTATGAAATTACGAAAACAAGCTGGTCAGTAGGTTCCGTAAAATCCCGATCGGCTAAAATTTCCAGCGTACAATTCTCTAAAGAAGTAGTAAAGTGAGGTAAATTCTCATGTATCGGAATACTCTTTTTGCTTTTTGACATGGTAGGGATGCGCACATAGGCTAACGGCGTTTTCTGCTTATTATCCAATCTCAACGTAAACGAGCATGCCTTGGCATTTCCCCCACCTGTCTGATTTAAAACGTAAAAGTCCTGGATAATAACTCCTATGGGAAAAACAAGCTTTTTTATAAATCCAGGCATGGTAACCCCATTTGGGTCCGGCTTTACCAGAATCAATTTTTCCTCTATGCCTTCTCCCACTGATTTCCTTGAGGCTCCCAAATCACAATCCCAAATGTGGTATACAAAGGTTGAGTAGGATGGTCCATAAGGGCGAACATTCCGGAATTTACAAATCGGCACTCCCCCCTTATTTACAGGTATTTCGTATTTTATTACCTGATCGGGTCTATCTTTTTGTAGCCATTTTCCATTTTCGAATAGGATATTATTTAAGGGTTGCTTCCATACTTCCGACCCTCCGGTGATCCGGACATCGCCTGCAAGTTGAAAGTTTCTAAACGTATAGGCAGGACAAATGCTATTTACTAAGTGTAAATGGATCATTCGTTCATAATTAACTTGAAAGGTCTGGGAAGAGATATCTACATTTTCAAAAGTGACAGTTCCTTGCGGCCATTCGGAATATAAGAGACCGCAATTTTTACTTTTCATTTCTACCCGAAGCCCATTCACTGAGGTCACACAAACCCCATGAGCATGGCTCTCACCTTTGAGATTGATAAGATACGTCTTCTGGTTCATCGTACGCCCCCAATCAGATACGTCCAAATTTTTGATATAAAAATGTCCGCCCCGGTATGCATCAATAAAAGGGGCATCGGTAGACCACCATTGACAATCATTAAAGCGATAGTTCACAAACTGGTCGGAGGTTTCATTTTCACCGATAAATAAAAACGAATCTTTAAAGCCCGACATATCGCATGAATTGAATGTAAACTCACTGTTGTTGTCTATTCCGGTCAAAATGAACCCTTTATTCCAACTCGCAAAGCCCACATTTTCAAAGAGATAGTTTTGAGCAGCAAAACTAGAATTGGAAGAAAAAAAATTCGCCCCTGGAGTATCATTGGTAAAGAGGATATCACTAATCCGCAACCACATGATAAGACTGTTTTGAATGAAGTTTTCCTTCGGTTTTCCTCGGAAAATGATTTCCGTCGCACCATTCCCGCCCCCCTTTATTGTAAATCCTTTCCTTATGATTCGTTGATTTTCCAATCCGATTCCCAAAAAATCAGAAGAATTCAGCACATATGCCCCAGGTGGAATAAACAGGTATGCATTTCCCCTAGGGGTTGTATTTGCTTTGGTACGGATGCGGCGATTTAAAGCCGAGAACATCGCTCTAAAAGCCTGCGTATCATCGGTTTGACCATCTCCTAAAGCACCAAACATCTGGGGTGTTACGTGTTCATAGATTCGGAAATACCTTCTCCCTTGAGCATCCTTGAATACCAAACCTCCATCGGAGGGAGTGCTTTTATCTTGTGGCACCCAACGAAAAAATCCTTGCCGCGGAAAATCAGTGATATAAACCAAGTTCATTGGAGGGCCGGAATACTTCTCCAAAGCCGCTATTTCCATTTCTTGCATCGTATAATGTTTTAAATCCCCCACAAATGGTTGATGTAAGCTCTATCTGTAAACCTCCGATCAAGGCATTTCGAGTCTAAACTATTCTCTAATTCCACCCCGATATCGGATCGATCCATTAATTAATTTCTGTTCGATTTTTACGTAAACAAAAATCCAACACTTTATTGAAATAGTGTATTACATTTTTAACTTCGTACCAATTCCCACCATTACGAATGTAATTTAACTAAACATCACACATTCAATTCATTTCTAGTTCTGCAATTGACCAGGATACCGTTTAATGAAGACTAATACTGTGAAAGTTATTCAACTAATTCAGATTGTTTTTATTGTTTTATTCGCCACCGGCCAAGTTCGTACACAAGACATTGACAATGAACAAGTAAAACGAAATCTGGGATACGAGCTCAAACTAAATGCACTGTATTCTACAGCACAAACACCCTTTTGGATTCGCTCGAATCGATATGGTACCATACCTCGCGACTCTCCTTCTATACTGCCCGAAATAATTCTAAAATCGGATTATCGTCCGGGAACCGATTGGGATTGGGGATTCAAGATTGACGGAATGGGGGTAGTTGGAAATCAAACTGAACTTATCATACCCGAAGCGCATCTAAAAGCTCGATGGAAAAAATTAGAAATATTTGCTGGCCGGAAAAAACAGATTCTCGGCTTAGTTGGCGATAGCCTAAATACCAGCGGATCCTACATTCAGTCGGGCAACGCTCTACCTATTCCGATGATTCAGATCGGACTTCTTGACTTTGTACCCTTATTCAACGATTTCTTTGCCTTTAAAGGCAACTATGCTCACGGTTGGTTCGACGGTAACAAAATAACTAAAGACCATTTCCTGCATCAGAAATCACTTTACCTACGTTTAGGCCGAGCCAATTGGCCCCTACGACTGTATGCCGGCATCAACCATCAGGTACAATGGGGTGGAACGATCGTACGATCCAATCAATGGACAGCACCCGGACAAACTAAATACCCGCAAAGCTTAAAAGACTATTGGTGGGTTGTTACCTCCAAACGAATTCCAACTTTCGGCTTGGTTGACACCGATCAATACGACGCCATAGACCGGGGGAATCGGATTGGTAATCATTTGGGTACTATGGATTTTGCTGCTGAAATCAAATTAAAAAATGCGGATATTACAGCCTATAAGCAATTTATCTATGACGACGGCTCTCTTTTTCAACTGTTAAACTTGGTGGATGGACTCTATGGTATTTCTATAAAATCAAAACCCAAAGCAGAAAATAGATTCACAATAGAAGGCTTAACCCTTGAATATCTATATACCGTACACCAAGGAGGAAGTCATTTTGATTTGGATGGAGGGAATAGAGGTAGAGACAATTATTTAAATCACGCTCAATACTTGGGTTGGGTTTACCAAGACAATGGAATTGGTACCCCGTTTATTCCCAATATATTGGATACCGAGCGTCTACAACCAAATCATGAGTACACGCACTTCAGTATAAACAATCGCGTTAAAATGATGCATCTTGGTTTTAATGGCAGGTTAATAGGTTTGAACTATCTTGTAAAAGCGTCGTACTCTCAAAATGTAGGCCATTATAATTATCCTCTTGAACCGGCCTTGGAGCAAACTTCTCTACTATTACGATTGGAAGATGATATTTTCAGCGAAAAAAATAGACTGAACGTCTTTATAGCAGTAGGAGCAGACTTCGGAGAATTGTACAAAAACACCCTAGGAGCGCAATTGGGAATAAAGAAAAAAGGTTGGTTCTAAGATATCGGAGCTAATAGCTTTAAAGCATTATCGACCATATTTTCGATGGTTAATCGACGATGTGAAAACTCATAGGCATTTCTACCCAACTCTTCAATTGCCTCTTTATTGGGTTTATTATTCAAAAAATCGACAAGTTCATTTAGTGATTCGAAAAGCAACCCATTAACTCCATGTTGGATATAGGCATATTCCACACATTGTTTGATAGCCTCAGAACGCTTGAATGTAAAAATCGGCTTACCGTAGGCCATTGCCTCAACGATGGATAAACCCGTCCAACCTGGTTGAAAATAAATATCGGCTATACTAAAAAGTTCACGCTTTTTGTTTTCATCATATAACCGACCAAAATCATACACATTCGTATATTTTCCAAAATCGGGCTTTAAGGCACCGTCTCCAATAATGATAAACCCAACGGATTTAGGATCGGATTTTTGAATCACCAGTTCGAGTAAATCGGGCCTCCGCTCTACAATGTTAAATCTTGCACAATATAAGACGATGGTCTCTTGCGTAATCTTTAGTTTTTCTTTTAGGGAACTACGATCATGAAGGGGATGTATATTTTCAATTCCAGAAATCGTATTGTCGAATGAAATCAAATTAGAATCGGGAAAATAGGGCAACCACAAATTCCGCTCATGTTCGGTATAAAAGGCCACACCATCGGCCAACTTAATCATCCATTTCAGTAACAGAGATGGTTGACTTTCTTCTTTGATAAATCGCTTTACGGAGATACCGTGGCCCCAGAGATATATTTTCTTCTTATGTAAAAATTTAGTTAAAAGGAGAAACCATACCGTGAGATGACCAAAATTAAGGGTTAGTAACAGTTTGCTGTATTTAGGTTTTAGCAATGGAAGAGGATTATATGCGATAATCCTGCCCAAAATCAACGTATTAATGTAAATTGTTTCTACCCTCGAACTAGCTAAGAAACCTCCTTTGGATACATTTTCGGAACGCTCATACTGATAAACGTCTAAGGGTAGCCTCTCTTTAAGTTTCAAGAAAAACTCTTCTCGATAATGTGGAATTAAGGGTTGAACTATAGCGAGCATAAGAGAAGGTCCAAGATTTTTTTAAATTACTCTCTTAATGAAGTATATTTATAAATTTATTATTATTCTTTTCCCAAACTAACCTTATCATTGGAATAAATAATTTGTCGGGCAAACTTTTCAGGCGTTCTCTCATCTACATAAACTTTCATTCCGGGTGATAGCCTCAGATTTTTACTAGATAAAATCCTCTCTATTCCCACTCTGATATCGTCGACATCGTAGGGATCAACAACATCGCCTAATGAATATCGTTCGATGTATTCAGCATTTAATGAATTTTTAGTACCCAATACCGGAACACCTTGCATGGCAGCCCTACCCAATACTCCACTTGAGTAGAAGAATTTATAATAGGCTATTAAAATACAATCGGCATTTGCAATATAGTAATCCACTTCCTCTTCAAGAAAATACCGATTCTCAATGAACACTTTAATTTTACTGTTTTTTTTACAAACGCTATCAACGACTTTTTCCATCCTTTTTAAGTATTCATTCGAACACCAACGACCCAATATGTAAAGATGGATGGGAGTGCTTTCTATTCCAGAAATCGCGTTTAATATGTTCTCTAAATTTTTTAACGGTGATATGGACCCAAAAATGATTAATTTTTTAACTGCACTATCTTTGAATGAACTGATAATTTCAAACTCGCTACCTCTTTCAGTAAGAGAACGTTTTACAGGATCAGGCAAAAATTCAAATTTTCGTTCACCCGTTATGTAATTAAATATCTCGGCAGACTTAAAATCATTTAACACCCATATTTTCGAAATAGCTCTATTCCTTTTAAAAAGCCAAAATAATATTTTCTTATAATTAATAAATATAAGGTCTGAAATATATTGGAGTAGGGACTTTTTATTTTTTACATACCGAGGATAGGGTTTAAAAAAAATTCCCTGTATTTCAATACCTTCGAATAGATTTTTATAAACGGCAAGCGCAAGCTGATAAGGATCTATCATTAAAAAGTTTACAACCTTTATCTTACGATTCTTAAGATATTCCCTGATATAAATAACCTCTGCATTACCCCTTTCAATAAATCCCATTCTTTCAAAAGAAGCAATTCGATTAGCTTCTATATAATCAATGGAAATAAAGTTTTTATAATGATGGTATTTATGTAAACCTTCCGCCATTTCCGGATGAACCAAAAAGGAATAATGCTTTGCTTCATCTTTCGTATCAATGATGTAATCTAAAAGATGTAGCAAGAATTCTAAATGATGACCTGTATTCCGGGATGAGTCGTAAAAAAGTACACTACTAGTCATTAGTTTGGGTACAATTAAAGTGCATGTATTTTATCAATTATGAAAAATAACGTTTAACAAATTCCTATGATGAAATTAAATTTTCTATGACCAACTCGAAATTGTTCTTTTTACTTTGATCGGTAAAAAAAATGCAAATAAACCTTGAAGTAAAATAAATGTTAAAATGATTCCTTGTGTTTCAAATTTCAATAGTACAGAAAAGTAATAGGCTAAAGGTAAAACACTTACTAAGACAATTAAAGAGAGTATAATTTGGATTTTTAGTATTCCCAGTGCATTACAGAAAAATATATAAATACTGTTCCAAGAAGTAATTAAAACAAATAGCAACAAAAGAGTTGAAATAGAACCTGGAATAATTAATTGTCCACCCAGCCAAATTTCGTAAACCCAGTCACTAAGATACAAAAATACAAACCCAGCACCGCAAAATAAGCTCCAGACCCATATAAGTTTATTGATAGATTGCTTGATCCATGTAATATTTTTCTCCGTGTATGCTTTTGTAAAGGCAGCCCAGAACGGGAAAGTGATGGTTTGAAAAGCTATTGAAAGAATACTAAAATAGCGGAACCCGGCATTATAAACGACCACCTCTTCGGCAGATATAAACCACTTAATCAATACACTAGGTGCCGAAAGAATAAAAACCGAAACAATTTGTAAAACCAAAAACTTGTTCCCCAATGAAAAAAGTTCTTTGGAAGCATCTAACTTAACTGATTTTATAGAGGGTTTTACATGATGAAACCTATACCTAAACAAATAAATAGATATTAGAGTTAAAACTACAATGGGTGTCAATGTATAGATGAAAGATAACGTGTGAAAATTACACGCACCTGCATAGATCATGCCTAAACAGAGAAGCAAGGTAAAAAAATTAGTAAAAAAACCTTGAACATCAACAATGGAACTAAATTGAAAAGAGACACCAATGCTGATGATTAAATTAAGTACGAATCGAATCGAGAAAAAAAGAAAAAGTAATGTTATAAAGTTTTGTGAATTTAAGTTGGGAGGAAGATTTATATCCAATACGTATAACCAATTGATCCCAAAAGATAATATGTAAAACAGTAGTGTAAGAAATAAAAAAATTACGGAGTAGATAAAGTAAGCAGACGATATATATTGTTTAGCTTTTTCGAAACACTTCAAACTCAATTCTCGTGTTAATAGGTTTTTCAAGCCATTACCCACTCCAAAATCGAAAAACGTCAGCCACATAAAAATAGAGCTTATGGTCAACCAAATACCGTAATCTCTTTCACCTATACAATCAAGTAAGAGTCGAAACAATAAAAAGTTAATGGCTAATCCCAAGGCTTTAGCCAAAAACGAAATAACGATGTTTAATTTAATAAATTTTAACAATTTAATTAACTAAATATTATTTCCAAATTATTGTATAAATTTGTACTGAAATCGGTTTATATTGAATTAGTTAAGACTATTATAAATACAAAGAAAAAACTAAATAACAATAATAACGAAATTATCACCGTTATGGATCCTATTTGGAAAGATTGTTAGATTTAATATATAAGACATCAGAACGAATAAGCATATAACCTATTATAGCCCACCAATAGGGCGCAATAAATAGTCCACCTGAAAACATGCTAAAAAAGATAATTAACGCAAAAAATATAAACATTAATTGTTCTTCCATCCACTGCTCCCCCATTTTAATTAAATCTAACCCCCGAATAAATATTGATGAAAGAATTATTGACATAACAGTGAATCCTATTACACCTGTGGACATCAATAGTTCTAATATCAAATTATGTGGATAGTAATTAGTAAAATTTTCAAGAATTGAGTCTCCAATTATTGGACTAGATAAAAATTGCTCCCAAGCTGCAGCAAATTCAAAGTCTCTTTCCTCAACCGCTCCCTCTTTTCGATAGGATAAAAAATAGAACATTCTCTCAATTGCTGCAAGTGGAATACTTTTTAATACCGTATAGTAAAATAAAATAATAGAAAAGGTACTTAAAGTTCCAACCAGTATTACTTTAAATATACTCTGGAATGTAACCCCCCTTTTATATAAGTACAATAGTACAATTAAAATAAAACCAAAAATGGTACCAACAAAAGGTCCCCTTGAAGCACCACCTATCAAACTTAGTATTCCAACAATTAAAATTAATATTATTAAACATTTCTTAAAGCTGTGGAGTTTTTTATTAAATACTAAAAAATAGGTTGAAAAAACTATTAGAATTTCACCATCGAAACTTAATTTAATCACCTGCACACCTATTTCTCCTACGATGTTTCTTGTAGAAAAGATATCATTTCTAAAACCAAAAAAAAGAATTACAGTAATAAGTGCGCAAATACTGGATAAAAATACTGATATATAAATTACTTTAACGATATATTGCTGCTTGATATAAAGTGCTGAAGAGAGTATAGCTATGAAAGGCAATAGACAGTTTCCAAATGCAATTGAATAAACAAAGAAGTTAGAATGATCTGCAAATTGTAAACCCCTAATGCTCAGATCATAATATATTCTAAGTGAATAAAATGCCCAAAACAATAATGAAAACGCTACCGGAAATGTTAGAATAAACCTATTCTCTTTTCTTGTAAATATTCTTACTATGAGAATATAAATAGAAATTAAAACAATTAGTAACCTATAAAAAATTGAAAATGGTGTTGATTCAATTCTAATTATAGCAGGTATTGTAGTAAAAACTGGTTGAATAAAAATAATGCCAATTAACCAAGCGGATATTTTCCCTAATGCATTGTCATCATAAAATTTTGTTAATATCATTTATTGGAACATTAAATGACTTTCACTTTATGAATATTTCACTCTATTAAATTATAAACCGGTGTATTCTCTTTTTGTAAAAGAGGATATAGGCTAAAACACAAAAAAAGCTGATAAAAGCAAATAGAAATGCTATTACTAACCTTCTAGGACTACTTGTCGCATAGGGTACGATCGGAAGGTCTAATATTTTGAAAACTGGTGACACTTCTTCATATTGAAGTCTCGCTATCTCTAACTTTTGAGATAAATCGAAATATATACTTTGCGCTTTTGCAACATTCCCTTCTAATTTTGATTCTTCAGTTCGAGACGAAAAAGAATATAAATTACGATTTCTATCCCTAAAACTATTTAGTTGAGTTAGAGCGTCAATAAAATTCTGATTAGCACGACTAACTTGATTTTCAAGTAATTTAACTTGTGCGTCAGATTTTTCTAGTCGATATGTTGTCACAAAATCTGATAAATACTCTATTCCATATTGGACAATACTTGCTGCTAGTACTGGATCTGGCATTTCTGATCGTATTGTTATCACGCCATCTAACTTTCCATACGAACTACTTATACATGACGCAGCAAGCTTTAAGAGTTTTTGTTGATTTTTGCTCAGCCTTAAAGGCTTTTCCAATCCTTTTATTTGGGCATCTGTAAATGGTTTGGCTTTGTTCTCCTTATCCCAATCTCTTTGAAAATATTCAAAAAGGGTGACTGTCTGATCTTCACTGTCATAAAAAGACTGCATCAATAAATTTAAAAGAAACTGATTACTTGAAAGTATATCAGGGTATAAGTCGGGTCTTACTGCTTCTGTTTTAGTACGATTTGCTATACCAGCCAGAGTTGCTAATTCCCTAAAACTTCCTCCAAGCGTAGTAGACTGTTCTGGAAGTAATTTTGCATGTGATGTGTACTTATTTTGCATTGAATACGACAGTGCATAACCAATAGTCGCAGCTGTTATACTTGAAAATATAAATACAAGAAAATACTTTTTAAAAAAACGTAAAATATCAACTAGTCTAATTTCAATTGGTTCCATTTTCGGTCAATGAAAGTTGAGTCATCGGCTACAGTTATTTAGCCCATATTTCCTGTAAAACTCTAATTAATGTAACGCCAATTGTCGTAACAGAACTAATTAACATTACTCTTTCCCCACGCGTCCAAGTTTGTTTGTTAGGGTCTACTTCCTTAAGAGGCACTACGATTTGACTTCCGGGCATGACGACTGGATAACTTCTAAAGAACAAGAAGTGTTTGGTCCTCTCGGTAATCCCATTGGGATGTGTAACGTATAATTTCTTTTTATTGGCGCTATCAGTGTAACCACCTGCCTGA
>Ga0207415_1001815_pt1 | contig 10216 bp, 10 predicted proteins | sample Passage237A_FD_187369 | JGI IMG/M metagenome (GOLD analysis project Ga0207415, IMG submission 187369) | Cellulose adapted compost microbial communities from Newby Island Compost Facility, Milpitas, CA, USA - Passage2 37A (SPAdes) (version 3) ...
CGCTGGGTTCGGTCGCGGTGATGACCGGCATGCTGTGGGGCGCGGAGGCGCTGAGTCCCCTGCCGGCCCCGCTTGAACCTGCTTCCACTCCGTTGCCGACTGTTGTGGCTGACGACAACTCGTGGGCAACCCTTGAACTCGCCGCCCAAACAGGTCCGCGCCGGCACGGGGAGGTCCGCAAGAACTCGGTGGCAGGGATGATCTGCAACCACGAAAGCCCCACGGACGACCCTCGCGTCTCAGTGGCGCGCGTGAACGATCCCACCGTCAGCCATGCCACCGCCTTTGAGGACTGCGCTCCCGTGTGGTTCAAGCGCGGACCTGCGACCGGTGACATGCGCAGCAACATCTCCATCACCCAGTCCCCTGAGGCACGACTGAGCCTCGAGTTCAGCGTGGTCAACACGTCCGATCAGCCCATCGAAATCGACACCGAGTCCGTGTTCATGTGGGTCGAGACGGCTCCCGCGGAGATGGGCGACGGGCCTCTCGCCACGTACTCGCGCACGCTCGTTGGACCGTCCATGTGGCTCGATCAGAGCACCGTTCATGCACTGCTTGACTCGGGAGACGACTCGACCGTCGTCGAGCCTGGCGAGCGCTTCTCCGGCTTGATCGTCGCGAATGAGCTCGCGGGCGAGGGACCGCTCTCCGATGCCGCCTCATACCGCACCCCGCTCAAGATCAGCGTGTGGGCGCGGATCCATGAGGGGAGCCCCAGCGGCGACGCGAGTTACCTGGTGCAGTTGGGTGAGACGCTCACGCACTACATCACGGAGCAGGTCACGCTCAGCGACCGTTGAGCCTGGCGCGCAGCGAGCGCCACTCGGGCAGGTACTGATTCATGAGCGCCGTGAACTGCGGGCCATGGTTCTGCACAAACAGGTGCGCGATCTCGTGGACCACGACGTACTCGAGCAGCTCCTCATCCTTGCGCCCCAACTCGAGCGCGATGTTGATGTGCTTGCGCTCGGCGTTGCAGCTGCCCCAGCGGGTGGTCATGCGCCGAATGGTCCACGTGGGCTCGTCGGCGCCCATCGCGAGGCTCCAATAGGCGATGAGCGGGGGAAGCAGCTCTCGGAGCCTGGCCCTAGCAGCGTCGGCCTCCGGTCCCGTGGTGAGCGGAGTGGGCGCTGCCTGCGCGCGCAGCTGCGCCGCCGCGATCCAACTGGCGCGGCTCACGACGAACTGATCGATCGCCTTCTTCGACACGTGGTGCGGAGCGCTCACGAGCACCTCTCCGTGCGGCGCCGTCACCCGGATGCGCATGTTCTTCATGCGCTTTCGCGTGAGCGTGTAGGCGGGCAGCTCCATGGCGAAAAGGGTACGCGGGAGAACTGACACCCAACCGCAGGCTGTGAAAATGCGTATCTGCTTGCATGACAGGGACACTGGACGCATGAGCGACTGGGCAACGACCCTCGACACGCTCCTCAGAGAGCGCGGACCGGCACTGTTCGGCTACGCCTACGTGCTCACCGGATCCGCGCACGCCGCCGAGGACCTGCTCCAAGATGCCCTGCTACGCACCTTCCGCACGGGGCGAGGTTCTCGCGGCCTGGATTCCGCCCATGCGTACGTCAAGCGCGCGATCACGAGCGCGTTCATCGACTCCGGCCGACGCTCCGCCGCCCGGCCCCGCACCGTCACCGATGAAGGGGTTGAGTCGGTTGCGCCCGATCATGCAGGCGCGTCAGCGGAGACGGCCGACCTGCGCGCGGCGCTGCTGACACTGCCGCCGCGAGAGCGAGCATGCGTGGTGCTGCGGTATCTCGAGGACCTGCCGATCGCCTCGGTGGCCGCGGAGCTGGGTCTTGCCCAAGGCACCGTCAAGCGCTACCTCGCCGACGGCGTCGCCAAGCTACGCGACGCCAACCTGGGCGTCGACTTCACCGAACATCAGACCATTCCCGTCACGGAAGGACGCAGGCCATGAACACTGCCTATGACCTCATGGAGAGCCTGCGCGAGCAGGGAGCCGCGCGGTTCAGCGAGACGGGCCTTGCCCGGGACCACTCTCCCCTGACACGCAAGGTGCGCCGCCACCGGGTGGTCCGCACCTCGGGCGCTTCCGTCGTGGGCGTTGCGGCAGCGACGGCGGTGACTTTCGCGGCGTTCGACTTTCTCGACAAGGACTCGGCTGTTCCCCCAGCCAACCCCACCTCGTCGGCTCCGGCGCCCACAGCGTCGGGCAGCGTGAATGCGGAGTTGAGGGGGACGCTCTACGTGGCCAGGGGTGAGCGCGCGGAGTATGTGGCGCGCGATCTTGCGGCGATCTTCGATGTGAGCGATGAGGAGGCGACGGCCGCGCTTGAAGCCGCATTGCCGCTTGAGTCGGCAGGCAGCCTTGAGGGGTGGGTCGCGCCGGGCGAGTATCCGGTGCGCGAGGACGATTCGCTCGAGGCGGCCGCGGCGCAGGTGGTTGGTGCGCAGGTTGCGGCTTTGGAGGGGCTCGGCGTCCCTCGCAGCGAATGGGAGCAGACCGTCATCATCGCGTCGATTCTCGACAAGGAGGCGCCCGTGCTTGTCGACAAGCGGATGGTCTCGACTGTTATTCACAACCGGCTTGAGCAGGGCATCAGGCTCGAGATCGAGTCGCCACTCGCCTACTTCTTGCGAGCCGACGAGCAGCTCGTGGGCGATGACGGCTGGGCCGTGGACACGCCGTACAACCTCTACATGTACGAGGGGCTGCCACCCACGGCGGTTGGCGCGGCGTCCGCGGAGGCGCTCGAGGCCGCGGCCAACCCTGCCGAGGGCGACTGGATCTACTTCTTGCGCAAGCCGGATGGCAACATCCTCGTGTTCTCCACCTTCGACGACTTCGCCGTGGCGGTGGACGAGTACTACCCGGGCACGGGCGCGTCCGACTAGATCTGCTGGACGCGCTCCACGTTCGCCGTGAGTTCGCGCAGCTGCGCGGCGGTGGTGCGCTTCACGTAGGCGGGGGTGTCGCGCTCGACTCGCCACGACTCGCTCAGCGGGCCAAGGTCGACGGAGTCGAAGCCGATGGCGTCGAGGAAGTCCGCGACATAGGCGTTGGCCTCAGGGTCGTTGCCGGCGATGGGCAGCGCGCGGCGGTTCTCCGCCCCGGTTGGCAGGCCGTCCTTGGTGATGTCCGCCGCCGGAATGTTGTTGAAAGCCTTCACCACCTTGCTCGTGGGCAGGTGGGCCTGCAACAGCTCCGAGGTGGTGGACTCGTTGCGATCGAGCGCCTCGATGCGGCCGTCACGCTGGGGGTAGTAGTTGTTGGCGTCCATGACGACCTTGCCAGCGAGCGGCTCAACCGGAACGTTCTTGTACTTGCCGAGCGGCACGGCGACGAGCACGAAGTCGCCCGCGGCACCCGCCTCTTCCGCGGTGGCGGCGCGAGCCTTGGAGCCGAGCTCCGCGATGAGATCGGTGAGCGTCTGCGGCCCACGCGAGTTCGAGATGACCACGTCGTAGCCAGCCGCAACGGCGGCCTTCGCCACGTTCGAGCCGATCTGGCCGGCTCCGATGATTCCCAGAGTTGTCATGTTCGCCGCAACACGAGGCGGCCGCCAGTCATTCCGCAGAAGGTTCGGTGGTCGCAGTGCCCGACGCTGCGGCTGGCTCTTCGTCGAAGGGCCAGCGGTAGCCCATTGCGGTGCCTACCAGCGCAAAGGCGGCGGTGATGATCGACAGGACCTGAGCGTCGGCCATCCACGCGGCCACGGCGCCGGCGAGCAGGAAGGCGAGGCGGACGATCTCTTTGGCCGGGTGAGGAAGAGAGCGCGGCGCCTTGGGCGACAGCATCAGGGTCCAGATCACCGAGACGAAGAACGGGACGGACAGGCCCACAAGCCAGCCCCAGTATCCGGAGAAGCCGGTGTAGCCCCACCAGAACAGGCCGGCGTACATGCCGAGCTCGGAGAAGAAGACCAGGGCGCCAGCGAACCACTTCACGGCTCAGTCCTCCTTGAGGTCGTCGGCCCTGGACCTGCGGGTCTTGAGGAAGGCGACGATGACGAAGATGACGGAGTAGACGGACACGGCGGCGGCGCCGAGCATGAGGAAGACCAGGGCGAAGTTACCGTCCTTGGACGGCTCCGCGGCGATCCACAGGATCACGAGGTTGAACACCGCGTACAGGCCCTCGAAGATGAGGATGTTGCGCCACCAGGTGGGGTTCACAGGGGCGTAGCGCTCATAGCGGATGTAACCAACGACGCGCAGCATCCAGGCGAAGGTCAGGTACAGCGCAACGATGAGGACCGCTGCGAAGCCGCCGATGAGAACCGAGGGAACCTCGTCTTTGGCGAGGCCCGACTCCGGGGTCCACCGCGACTGGCTCAGCGCGCCGATGATGAACGCGCCCACCACCTGGAAGAGGAAGACCGCAAGGGAGATGCCGGAGTACCGGTTGATGAAGTTGCGCATGGTGGCACCAGGGTAGTTGACCGGGGGTTGGGTGAGGTGCGGGGCTATTCCGTAACAACCGGGTGGAAGTAGTCGAAAACAGCCGTTTCGATGGGCTGGTCGAAGTCGAGGCGCATTGTGACGACACTGAGCGGCTTGCCGTCGTCGCCAGGCATTGTCGTTTCGCGCGCCTCGTGAGGTTCCGCGCGGCCGAGGAAGTAGAAGTCTGCCCCTTCGGCGTCGCTCTTCTTGGCGAAGACAAACGGTGTGGCGCTCTTGTTGACGATCGCACGGACTTCGCCGCTCGCAAGTGTGCGGCGACTTCGTGTGAACCAGGTCATCGAGTACCGGTCGAGCAATTCGTCTTCGTAGGCAGTGCTCGCCGAGATCTCGTCTGATTTGTGAAGTGTGACGAAGATAGGACACGAGGACGTTGGCAGGTCGACCTTATAGCCGTAAATGGTCGATGCCACGTTCTTTTCCCAGCACAGCAGACGACAAGCATCCTTGCGCGTGTACTGGCGACCGGGGGTGAAGGGCTCGGAGACGTTGTAGCGAGACCTGATCACGTCGAGCCCTGTTGCGATCAAGTCGTCAACAGCGTGGGTGAAAGCCGCGTTGGATCGGTAGGACTCTACGAAGCGATCGGTAAGCCGCCACCGATTTCCCGCACTTTCCACTATCGGCCGCGCAAAGCGCTTGCGCTCACCTTCGGTATGGAATTCGAGGGTGAGACTGCGCAGCGCGCTAGCCACATGCCTGTGATCGCCGTTAGCCCCTGACCGCGCGATGATCTTGCCGGCCGTTACTACATCGAGCTCAGACCCGTCCAACATCGCCTGGACTAGGAGCAACTCGTGAACGCGCTTGGCATCCAAGGCTTCGCTCGACAGAAGCGTCAATGCGTCCTTGTCCATCGGGCTGAGAACGCTGTCAACCTTGAACAATCGTTCGAGCAACGCCGGATAGTTGCCAAGGCGATTGGCCAGCAGAACGGGGTCAACGCTCTCGAAACGCAAGTAGTCGTGGAGGTTAGGCAGCCTCCCGAGCCGATTGCGCAGAATCTCGATGGACTGTTTCAAGTTGTGCAGGCTGTCGAGCTTCGCCTGGGCGATTGCCTCGAGCACGCGTTGTTGGGAGATGCGGTCGAATCGCACGCTCGAAAGACCAGGCAAGACGCCGCTCTCCTCTGCGCTGATCAAACTCTGCCGCAGAGACTCCTTGTTCAGTGAGTCGTCCCCAAAGAGCGCAATGGGGATGAGGTAGTTGTTCGCGTAGTTCCCGATGAAGTCGATGACGACTATGTACTCCTTGCCCGGGTGCTTACGAAGACCGCGCCCCAACTGCTGCACGAACACAATGCTCGACTGCGTCTGGCGCAGCATCACGACCTGATTCACCGACGGGATGTCCACTCCCTCGTTGAAGACATCAACGGTCAGGATGTAGTCCAGTTCGCCACGCTCGAGCCGTTCGACACTCGCCTCACGGAATTCGACCGGGTCTTCGCCAGTGAGCGCGATTGTTCTCAGGTGGCGTCCGCGAAACGTCGCTTCGTTGAGTTGATGCGAGAGCGCTCGGGCTTCTTCCTTCCTGCTGCAGAACATCAAACCGCGCGGCTCAACCCCAGCCTGTGCATACGTCTCGAGCGCACGCACGATGTGGTCCACTCGCACGCGGGACGCGAGTTTGTCGAGACCCACGTCGACCGTGGCGGCCGACCCGTCATCGAAACTCACGTCCGCTACTCCGTAATAGTGGAACGGCGCGAGCATGTCGTCTTCGAGCGCGCGTCCCAGGCGGATCTCATAGGGCACGTTGAACTCGAACAACTCGAACACGTTGAAGCCGTCAGTTCGTTCGGGTGTCGCGGTGATACCCAACATGAACTCCGGCTCGAAGTGGTCCACCACCTTCAAGTACGAATCCGCGCCCACGTGGTGGACCTCATCGATGAGCACGTAGTCAAATGCATCGGGGGCCAGGGAGCTGAGTACGTCCGGTTGGGCCAGAGTCTGAATGGTGGCGAAGACGAACCGCCGATCACTTTGATTGCGGCCGCCCCCGAGCTTGCCAAGCTCGTCGGGATGCGCGCCAAGCACTCGCTGGAACTCCTGCATCGCTTTATCGAGGATCTGCTCGCGGTGGGCGACGAACAGCACCCGCTGGGGGTCGGCGGCGCGAACATCCAGGGCCGCAAGGATGGTCTTGCCAGTGCCCGTTGCCGAGATCACGAGCCCCTTCTTCTCACCCTGCGCGCGAAGCGCCGCGAGTTCAGCGAGAGCCTCAATCTGCATCCGGTTCGGAAGAACCTCGGCTTGCCGGGGTGACCGGGGCTCAAACCGGGGCGTGCCGGGGCCCAGGAGAATGTGTGTAGGCGCGGGCACGGAGCGGCCATCTGACAGCGCCTCAATCCAGCCAGACTCCAGTACGGATGGCTGGCGGTCCTCCATCGCCGGGGGTCGGGCAGGTTGCCATTCAGGTCGCTGCGGTGGCACATAACGCTGCGAGTATTCGTCGAGCCACTCCTGTGTTAGCGGCCTCGATGACCCCACCTCGGCATCAATGAGGGCGGCGAACTGACGTGCGAGATCACTGTTCTTGGTAGCGGCGACTTGGAGGTTCCACTCGTGATTCGTGACGAGGGCGCTCTCTGTCAGGTTCGAGCTTCCTAGGACAGCCGCGATCCGATCTGGGTGCCCGAACACGTAGCCCTTGGGGTGATAGGCGCGGCTCTCGTGGATACGGACATCGATGCCTAGTCGCGACAAGTTCAACAGTTCCGCGAAGGCGTTGGGTGAGTTGAAGCCTAGGTAGTCCGAAGTGACGATGAGGCCCTTGGCCCGCGACTCGACGAACTCCTGCTTGAGCAGAGCGATAGCCCGGGGTGACACGAACGCAACTGAGAACGCAAATGATTCGCAATGCCGGAGCTCGTCGCGGAGCACGCGGAGCATCGACGTGTCTGCGCGATTTACGACAACGCGTGGGTGGAGTTGGTGGACACCCGGAACGGTGCGGTCGAGGTACCCAAACCGCACGTCTCGTTCGATGAGCGCCTCGAACGCCCTCTCAACCGTCATCCGCGACCCTGAGACTCTGGATGATCTCCACGGCAGGAACGTCGGCGGGCGCCCACTCGACGGACTTGAGGTCCGCGGGTGCGAGCCACTTGACGCCTGCGTGCTCAGTCAATTGCGGTTCGCCGCCAACAAGCTCGGCCCACAGCGTGGTGAGGGAGACCACACCGAAGTCGTACTCATGCAAGGTCGTGGTGATGACGTCGCCCACCTCCACGTCGCAAAGAAGTTCTTCGTCGATCTCGCGGCGGAGCGCTTCCTGTGGAGTCTCGCCAGCTTCGATCTTCCCACCGGGGAACTCCCACAGTCCGGGCAAAGACCCGTTGGGACCGCGCTGCGCACAAAGGATCAGTCCCTCGCACTCAATAACCGCGCCGACGACGTTGATTTGCCTCACTGCGAACTGGCCCTCCGATCATCCGCAGCTTAGCGATCGGCGCCCGCTACTTCGTTGCGGCGCGCACGCGGATAAAGCCCTGGCGTGATGAAACCGATATGTGACGTGACGGGAACTGACACGGCAAGGGGGACCGAATGCCTGAGAAGTCTCCTTATGCGGGAGCATCGCTGGTCATCGATACCAACGTAGCCATTGCCGCCGAGTCCCATGAGTTCCACGGTCGACCTCCGGGCGCGGCCGCCCTCGCCCTCCTACGCCGGTGTACCGAGCTAGGAATCACCGTGTGGAAGTCGGAGACCTCTTTCCAAGATCTGGCCCATGACCGCGATAACTCACGGCGATCCCGCATCCTTACGGCATTGGAGCGATACCCGACTTTGGCCAGGGTCGTGCCAACACCGGAACTTCTGGTACGCGCGGGTTACGCGTCGAACATCTCGGGGAATGATCACCTCGACGCGGAACTACTGGCAGCGCTCGACAACCACGCGGTCAACTGGCTCGTCACAGAGGATGTGCGCCTTGCCCGCCACGCACGTCGAGCGGGCCTGGGAGAGCGCGTGTTGCGCTGCGAGGAGATGCTTGAACTCCTCCGACCCGTCGAGTCAAAGGCTCCTACCTATCCGTCCGTCGATCTGCGCGAAGGCTATGAAGTGCCGCTCAACGCGCCCATCCTCATAACGCTGAGACAGGACTACGAAGGATTTGAACTCTGGTGGCAGAAGGTCCAGGCGGAGCATCGTGACCTGCTCGTAATTGGTGACCCGCTCGACCCAGACGCGCTAGCAGTGCTGAAGCCCGAATCGCCCCCCGCGTACGGACTCCGAAGCCCGCTCCTCAAACTCTGCACATTCAAGGTTTCCGAGGACCTACCAGGATTGAAGTTGGGCGAGCACCTCCTCAAAGCGGTCGTCGAGTATGCCCGGCATCGAGACTTCTCCGCGATCTATGTTGAAGTGCTTGGCCATCATGAGGTGCTGCTGGCCTGGCTCAAAGAATTCGGCTTTGCCGTCGTACCGGACGCACATACAGCCCGAGAAGGCGAGGTGGTGCTGGTAAAGGACCTGTACGGAGAGGGCAACCTGAGCCCTCTCGAGCATGCCATTGCCCACGGTCCGGGTGCGGCGCTGGTGCCCTCTGCCTATGCGGTGCCCATCTACCCCGATTGGGCCAGGCAGTTGTTGCCCGAAGGGCAGCGTGCCGTCGGACTTGGCATCGACTGGCCATCAACCGCATGCGGGAATGCAATCCGCAAGGCATACCTGTGCGTGACACCCGCACGGTCGTTCATCCCAGGCGACCTACTCGTCTTCTACCAAACGAAACCTGATCAACTCTTCACCGTGACGGGCGTGCTCGAACGAGTAGTCGTTACATCTGACCCCTTGGAGATACTCGAGGCGATCGGCGCTCGCAGCGTTTACTCCCCGGACCAAGTGGTCACGATGTGCGAGCGCGGCCAAGTAGTAGCAATGTTGTTCCGTTTCGACCGCGTCCTACAGCCGCCGCTCACATTGAGCGAGATGATTGAAGTAGGCGGACTGGCTGCGCCCCCGCAGTCGGTCACTCAAATCCAAGGAGGCGGACTAGCTTGGCTCCGAGCACAGTTGGACGCGTAGCGCTGTTGTCGATTCGCCCACCCTTCGCGAGCGCGATTGCTCGAGGGGCCAAGACGGTCGAGTACCGAAGGCGGCCCCTGGCGCCAGATGTGACACACGCCGTGATCTACGCCACACTCCCCGTAGGTCGGGTGCTGGGTCTGTGCGAAGTAACTGGGCAACTCGTGGACACACCCGAGCGCGTCTGGCGGGCCACATCGGAGCGTGGCTTCATCGACCGGAGTTACTTCAATGAGTACTTCGGGGGGCGGGAGCGTGCTGTTGCCATTTCCCTCCGCTTCGTGGACGACCTCGAAGACCAACAGGTCGACTTAGCCTGGCTTGGCGCCGTACGCCCGCCCCAGAGTTATCAGTACCTCCATTCTGAGGTAGCCCGCGCCCTCGCAGGCGAAGTGAAAGAACTCGCGCTAGCGACCTAGGACGCTTGCATCCTCGCCTGTCCGTCAAGCCAGGGGTTCTCGATGTCCTGAACCAACGGATACGACAGCGCTCGCGTGCCCTCCCCCCACTAGCTCCCGCACCGCCGAAGCCCGCGCCAAGATGTCTTCCAGCCCACACCTGGCGGCCACAACGATCGCGGCCCGCGCGTTCTCGCGCGCAACCTCGGGCAGCCCACACGCGAGCGCGTACTCGGCGTGCGCGAGCGCAACATCCGCCCTCACCCACACATACGCGTCGGTCTCGCGCGAGCTCGCCCTAGCCGCGATGCGCCACCACGAGTCAGCTGCCGCCCTGTC
>Ga0207415_1001820_pt1 | contig 10200 bp, 4 predicted proteins | sample Passage237A_FD_187369 | JGI IMG/M metagenome (GOLD analysis project Ga0207415, IMG submission 187369) | Cellulose adapted compost microbial communities from Newby Island Compost Facility, Milpitas, CA, USA - Passage2 37A (SPAdes) (version 3) ...
CCTCCAGGCCGCGATCAAGAGCGGAGGCCGCACCGGATCGACCGGCGCCGCCCCCCGCCGGTTGCGCTCGGCGCTGGTGGCCGGCGAAGTGGCGATCTCGCTCGTGCTGCTGGTGGCCGCCGGATTGCTGGTCCGGAGCCTCGCGCGCATGGATGCATTCACGTGGGGCTTTCGTCCGGCGCAGGTCATGTCAGCGCGCGTCGCATTCCTCGACGAACGCTACGCTTCCGATGAAGGACGCTGGGCCTTCTACCGCACGCTGCGCGACCGCCTCGAGGCCGAGCCCGCGGTGCAATCCTTCGGCACCAGTCTCGACCGGATCGGCGCCAGCTGGATCAACCTCCCCTACACGGCGCAGGGCGATGTGTATCCAAATCCTGGTGACAGGCCGGTGGCCAACTACCACATCGTCTCGCCCGGTTATCTGGAGACCATGGGCATTCCGGTGCTCGAAGGCCGCGCCTTCGCCCCGCAGGACAACCACGAGGCACCGCCGCGGATCTTGATCGACGCCAAACTGGCCCGCCGCCACTTCCCCGAAGGAAACGCCGTCGGACGCACGCTGACCGTCGTGACCAACGCCGGCGATACGGTGGCGGAAATCATCGGTGTCGTAGGAGCCGTCAGTTTCGATGGCCCAGCCGGAGCGCCGCGACCGGATCTTTACTTTCCGTTTCTCCGCTCTCCGCAGAACCACTTTTTCGTGCACTTCCGGACACCCCTCGCGCCCGGCGCCGCCGAAGAACTCCTGAAAAAAGTGATGCGTGAAATCGACGCCGACGTGCCCCTGACAAATTTCGCAACGATGGACCAGGTCATGGCGCAACCGGGTGTCGCCCGGCGTTTCCCGTTGGGCCTGCTCGGCGGGTTCGCGTTGCTCGCGATCGTGCTGGCAGCCGTGGGGATCTACGCCGTCACCAGTTATTCGATCGGACAGCGCACGCGCGAAATCGGTGTGCGCATGGCTCTGGGAGCCACGCCGCACTCCGTGGTCGCGCTGGTGCTGCGCCAGAGTTTCAAGCCGGTCGCGATCGGCATGTTGGTGGGACTCGCGGGAGCAGTCGGCGCCGCGCTGGCGATGCGTGGACTGCTGTTCGACATCGCGCCATTCGATGCGCCGACGTTCGCCTGCGTGGCCCTGCTGCTCGGCGCCGTGGCCGCTATCGCAAGCTTTCTGCCCGCTCGGCGCGCCACGCGGATCAATCCCGTAGTCGCATTAGGCGCCGAATGACCCACGTTCGAAGAATGGCTGCTGCCTCTTCCGCTTCTTCCCGTGTATCAGTTACGTCCGCGCCCGCGCGTGTGGCCGCACGTTCGCGCGACGCCGCGATCGATCATCTTCGGATCGTGCTCACGGTGCTCGTGATCCTGCATCATGGCGCCATCGCCTACGGCGGATCGGGCGGCTGGTATTGGCGCGAACAGCCTGACGCCTCGAGCCTCGTGCTCGTGATGTTCAACGCGGTCAACCAGTCCTATTTCATGGGCTTTTTCTTCCTGCTGGCCGGCTATTTCACGCCCGCAGCCTACGAACGAAAAGGCGCCGCGCGCTTCCTCGGCGAACGCGTCGTCCGGCTCGGCATTCCGCTCCTCGTCTTCTTCTTTCTGCTCAACCCGCTCACGATCGCGCTCGCGCGCACGAGCGAGGGACATCCGTTCTGGAGCGGATGGTGGCAGATGATCCAACTCCGCGAATGGGGTCCGGGCCCGCTGTGGTTTGCGGAGGCGCTGCTGATCTTCGCCCTCGCGTATGCGGGCTGGCGCGCGCTCGCGCGTCGCGGAGCAAACGCAGTCCAAGCGCTGCCGCGATTCGTGTCGCTCTTCCTCATCGCCCTCGCGCTGGGCGCGACTTCATTCCTGGTGCGGCTCTGGCTGCCCGTCGGCCAAACTGCGCTCTGGCTGCAGCTCGGCTATTTTCCGTGCTACATCTTTCTCTTCGCCGCCGGCTGCGCGGCCAGCCGTGCACGCTTGCTCGAGCGCGTGTCGCTCGCCGAGTGCCAGCCCTGGCTCGTCGTGACGGGGTTCGCACTCCTCACGCTGCCGATCGTGATGCTCACACGCTTCGGCCAGGGCGGGTTCGAAGGAGGCTGGAATCTCAACGCGCTCTACTACGCCTTCTGGGACCCGCTCGTCGCGTGGGGCGTGATTCTCGGCCTCCTTTGGTCTGCGCGTAATTTTGCCAACAAGGCCACTCCGCTCACCGCGTGGCTCGCGGCCAACGCCTACGGAGCGTTCATCCTGCACGCCCCGATCCTCGTCGCGTGCAGTGTGGCCGCGCGCGCATGGGCGCTGCCGCCGCTGCCGAAATTCCTCATCGTCGGCGCGCTCGCGTCGGCGCTCAGCTTCGTCGCCGGCGCCGCGTTCCGCGCGATTCCCGGCGCGCGACGCATTCTCTAGCCCGTTTTCTCCTCCGCCTACTCCATCGTCCCCTTTCCCATCATGCTGTCCGATCTCCGCTACGCCGTCCGCGCACTTCTCCGTGCTCCCGCCTTCAGCTTGATCGCGATTCTCACGCTCGCGCTCTGCATCGGCGCCAATAGCGCGATCTTCTCGGTCATCCACTCGGTGCTTCTGAAGCCCTACCCGTGGCCGAATTCGGACCGCCTCGTTTACTGCTATAACAACTACCGCAATCTGGGCCTCGAGAATGTGGGCGTCTCGATTCCCGATTTCCTCGATCGCAGCACGCAGGTCGAGGGCTTCGCCGACGCGGCGATCTACAACATCAAGAGCTTCAACCTCACCGAAGGCGCGCAGCCGGAACGCGTCGTCGGCTTGGTCGCGAGTCCCTCTCTCTTCAGCACGCTGCAAACAGGCGCCGCCCACGGACGCGTGCTCACGAGCGAAGACGCCGTCCTCGGCGCCACGAAGACCGTCGTGCTCAGCCACGCGCTCTGGAGCAACCGCTTCGGCGCCGACACCGGCATCGTCGGCCGCACGATCCGGCTCAACGGCGAACCGCATGTCGTCGTGGGCGTGATGCCCGAATCGTTTTATTTTCCGACGCCCCGCATGCAGCTCTGGGTGCCGTTTGTCTTCACCGACGCCCAGCGCAGCGACAACGAGCGCGGCACCGAATTCTCGAGCATGATCGCGCGGCTCAAACCCGGCGTCGCCCCGGAATCGATCCAGCGCGAACTCGATCTCATCCAGGCCCGCAACGCGCAGCGACTGCCCGATCAGGCGCCCTTCTGGAAATCCGCGGGCTTCGGCGGCGGTGTTTCCGGATTTCTCGAGCGCAACGTCGGCGAAGTTCGCGGCATGCTCTGGCTCATTCAGGGCGGCGTCGCGGCCGCGCTCCTCATCGGCTGCGCCAATGTCTCCAGCCTGCTCCTCGCGCGCGCGGTCGCCCGCGAACGCGAACTCGCCATCCGCGCCGCCCTCGGCGCCGGTCGCGCGCGGCTGATCCGGCTGCTTGTATCCGAAAGCCTGATACTCTTCGGCGCCGGCGGCCTGCTCGGTCTGCTGGTGGGTTCGTGGGGCATCGACATTCTCAGCTCGTCCCTCATGTCCAACCTGCCGCGCGCGTTTGCGATCGAGCTGGATGGCACGGTCTTCACTCTCACCCTCGTCTGCGCCCTCGCGTGCGGACTCGTCTTCGGCGCTCTGCCCGCGTGGTCCGCCGCCAAGGGCGATGCCGCCGCCGCGCTCAAGGAAGCCGGCACGCGCGGCACCGCCGGCCGCCGCACGCAGTTCCTCCGCAGCGCGCTGGTCGTCACGGAGATCGCGCTCGCGGTCATGCTCCTTTCCACCGCCGGTCTGCTCATGAAGAGCTTCCAGCGCCTGCAGGAGCAGAATCCCGGCTTCAACGCCGAGCACGTGCTCACCGCGCGCATGTCTCTGCCCGAAAAAAAGTATGACCACCCGGACAAAGTCGTCGGCTTCCAGTCCGCCCTGCTCTCCTCCGTGCGCGCACTGCCCGGCGTGAAAGCCGCGGGACTCACGACGGTGCTCCCGTTTACCGGCAACAACAGCTCGGGCACGTATTCGAGTCCGGAAATTTCGCTGCCCGAAGGCGCACCCGATCCGCACGCCAACATTCGCTCCGTCGATTCCGGTTACCTCGAAGCGATGGGACTGCGCTTGATTCAAGGACGCTGGATTCAGGAATCGGACACCACGAACTCCGAACGCGTGGTCGTGATCGATCAGTTGCTCGCCAGCCGCTACTGGCCCGGCGAAGACCCGATCGGCCGCCACATCAGCCGCGACCTCAGCTTCAACAACCGCGACGCGCTCGCGACGATCGTCGGCGTGGTCGCCCCGATCAAGATGCAGACGCTCGAGGAAAACGTTTCCAAGGAAACGCTCTACTACCCGCTCGCGCAGAGTTCCTCCAATGGGCTCACGCTCGTCGTGCGCGCCGAGGGCGATCCCACCGCGCTCACCGCCTCGATCCGCGCGGCTGTGCTCCAGGCCGATCCCGAGCAGCCGATTTTCGACGTGAAAACGATGCCGCAATGGATGGAGGAAGTCGCGCAATCGCGTCGCGCGCCGATGGTGCTGCTCTCCTCCTTCAGCACCGTGGCGATTCTGCTCGCCGCGCTCGGCGTGTATGGCGTGCTCGCCTTCGCCGTCGCCCAACGCATGACCGAGTTCGGCGTGCGCCTCGCGCTCGGCGCCACCGCCGGCAACATCGCTTCGCTCGTGATCCGCGACGCTGCGCGTCTCATCGGAGTCGGCCTCGCGCTCGGCATGCTCGGTTTCACCTTCTTCAGCCGCATCGTCGAATCGCTCCTCTTCGAAGTGAGCCCGCTCGATCCCGCGACGCTCGCGCTCGCGCCCACGCTCCTGGCCGTGATCGGGCTCATCGCCGGCTTGATCCCCGCCCTCCGCGCGACCCGCGTCGATCCCATGATCGCTCTCCGCGCCGAATAAGCGCGCAACGCGTCGCGACTCGGGACGCACCTTGTCGCGACGCAATCCGCACCTGGGCTCGACCGTGGACGCCCCCTGCCCCGACCCGGTCCGCACTCTGGCCTGACCCGGCCCACATCGTGGCTCGACCCGGTCCGAACCTTGTCCCGCGTCGATGCACCACCGCGCTCGCACCTAGTCAATTGGAAGGTAAAGCGTTACAGGGCATTTGAACCGTAATACGGTTCAAATGCCCTGTAACTCGCGTTATTTTCGGTAGATAGAATTGGCTGAGAGGGTTTTTCGGAGGGATTGCGTTCTCGCCGGTGGGGAGCGCGGCGCCAAAGAAAACGCGGGCGTTCCTTTGGGGAACGCCCGCGTGTTGGTGACGGGTCCTATGTGTATCCAGATTCCGGATATTCCAGAGCTCGGATATTAATTAAGGTTGGCCGTGCTGATCATGATCGGATGGCCCGACAGCGGCATTTCACCGCCGAACTCGAACTTGGCGCCGTTGCCGCCGCCGACCGGATAGACCTTGCCGTTGCGCTGGTCCTTCAGCGTGCCGATGCGGAAGCTGAGGATTTTCTTACCGGCGAAATCGGCCACGGTCATGATGTTGCCGCGGTAGGCAATGCTCACGGCGACGGGGTCGCCCATGCGCTTGTCCTTGAAGGTGCGATACACCTGGCCGGTGTTGCGCCATGTGACGACGGACTGCACGACGCGGTCACCGCGGCAGGCGACGTGGAACATGTTGTTCAACGGGTCGGCCTTGCGCTGCGTGCCGGTCTTGGAATCGATCGGGATCAGCGGCAGGCCGGTTTCGCCGTGGCGCGCGAGCACCATGCTGACGGGATTGCGGCCGACCTTGACGGTGCCGACGACGTCCAGGGGCCCGAGGAGCTCCCAGTCGTTGCGCTTCATGAGCGAGGAGGTGTCGATGATGTGGATCGTGCCGTCCTGCGTGGCGACGTAGGCCTTGAAGTGGTCGACGGACCAGCGGTCGATCTTGTGGCCGGCGAGCACCGCGGTGGGCTTGGTGAGGTTCTTCGTCCAAACGACCTTGGGCATCGACTGCGGGCGGACGCTGAAGGTCTGCGGGAACTGCGAGTCACCGGGACCGCGGGCGGCGAGCGTGGCCTTGAAGCTCGCGGCGGAGCTGAGCCAGCTCTCGCGCATGTAGCTGAAGAGCGGCGAGAGATCGAGGATCGCGGCCTTGTTTTCGTCGGTGGAGATGACGAGCGCATAACCGCTGCGCGCGATCGGAGCCTTCCACGCGCCGTCGTAGACGTGCACGCGGTTCTTATCGATCGAGAGGTCGATCTGGCCGAGGGTGAGGTTGTTGGTGGCCGAGGGTCCGAGCCACAGACCGTTGCTGGCGGCGGCGACGGAGGTCGGCTTCTGCATCGGGAGATCGATGTAGCCGAGGAGCTTGAAGTCGGACCAGCTGCCCTGATTGGGCAGACCCATGTAGGGCCAGGTGTGGAACTTCAGGTATTTGCCTTCGAGGGCGACGACAGCGAGCTGCCCCTTGTTTTCCTTGGTGTCCCAGATCGTCACGAGCGCGAACTCGTTGCTGGTGGTGACGGTGACGCCACGCGGAACCTTGTGCGCGGGGAACTTGAAGCCCGGGTAGTTCTTTTCGTCGGAGGCGCGGCTGGTCTGCATACCGGCGATGGCGAAGAGGCCGTCTTTGTAAACGACGATGGCTTCGTTTTGCTGCATGCCGTAGCTGCGGACCATGCCGACGGGCTGCTTCGGAATCGTGCCGCCGTTGAGCTTCACGTATTCGGCCTGGCGGGTCTGCGGATCCGGGTGCGGCTGCTTGTTGGTCGCGTCGAGACGCGGGCTGATCGCCCAAACGTGGTTGTAGTGCGAGAAGGTCTGGATGCGGTCGAGACCGGGATCGTTGGTCGCGTCGGTGGGGACGTAGGCAACTTGGCCGGTGTCGGTCCAGTAGTCGTAATCAGAGCTGGGACCGTCGCCCACTTCGTAGGGGTTGATGCGCACCCAGTAGCCGGGCGCCATCTTCTGCGTGGGCGTATAGACGAGAGGACGGTCGTCCTTGGCGTTCGGGTTGAGCTGTTCGAAGGTCGGGCCGAGGCGGGCGCTGACGTCCGCGGGTTTCCAGCTGAGGAGGGATGCGGTGTAAGGCGTGGTGGGCGTCGGCGTCGGTGTGGGTTTCGGCGTCGGCGTAGGTGTCGGCGTCGGCGTGGGCGCGGGTGTCGGCGCGGGCGTCGGCTTCGTCGTTTCGACGACGGCGGGCGGCGGCGTGACGACGGCGCCGGTGACGTCATAGACTTCGAGGAGCATGACGCCGGTGGTCTTGGAAGCGCCGCTGACGTTGATCTTGTAGGTGCCGGGCGCGAGGTCGACGACCAGCGCGGCGTCCTTGCTGCCGGAGGCGAAGGCGGTCACGCCGGCGGTCTTGAGCGCGGCGGTGAGCTTGGTCTGGTCGGCGAAGCTGCCCCAGTTGTCGTTCGACGCAACGGGTTTGCCGTTGGACGCGACGACCGAGAGGAGCGGATCGCCCAGCGCGCCGGTGATGCCCTGCGACTTGAGCGCGGGACCGGAAACGCGGACGAGCACGCGGCGTTTGTCGCCGCTGTTGATCTTCAACGTCGAGGCCACCGTGGTGCCCGAGGTCTTGATCTTCGCGCGGGTGGAGATGCCGGAGAACTTCGAAGCGGTGGCCACTTCGTAGATCTCGAAGCGCGCAGTGCCGGTCTTGTTACTGAGGCCGGTGATCTTCGCGGTGTAGGTGCCGGGCGCGAGCTTGACCTTGAGGGCCGCGTCGAGCGTGCCGGACTTCAGCGCGGAGGCGCCCACCGTCTTGAAGGTGGAGGCGAGCGTCGAGTCCCACTTGTCATTGCGACCGACGAGCTTGCCTGCCTTGTCGAAGATTTCGAGGCGCGGCTTCGTCAGCACGGTCGCGTTGACCGCGGAACTGGCGCTGGGGCCAATCGCGCGGACGAGCACTTCCTTCGAGCTCGTGCCCGCGATGGTAAAGCCGGCCACGAGAGCAGAGTCTCCGGTGCCGACAATGGCCGTTGAGGTGAACTGCACGAAGCGGGATTCCGCCGCATGCAGCTGGGCCACGCCGAAAGCCAGCGCGGTCCAAAACAACTTGTGTAACGATTTCATAGATGAGGGGCCGGCTCATCGGAGATTCTCCCATGCTGAAAATGGGGAATCTGACGATAACACCGGGCGGGCCCCTCATCGGCCGTATCCAGATTCTGGATCCGGCTTTTACCCCGTTTTAAATCGTTTCCGGGAACTCACAGATTTTTCATCACGACGCGGCTAAATCCACGCGTCCCACGGGTGGGACGCTCTCGTGCCACTTTCGAACCGCTCCGCCGTGCAGTCCAAGAGCGCTGAAGATGGATATGCTTGATTTGCCGAGGCTTGAGATCGCCGGCTCTCACTCGGCATGACACGTGCAAGAGGCTGCGGCTTTCCTCTTCCACTCCCATGCTCGACCTGCGCTACGCCCTCCGCTCCTTGCTGAAAACTCCTGGCTTTACGTTGCTCGCGGTCCTGACGATCGCGATCGGCATCGGCGCGAATGCCGCTCTCTTCAGCGTGTTTATGCAACTGGTGGTGCGCCCGGTGTCGCTGCCCGATCCCGGTTCGCTCGTCTCGCTCTGGTCGGTTAACCAGAATCTCAACTTCAACGCGCCCGCCGTTTCGTGGCCACGCTACGAGGAGTTTCGCACGCACGCGCAGTCGTTTCGCAGCGTGGCGAACAGCGCGTTCGACAACTTCACGCTCACCGGTAACGGCGATCCCGAACAGCTCAACGGTCTCCGCGTCACGGATACGTTTTTCCCGACGCTCGGCGTGCAGCCGCTGCATGGTCGCAACTTCACGCCCGAGGAGGATCTGCCCAACGGCGCGGCCGTCTGCATCCTGAGCTACGAATTGTGGCAATCGCGCTTCGGCGGCGATCAGTCGATCGTGGGCCGCTCGATCCTGCTCAACGGCCAGCCGTGGGAGGTCGTCGGCATCATGCCGCCCCGCCTGAGCAACCCGTTTGCGCAATCGCAGATTTTTGTGCCGCGCGTGTTCGAAGTCGCCGGGCTCACCGCCGAACAGGTCCAGCGCGGCGCGAGCTACGCGCAGCCGATCGCGCGCCTGAAGCCGGGCGTCTCGCTCGAGCAGGCGCGGAGCGAACTCGTCACGTTGAGCCGCGCTTACGCGGAGCAGTTCGCCTCGCGCCTCGATGCGCAAAACACGACGGAGCCACGCTGGTTCACCGACACGCTCGTCGGCAATCTGCGGCCGACGTTCTACACGCTGCTCGGCGCAGTGGCGTTCGTGCTCCTGATCGCCTGTGCCAACGTCGCCAGCCTCTTCCTCGGCCGCCTTTCCGCCCGCCACAAGGAAATCGCCGTGCGCCAGTCGCTCGGCGCCACGCGCGGCGCGATCGTGCGGCAGTTCCTCGTCGAGAGCCTCGTATTCTCGACCGCCGCGGGCATCATGGGCCTGTTGCTCGCGATGTGGGCGCTGTCGGCAATCCAGACCACGGTCGCTTCGCAACTGCCGCCCAACACCACGCTGTCGCTCGAGTGGAGCGCGATCGGTTTCGCCTTCGCCGCGACGCTGCTCAGCAGCCTGTTCGTCGGCCTCGTGCCGGCGTGGCAGGTGTCGCGTAACCGGATTTCGGATACACTCAAGGACACCGCGCGCAGCAGCGGCGGCGGCACGCGCGGCGGTCGTTTCCGCTCGGGCCTCGTGATCGCCGAAGTCGCGCTCTCCGTGGTGCTGCTGGTCGGATCGAGCCTGCTGCTGCTCAGCTTCATCCGCCTGCAGAAAACGCCCGCCGGTTTTTCGGCCCACGGTGTCGCGGCCGCGTTCGTCGGCGTGCCGCTCAATCGCTACCCGACGCAGGGCGAGCAGGCCGAGTTCTTCAATCGCGTGATCGAGCAGCTCCGCGAAGTGCCGCAGGTGAAATCCGCCGCCGTGGCGATCGGTCTGCCACTGAGCGGTTTCGCCCCGATCTCGCCCTATGGCGTGAGCGGTCGTCCCGTGCTGCCGTTGCCCGAGCGTCCGCTCGCGGGCCTGAGCATCGTGAGCGAAGATTATTTTTCACTGCTGCAGATTCCGCTGCGCGAAGGCCGCACGTTTAGCGCCGAGGACCGCGAAGGCGCGCCGGGCGTGTGCATCATCAACGAGTCGTTCGCCAAGCGACTTTTCCCCGGCGAATCGCCGCTCGGCAAAGTGCTGCTGCGCGGACGCGACGCCGATATCCACGTGGAAATCGTCGGCATCGTGGGCGACGTGAAGAGCAACGGCCTCAACGCTCCGCCGCCCGACACGATCTATTATCCCGTG
>Ga0207415_1001833_pt1 | contig 10159 bp, 12 predicted proteins | sample Passage237A_FD_187369 | JGI IMG/M metagenome (GOLD analysis project Ga0207415, IMG submission 187369) | Cellulose adapted compost microbial communities from Newby Island Compost Facility, Milpitas, CA, USA - Passage2 37A (SPAdes) (version 3) ...
TTTTTTTGTTTCTAATAAAGTTTAAATCTTTGTTAGGGATGCCCTGGTGGCGGAACTGGTAGACGCGCAGGACTTAAAATCCTGTGAGCAGCAATGTTCGTACGGGTTCGATTCCCGTCTGGGGCACGAAACGGGACAAATCATTTTTAGTATGACTTGTCCCGTTTTTCTTTCCCTCTAATTCATTGATAATCTTATAAATACAAATGGCAGCCTGATTAACTCGCGCGGTTCGAAGCGAATTTCCGTCAAAAGTCATTTTTTCGGGGTACATCGAACCGATGATGTCTCGTTTCTCAGCAATGCCGCCGGTTTCATAAAGTGTGCCGAGCCTTGAAAGGTTGTTGACCGCCGTATATAATAGCTTATCAATGCTATCGTTATTAGTTGCAAACTGGTTTAGTTTCGCCTCCAGTATAGCTATTTTCTTTTCATACTCTGCTTTCATAGTTTTATAATCCGCAGGGTCAATATCGCCTGATAACAGCAATTCCCTTGCTTTTGTCAGTCTGTTTTGCTGCTCGGTAAGTTGATGCAATACCTGCTTTCTATCGTCCCGCAAAGCCTTTGTTTGTGTTTTAAATGCTTCAGCTATTTGCTCCCTAAATACCTCCGGCATACCCGGTTTAGGAATGAACTTTGTAAGTACGGACGAACAGACAAAGGGATACTCCCCGCAAAATCAGGAGGAGTTGTTAGTGAAATATTGCACCCTGAACGGCATAAAAGTACTGCGCGTTATACGCGAGGATTTTTCGGCAAAGACATTTAACCGCCCTGAATGGAAAAAACTGCTTGCCGAATTGAATTATTTTTTTAAAGGGAACTGAATTTCTTTGAAAATAATTAAATTTTCATTATTATCCTTGGTATAAGTATAGAGCGAATTATTAAAAAAAACTGCGTCTGAAAAAGGTGGCAAATCATTAAGTTTTTTGAGCGAAAGGGTGTTATTTTTCAAATCAAAAATACCTTGCACGTTTTCCTTTTTGACGTTATTACCGATAATAATTAAATTTTCACCATTGACTATAATGTCAAAAATTGCGGTTAAAGAATCTCTTTCCTTTATATAATCATTTAAGAGAAGTTCTTTTTTACTGTTAATAAAAATGACGGATTTTCTCCGTTTATTTAAAATAACGGGGACACCATTGTATTCTTTTCGTATAGAATAAACATCAGGTTTATTTATTGCGTGGTTTTGAAAAACCCCGGTAAAAATTAATTTTCCATTCGGGCTAAATTTATATTTGGCAACATTAATTTCTAAATCGTTTAAATGATTGCCTTTATTATCTGTTCATATTACTGGCAAAAAAACGGTATCATTATTTACTTCAAAACCTTTATCAACTAAGGGCATATACAAATCATCCCCGTAATTAGTTGTATCAAGCCATGAATAGGCGGCACATTCGCTTACATTAAGCATGTTTTTGTTTGACATGCCATTAATGGACATTTCACCAAAGAAAAATCTTCCAAATACGCCTACTTTTCTTTCTGTCTCCTTTATGCGGGGTTGCTCAAAAACTGTATTTAATTTAAAAAGTACGTAGCATTTATTTTCGGAAAACCTATAACTTTTGATATATACAGTAGGCATTGTTAATGGCAATAATGCTTGTTTGGACTCCGAATCGGATAAGAAATCATGGGAAACATATTTAGATAACAACCCGTATAATAAATTAATTGTAGAATCTTCAATCGTCGGTTCTAAATATTGTCCTTCTCCATCAGAGCCAAGTAATCCGATTTGATATTGATCGTTATACAATAAGTATATATTTCTTTGGGCTTCAAAGAAAATATTTTCTGTTTTAAATAAACTATCTTTAATTTGAAAGTTAGTAAGTAACGAGCTTCCGTTCTTTTTATTTGTTGTATTTGATTCTATCACGGATGCGATTTCTTTTATTTTACTTTCATTCAGGGGGATTGAATAAATTGAAGTTCCTTTTTCTTCAACTAAACACAATTTACTTTTGGCATTATCTGTAAGGGCTTGGGATAATTCTTTATTAATGTAGGTCTTAAAATTACCGTATATGCCAGGATATTTCTTGAAATAAATTTCCATCATCTTATCGTCCGATAGAAGTACAACTTTATCGGATGCAATATGTTTTTTTAAGTCTTCGAGTGTTTTACTTGCTGCGCCTCTACAACTTATACAATCTGTTGATGTGACATTAATAATTAAAAATGGTTTAGGTATTTTTATTATTGAACTCACAAGGCTGTCTGCATTAGTAGCACCTGTAATTGAGTGGCTCGCAATAAGAATTAAAAATGTAAAAACCGACCTAAATAAAAGTTTCATAGAGTGGCTTGTAATTAAATCTCAAAGTAAATACATACATTAAGAAGTTTGCCATGTAAGGCAAACTTCTTAATGTATAGGTAATATTAATTTATTCCAGAATCGCAAAAGTTACAGTCAACAAATTTTCGTTTCTTGACTCTTCTACCCAATCGAAATAGCCTTCAAGAGCAATTCGCGGATTTCTACCATTTTCATCAAAAACAGTTACAGTAATCGGATCACCATGATTTATTTTAGTTTCAGTTGTCGTCGTGGTGGTTGTTGTATAACATTCCCAACTCCAAAAATTGTCGCAATTAATTGTCGTGGTAGTACCAGTGGTAGTTGTGCCAGTGTTTTTTCCATAAACAGTAGTGGTAGTGGTGGTAGTTACCTTTTCTGGCATTGCCGCAATGCTTAATAGGCATAGAGAGACGTCATCAAAAATAGTTTTTTCATGTTTTTAGAGCTATATGTTTTACCTTGCCGCATTTACGGAAAGAGCATATTAGCAATAAAAAATAACACCTTGTAATTATAAAATCAACATAAAAAAGCACTTTTTTAAGGGAACTTAGGTTGAAGATTGTACAGTAACACGGTTAGTGTCATACCTCGGATCGCAGGCGGGTTTTATTCCAGCCTTATCAAAGGCAGCCGCATCGCTTATTAACTGCTTCATCACCTCGTCCGGGTTATCGCCCAATGATTTTACGGCATCATGCCAGCTACTAAAACCGTTGCGCACCAATTCGGATAATGCCTTTACCTCTTTGGAGGGGTCTATCATTTCACGGCACGGAGCATTACCGTGAGGCTTATAACCGCCTAAACGATATGCTTGCTGGTAAATCCCCTATGGACTTAAAGAAAGCTGTCTTTATCGTTGAAAATGCCTATTGGGAAAATAAGTTAAGTTATGACCAATACGAAAAACACATACAGAATATTGTAAAGTTTTTCAAATTGCGAATGGAGGCGGAAAAAATAAATCCCAATGACAATGTAGCAAAAAACAACCTGCTGTTTCGGTTGTTTAGCGATACCTTATCCGTGAAAGACCCCGTAAGTGGAAAGGCAGTAACGCATTACCCGGTTCACTATGATTTTGACGATCCGTTCGGATACGAAGACTGGTCAAAAATGTTCGTTACCAAGCTGATGGCTACAAATTATGGACAATGCCATTCTATGCCGCTTCTTTACCTGATAATTGCTTATGAAGTGGGCGCACAGTCTTACCTGTCCACGTCCCCTTCGCATCATTACCCAAATGCAGGCAATTATACTGTAACGTTAATCGTGACCAACGCAACAAACGGCTGCAGCGATACGGTAACGACGATTGTGAATGTGGTGACGGGAGTTGAAGAAACAGATACAAAAAATGGTGTGAAGATTTATCCCAATCCTGCTTCTTCATCCATAGTGATAGAATATGAAAAAGCGGGGAAGTTTGAGCTTATAGATATGATGGGGAGCGTGCAAAAAACATTCATTCTGCCTGCAGGTAAGAACAGCATTACAGTAGATGCAACTGATCTGGCATCTGGAATTTATACTTATAAACTATACTATCCCGAACAAAAAATCGCCGTAGGAAAATTAGTGATCATAAAGTATTGATGATCCTTCAATTTCTAATTGCTTTCATGGATAAGATTGAAAATGGCAGTGTCTTTTTGCATTTTTGATGGATTTGTTTTCAGAAATAGTTTGATTTTCTGAACGCCGCAAAGTAAGTGCATTTGTAAGAGAGTAAGAAGGAGATTTATTTTAGCCGGTGATCCATAGTGAATGATACATAGTCTGCTTTCTTCGCATCAATGATTCAAATCGGATCGCTTAAATCATTCAAAAATTTTTTCCCATTCAGTCTTATTTGTTTTCAAAAAATTATTTTATTTTTATGAAAGCTTATTTCCTGCAAGACATCATGCAGCAGTATTAGTTTTTTAGCAAGGCAACAGGGCTTCTGAAAAGATTCTTCATTCTAAAAACTATATGCAATGAAATCAAAAGTCCCCCCCCCCCCCCCGCAAAACAGCTTCCGAAGCTGGCTTCAGACATCTTCTCTGTGAATATTCATGACGACGGAACGAGCGAGTTCAAATATGACCCCGATGCGGATTATGAGTGTGACAATTCGTTTTATAAGCAAGCCACTTCCGCCGCAATTAGTGAGCATAAAAATCGAATTTCCATAACTCCCAATCCTGCGTCGGATTTTATTCAGATTATACTCTCCGAAGAGACCACCGGCAACGTAAGTGTAAACCTTACTAATTTAGTAGGTCAAAAAATCGCCAGACTGTATAACGGTGCCGCTGAAAAAATTAGTGCGCAGAAAATATCCATTCCAAATAGCATTGACAAAGGGTTATATTTTGTAACAATCACGGACGGGAACGGCAAACTGATAAGCCAAACTAAGCTGTTAGTGCGGTAGTTAATATTTTAAAGGGAAGTCCCAATAACGGGGCTTCCTTTTATTTTTCTTCATTGCTAAAATATTTGCCAATGAACCTATTTATGCGAAGAACAAATTTAATAGCATTAATATGCCTGTATTTTTCAATTTTCAATTCAGGATACGCGCAGGTCGTTACTGATACATTTGGCGTCACTATTACATCAGGGGGGTATGGCCCACCAATTAATAATTCCGGAGCTGTATCCGGCCCGACCACTATAAGAAACTTTTTCAAGTTTAAACCTAGTGAACTTGCGGCGAAGGGCATTGTTCCCGGCGTAACTATTTACGGTATTGCCCTGCACAAAAATAATTCAGCCGCGCTCATACCCGGCGCAACGGGCACCTTAGATCTGAAAATGCGGTCAGGAGCGATGGATACTGCTCTTAGCGCTTCCTGGAGTACTTATAGCGTCAGTTATTTTTACAATAATTATCTCGGAGGCGGATTTGCCACTTTTACCCAATACAGCGTTCCAAATAGTTTGCCATTCCCTTCCAATCCGTCCTGGATACCTATGATGCTTGATGCGCCTTTTGTTTATACTGGAGGCTGTCTGGAATATTGGAGCGATTGGGAATCTTCTCTTACACAGCCGTTGACCTCTTTGGCTACTTACTCAGCGCAAAATATTTCAAGCGGCATATCTATTATTTCCATGTATTCAGGCGGGTCGCTTAGCGTATCGGCCGGCCGGCCCACCGCCGTTATATACCATTCTATCAATCCCCCCGCCTGTAATGGTACACCCATAGGCGGGAATGTAACGGGCAATGCCAATGTGTGCTCGGGGGCTGACTTCACGATGTTTCTCTTAAATCCTTCCGCGGGGCCGGGTATTACTTATCAATGGCAAAGTTCGCCGGTTAATCCCGTGTCATGGAGTAATATTTCCGGCGCGACAAACGCAAGCTATACTGCTAACATAACCACGCCAACCATTTACAGGGTGAATGTTACTTGTACCAATTCAAACATCACTACGCCGTCCTCCACATTTAGCGTATATCCCGCAACCTTTCAGATAGATTCCATCTCAAAAAGTATCAATACTAACAATGTAACTTTCACGCCCAATACCAACCTGCCTATCAGCAATCCGAACTATGCGGTGTGGCATTTTGGCAATGGCGATACCGCAGTAGGCTACCCGGTCACTTATCACTACACCACCGATGGTACTTACACCGTACAATTAGTGGCTGCGGGCGATTGCGGCTATGACACTGCTTATACCACAGTGACCATTGGCTGCACAGGCTCGCCTTCATTTCAAAACGTCATCAGCGCCAATGACAATCAGATTTGTCCCGGGCAAAGCGTAACGCTGAGCATGAATAACAACCCGCCAGCTAATTACAGCCTGCAATGGCAATACATGGGCAGCTTCGGCGTCTTTTATCCAATAACAGGCGCAACAGGTACAACGGTAAATGTATCGCCGGCAGGCAACACCATCTATCGCAACAAAGCTACCTGCAATATCAGCGGTAATTTTAAGCTATCGAATGAAGACACTGTTTATGTAACGCCTGCACCGGTGGTGACCGGCATACAGGCTATCAATACCTCCGGTAACAACTGGCAGTTCAACGCTACAGGCGTACAGAATGCTCAGACCTATCTCTGGGACTTTGGCGACGGCAATACTTCCAATGCAGTGAGTCCTTCGCATCATTATCCCAATGCAGGCAATTACACGGTGACGCTTATTGTAACGAATACGACCAACGGCTGCACGGATACCGTGACTGCAACAGTGAATGTGGTTACGGGTATTGATGAAACGGAAAAAACCACAGGTTTAAGAATTTACCCGAATCCTGCATCTTCAACCATAACGGTAGCATATCAGGAACCGGGAAGGCTCGAAATCATGGATGTAACAGGCAGGGTGCAGCAAATCATCATACTGCCCGCAGGACAAAAAACAGTTTCCGCAGATGTAAGTGCGCTTGCGCCGGGTATTTATACTTACAAGCTTCTCGTAGGGCAGCAAATGCAAGGCATTGGAAAGTTCTCAATTATTAGATAGCTGTTTCAAAACTGTACTGGTATCATAACGTAGCGTCCTTAATCAGCCGCCTGTATTTCATCCGGGTTTCGCAATAATTGGAATCACCACGGGTAGCATCATTCAATCCCTATGGAAATAGGTGGAATCATAGGTTAATTCCGTTATCCTTTTCCTCCGGCCCACCAGTGACCCTATTCGTATCATACCTCGGATCGCAGGCAGGTTTCAATTCAGCTTTATCAAATGCCTTCGCATCATTGATTAACTGTTTGAGAATTTCGTCCGGGTTTTCACCCAATGATTTTACCGCGCTGTGCCAGCTGCTAAATCCATTGCGTACCAATTCAGACAAAGCCTTTACCTCTTTAGATGGGTCTATCATTTCACGGCGCGGAGCAGTCCAGTTTACCTCGATCATTACGCCGGTCTTTGCATACCCGGCTAACGCAGCCGCTTCCACAAACCACTCCCACGCCTTGTCGCAAAAAGTAGGTATCAGCATCATCCATTGCCAATCGTCAATGTTGCGCTGAAACTCAATCCATCCCATACGCCCGGAACTAAAATTTACGTTCGATAAATCGCCGGTCAATGCTTCATAGCTTACACCCATACCGGCGGCGATACCCTGTAATACCTGCTTGGAATAAGCGTCGTAACCTTCCGCCGGTGGGGGTGCGGCAAAGCTCACGGTCTTACCCGGCGGTAAATGCTCGATAATACCTGGTTCTACACGCTCTAACGGCTCATATTCGCCGCCGTCAGGCATAGGGTTGAGGTTATCATTCTCGGTAATGAAAACGGAAAAACAAGCCGCTATTTTTTGCCGCATCAACTGCGCAGCTTTCACCGCCCCGACACAAAACAGGGAAAAACAAACCGCCGGTACACTAAAGGCTGTTACGCCTTTTCCTTCGCACTATTCCCCGGCGGGTTTGTTTGTAGTGAATATTTAGCGTAATGCTTGCCCTGCTCTCCCTTCACTATCTCCGTCACAACGGGCAAGCCATGTTTACGCCTCAAATCCCAGATACGTGCGCCGAGGCGCAGGCATCCGAACAAGCGAAGTGCCTCCAACGGCGTAATAGATTTGCCACTCACTAAATGCTCCTTCACCTTTTCATTCTGACTTTCTCTTACGCCAGCACTTCCTTTTCCTTTCATCATCCTTTCGTCTTTATCCTCATCGCAAACTCCCTCTCAAACTTTGGACTGAAAACGCGCTTTTGTTTGTGCGCGGCACTAATCGCCTGTTTCCTACTAATCCCCAAAAAGTCCTGCGCCTTTCTGATACTTGGAAATTCCTTTTTGTTTTTCTTTCGCTCCTCCAGCGGGAGGCTACAATCATAGAGCAGCACCGGGATGCGGTTGCTTATTTCTGTAAACATCACGCTTGTTATTTTTGGGTTTAAAATTCATTCTGTTTTTGCCCGTAGCTTATCCATTAGGACGGGGAAACGGTCGCCGTTTTTTTTCTCCACTATCACCACATTATCACTCCTTGAAATAAGCCTGACCGTTTCCCCTATCACCGCATATACTATTGGCTTATTCTTTTTCCTGTAAACGGATAGTATGTCCTCCAGCACTATGTAATACATTAAAATGGCAAGTCGTCCGGGTTTTGGTTTTCTGCAAACTGGCGGCGTTGCTGGTCATGATGCCAAGCCGCATACATTTCATTGGTCGCCTGTACTTCGCTCGTGGTATTTCCGGTGGATTGTACAGCCGCTACGTTTTCCCTGCTGATGCCCACCTTCGCCGGTGTAAGTACCGGGCGTATTTCGGTATTGAGCATATTCATGAGGAACGCCATTTGCCTGGTATTGTCCCAACCGTCCACCAGTTTCCCGGTCTTCGGGTCTTTCATTTTGCACGGCTCCAATTCCGGCAGACCGTTCGGGTTATTACGGGTGTAGTACCATTTAAGAGCTGTACCGTTTTGCATGACGATCATACCCGCCTGCTGGCTTTCCTCCGTTTCCTTGTACATTGGAATAATGGTCATAAGCTCGGCAAGTGCAGCATTTTTAACCACACGCAGAAAGGCGCGGGCATATCCGCTTTCCAGCCTCATTTGAAGCACATATAAACCTGACCGTCACGGATGACCAGATGAAGTTCCCGCCCGAATTTGCCGTCCTCTTTTATATAAGCGTCTGTCAGATAGCCGGTAATATGATCATAGTAATCTGTAGTATTGTCACCCTTGCGGTGGGCAACCTTTCCTTCCTTAATGCCCAAATAGGTCTTTGATGAGGCTGTTGTTTCCTAATCCCATTTTATAATTTTCATTTAATAGTTTCCTTAATTGGCTTTTCCACGACAAAAATGGGGACAAGATTAGGTACTATTTAGTCCAAGTTTTGTACTACCTTTGTCCGCAATTTTCATACGTTCCATTAGATAAAATGATATACAAAAAGGCGTTAGGCGAAAGATTAAAAGAACTGGAAAAGGAGGAAAAGCTGTCAGGAAGGCAAATTGCGCTCAGAATAGGGGCGGATGTAAGCTATTACAACCGAGCGCGGAACGGCAACGGGCTAAGTTTAGACTATATGTATAAATTAGTCCAAGAGTTCGGATTGACAAGAAGCTGGTTAGCTCTTGGGGAGGGAAATATGTACGCCAATGGAAGACCGAGAAAAGAAGGGTATAAAATCCCGCTTTGGGACGTAGGGGCTGCCGGGGGCAGGCAGATAGTGGCTAATATGGACGGCGTAACGGAGCCGGTAGAATGGATTGATGCAGGGCAATACAAGGACGCTACGGGGGCGATGTATGTGTACAATGATAGTATGGCTCCAAAATATAAAAACAGGGACAAAATAGCATATAAGGACGTTGCCGACCGTGACCTGATTTTATACGGCGAGGATTATGTCATTCAAACATCGGAGTACCAGGTTATAAAGAATATCCAAAAGTCAGGTAACGGTCTTATTATGGCTTGTTCCTACAATACGGAAACATGGGAAATGGGGGCAATGAAGGGACGGCTAATACACGAGCCTTTTGAGATACCGTTGGAAAAGATAACCGGGCTTTGTTTGGTTTTGGGTACGATTTAATGAAGAATATTATTGCAACAGTTATAAGCTAAAAGCCCCGATTGACGGGGCTTTTAGCTTATTTTTAGTAGGTGGTCAATGTGGCTAACCGTTTCAAATCTTCGATAAATTGGTTCGAGATTTGTCCCGACAGGGGCACTAAAGGGATTTACTCCCAATTTTTTTAAGGGTTGTTCTATAATGAGCAACCCTTTTTTAATTACTTTGAGCATATAGATAGTCGTTGTTTTTTTGTATTCCCTATCAGTTCAGTCTCTTTTTTATTATAGTCTTTGTGGGTATGGAT
>Ga0207415_1001834_pt1 | contig 10155 bp, 11 predicted proteins | sample Passage237A_FD_187369 | JGI IMG/M metagenome (GOLD analysis project Ga0207415, IMG submission 187369) | Cellulose adapted compost microbial communities from Newby Island Compost Facility, Milpitas, CA, USA - Passage2 37A (SPAdes) (version 3) ...
CAGCAACGTCCTCGCGATCGCGCCCACCGCGACGATCTCGAACATCACGGCCACGAGCCCCTGCATCGAGCCGACGTATAAAAACCTCTTCGTTAAATCGAATCTCTCCGGCGAATTCATCGTCCTGAACCCGTTCCTCGTCCGCGACCTCAAGTCCCGCGGCCTCTGGGACCAGGACATGATCGACAATCTGAAGTATTTCGACGGCGAGCTGAAGGACATCGAACGCATCCCGGCGGACTTGAAAGCGCGTTACCTGACCGCCTTCGACATCGACGCCAAGTGGATCATCGACGCCGCCGCGCGTCGTCAGAAGTGGATCGACCAAAGCCAGTCCGTAAACCTGTGGATCAAAACTCCGGACCTAAAAACCCTGAGCCACATGTATCGCCACGCCTGGCACGTCGGCCTCAAGACGACGTATTATCTGCGCTCACTGGGAGCATCTAATATCGAAAAGGCTACCGTTTCGATTAAGAAGGAGGTTCGCGGACACGCGGGAACCGCAGAGGCCGCGGCCGCTGCTGCCACGACGCCTAAGAAAGAATACACGCAGGAACAAAAGTTGGCGTGCTCGATTGAGGCGATGCGTAACGGTGGTGAGTGTGAAGCTTGCCAATAAGCGAACGCTCCACCTCATCACTCTGAAGCCCCGAGTTCATCGGGGCTTCTTTGTTTGGTAACCCTAAACTCTAAACTCAGAACCCGAAACTGTGAGCGCGGAGCGCTCATGCCTCCGCTCCCTCGGCGCCTCGAACATCGAAAAAGCCACGGTCTCCATCAAAAAAGAAGTCCGCGGCGCCATCGCCGACTCCGGCTCTCAGCCCTCAACTCTCAGCTCTCAGCCTGCCGAAGGCAAAAAGACCTACACCGCCGAGCAAAAACTCGCCTGCAGCATCGAGGCCATGCGCAACGGCGGTGAGTGTGAAGCGTGCCAATAAGCTGAGTAAGCGTCCGTTCGGGTGCCTCGTAGGCGAAGGAGGGGCGATGCGGTAGTCTCGGCGGATGGGAACGATGACGACTGAGCTGGTGGAAGACGGAGAGAAGCGGGACAATCGCGGGCGGCGGAGGGTGACGGGGGAGCGGCGCGCGGAAGTGGTGGCGGCGTATGCAGGCAGCGGGATGACAATGGCGGCATTCGCGCGGCGAGAAGGGATCAACTACACGACGTTGGCGCACTGGGTGATGAAAGCGCGTCAGGCCGCGCCCCCGACCGCGCCGATCCGATTTGCGGAAGTGAAGCTGCCGATGCCGCACAGACAGGATGCTGCCGTGGACGGTGGGCTGGAAGTGTGTTTGGCGGATGGCACGATGGTGCGCGGTCGTTGCGTCGCGGAGTTGGCGGCATTGGTGCGAGCGTTGCGGAGCTGAAGCGATGCTGGCGTTTCCTGCAGCGATCCGGATCTACGTGGCGGTGCAGCCGGTGGATATGAGGAAGTCGTTCAACGGGCTGTGGGCGGCGGCGAGCGAGCAATTGCGCGAGGATCCGAAGAGCGGTGCGGTGTTCGCGTTCATCAATCGCGAGCGCACGCGGCTGAAGCTTTTGTATTGGGACGGCACGGGCGTGTGGGTGCTCGCGAAGCGGCTCGAAGAAGGCCGCTTCTCCTGGCCGGCACCGAGCGATGCGCAAACGAAGCTGTCGCTCGCGCCAGAAGCGTTGGCGCTGCTCGTTGGCGGCGTGGAGTTGAAGCGCGGTTCGTTGAAGCCGTGGTATGAACGAACTTGATACAAAATCCTGCTGATCAGTGGGAACACTTCGGCGGAAGTTTTTTCGTAAGCGCGCGATCGTGAACGCCGCCGCCGCCGCCAGCCCCGAGGAAGTCCAGCTCCTGCGCGAGGAGAACGCGGCGTTGCGCGCGCAGATCGCGTGGCTGAAGCAGCAGCTGTTCGGACCGGGCAAAAGCGAGAAGCTCGATCGTGCGCAATTGCGCTTCCAACTCGAGGAACTCGAACAGTTGGCCGCGAAGGCCGAGCGCCGGGTGGAGACAATCACGTATGAACGCGCGAAGCCCGCGAAGGAGCCGCGCAGCGTGCCCGCGGAGACCTTCGCCAAGCTGCCGATCGTCGAGACGATTGAGATCGTGCCCGAGGCGGTGAAACAGGATCCGGAGCTTTACGAACGGATCGGCGAGGAACGCACGTTCGAGGTCGACGTGATCGAGCCGAAGTTGGTGAAGCGCGAAATCGTGCGGCCGAAGTTCCGGTATAACCTCGATCGCGCTCGCCCGCCGGTGATCGCACCGGCGCCGGCCCGTCCGGTGTCGGGCGGCTATGCGTCGGCGGGTTTGCTCGCTTGGATAGCGATCAGCAAATACGTGCATCACCTACCGCTGTATCGCTTGGAGCAGATGTCGCAGCGTTGGGGCGCGCAGATCAGCCGCCGCACGATGAGCGACTGGATCGAAGTCACCGCGGAGTGGCTCGCTCCGATTTATCGTCAGATGCATCGCGGGCTCCTGGCCGGCGACTACTTGCAAGCCGACGAGACACCGGTGCGCTGCAACGATCCCGACGAAAAACGGGGCGGCACGACGCAAGGTTACCTGTGGGTCATCAGTCGGCCCGGCGCCGACGTGGTCTTCGATTGGCGGCTGTCGCGTCGTCACGGCGAACTCACGTCGCTGCTCGACGGATTTAAGGGCGTTCTCCAGTCGGATGCTTACGAGGCGTATCCGAGCTACGTGCGCACGCATGAAGGTGTCACGTGGGTCGGCTGTTGGGCGCATGCGCGGCGGCGCTTCTTCGAGGCGATCGGCGAAAAGCCGAAAGCCGCGCAACTGGTGCTGCGTTTGATCGGGCAACTCTACCAACTCGAACGCGAGTGGGACGAGGCCGAGATCGGCGAGGCCCGCGCGGCGCTGCGACAAAAACACTTTGCCCGGCCGCTCTACTGGCTGCGCCGCGTCGTGCTCGGGTTGCGTTCACGGGTGCTGCCACGCTCGCAGCTCGGCAAGGCATGTTCGTATCTGATCGATCAGTGGGACGTGCTGGTGGCGCATCAGCAGCACTCGTTCACGCGTCTCGACAACAACCTCGTCGAAAACGCGATTCGGCCTTCGGCCATCGGAAAGAAGAACTGGCTCTTTATCGGCCATCCCGGCGCCGGCCAGCGCTCCGCGATTATCTACTCCCTCGTCGTCTCTTGTCAGCGTCACGGCAAGGATCCGCTCGCGTATCTGCGCGACGTGCTGCGTCGCCTCCCCGCGATGAGTAACCAGGACGACCTCGCCCCGCTCACTCCAGCGCAGTGGCAGCCTTCGTAAGCTTCATTGTAGCTGTCACAGCTCCAAGCGGCGACTGTTCGTAATCGTCACAACTACGACTCGTCTACAAGGCAGACCGCCGGACGTTTACATAAGCTGACTCGCACAAGCGCAGTGTTCCCAGCGCAGCGATAACTATCGGCCGGCAATCCCGGCCGACACATGTGAAGCCGCCTGTCAGTGACCACCCCTCAATGGCCGCTGATCGGGGAACCCTGAATCTGCGTCGGGGAACAACGGCACTCGTGCTTCGTGTCGCCCAGATACCCGCACAGCCACGGAGTTCACGCCGTCTAATTACATATCAACGCTTATAAAAGTCGCGGGACGGAAAAGGAACAGCTCCCTTCTTACGCGGTCGCGAGAGCAACGTTGGCCAGTCGAGCGAACGTCGCATTATCCACGAGACCGTAGCGCTTGCCCCGATGCCCGATGAAATGGGATGCGTATCCGTTTAACAACGCGAAAGCACGCGTCCCCTGACGAATGATTCTCAACTCGTAGGCTGTCTCGGTGATTCGCGAAATGCATGCCAAGTCGCCTTGTGCCGCTGCACGCGTGTGCCTAAGAGGGCCGGTTCCCAATCGGAAATCCAAGTTATTCTCGGCTTCAAACGTCACACGACATTCGTTATCAACTAGGCCAAGGTCGGGATAGCGAAGCTCGATGATTGCGCTAAGCGTGCCCTTGATTCCGCGTTGGTTCGTAATGGTCAGGGGTGGAAAGAAGTCGAATGCGTCTTTGCTAAGCCAAAAATACTGCGAGCCCTCTCCAGCAGTGGAGCCTCGTCGTGCTTGAATTCTTGCTGTGTCCGCGTGACCTAAAACAAGCACCAGTGTAACCGCATCGAACTCGACTTCTTCGGTTGCAGGTCTTGCGGCACCGGGAGTTTCATCATAAAGTAGATTCCAGCCGGGGGTTTGTTGGTCTGCCAGTGTTAGTTGATACATCAGCCACCCAGCTCCACGGCACGAATTCGCTAGGTCTGTCCACGAAAAAGACGTGGTAGCCAATTCTTGCGGTTCTAGATGGAGGCATGCCTCAACATTTCGCGACATTCCCGGCCCCGTGAAATTGCCCGAACTTACTAGAAGTTCCTGAGTCTGCCCATTCGCACGACCGTAAAGCTTAGAATGAAAAATGGCCTTGCGATTCACTACGTTCACCTCCGCACCGCACTCCAGTAATGCATGGACCACCTGCTTGCTCGTCATGTTCTGTGAAGAACTGCCACCGAGAAACGCGAAGATCCTTCCCCCTTGTTCGGTATGCATGCGGAACGAACGGTAGAAGCGGGCTCCCCCATTGAAATTAGCGAACCCCGAGAACAAAAAAAGGTCGCCTTTCCCGATGGTAGCTCCACGGGTCCACATGCCCTCTAGAAACGCACGCAACGTGGGGTGAGCACCCGTTTTGTAAACGTCCGGCTGAAGCGTGAACTGCATGAAGTTGCTATTCTATTATTACGAGAGACTCTCCCTGCACAGCATTTTTTGTCTGCAAACCGTAACGATGATACGTTTGCAAAGGGAATAACTCACGCACTTCCCAGCCGACTGAGGCAGCTACCTCTGCGAGGAGAAACGGGGTATTAACTTCGAATGTCGTGTCACCGGCTGTAGTCCTATTCGTTCCTACAACCAAAACAGCGGTGCCCCCTTTTTTTACTGAAGCTCGCATTGCCCGCAGGCTTTCCTTCATCCTCGTAAAGTATCGGAATAGCAATGACGGCACAGCCCTTTTGCGGAAGCCATCTTTACCCCCGTGTTTGGATGCAATGTCGCGGATGATCGATGTTACCGCAGCCGGCAATCCGTTGTTGTTCTGGCGTGAGAGTTCAGACAGTTGCCGCAGAGCTTGCTTTTCCAACTCGCGTGCTCCGATGAGGGCTTCCTCCGTCATCGCGATTTCGGAAGGCTGAATTAGTTGGAGCCACACCAAGCTGAGTCTCTGTGTGTCGATGTATGGCAGTGCAGTCGCGTATGGAGGGCTGGTTACAATACCGTCGAATAATTGTTTCCCAATACGTCGTTCCTTTTCTGCCGTCCCGAGCACCGCAACCTGTCTGCCTGAAATTGACGGAAGGACCCCCTTAGTTCGGGCGTGGCTATCTAAGCATTTCTGAATTTTCCGTTCAAGAGCGACGGCAAGCGGCTCACTCGGCATTGGGGAGAATCGACGTCGAATTCTAAGGTCACTTGGCTCTTGAAGAGAGTAGTCGCGAAGCAAATCACTTATAAGCGAAAGAAACACCGGCTGGTGTGACGTTGGCATTTTCGTCATGACAGTGTGCCGGAGGCCCTCAATTTCTCGAAGGATACCGTCATCAAACCAACTGGCTAAGTATTCCGCTTCGACAGGTTTTCGGCCAACGCTTGCTTTCATTGGCCGGAAGCGGCGGAGCACGTTGAACGATGATTGAAGCTCAGAAGGACGAGCCCGCAGGGCCGCAAGCTTGGCGTTCGCAAGGAAGTGAGCGAATGGATTGATATCTATTCCCACTGCGTCGATGCCCCTGTGTGCACACTCAACTAGAGTGGTCCCACTTCCGCAAAAAGGGTCGAGAATCGCTGCCTTCTTATCAAAGAAGCAATTTAGGATGCCATGCACTATCTGGGGATTAAAGCGTCCTTTGTATTCGTGCCAGCAGTGGACGCTGTATCGGGTTTGCTGTCGTTTTGTGCCGACATCGTTGTGATACGAACTTTCCAGCAGATGCTGGAGCGTGAATGACTCTGGCGCACTGCCGTCGTCGGTCGCATAACTTCTAAAATACGTGAGTTCACGCAACCTTCCTAGGTCGAACCCGTCCGGAAATCTGACAATGAAGCTGTTTCGCTTACGCGTGATTTCCGTGGCTCCGAAGGCGAGCAATTCCCGCTTAGCGAGTGCGACTTCGTAGTCAAAATACTTATACAAATGACAAGTCAGTGCGACCGTTTGTGGCATTTTAAGGTTTCTGGAAAATCAGCACATCTTCTTCGGAAATCCTAGCGTGGCTCAGATTGAAGGACTTTCGATTTTTGTTCATGGTGCGACCTAGCTTCGTGATGAGCTTAAAACCAGCAGCCAAAGCGGCCTCCGTCGTTATCGCCGCGTTATCGACCCGGCGTCCGTGTATGATAGACCGACCGATTACGACACATGCAAATGCTCCTTTAACTGAGCGAGCGAAGGTAACGGTGAAGACGTGTTGCAACACACGCGCAAAGTCCGCGTCCGTGGGATGATTCTTTTTGAAGTAGTGGGCTCTGGCCCCAATCTCCCGTTCTCTAACTCTTATCGGGTCATGACGAAGCCAATACATGCGATACTTGTGGTAGAGCCAGTATTCGTAAGCGTTGGGATACGGAGGTGATGTGATGGTGAGACCAACTGGAAGCGAGAATTGTTGAGCCTTCAAATCTCGCACGTCTGTCTGAAATACCTTTGCTTCAGCCGTGACCTGTCCGCGTTGTTTCCAGAGCGTCAGCATCTTATTGCAAGATATTTCAAAACTGGCGTAGACGGCTTTTGCCGATACGTCCTTAGAAACCGCAGCGTAACGAGTGTCACTCTCCTGATTCGACACCTTCACAATAATGGCCGATAGGGCTGCGTCGAGAAATGGGCGTGTAGTGGCGGGTGTTGAGAGAATTGCCCTTCGAAGTTTGTCGATGGCTGCGGACACTTCGGGACGAAACCAATGGCCAACGTTGGGAATCTCCTGAATTGAGTCTTCGTCAGTGAGTAAATTCGGTGCGTCGAATAACACGCGTTGGTATTCGTGCGTGAAGTTGCAGGGGAGATTGCGGGTCTTAACTTCCGAGAGAAGACACGCAATGGGATTCAGGTCCGTTCCGAAAGAGGGATGTTGCTTGCGTTGAGCCTCAACGAGCGTTGTTCCACATCCGCAGAATGGGTCAAAGACGCAGGTGCCGGGTGGAGGCGGGAAAAGCTCAATAAGCGATCGAGGAATCTCTGGTATGAATTTTGCAGGATATGAATGAAAGCCGTGAATCGAGTCTTCTTGAGAGCTTTCCGGGAAGTCCCAATTTATTCCGGCCGCAGCTTCGGCATGGCCAGTCCGGGGCAGCTCGGCGGCTAATTTCATCACGTCCTCATAGGCGAAGACGCGGTAGCCATTCAGCGGATGCCGCAGAGCTGTGATATGTCCCGACCTGGCCCAATTCCGTAGCGTCTGCGGAGAAACGGACAGAAGTTTGGCGGCTTCGGAAACGAGCAAAAAATTCTGACCCACGAGCCAGAAGGCTCAAAACCTTACATACCTTGTCAAGGGTCAGCGGGAGGTTCGATCCGGAGTGATAGGCGACTCTTAATTCGGAGTGATGAGGGGCCGGAGGGGGTCACAGGGGCCGGAGGGGGGGGGCCATGTGTGAACTTTTGACAACGCTGACTGGAATGCGTGATTCGTCGCTCCTCCCCTTTTCTTGAACCGGCGCACATACTGCGTTACGCGCCCGGCTTTCCCATTTCCAGGCGCTTGGCCAGCCAGCCGTTCGAGACCGATGTGGTGGTCTTCATCAATGCCGCCAGCTGCACCTTTTCCGCAGCCGACTTCTTTGTCGGGAGCGCCTCCAGTGACACCCGCAAAGCGGCGGCCGCAGCGCGCAGTTTCTCTTCCCATATTCCACCCCGTGCCTCGTCGTGCGCCTCTCGGTCCGAACCCAATAACTCGAGTCTCTCCGCATCCGCTCCCAGAGCGCGCAGCTCCTTCTTCAGGCTCTCTTTGAAATCCGCCGAACCGATCACCCAGCCTCGACTGAGCCGTCCGAAGCGCGCCTCTCCAGTTTCGTTTCCTCTTCGGCAAGCACACCCAGATAGTCGACATAGCGCCGCCAGCCCGCCGGCGTGTCACGCAATCCCCCGGATTCTCCCAGCACCGTCGCTGCCTCCAAGCAGACCGGCCGATCGCGCTGCCGGAACAAAGGCAGACTGCTCCACCGGTAATCTAGCAGTCGCTCTGGTTCGACCACCGCTGCTCGCACGGGATTCGGGTGAATGTAGTGCGCCACCTGCCCGGTGCGTGCCCTGGCTCGACATGCAGCGCCTTGTAACGGCCCTGAAACGGCCGCCCCATCTCTCCACGAAACCGATTGAACCGCGCCGCCCACGTCCCCTGCGGCCACTTCATGCCGAGGCTGAGGTTCGGCTCCGGCGTTTCCACCGCCAGATGGAAATGATTTCGCATCACCACAAACGCATGCACCCGCCATCCAAATCGTTCACCCGCCTTCAGCACGCAGGCCTGAAACGATTCCGCCGCCCCTTCTCCCGCAAACAAGTTCTTCCGGTAGTTCCCGCGGTTGATGACGTGATAACACGCTCCGGCATATTCGATGCGCAACTTTCTCGCCACGCGAAGAATCGACCTCGTGTCTCCGCAACTTTCAATTGTTCACACATGACCCCGCTTTTCACAGCAAACGGGAATTTGAGTCCGCAGTAGTCCAAAGCCGCTGTTTCTAAACCCGGTTTCCCCTGATATCCAACTGCCATAGGGGTCTGCTACGATTCAGTAACGGCACCGATCGATCTTCGACACTGCACCGGCGAATCTCAACGGCTGATACCTTTCGACGGCGCTCTCGCAGTTCGTTTCTTGGGATTGCTACAAATAGCGGTGCTCGAAACCTCTATTATGAGCCAATTCTTAGAAGCCTTAGCGGCGTTCAGCAGAGCAAATCCTACCACGGCGGGAATGGTCATCATATCTGCTTCGGGCGCATTCGGCGGAATAGTGTATGGCATGGCTTCACCTACTCAATATCAGTTGAGAGTCCCGTTCAGTCAGCGCACCCACAACTTGGGCTTCATAGGAGATGCCGCCGTCGGCGTGGCCGCAAGTTTCATGGTGCTGTTCGTTGTTGCAGCATTCCTCGGTTCCAAGAGCTTCACCTTTGAAGAGATTGGCGATCTACTGCGCGTGATCTCGCTCAGTCTTCTGTCGGGATATGCGGGCATAAAACTTCTCTCGCGTGCATCAGATCGCATCTCCGACGAAATTGTTTCCAAAGTGGCAGGGGAGATTAAACAGTCTGAAGCAACCATCACGACCCAGCTGAACTCGTTGGAGCGTCTGGAACTCGAGCAAGAGATTGAATTGTATATCCGAGAGGGACAACTCGACATCGCACTGATGTCATGCGCCCGGATGTCCGAAAAGTTTCCGGAAGCAGAAGCCGCATTCATACTTAAGGCGAAGGTCTTCCGTAGACAAGGTATGCTCGGCGCGGCCATTCTCGAACTCGACACAGTAATTGGGCGCAATCAGAAGTCTGCGCGCGCGCTCTACAATCGAGCCTGCTACCGGCAGTTGGCCGGCCATAAGAAGGCAGATGTTCTCCTCGACCTTGAATCAGCGATTCGCAACCGGCCACTGTATCGGAACGTCGCTCGACTCGATTCCGACTTCGCCGGTATCCGAACCGATTCTGATTTCAAGCACCTCGTGGGGGCGGCGGAAAGCGGAAGGACGGCAGCAGCCGAAAAGATCATGGGGTAGCTCGAGCGCCGGACACCAGCAATCGGAAGTAGCCGAAGGAGTCATGGGTTGACTAACGGAGCCGGAGTTCGCCGCGCCACGGGAGCCGGCACTCAGCCGGCCTTCAACACGTTTCGAAATCGGTGGCATTTGATACAGTGGGTTGAGCGGAGCACGCCTTCACCGACCGCTCGGAGCCGACTTTCATCACGCGCTGACGTGCGCGACTACGCTCAATTGGCGCCGAACTCCGTCACCAGGGCATCCCGCTGCGTCCAGAGGATCGGCTTGATCCCATAGGCCCGTAATGCGTCGATGTGGTCAGCGGATGGCTTCGCGTCCCTGTCATTGATCACCGCATACGCTGCGAAACGGTCGTTGCCTCGCTGAAGCCTCACATCGTTGACG
>Ga0207415_1001847_pt1 | contig 10115 bp, 8 predicted proteins | sample Passage237A_FD_187369 | JGI IMG/M metagenome (GOLD analysis project Ga0207415, IMG submission 187369) | Cellulose adapted compost microbial communities from Newby Island Compost Facility, Milpitas, CA, USA - Passage2 37A (SPAdes) (version 3) ...
GCCGCTGCGCGTGTTCGTCCCGCTGACCTTCCTCGGCAGCGCGATCTGGAACTCGGTGTTCGTGGTGCTGGGCTACGTGCTCGGTGAGCAGTGGCACCTTGTCGAGCCCTACGTCGACCTGCTGCAGTGGGTCGTCATCGGTGCGGTCTTGGTCGCGATCGCACTGTTCGTGGTGCTGCGGCTGCGCCGCAACCGTCGCCGCGCCCGCGAGGCCGCGGCTGCGGTCGCTGCCGAGTAGACCGGGTTCCGGTCGGCCGACCCGCGGTTTAGTCCGCGTCGAGCGCCGGGTTCGCGGAGAGGTGGGCTGCGCGTGCCGCGGCCACGAATTCGCGGATCTTGTCCAGGTCCTTGACGCCCGGCTCGGATTCGACACCGCTGGACACGTCAACACCCCAGGGGCGAGCCTGGGCGATGGCCTCGGCCACGTTGTCGGGGTTCAGGCCACCGGCGAGCAGCCACGGCCCGTCCGGCTGCCGGGTCGCCAGGGCGGACAGGTCCCAGCGCTCGCCGGATCCGGGCTTCGGCGCATCCAGCAGCAGCGCCTCCTCGCCCCACGCCCCAACCCGGAGGTCGGTGTCGTCGCTCAGCGCCGTCGCGCGCCACAGCCGGATGCCGGTGTCGGTCGCGCGTCGGTAGTCGTCGGCGTTGTATCGCCCGTGCAGTTGCAGCACGTCCGCGCCGATCCGCTGGGCCAGTAGCCCCGCCTCGACCGGGTCCAGGTCGTTCGTGACCACCACGGTGGTCGCGCGCCCTGCCACGGCCTCGATGACTGCGCGAGCCTCGTCCTCGGTCACGCGCCGCGGACTCTTCTGGCTGAACACCACGCCGATCGCGTCCGCGCCCGCCGCGACCGCGACCTCAGCCGCCTCCGCCGTGCGCAGCCCGCACACCTTCACCACCAGGGTCATTGCTCCTCCTGGTGAAAGGCTAGCCCGACTTCGATTCCTCAAGCGTGCGTGACGAGCCGGTAGCGCGCCGGAGATTCGTCTCTGTCGCAGCTTGGGGGAGGTTTGGGGATCAATGCGTCAAGGAGCGGTATTGACCGGATGGGGGTGCCGTACCGCGCTTAGTCATCACACCCCCACGATCATGCTGGCACCCGCCCCAACGTCGCCGGCGCTGCAGGGGGCACTCTGGCTACTAAGCGCATCCTTGCAGCCCGCTGCATAATCGGCATCGTCGCGGCTGATGTGGACGGCACTCAACTTGCGTGTTGGGCGGATGCGCCCTCAACTTGAACGGTCTGCTAAACGGGCGTGAGGGCACAAGAAGGCTTGTTCGCCACCTCGGGAAAAACCCGCATCACCTTCCAAGGGTGTTTGTTTGGAAATGGCCGGGAGCGTGGACCCCGAAGCCGGCAAATTACTCCGTCGGCGTCGATCTTCGGGGCGACGCTATTGGCAGTCATTCCCGGTCAAATGAAACTACATCCTCACCCATGCAGCAGGTGCGCAACTAGTAATCCTATGGGAGCGGTCCTTGGAAATAAGACTGGCTAAGGATATGACTCGATGGCAACCTGGATACATGGGGAGTCAAAAAACTGTCGAAGAATTGGCGGCTCTCAAACGCACCGTACTGCCCGGGTGGTCATTCATTCTTGCAGTCCCGTATCTCCTGATAGCCGGGCTTATCGCCGCCCCGATTGGGGAAGTTCGCGGTGAGCCGATCCGCGATATAAACCAAGTGGTTGTCATCCTGACTAAGACCGGTGAACTTCTGGCAGGCAATTTTTTCTGGCTGTTATCTGTGGCTGCAGCGTGCCTAGTTGTATTGGCTTTCGCGCGACCGGAGGATGCTCAGAGTCGAAGCACCTTCAATAGTCTGAAACTGCGCATATCCTATGTAGAACCACCAATAGTCGCCGCGGGATTGCTGGTCATGCTATGGGCCTTCAGCGAGTCGACTCCCACGGCTTTGGCCTACTGCCTGTCAATAGGGGTACTTCTTGCTGTGGTGATGACGTTGACGCGGTTCATGATTCAGCAGGTACCGCTTGATCGCGACGAAGAAATTGCTTGGCGCAGAAAAGAGATTGCCAGACTTGGGTCCTGGCAACAACAGCTGCGCCCAGTGAAGTCGTTGACCAGAGCCGCCGGAAATGTGCTGCTTTGTCTGTCCTTCGGCGCGGCGTTCGTTTGGCTCGTAGCGTTATTTATTGTGGGGCCTTCACTCGCTTTCCTTTTCCAGGCGGGCCTGATCTGCGGCCTCGGCACGATCGCTGCATTTTTCCGAGCGCGGGCCTATGCAACTGAATATCGAGTCGTGCACGTACTATACGGTGGCTTGCTGGACCTGTATTTCCTGATGCTTGCCATTGCATTCACCGTGGTTGCGCCCGCGCGCGAATTGTCGACGGGTGTCATCCTTTGGGCGATGTGTGGAGTCATTGTAATGACCTGGTTCACTTCTGTGCGCCGGGTTCAACCTCCGTGGGTTAGCCAATGGACACTCGTTGGTGCAGCACACTATTTCGCCGATCGTCAGGTGCGGAGGCGAATTGATGCCTTGAAGGATGAATTGATGGCATTGCAGCCGATAGATACGCCCAGGCACAACATGCGTCTTGTCAAATTGCTTGCCAAGCTGGCGCTTGCGATGCGACCGTCGCGGGACTAAGAATTGCGGCGCAGCCGCGCAGACGAATCGTGACTCAGACAGGCCGGATGATTTGGCGTGGACTGAGGCCTGAAAGGCCGATCAAGCATGGCCATCGAGACGGGCGTTGTTTTCGTTAGGAAACAGCCATAGGTGGCGAAGGGTCGCGTCGACGTCTAGATGGCAACGCAATGGCGAGGCGATCGTGTCAGTTCCTGAAGAAGCTGCCAGATTCACGGCTCAGTAGTCGATGGACGTGATCAAGCGTGTCACCGTATGGACGCATCCATTCCTCAGGTGATTCTGGTTCGACTGTAATCCACGATGTGTCGGTGCCTTCACGCCCACGATGCTGACCACGTTGACCAATCACATGCCTCAGTAGCTCATCTTTTGGCACTAGCCACACGTGAGCTTCAAAGGGGCTGAGGCCCAGGCAGAGACAATAGTCATAGTCCTGATCTCTGATCTGCTGGAACTTATACACGCCTGCCGACCACAAGGTGGAGAGCTTTATCTCCACTCGGTGGCCATTGATAATTCGATCTGCGTGTGTGCTTGGTGACGAACTAACCGCCAATCCTCGAGAAACAGCCCAGTCCTCAATAATTCGCTCACCCGCCGCGCCTTTACGTCGAGAGGGGAGACGCACCAGCCATTCGAACGGGCTTCCGACCCACTGACTTTCTGATTCCAGGTAGTAAGCCGCCACCCTATGCGAGGCATCTGCGAGTTCAGAAAAACTATCCCGCGACGCGCCAATATCGTGCATTCTCCGACTGTGGCACGAAGCTTGCAGGAACGTCTATGGGGGTAGCACCTAGGCGAGACGCCATAATCTCTGTTGCTGAAGGATTGCTATCCACGAGCAGAAAGCGCCGACCAAGTTGTGTCGCCGCAGCACCGGTCGTACCACTTCCTCCAAAGAAGTCGAGCACCCGGTCACCCGGGAGTGTACTGGCTTGGATCATGCGCCGAATGATGCCTACGGGTTTCTGCGTCGCATAGCCGGTGCGCTCCTTGCTCGCCGGGGGCACGATCGTGTGCCACCACACGTCTGTCGGAAGCTTCCCCAGTGAGGCCTTTTCCGGAGTCACTAAACCGGGGGCCATGTATGGCTCTCGGTCAACCTCAGCACCGTTCCATATGTAATTCGAAGGATCTTTTACGTACACGAGAATGTTGTCGTGCTTTGTCGGCCACCGAGACCGCGACCGAGCGCCGTAGTCGTATGCCCAGATGATTTCGTTAAGAAAACAATCCCGGCCGAAAAGGGCATCTAGCAGGACCTTGGCGTAGTGGACCTCGCGGTAATCGAGATGTAGGTACAGCGTGCCATCTGCTGTCAGCAGCCGCCAGGCCTCTTCTAAGCGTGGCTCTAAGAAGGCCCAATAGTCGGTGAAGGTATCGTCGTATGACTGCAGGGTGCTCTTTGTTACCTCGTAACTACGCCCTTTGAACCCTAGGCGTGTGCCTGTATCCGATTGACGCGTGCGGATCGATTGAAGCCTCTGCGTCCGGCCAGTGTTGAAGGGTGGATCGAGGTAGATCATCCGAAAGGATTCACTCGGCAGAGTTTGGATGAAAGGCAGATTGTCGCTTTCGACGATGTAACTATGGTCCGAAGCGAGCCACTGCAGTCCGTGCGGCGGTGGCGAATAAGGAGTCACTCAATCAGGGTATCCCCCCAATAGAGAATCGGTCGTCTCCGCTGCGCGTTGGGCCCCGCACCGAAGTGCGGGGCCCAACGCGTTGCAGTGGCGAGTGAGGGATTCGAACCCCCGAAGGCAGAGCCAGCTGATTTACAGTCAGATCCCTTTGGCCGCTTGGGTAACTCGCCGTGCAGCCCCCGGGCCAGTGTATTCACCAAACCGAAGGCTTCGATGAGTTTACCGGTTTCTCCGCCATCTGCGAAACCGACGCGGGCTAGGCTTGAGGCATGGCAGATTCTTCGTTCGACATTGTCAGCAAGGTGGACCGGCAGGAAGCCGACAACGCCCTCAACCAGGCCGCCAAGGAGATCGAGCAGCGCTACGACTTCAAGGGTGTCGGCGCCTCGATCAGCTGGTCCGGCGACAAGATCGTCATGGTCGCCAACACCGAGGAGCGGGTCAACGCGATCCTGGATGTGTTCCAGTCGAAGCTCGTCAAGCGCGGTATCTCGCTGAAGAGCCTCGACGCGGGCGAGCCCAAGCAGAGCGGCAAGGAGGTGCGCCTCGAGGCCAGCCTCAAGCAGGGCATCGACTCCGACAACGCCAAGAAGATCACCAAGCTGCTGCGCGATGAGGGCCCCAAGTCGATCAAGGCCACCATCCAGGGCGACGAGGTGCGCGTCTCCTCCAAGAGCCGCGACGACCTGCAGGCCGCGATCGCGCTGCTGAAGGGCGCGGACATCGAGCTCGACCTGCAGTTCACGAACTACCGCTAGGCGAGGCCGGGCACCGGCCAGCACCGCAGCACGCGCGTGCCGGCCGCCCACCCACGAACGCCAGCGAAACGACAGCGACCCCGCAGCCCAAGCACTGGGCGGCGGGGTCGCTGCGTTCGAGGCGTTACTCGCCTCGCGAAATCTGCACCATCTCCTCGCGGGGCACGACCTTGATGCGCGCGCGGCCCTGCTCGGCGCCGAGCGCGATCTCGTGCTCGTCGAGGCGGTGCCACCCCTCGAGGTCGGTCCACTGCACGCCGCGGCTGGCCAGCAGTTCCAGGATTGCCTCCTCCTCGGGCTGGCTCGGCGACCACCACGAGGCCTGGTCGCGCAGCAGGTGGCCGATGGTCTCCATCGCGTCCGACTTCGTGTGGCCGATCAGACCCACCGGGCCGCGCTTGATCCAGCCGGTGGCATAGACGCCGGGCATCTGCTCGTTGAACTGGCCGGGGCTGGTCTCGTCGTCGCGCAGCACGCGACCCTCGCTGTTCGGGATCACGCCGCGACGCTCGTCGAAGGGGATGCCGGGCAGCGGCGAGCCGAAATAGCCGACCGCGCGGTAGATTGCCTGCACTGGGAAGTCGCGGAACTCGCCCGTGCCCTCGACGCCACCGGCGCCGTCGGACTTGGTGCGCTCGATCCGCAGGCCCACGACCTTGCCATCCTCACCGAGCACCTCGTGCGGCTTCGAGTAGAAGTGCAGGTGCAGGCGGCGCGGGGCGTTCCCCTCCGGACGCTCGCGCCAGGTCTGCATGATCCGGTTGATCACCATGATCTGCTTGTTGGTCTGGATCGCGGTCTGGGCCGCCTCGTCGTAGTCGAAGTCCTCGTCATAGACGACGATGTCGACGTTCGGCACCTCACCGAGTTCGCGCAGCTCCAGCGGGGTGAACTTCACCTGCATCGGCCCGCGGCGACCGAAGACGTGCACGTCGGTCACTGGCGAGGCCTTCAGCCCCTGGTACACGTTGTCCGGGATCTCGGTTGGCAGCAGGTCCTCGGGGTGCTTCGCCAGCATGCGCGCGACATCGAGGGCGACGTTACCGTTGCCGATCACGGCGATCTGCTTCGCCTCGAGCGGCCAGGTGCGCGGCACATCCGGGTGGCCGTCGAACCAGGACACGAAGTCGGCTGCGCCGAAGGAGCCGTCCAGGTCGATACCGGGGATGTTCAGGTCGGCATCGCTGATCGCCCCGGTGGCGAAGATGACGGCGTGGTAGTGCCGCTGCAGGTCCTCGAGGGTGATGTCGGTGCCGTAGTTGACGTTGCCGAAGATGCGGATGAAGCCGCGGTCCAGCACCTCGCGCAGGGCGGTGATGATCCCCTTGATGCGCGGGTGGTCCGGCGAGACACCGTAGCGGACCAGACCGTAGGGTGCGGGCAGGCGCTCGAACAGGTCGATGGAGACGTCGAAATCGCGCTCGGCCTTCGAAATCAGGTCTGCGGCGTAGATGCCGGCGGGGCCGGCGCCAACGATCGCGAGTCGCAGCTTGGTCACGTGCGGGTTCCTTCCTGCGGTGCCAGGCGGTGCTGGCGCGGGACGTTGCCGGGACGCGCCCGGCGCGGGTTAGCCAGTGCGAGCGATGACGTGCTCAGCGAAGGCGGTCAGCGCCTTGCGCACAGTGCCCTTCGGCAGTTCGTCGAGCGCAGCCACCGCGTCGGCGGCGACTTCGCGGGCGTAGGTCACGGTCTCGGCCGTCACGTCGTGGGCGCGCAGGGCGGCAGCCACGTCGGCGATGCTCGGGTGGGTGGGGTCGTCGCCGCCAGCGGCGCGCGCCTGCTCGATCCGGTCCAGCAGCGCCTGGGCGTCTGCGTCCCCGGCCGCGGCGCGGGCCTGCAACTTCAGCAGCGGCAGCGTCGGGACACCAGCGGCGAGGTCAGTGCCGACCTGCTTACCGGTCTTCTTCGACTCGGCCGACAGGTCGAGGACGTCGTCGATGAGCTGGAAGGCCAGGCCGATCTGCTCACCGAAGGTGACCAGCGGCTGCACGACCGATGCGGGCGCGTTCGAGAACACAGCGCCGAGCTGGACCGCGAGGGCCAGCAGCGACCCGGTCTTGTCACGCAGCACCTGGATGTAGTGCGCGATCTCGTCCTCGCCCGGGCGCGGACCGACGGTCTCGCGCAACTGGCCGAGGCAGAGGCGTTCGAAGGTTTCGGCCTGCAACCGCAGGGCCACCTCGCCGAGGGTCGCCACCATGCTGGAGGCGCGCGCGAACATGAGGTCGCCGGTGAGGACCGCGACCGCGTTCCCCCACACCTCGTGCACGCTGGGGCGTCCGCGACGCAGCGGGGCCTCGTCCATCACGTCGTCGTGGTACAGCGTCGCGACGTGGGTGAGTTCGATGGCGGTGGCAGCGATCTGCACCGCGTCGGTGACGCCGTCACCGAGCTGCGCGGCGAGCAGCACCAGGGCCGGGCGAACCCGCTTGCCACCGGCGTCCAGCAGGTAGCGGGCGGTGGCGTCAGCGAGTTCGTCGCCGAAGTGCAGTTCGGTGGCGAGTCGGCCCTCAACCAGGCTCAAGCCTCGTTCGATCTCACCGATGAGGGCACGGCCCCCAGGGGTCGCAAAAGTGCGGCTCTGCAGCCCCAAGGCTCGCATGGTAGCCGCCCAGTCCTGAGGGATGGCCGTCGCTGTGCTCACGATGCTTCCATCCTAGTGCTGCCCCGCTCGCCCAGGCTGGCCGGATGCCCCGAGCATAGAATGGGGGCGTGCTCCCGGAGTCCCTCACGGCGGTCACATTGCCGCTGGACGGCGATGCCCCGCTGCTGCAGCTGTCAGATCCTGCAGCGCCCCTACTGTGGTCGCGTCGCGGCGACGGCATGGTCGGCATCGGCGAAGCGCTCCGGCTGGAGTTTCGCGGCGCGAACCGCATCGCGCAGGCCGCCGCTGCCTGGCGCGAGCTCGCCGCCCGCACGCACGTCACGGATCCGTTGGGCCTGCCTGGAACCGGCCTCGTCGCCTTCGGCACCTTCGCCTTCTCGGACCGCTCCGCGCTGCCCAGCGTCTTGATCGTTCCCGAACGCATCGTCGGCGTCCGCGACGGCCAGTGGTGGCTCACCCAGATTCGATCCGGCGAGGCGGTGGCCGGCTCCACCCCGCCCGCTGCGCCCCCAGCCCTCCCCGCCGCAACCGCGTTCGGCATCCCAGCGCGTGCAACGTTCCGCACCGGCACGCAGGGTCGCGACGAGTTCGTCAGCGCCGTCCGCCGAGCCGTCGAGCACATCCAGGCCGGACGGCTCGAGAAGACCGTGCTGGCCCGTGACGCAGTTGCGGACCTGCCCGCGGGCAGTGACCTGCGCACCGCGCTGGACGCGCTGGTGACCGGCTACCCGGACTGCTGGACCTTCGCGGTGGACGGCTTCATCGGGTCGAGCCCGGAGACGCTGATCCAGGTGTCACAGGCGTCGTTCTCGGCCCGCGTGCTGGCGGGGTCGATGGCGCGAGGCGAAGACGCTGCCAGCGACACCGAGGCGGCGGTGCAGCTCGCGACCTCGGCGAAGGACTTGGACGAGCACCAGTTCGCGGTGCGTTCGGTCACCAGCGCACTGCGCTCCCACGCCACGGCGCTGAGCGTGTCCGAGCTGCCGTTCACGCTGAAGCTGCCGAACCTCTGGCACCTCGCCAGCGACGTTGAGGGCACGCTCGGTGATGGCTCGTCGAGTCTGGACCTGGTCGAGGCGCTGCACCCGACCGCTGCGGTGGCCGGGACCCCGCGGGCCGAGGCGCTCGCCGTGATCGACGAGTTGGAACCCTTCGACCGTGGTCGATACGCCGGCCCGGTCGGCTGGATCGACGGCAACGGCGACGGCGAGTGGGCCGTCGCGGTCCGCTCAGCACAGGTGAGCCACGAGGGCCTGATCACCGCGTACGCGGGCTGCGGCATCGTGGCCGAGTCGGAGCCGGAGCGGGAACTGGCCGAGACGTCGATGAAGTTCCGGCCGATCGTGGAGGCGTTCCGCTAGGCAGAGGCGCCCGCTGCGTTGCGGCGCGGGCTGGGTCGCAGGTCCCGCCTCGCGTCCCGTGGCGACCTGATCGCGCCGCCCGGCCTAGGACTCCGCCAGCAGCCGCTGCTGCTCAGCCACGTCGAAGTCGGCCGCCGGCCACTGCGGATCGATACGGCGCAGCGCGTCGAGCAGCAACTGCTGCACCGCGAACCGCGCGTACCACTTCTCGTTCGCCGGAATCGCATACCAGGGCGCGGTCTCGGTTGAGGTGCGCTCGAACATGATCCGGTAGGCCTCGCGATACTCCGGCCACAGCTTGCGTTCGGCGAGGTCGCCGGGGTTGTACTTCCAGTGCTTGTCTGGACGCTCGAGGCGTTCGGCGAGGCGCGCTTTCTGCTCGTCGAGGCTGACCAGCAGCGCACACTTCACCACCGTGATGCCGTCGGCCGCCAGGCGCGCCTCAAAGTCATTGATCGCACCGTAGCGGCGCTCGATCTCCTCGGCGGGGGCGAGTTCCCGCACCCGACCGATCAGCACGTCCTCGTAGTGCGAGCGGTCGAAGACGCCGATGATGCCAGCGCCCGGTAGTGCCCGCTCGATGCGCCAAAGGAAGTCGTGTTCCAGTTCTTCCGGTGTCGGCGCTTTGAAGCCGGTGATGCGCACGCCCTGCGGATCGACCTGGCCGACGACGTGCCGCACGATGCCGCCCTTGCCGGCAGTGTCCATGCCCTGCAGCACCAGCAGCACCCGGCGCTGGTCACCGCCCCTCCCCGCGGCGAAGAGCCGCTCTTGCAGTTCGGCGAGCTCCGCGGCATCGTCCTCGAACTCGGCCAGCACCTTCTTCTCGCTGACCGCGCCCGGCGTGGCCGCGGGATCGAAGCGGTCGAAGTCGAAGCCGGGGCCGACGCGCAGCGCGGCGATCACCGCCTCGGCACTATCCTGGCGCTGCTTGCGCTTGCCAGCCTTCTTGTCGACGTCCTTGTCGTGCTTGCCCATGACAGCAGTATGCGGCCGCAGCCGCCGGGCGCCCAAGATTCAGGCGGGATCGTCGGCGAGCGTGACGTGGATCAGCACGGGGCCGGTGGTTGCGGCGGTGAGCGCACGGTCGAGGTCGCCGCGATACTTCGCGGGTCGGTACTCC
>Ga0207415_1001853_pt1 | contig 10090 bp, 8 predicted proteins | sample Passage237A_FD_187369 | JGI IMG/M metagenome (GOLD analysis project Ga0207415, IMG submission 187369) | Cellulose adapted compost microbial communities from Newby Island Compost Facility, Milpitas, CA, USA - Passage2 37A (SPAdes) (version 3) ...
CCCCCCCAGCCGGTCGGCATCGGGCAGGTCGTCAATGCGCACGGCGCCCTTCACGAAGGTGAAGGGGCGGGCAAACAGCAGGCGTCCGGCTTCGATCTCGGCTTCGTTGAACTTTGGCGTATCGGTCATGGCGGTTCAATAGGCGAGGGCAGGGGGAAAGGAAAGGGTCGGACGTGTGGCGCCTCCCCCTTGCGGGGAGGGTAGGGGCGCCAGGAGTGAAGCGACGTGGCAGGGCTGGGGTGGGGGGATGCTACAGCGGATACCCGAACGCCCGCCTCTCCAGCCCGCGCCGGGTCAGTTCGCGCGAGAATTGCGGCCAGTTGCCGAGCTTGTCGGCTGCCGCCTTCACCCGGTCCTGCTTCACCAGCCCAGTTGTCGTGAGCGTGGCCGGCACGCGCAGCGTGATGCCGACCTGCCCGGCGGCGGCGCTGAGCCGCTTCAGTGCCCATTCGGGCGGCTGGTCGATATCGGTCTCGTAGCGGAGGATTGGGACGGGTAGGTAGCGGCGCGTCAGCCAGGCGTGCCAATGCGCGAACCACGCCTCCTGCGCCTCCATGAAGGCGATGAAATCCTCGATCGGAGCGTTGAGGCGCAACTCCGACGTATCGACACCCTGCCACTCGCCAGCCTCGATGGCCTTGCACCAGCTGATATAGGCGTCGATCTGCCGGCGCATCACCAGCACCAGCCGCACGCCGAACCGGTCGGCCACGGTGCGCACCGCTTCCTCGAGCGGCAGCATGTCGTGCCAGAGCTTGAACACCATCACCCTGCCGGCGGCGCGGGTGGCATCGCTCGCCGCGGTGATGGCCGCATCGGGCGCGAGGCGCTCGGCCAAGGTGTCGAACAGGTGCATAAAAGGCTGAGCCTCTGCGAGGTTGTCGCAGAGGCTCAGCAGATGATTGGCACCGGTGCGCGGGCTCGAAACCAAGCAGAGGGTGTCGAGCAATTGGTCCGCCTCAGCTCGCCTTGCCGCCTGCCCCCGGCTTCTCGGCGGGCTTGCGCTTGAAGCTGGCGACGATGTTGCCGATCAGGTCCACATCAGCGCCGTGGCGTTTCATGATGAACCACTGCTGCGCCACCGACAGGGCGTTGTTCCAGGCCCAGTAGATCACGAGGCCAGCCGGGAACGTGCCGAGCATGAAGGTGAAGATGATCGGCAGCCAGTTGAAGATCATCGCCTGCGTCGGGTCCGGCGGCGGCGGGTTGAGCTTCATCTGCACCCACATGGTGATGCCCATGATGATCGGCCAGATGCCCAGGTGCAGCAGGCCACCGAGGATCGGCAGGGCGGTCGGGTTCCACGGAATGAGGCCGAACAGCGTGAACACGTTGGTCGGGTCAGGCGCCGCAAGGTCGACGATCCAGCCGAAGAACGGCGCATGCCGCATCTCGAGCGAGATGAAGATCACGGTATAGAGCGCGAAGAAGACCGGCACCTGGATCAGCACGGGCCAGCAGCCCGAGAGCGGGTTGATCTTCTCTTTCTTGTAGAGCTCCATCATCGCTTGCTGCTGCTGCACGCGATCGTCCTTGAAGCGCTCCTGGATGGCCTTCATCTCCGGCTGCACGCGCCGCATCGCCGCCATCGAGGCGTAGGAGCGGTTGGCGAGCGGGAAGAACACCGCCTTCACAAGCACCGTCACCGCCAGGATGGCGAGGCCGAAATTGCCCAGGATGCCGTAGAGGAAGTTGATGAGCTCGAACATCGGGCGGGTGATGAAGTGCAGCCAGCCCCAGTCGATCAGCAGCTCCAGCCGGTCGAAGCCATAGGTCTTGTCATAATTGTCGATGACGTGCGTCTGCTTGGCACCGGCGAAGACATAGCTCTTGTCTTCGGCCTTGCCGCCATTGGGCACCACGACCGGCGTCGTCTCGACGAAATTCGTCTGGTAGACGTCGACATTGTTCTGCTTGGTGGCGAGGAAGCGCGCCGAGAGCGGCGAGTTGGGCTCGCTGATGATGGCGGTGGCCCAGTACTTGTCGCCGATGCCGACCCAGCCTCCCGTGGTCGAGGTCCAGTCGACCTTGCCGTCGTTCTGGAGGTCCGAGTACTTCTTCGACACGTAGTTGTTGGAGCCCAGCACGCCCAGCGGGCCTTCATGCTGGATGAAGAAGTTGGCCGTGTGCGGCGTGCCCTGACGGACAACGCGCGAATAGGGATAGAGCATCACGTCGCCGCCGGTGGTGTTTTCCACCGACTGGGTGATGGTGAACAGGTAGTTCTCGTCCACCGCGATGGTGCGGCGGAAGACGAGCCCGGCGCCATTGTCCCAGCGCAGGGTGACCGGAGTGGCGGTGGTCAGGGTCTGGGCGTCGCCTTCGAGCGCCCACACGCTGGCGGCATCGGGGCGCGCGAGGCTGACGCCCTGCGGCGGCTCCCAGCCGTTTTCGACGTAATAGCCGCCCGGGCCGCCCGAGGGGCTCAGCAACGTAACGATGGGCGAGTCCGGATCGACCGTCTCGGTGTAGCGCTTGAGGCGCAGGTCGTCGATGCGGCCGCCGGTGAGGCTGATCGAGCCCGAGAGCGCTACGGTGTCGATGGGCACGCGCGGGCTGGCCGCCAGCGCTTCCTCGCGCGTGGCGTAGATTCCCGGAAGCGTGGTGTTGGCAGCAGCGCCCGGCGTCGCCTGCGGCGCGGTGCCATCGGCGGCAGCCGCGGGGGGTGTCGCAAGGCTTGCATCCTGCGCCGCCTGCTGGGCCTGCAGCTCGGCCCGGCGTTGCGCCTGCTCCAGCTGCGGCCCCGCAACAAAGAACTGCCAGCCGAACAGCACCACGACGCTGAGCACGATCGCGATGATCATGTTGCGGTTGTTTTCAGACTGCATCAGTTCTTCTTTCGGGCGTGGACTTTGGGAATGGCACCGCCCAGCTCGTGGACGAGGCGATCGAACGGCATGCTCAGGGCCTCGCGGCGACCGACGAGCACGTAATCATGTTGGGGCTGGAACCCGCTGGCGCAAGCTTGCACGGCAGCACGCAGGCGGCGCCGGATGCGGTTGCGTTCGGGAGAATTGCCGGTCTGCTTGGTGACCGTGAAGCCGATTCCGGGCTCGGCAATGTCCCGGTCGTTGGCCTGCAGAGAAAACGCAGAGCGCCCGACGCGGCTGCCTCGGGCGACTCTCACGAATTCTGCTCTCTTCTTGAGGCGTCGCAAACCGACCTCCTCAGACATGGCCGCAAGGGCCGCGCAATCAGGCCGACAGCTTCTTGCGGCCGACGGCGCGACGGCGGGCGAGGACCGCACGGCCATTCTTGGTCGCCATACGGGCACGGAAACCGTGACGGCGGGTGCGAACGAGCACGCTCGGCTGGAAAGTACGTTTCGACATACCATCTGACCACGCCTTAAGCGCGGTTCCTCTTGTTCTTCAGTGTCGCAAGGTGCGTGCCGGCAGAGGCGCCCGCGAGGGCATCCCCGGCAAGTTGGCGGGGCTTATAGGGAATTGGGTCCCATTAGTCAACGCGAAGGCGCTGCGGCGCAAACGCATCGTATCACGCGGCGCCGGAAGGCGGAAAATCGCTGATTTCTCCGTGGTCTCCACGGTGCCTCCCCTTGCCTCGCGCCCTGTGGATGGTAATGAGGCTGTGCGGACCTCTCCCTGCCGCGGCGTCTGGGGCTTCACGAGGCGAATTTGGCCGATACGCTCACACCGGACCTCTGTGTCATCGGGGCCGGCCCGGCCGGTCTTGCGATCGCCGAGGCGGCGCGATCGCTCGGCCTTTCGGTGGTGATCGTCGACAGGGGCCGGCTGGGCGGCAAGGCGCTGCATGCCGGCGCCGTTCCGGCCCGCGCGCTGGCCGCCGCCGCCGCCCATGCCCACGCCATGCGCAATGGCACGAGCTTCGGCATCACTGCCGACACCATCAAGGTCAATTTCCGCCGCGTGCACGACCACGTCGATGCCGTCATCTCGGCCCTGTCGCCCGCCCGGTCCGCCCCGCATCTCGAGGCGCTGGGTGCGCAGGTGGTGACCGGCGACGCCGCCTTTGTGGACAAGCGCACGCTCAAGGCCGGCGAAACGCTGGTCCGCGCCCACCGCTTCGTGCTTGCCACCGGCTCGCGCCCGGTGATTCCGGCCATTCCGGGCCTCGACGCGGTACCCTATTTCACCACCGACACCATCCTCGACAACACCCGCAAGCTCACTCACCTGGTGATCATCGGCGGCGGTGCCATGGGCCTCGAACTCGCCCAGTCCTACGCCCGGCTCGGCACCGAGGTAACGGTGGTGGAGCCGGCCGGCTTCCTGTCCGAATTCGACCCCGAGCTTGCAGCCGTGGCGCTCAAGCGCCTCGAGGAGGAGGGCGTGCACCTGCGCCCCCACACCACCGTCACCGCCATCCATGCCCGCTCCATGGGGATTGGCGTCGCCATTCACGGCGCCGATGGCGAGGCCACGCTCGACGTCTCGCACATCCTCGTTGCGGTCGAGCGTGTGCCCGATCTCGATACGCTCGGGCTCGACAAGGCTGGCATTCGCCGCCGCAAGGACGACGTCACCCGGCTCGATCTCACCCCCGGCCTGCGCACTACCAATCCGCGCGTCTATGCGGCGGGCGACATTGTCGGCGGGCCGCTTTCGGTCGGTGCTGCACATGAGCAGGCGCGCATCGTCGTCGACAACGCCCTCCTCGCCTTCGTACCCCGGCGCCATACCGACGTGCCGCGCGTCGTCTCCACCGATCCCGAAATCGCCGAGGTTGGTTACAGCGAGCGCACGGCGCGCACGAAGTTCGGTACCTCCTTCCGCGTGCTGCGCGTCCCCTATGCTGAGAACGACAAGGCCCGCGCTCGCCGTGAGACCTATGGCGTTGCCAAGCTGATCGTCGGCCAGCGCGGCCGCCTGCTGGGCGCCGGTATCGCGGGGGCAGGGGCAGCCGAACTGGCAGCCCTGTTCTCTCTGGCCCTGGCTGCAAGGCTCGACATTGCCCGGCTGTCGCGGTTCGCCGCGCCCTATCCGAGCCTCGCCGAGATCGCGAGCCGCCTCGGCCGCGCCACGCCGCGCGGCGACGATCCTCTCACGCGCGCCCTCCTTACCCTCAACCGTCTGCTTGGCTAAAGCGGGGCCCGGAACGAAGTATCTGGCAGGCAAGTGTTTTGCCCGCTATTGATCACACAAGATGGCCAAACAACCCCGCGCAATGCCGGGCCCGTTCTCGGGGCTCTCCGCCAAGATCATCATGACGATCGTCATCGTGATCCTTGCGGTCGAAGTCGTCGTCTACCTGCCGTCAGCGGCCAATTACCGCACCAGCTGGCTCGATGACCGCCTGCGCGTCGGCATCGTTGCCGCCCGCGTGCTCGATGCCGTACCCGACGCCATGAACCTGCCGCGCACCCTCACGGACCGGCTGCTCACCTCGGCCGGGGCGCAGGCCATAGTCTACCGCCGCGAGGGCCAGAGCCAGCTCATCGAACTTGAGAACGCCGAGACCCCGCGCGCCGCCGTAACCGCCGATATGCGCATCCGCGACCCCGCCACCCAGATCCTCGGCGCCCTCGATACGCTCTTCGCCGATGGCGGCCGCACGCTCAGAATCGTGGGCGAGGAGACCGGTCAGCAGGAGCGCATCATCGAGGTGCTGATGCCGGAGGCGCCGCTCAAGGCGGGCCTGCTCGCCTATTCGCGCAGCCTGCTTGTCATCTCGCTCATCCTCGCCGTCATCACCTCCGTGGCGCTCTATGTGCTGGTGTCGCGTATCCTGATCCGGCCGATCCGGCGGCTCACCGCCAACATGGTCGGCTACCGCCAAGCGCCCGAAAACGCTGCGCTCATCATCTCGCCGACCCAGCGGCGCGACGAGATCGGCGTCATGGAGAAGGAGCTGGCGGCAATGGAGACCGACATCTTCACCATGCTGCGCCAGCGCCGCCACCTCGCCGACCTCGGCCTCGCCGTGGCCAAGATCAACCACGACCTGCGCAACACGCTCACCTCGGCGCAACTGCTCTCCGACCAGGTGGCGACGCTCGATGATCCCAAGGTGCAGCGGCTCGCGCCCCGGTTGGTGCAGTCGATCGACAAGGCCGTGGGCTTTGCCCAGTCGGTGCTCGACTACGGCCGCCAGAACGCCACCCCACCGCGCCCGGTGCCGGTGGATTTGCACCTGCTGCTCGACGAGGCGGCCTTCGATGCCGGCGTCGTCGGCCACCCCACCGTGCGTTTCGTCAACCAGGTGCCCGACGCGGTGACCATTTCGGCCGACCCCGATCAGTTCGCCCGCATCTTCGTCAATCTCTTGAAGAACGCGCGCGAGGCCTTCGAGGCAAACGCCGCCACCGAAGAGCCGACGCTCACGGTCGCACTCGCCGAAACGCCCGATTCGCTCACCATATCGGTGACCGACAACGGCCCCGGCCTGCCGCCGCGGGCGCGCGAAAACCTGTTCGTTGCGTTCGAGGGCTCGGCCAAAGCCGGCGGCACCGGGCTCGGCCTCGCCATCGCGCGCGAGCTTACCGAGGCCCATGGCGGCAAGCTGAGCTATGTGCCCCAGCCCTCCGGGACCCGCTTCGAGGTGTCGCTGCCCGCCGCCATCCGCATTGCCTGACCGGCTCCCACAGCCGCGTCAAAAAAGCTTCCGTTTGGCTGTTGCAATGCCGGCGCGCCCCATGTATTGGACACGCCGTTCCGCCGAACCACTGCGGTTTCGGCAAGGGCAGGCGCCCGTAGCTCAGCTGGATAGAGCATCAGACTACGAATCTGAGGGTCGGACGTTCGAATCGTTCCGGGCGCGCCATTTCTTCCTAGCGATTTTCACGTCATAGCAGGCCGAACAGGGCCTGCGGCTGGCATGTCCGTGTGCCGTGCAAATCCCCGATCCTGGGCATTTCCCGCAGCGTCCATCAACTCCGTGGCACATGGGATGGCAGATGGCACACGGCCCGATACACCCGGAATGCTTCAGACTACCTGAGATCTTGGGTCGACAAGGCTACACGATGTCGTATCGTGCAATCGGCTGAGCTGGGGGGCAATGCCGATGCAAGACCAACTGATCACTGTCGCCATCGTCGGCGCCGGGTCTGCGGCGTTTGTTCTGGTAGTGATGCTGGCCCTTATGCTTATGGGCCGCCAGCGCTGGCGCGCTCGACTTGCTGAAGCTCTTGAACAGATTGATGCTCTTGAAGAGCGGTTCGCACCAATACTCCACGTCGAGCGCGAGGCACTGCGCATCGTCGATGGAGCGCGCGAGCGAGTGCGGGCACTCGTCCAAGAAAGAGCCCAGCTAGAGGGCAACATCGCTGGGCTGCGAACGTCCTACGCTGAGAAACGTGCAGTCTTTGACCGCCTGTCTGCGGAGCTGGCGATCTACGACGACCGGATCGCTTGGGCCGAGATGGGAATGTACCAGCCTCATTTCGATTTCGACACCAGCGAAGAATACAAGTTAGCGATCGAGCGCGTTCGTGAGAAGCAGAAGCGGATGATCACCGACAAGTCGGCGGTGATCTGCCGCACGAACTGGCATGTCGAAGGCAGCCTCGCAAAAGGCAGGCAGATGACGGATCGAAACATCCGCCTCACCCTACGGGCGTTCAACGGGGAGTGCGACGCCGCAATCGCGAATACACGATGGAACAACGCCAATGCCATGGAGAAGCGGATTGAAAACGCCCGGAGGCAGATCGACAAGCACAACGCGACCAACACCATCGAGATCACCGACGCCTATTACATGTTGAAACTGGAGGAGTTGCGGCTGACGCACGAGTTCCGGGAGAAGGTGAAGGTTGAGCGCGAGGAACGCGCCGAAGCCGGCAGAGCCGCGAAGGAAGAGCAAAAGCTCATCCGCGAGATGGAACGCGCTGAGGAAGAGGAGGCCAGGTACCAGCGGATGCTGCAGAAGGCCCGCGCCGAGGCTGCCAGTGTCGTCGGGCCGAAGCTTGCGGCCTACACCGAGCAGATCGCGATACTTGAACGAGACCTTGCGGAAGCCCACGCAAAGGTCGAGCGTGCCCACGCCATGGCTGAGATGACGAAGACGGGCTACGTCTACGTCATCTCCAACGTCGGTTCGTTTGGCCCCGACCTCGTGAAGATCGGCCTCACTCGCCGACTAGACCCGGCGGATCGCATACGAGAGCTTGGTGACGCCAGCGTGCCCTTTCTGTTCGACACGCACGCAATGATCTACAGCGAAGACGCTCCGAAGCTGGAGCGGGCGTTGCACGCAGAGTTCGCCCAACAGAGGGTCAACGCGACCAACATGCGAAAGGAGTTCTTCCGCGTGTCGATCGAGGATGTCGAAGCGGCCGTTAAGCGTCTAGCGCCTAACGCTCCTTTCTTCCGCGATATCGAAGCGCAGGAGTACCGAGAAACTCTGGCGCTGCGGAACGCACATCTTGCCCAGCAAACGGCGTCCGAAGCGTTGGCTTTCCCGGATGCGCTTTGAATATGGTGTGGCTGCTGACGCCGAAACATATGGTAGGGGCGTGAGCTTGGTGGCCGCGCGTGGCCGCTCGGCTGACGCCGGCGCTAGGACGCTTGTCCGTGCGGGACTGCGGCCAGCGTTACTGCTTCGGTGACGGCCTCGCGCACGGCCTGGGATAGGGCGGCGCCGAGGAGGGGCTTGGTGACGACGCGGAAGCTCTGGGGCAGCTCGGTGCCGGGCGTGCCGTTGGCGAGCAGCACCACGGGCCAGTGCTCCCGCATGAAGCCCCCGATCTCGTCGGCCCGGCGCGCCTTCAGCGCGTGATGGTCGATCACCGCACAGGCGTACTCGCCGGGCAGCCCGGTGGCCTCCTCGATGCTTCCCACCAGGGTGACCTCATAGTGCTCCTCCTCGAGCAGGAAACGGAGCGAGGCGCGCAGCGCATCCGTGGGCGCAACCACGAGAATACGGTCCATCTGTGCGGGAAGCTGGGTAAGAGGTTGCACCATATGGCCATACTGCCGATTGCCACAGGGTTCGCCTTGACGCACGTCAAGGCCGTCGGTCATGCGCACATGTCCAGCAGGGCCTCATGGTCGAGGATCTCGATTTCGTTGACCGCCTTGAGCCGCACGATGTGCTGGTCCTTGAAGCAGCGCAGGATGCGGGACACCGTCTCGAAGGTGATGCCGAGATAGTCGGCAATGTCGTTGCGCTGCATCGGCAGATGCACGATCGTGCCACCGCCCTGGCGCTCGTTGAGGTCGATGAGCAGGGCGGCCATGCGCTCGTTGGCGTTGCGGCGGCCGAGCACCATCAGGTGGTTCTGGGTGCGGGCAAGGCTCTGCACGGCCAGCATCAGCAGTTGGCCGGTGGGCTGGTTGCCGCAGTTTGTGCGCAGCGCGCGAATGCCGGCACCGTCGACGCTCTCGGCATACGATTCATGCTCGTCGCCGGCCTCGAAGCCGAACACCTCGCCGGCCACGTGGAAGGCGGTGATCTGCCGGCGGCCGTCGGCCGACATGCGGCAGATGCGGACGCAGCCGAACTCGACGAAGTAGAGCGGGCCGGCCTTGTCGCCCTGCGCGTAGATCACCGCGCCTTCGGGGTAGAAGGTCACGGCCGCGGGCTGCATGGCGGTCAGCAGGTCCGACGCGTCATGGGTTTCGTGGGCAGTGTGGGCGGCACGGAAGCTGGGCTGGATGTGCATTGGCTGAACCTCATCGAAACGTGAGGGGAAACTGCCTTCAGCCCGGCCTTCGGGAAATTCGTGTCGGTGTCTTAGGGACTCTACTAAGGGAAGTTCCGAATGGACGAATCTCCCGCCTGCCGCCCGCCTCTCAGACCGCCAGCGAGTGGCGGGCCTTGCCGGCCGTGAGGTAGCTGTCGAACGCCGCGGCGATGCTGCGCACGAATGGCCGGCCCTTCTCGGTCATGGTGAACGAGGTGCCGTCGAAATCGACGAGCCCGTCCTGGTCCTCGAGCGCCAACCCCAGCATTTCGGCGGTGACGGCCTCGGCGCGCGGGCCGAAGCGGCGCTCCAGCTCGTCGAGCGGCACGGCGAAGTCGCACATCAACCGCTCGATCACCCAGCGGCGCATGCGGTCTTCCGGCGTCAGCGCCACGCCGCGCGCCGTGGCGAGCCCGTGCTCGTTGACCTGGCGGATATACTCGCCGGTGGCGGCCGCGTTCTGCACATAGCCCTGCGGCAGCG
>Ga0207415_1001864_pt1 | contig 10041 bp, 7 predicted proteins | sample Passage237A_FD_187369 | JGI IMG/M metagenome (GOLD analysis project Ga0207415, IMG submission 187369) | Cellulose adapted compost microbial communities from Newby Island Compost Facility, Milpitas, CA, USA - Passage2 37A (SPAdes) (version 3) ...
GCAGGCCTTCGTGCTCGGCGCCGAGTTTGTCGTCGGGCGGCCCTCGACGCTGATCCTCGGCGACAACATCTATTTCGGCCACGACCTGCCGCGGCTGCTGAACCGGGCGTCGTCACGGGTGTCAGGCGCTACGGTGTTCGCCTATCATGTACAGGACCCTGAGCGTTACGGCGTCGTCGCTTTCGACGATGGAGGCCGCGTCACCTCGATCGAGGAAAAGCCCCCGGTTCCGCGCTCAAACTACGCCGTCACGGGCCTCTACTACTATGACGAGCACGTGGTGGAACTGGCGCGACAGCTCAAGCCCTCGGCGCGCGGGGAGTACGAGATCACGGATCTCAACCGGCTCTATCTGGAAGCCGGCGGGCTTCACGTCGAGCGCATGGGGCGCGGGTTTGCCTGGTTCGACACGGGTACGCATGACTCGCTGCTCGAAGCCAGCCAGTTCATCGCGACGCTCGAAAAGCGCCAGGGCCTCAAGGTCGCCTGCCCCGAGGAGATTGCCTGGCGCAACGGCTGGATCGACGACGCACAACTCGAACGGCTCGCCGGGCCGCTCGAAAAGAGCGGCTATGGCCGCTACCTGACCGCCACACTGAAAGAAGGCCGCTGATGCAGGTCACCCGCCTCGAGATCGACGGCCTGCTGGTGATCGAGCCACGCGTGTTTGCCGACGAGCGCGGCGCGTTCTTCGAGAGCTTCAACCTCGCGCGCTTCCGCGAAGCGACGGGGCTCGACGTCGACTTCGTGCAGGACAACCACTCGATCAGCCGCAAGGGCGTGCTGCGAGGCCTGCACTACCAGGTCGCTCCGCACGAGCAGGGCAAGCTGGTGCGCGTGGTCCGCGGTGCAGCGTGGGACGTCGCCGTCGACATCCGCGAAGGCTCACCAACTCACGGCAAGTGGGCCGCGGTGGAGCTTACGGCCGAGAACCACAAGCAGTTCTGGATCCCCCCCGGCTTCGCCCACGGCTTCCTCGCACTTGAAGACGACACCCACTTTCTCTACAAGACGACAGCCTACTGGCATGGCCCGAGCGAGCGGGCGATCCGCTGGGACGACCCGGCGATCGGGGTGAAATGGCCGCTGCAGGGCGAGCCGGTGCTGTCGGAGAAGGATGCGGTAGCGCCACACATTGTCCAATAGACCCCGTGCTCCCTGGAAGCCGGCCGATGCTCTGTGGATTGAGGTCATAGACATTGGTGACCGGCGGGTACCACACAATAGGATCGGCCAATCAAAGCAATTTCACGGTCGCGCCAGATACGTCGACCGGCAATCATTCTGCTTATGAGGTATGCAATTGAAGCTCTCGCGGGTGCTAACGCGGCTCGGCGCCAGGATGTTCACCTTCGATGAGTTGAAGCGAGCGTATCACAAACTCAGCGACAAGACGGTGCCGCTCCACTCCATAGGAGCACGCGCCGCTTATGCAGGTCTCATCGGCGCCAAGGCAGCCAGGGTGCTGCCGCGAATCCAACAACTCTATTTGCAGGACAAACCGCTGACTCCGGTCGGTGGGCCAAGCAACCACGTTTACGACGAGCACTACCTGCAGCTGAAACTGAACCGCATCTACGATTTGCCCGATGTGGTGGTCGACAACTCGCGGCCGCGCACGGTGAACGTGCTGGTGCCGGCGTTCGAGTTCCGCTCAATGTCGGCTGGCTTTTTCGGCGTCTTCCAGACTGCGCTGTTCATCTCCCGGCTGGGCTACAACGTGCGGCTGGTCATGTTCGACAACTTCTACTTCGACCTCGGGCAGTTCAGAACGCTGCTCGGTGGCTACCCCGGCCTTGAGGGGCTCTTCGACCAGTGCGAAACCGAGTATATCGGCGAGCGCAAGGCACCACTCGCGGTCAACCCTGGCGATATCTGCCTGGCGACGGTGTGGTACAGCGCATACTTCGCCGAGAAGATTCACCGCGTCCTTGACCGCAAGGACTTCCTCTACCTGATCCAGGACTACGAAGCGGCGTTCTATCCGGGCGGCTCGTCGTTTACGCAAGCCGATCTGTCGTATGAGCTGGACTACACGCCGATCTTCTCGAGCCGCAGCCTGCGGGACCAGTTCCTCAAGGCGGATCTGGGGGGCCTCGCGTCGAAGGGGCGCGCTACCACATACTTCAACAATGCCTGTTCGGCCTTTCTGCCACCACGCGAAGAGTTCCTGGCTGCCAAGCGGGCACCCCGCAAGAAGCGCCTCGCCTTCTACTCCCGTCCGGTTGTCGACCGGAACATGTTCGAGCTGGCGGCGCTGGTCCTGATCAAGGCGTTCGAGCGCGGTATCATCAACGCAGAGGAATGGGATATCTACGGGATGGGGCTGGGCGAAGGCGTGGTTCGGCTGGCCGACGGCCTGACGACCACCACCCTGCCCCGCATGAACCTCAAGGAATATCTTGAGACAGTCCCCAGCTTCGATGTGTGCCTGACCCTGATGGCGTCGCCGCATCCGAGCATGATCCCGATGGACCTGGGCTGCTCGGGCGCAATGGTGGTGACAAACACCTTCCAGACCAAGACCTCCGAATACCTTTCGTCGCTCTGCGAGAACATCCTGTCGGCCCCGGCCAATTTGAACGCCCTGATCGACACACTCGCGGAGGCCGTCCGGCGGGCCGATGACTATGAGGCCCGCTACGATGCTGCCGCGCGCTCTACTTTCCCGCGCAACTGGGACGAGACCTTCACCGGAGAGCACGAAGCGTTCCTCCGGCAGATCATCGATGGCGCGCCTGCGGCGACCAAGGAGGTGAAGGGCACCGGTGCCGACGTGGCGCACCAGCTGTTTGCGCCGCCGCGTCTCGAGCGCAAGCAGCGCACCTACGTGGTCGTCGGCAACGGGCGGGGCGGCACCAGCATGGTCGCCGGGCTGATCGCAGCGCTCGGCTCGGTGCCCATCCTCGGAACCAATGGCGACTCGCTGAACTACGAAGACCATGAGATCGTAAATCTCGCCCAGGGCCTTGATGTCAATCAGAACCCCTTGAACCTCAGCCAGGACGAACTGGCGGCGCGGATGCTCGATGTCATCTCGCGTCGGAACGCTGCTTCGGACGTGTGGGGATGGAAGGACCCTTCGGCCGACCTTTACCTCGAGTCGATCGTCGACAAGCTGCGCAACCCGCACGTCATCCTTGTCAGCCGCGACCTTGGGGCGGTGGCAGGCGCGCATACGGTGCTTAGCGGCATGGATGCCGCAGAGGCCTTTACGCAGGCGTCGGCAAGGCTCGGCCGATACTGGAACATGGTCCAGCGCCTCCGTCTGCCCACGCTGCTGGTGAGCTATGAGCGGGGCAAGCACAGGCCGCAGGAACTGCTTACGGCTCTCGGGGCGTTCACCGGCACCAAGGTCAGCAACGAGGCGCGCCGGGTGGCGGCCTCGTTCGTCTCCAGCACCGGGGGATACCGCACCCAACACGCCCACGCCCGCGAGCCCTACTCGTAGCTACAGGACGGAGCGGTCCGAGACCCGCCGCCAGTCCACGCCGTCGGAGAACGCGACACAGCTGCCCAGCGGAGCGTCGGATACGAACACGAGCCGGCCGGCGGGCGCGGCAGGCGGAAGGCTCGCCAGTTCGCAGGATCGCAGCGCGAGGGCGCCGCCAAGGGTGAGCTCGGCGCTGGCCCCGTCCACTACCAGCGCTTCCGTCCAGGTGGTGCCGTCGGGGGTTACCTTGAGGTGGAGGTGGTCGTCGGCGGTGGTGCCGAGTTCGGCGCGGACGGCGTGGGCGGTCTGGAAGAGAAGGGACGCCGTGTCGGCGGATGAATGCTTGTTGAGCTTCAGTTGAACGTCGGCTGACGCGTGGCTGAAGAGGATGGCGTCGCTGGCGACGGCGAGGCGGTTGGTGGTGTCGGGGGTGGCGTTGAGGCCGAGCATGGGCGCCACGGCATCGAGGCCGATGGTGGGAAGCCACTGGGTGCCGCTCCAGGCGACGAGGCCATTCTCATCGAGGACGAAGGCGAGCCAGCCCGGCTCGGGCTCATGGAAATGCCAGGCGGCACCATCCCACGCCGTGACCTGGTTGGCCTTGCCCGACCAGGCGCCGGTGGGCGACGGCCCGACAATGTAACGCATGTTTACATCCGGAAAATCCGGCGGCGCATCGAGGTCGCGGTCGAGCACGGCGAGCTGGGTGAGCGTGTCGAGCGCTGCGATCGCCTCGTTATGCGTGATGTGCTTCTGCGCCTGTCCGGGCAGGATATAGGGCAGTTTCAGGTGGGTGCTGTCGGTCATTTTCGCTCCTCGCCAATGGGTGCAACGAGGATAGGGGCGGCCGCGAGCGGGGGGATAAGTCCGGAAGCTGCCCGCCGGATGAACGAGTTCTGACGCTTTTATGAACGAAGCCTGACGATCAGGCGGGCTGGAGTTCGGGTTTCACTTCCTCGAGCTCGATCAGGGTGCCGTCGAAGTCCTTGGGATGTAGGAACAGGACGGGGAGGCCGTGGGCGCCCATCTTCGGCTTGCCGTCGCCGAGGACACGGGCGCCCTGCTCGGCGAGGGTGCGGGCGGCCGAGGCAAGATCGGGCACCTCGAAGCAGATGTGGTGCATGCCGCCATGCGGGTGCTCGTAGAGGAATTTTGCGATGGGCGAGTGGTCGCCCAAGGGGGTGATGAGCTCGATCTTGGTGTTGTCGAGTTCGACGAAAACCACCCTGACGCCGTGCTCGGGCAGATCCTGCGGATGATGCACGTGGGCGCCCAGGCGATCGCGATATTTCGCTGCTGCGGCAACGAGATCGGGGACGGCGATGGCAACGTGATTCAAGCGGCCGATCATGATTTGCTCCGCGTCTGGAAACGCCCCCGCCACCACCCTTCGGGTGGTCCCCCTCCCCCGCCAGGCGGTGGAGGAACCCGGCGGCGATGTGCTCCGTCAACCAGTGCGATCATCGGTTGGTGAGCCTTCCTTCGATCTGGTTGAGCACGGAGAACGCGGCTTCGAGCACGTTGGTGCCGGGGCCGAAAATCTCGGCGACGCCGACGGCGCGGAGAAAGTCGTAGTCCTGCTCGGGGATGACGCCGCCGACGATGACGGTGACATCGCCTAGGCCCCTGCCCTTCAGTTCGCCGATCAGTTCGGGCACCAGCGTCTTGTGGCCGGCGGCGAGGGAAGAGACGCCGACCGCGTCGACCTTCAGTTCGGCGACGTGGGTGGCGACTTCCTCGGCGGTCTCGAACAGGTCGCCCATGTGGACGGTAAACCCGAGGTCGGCGAAGGCGGTGGCGATGACCTTGGCGCCACGGTCGTGCCCATCCTGCCCCATCTTGGCGATGAAGATGGCGGGCGGGCGCTGCTCGGCGGCCTCGAAGCCCTTGATGCGGCGCTGCAGCTCGGCGTATTGCGGGTCGTCGGCATAGGTTTCGGCATAGACGCCGGAGATGATGCGGGTGACGGCAGAGTGGCGGTTGAAGACCGCTTCCAGGGCGGCCGAGATCTCGCCCAAGGTGGCGCGGACGCGGGCCGCCTCGATGCTGGCGGCGAGAAGGTTGCCGCCAGATTTCGCCTGTTCCTGCAGGGCGTTGAGGGCGGAAGCTACAGCGTCCGGGTCGCGGGTGCGGCGGAGGTCCGCGAGGCGGGCGATCTGCTCGTCGCGCACCTTGTTGTTGTCGATCTCGCGGATGGGGATCGGCTCTTCGTTGTCCAGCCGGTAGCGGTTGACGCCGACGATGACGTCCTCGCCGCGATCGACGCGGGCCTGGCGCAGGGCAGCTGCCTTTTCGATCTCGAGCTTGGGGGTGCCGGCCTGCACGGCAGCGGTCATGCCGCCCTGCGCTTCCACCTTGGCAATCAAGGCGCTGGCGCGCTCGACGAGATCGGCGGTGAGCGCCTCGATGTAGTAGGAGCCGCCGAGGGGATCGACCACGTCGGTGACGCGGCTCTCGTGCTGGAGGATGAGCTGGGTGTTGCGGGCGATGCGGGCGGAAAATTCCGTCGGCAGTGCAATGGCTTCGTCGAAAGAGTTGGTGTGGAGCGACTGGGTGCCGCCGAGCACCGCGGCAAGCGCCTCGATGGTGGTGCGGACGATGTTGTTGTGCGGGTCCTGCTCCGTGAGCGAGACGCCCGAGGTCTGGCAGTGGGTGCGCAGCATCATCGACCGCGGGTCCTTCGCGCCGAGCTGCGCCATGTACTTGTGCCACAGCGTGCGCGCGGCGCGCAGCTTCGCCACCTCGACGAAGAAGTTCATGCCGATGCCGAAGAAGAAGCTGAGGCGCGGCGCGAAGGTGTCGATATCGAGACCGCGGGCCTGGGCCGAGCGCACATATTCGATGCCGTCAGCGATGGTGTAGGCCAGCTCCTGCACCGCCGTCGCTCCGGCCTCGTGCATGTGGTAGCCGGAGATCGAGATCGAGTTGAACCTGGGCATGTGCTCGGCGGTGTAAGCGATGATGTCGCCGACGATGCGCATGCTGGGCTCGGGCGGGTAGATGTAGGTGTTGCGGACCATGAACTCCTTGAGGATGTCGTTCTGGATGGTCCCGTCGAGCTGGGCCTGCTTCACGCCCTGTTCCTCGGCCGCGACGATGAACATGGCGAGGACCGGGAGGACGGCGCCGTTCATGGTCATGGAGACCGACATGCGGTCGAGCGGGATGCCGTCGAAGAGGAGCTTCATGTCCTCGACGCTGTCGATGGCGACGCCGGCCTTGCCGACATCGCCGGTGACGCGCGGATGATCGCTGTCGTAGCCGCGGTGGGTGGCGAGGTCGAAGGCGACGCTCAGGCCCTTCTGCCCGGCGGCAAGGTTCTTGCGGTAGAAATCGTTGGACTCGCGGGCGGTGGAGAAGCCGGCATACTGCCGGATGGTCCAGGGACGGCCGGCATACATTGTGGCGCGCACGCCGCGGGTGAATGGCGGGGCGCCGGGGAGGGAGGCAGCTGCCTGGGGGTCTACGTCGTCAGCGAAGTAGACGGGGCGGATGGGGAGATCGCCGTAGTCGCGGTTGAGGCTCTCGACGGGGGTGTCGCGGAGGTCGCGGGCGGCGAGCCTGGCCCATTCGGCGAAGGTGGGGCTAGGCATTCAACCGTACTCCTACTGCGTACCCCCACCCTAGCTTCGCTAAGCCGCTGACGCGGCCAAGCTGCGCTACCCTCCCCACAAGGGGGAGGGTATGGTGGCCCAGTCGAACGCCGTGCCCCGCCTCCCCCCTTGCGGGGGAGGTGGCGAAGCTAGCCGCACAGCGGTGTAGCGGAGCCAGGAGGGGGGTATCAGCGACGAGCGAGTTCATACCGGCTCGAACTCCAGGATCACTTCGTCCACGGCCAGCACGGCGCCGGGCTTGACGCGCACCTTGCTGACGCGGGCGCGTTTTTCGGCCTTGAGGACGTTCTCCATCTTCATGGCTTCGACGATGGCGAGGGTCTGGCCGTCCTCGACGATGTCGCCTTCGCTGACGTCGATGCGGACGATCTGGCCGGGCATGGGGCAGAGGAGGAATTTCGAAAGGTCGGGGGGCTGCTTGACCGGCATCAGCGGCATGAGGTCGGCGACGTGCGGCAGCAGGACCTTGGCGATGAGGTCGGCGCCGGCCCAGCGCAGGCGGAAGCCGCCAGTGACGCGGTCGATCTTGACGTGGTGCAGTTCGCCATCGACGCGAGCGATGCAGAGGCTCATGCCGGGCTTCCAGCCGCTTTCGACGAGCAGCTTCTTGCCCTCGGGGGCGGTGAGCCAATACTCGATGCCATCGGCGCGAACAGAGAAATCCCAGCGCTGGCCGTCAATGAGGACGGCGCGGCGTTCGGGAGTGCCGGGATAGACGCGGTGATCGAGCGCGAAAGCCGAGCAGCAGGCGAGCGCCGCGAGATGAGTAAGTGATTCCGCAGACAGCTCTACGCCGTTGAAACCACCGGGAAATTCCTCGGCGATGTAGCCGGTGGTGAGGCGCCCTTCGCGGAAGCGCTCCTGGGCCATGACGGCGGAGACGAAGGGGATGTTGTTGCCGACGCCTTCGAGCTCGAACTCGTCGAGCGCATCGGCCATGGCGTCGATGGCCTCGAGGCGGGTGGGCGCCCAGGTGCAGAGCTTGGCGATCATCGGATCGTAGAAGGTCGAGATCTTGTCGCCCTCCTGCACGCCGGTGTCGTTGCGGACATGGGGCAGGTTTTCGGCCGGCGGGTTGTAACGCGTGAGGCGGCCGATGGAGGGGAGGAAGTTGCGGTAGGGGTCCTCCGCATAGATGCGGGATTCGATGGCCCAGCCGTTGAGGGGAACCTCGTCCTGCGTGAGCGGCAGTCTCTCGCCGGCGGCGACGCGGAGCATCAGCTCGACGAGATCGAGGCCGGTGGTGAGCTCGGTGACCGGGTGCTCGACCTGCAGACGGGTGTTCATCTCGAGGAAGTAGAAATTGCGGTCGCCATCGACGATGAATTCGGTGGTGCCGGCGGAGAAGTAGCCAACGGCCTTGGCGAGCGCGACGGCCTGCTCACCCATGGCCTTGCGCGTGGCGGGATCGAGGAACGGCGACGGGGCTTCCTCGATGACCTTCTGGTTACGGCGCTGGATCGAGCATTCGCGCTCGTTGAGGTAGATGACGTTGCCGTGCTGGTCGCCGATGAGCTGGATCTCGATGTGGCGCGGCTCGGTGACGAACTTTTCGATGAAGATGCGGTCGTCGCCGAAGGAGGACTGGGCCTCGGAGCGCGAGCGGTCGAAGCCTTCGCGGGCCTCGGCATCGTTCCAGGCGATGCGCATGCCCTTGCCGCCGCCGCCGGCCGAGGCCTTGATCATCACGGGGTAGCCGATGTCGCGCGAGATGCGCACTGCCTCGTCGGCATTGGCGATGAGGCCCATGTGGCCGGGGACGGTGGAGACGCCCGCTTCGGCCGCGAGCTTCTTGGAGGTGATCTTGTCGCCCATGGCCTCCATGGCGGAAGGCGGCGGGCCGACGAAGATGATGCCGGCTTCGGCGAGCGCGGTGGGAAAGGCGGGGTTTTCGCTCAGGAAGCCGTAGCCGGGATGGACGGCCTCGGCGCCGGTCTGCTTGCAGGCGGCGACGATCTTTTCGATCGAGAGGTAGGAGTCGCGAGCGGCCGAGCCGCCGATATGCACCGCCTCGTCGGCCAGCTTGACGTGGAGCGCATCGCGGTCGGCGTCGGAATAGACGGCGATGGTGCGCAGGCCCATGCGCCTTGCGGTGCGGATGACGCGGCAGGCGATCTCGCCACGATTGGCGATGAGGAGGGAGGAGAACATCAGAGGGGCTTCTCGATGGGCGGCGGCACGAGGGCGCGAAGGCGCGGAGCGCAGCCGGCGAGGTAGTTGGCGATGACGGTATGTGTGCCGTCCGGGTTATGGCTCACGTCGTCATTGGTGAAGCGCAGGACGGTGAAGCCGCGGGAGCGAAGGAACGCATCACGCTCCGCATCATGGTGCTGAGCCTCGGCGGTGTAGTGAGTATCGCCGTCGACCTCGATGACGAGGTGGGCGTGGAGGCAGGCGAAGTCGGCGATGTAGGGGCCGAGGGGCACCTGCTTGCGGAAGTGGTAGCCGGCGGCGCGGAAGGGGCGAAGCAGGTTCCACATCCGGCGCTCGGGTGCGGTTGGGTCGGCGCGGAGTTTTTGCGCGAGGGTGGGCAATTACCCCCTCCCCCGTCTGATCGGCGCGGTGACCCTGCAACGCGCGCCCAGGCCAACCTCCCCCCTTGCGGGGGAGGTGGTGGAGCTTGGCGCTTCAGCGCCTAGCGGAACCAGGAGGGGGGTGTTCGCCGAGGATTCATTGGGGCGTACTGCCGACCCCCTCCCTACCTTCGCTAGGCGCTGACGCGCCAAGCTGCGGTACCCTCCCCGCAAGCGGGAGGGTGGGTGGCCCACTTCGAGCAATGGTGCGCGCCGGAACATCACAGCGGAATGTTCCCGTGTTTCTTGAGCGGCACCGTGACCTTTTTCGTTTTCAGCATCTCGAAGGCTCGGACGACGCGGCGGCGGGTGCCGTGGGGCATGATGACGTCGTCGATGAAGCCGCGTTCGGCGGCGACGAAGGGGTTGGCGAAGCGGGCTTCGTAGTCGGCTGTGCGCTTGGCGATCTTCTCTTTGTCAC
>Ga0207415_1001866_pt1 | contig 10020 bp, 6 predicted proteins | sample Passage237A_FD_187369 | JGI IMG/M metagenome (GOLD analysis project Ga0207415, IMG submission 187369) | Cellulose adapted compost microbial communities from Newby Island Compost Facility, Milpitas, CA, USA - Passage2 37A (SPAdes) (version 3) ...
CTCGTCCAGGTACGGCAGGTGCTGTTCGGCGATCTCGAGGGCACCAGCTTCGATTGCGGCGCTGACGGCGAGTTCCCGATCTGCCAGCGGCGCATCAGGCAACTGCAGCAGCGTCGCGTGGAGTACGCCGAGACCATCGGTCAGGTCGCGGTCCAGGATGCGCTGCGCGAGGACCAGTCGGGCGCGCAGCAGGTCGATCCGCACCCGCACGGCGTCACTCGGGGCCTGCTCGATCAACTTGGCGAGAATCAGGCGGGTGCTGTCCGAGCGGAACCGGATGCCGAAGTCGGTCACGGCCCGGGCGGTGCGAAGCGTCTCCACCTCGACAGCGTTCAGCCCAGCAGTCGGGACGGCCGGGTTAGCGGCGACGCCGTAGCGGCGACGCTGCTGCTTGGCGGCCCGTGGCTGCTGCCATCGGCGCAGGACTGCGACCTCGCTCAGTCGATCCCGCAGGGACATGGACTCTCCTCCAGATAGTGATACGGCTAGGGAGTGAGCCCAGCCTGCTGCAGCGCCTCCCAGAGTACCGGTGCGAGTGACAGGCTGTAGGTCGCAGTGAAGTGGTGCTGGTCGCGCCAGATCACCACACCGCCTGCCGTGACGTGACAGGTATCGGCGTCACAGAAATAGTCGTTCATGTCCAGCACAGTCCCTAAGTCGGGACGCTCGCGCAGCGCATCTTCCAGCACGTCTGCGGCCGCAATAGCCCGTGTCCGAGGCACGGCACACTCGCTGGGATCACTCGAGTGTTTTTCCACGCAGGTCGGGGTGTTCTCAAGCATCTCGGGAGTGTCTCGGATCGCCACGATCCGGCTACCTCGTGCGACCAATGGCTGCCAGAACTTCTGGAAACCAGCGCGCATGGTCGCACCCATGATGGTCTCCGGCTCATAGGGGGAGATGTCCCTGTCGCTGTAGTGGCTCACGAAAACGAGTTCGTAGGGCGCTGTGGCGGCCAGTTCTTCAACCACTTGCTCCAGCCACCAGGAGCAGGACTCGGCGCCATCGTGAATGCGGGGAAAGTCGCCGAAGGAGCACGAACTCTTGAAGTGCACGTCGAGTTGCCAGCCTTCGCGTTGCGCGATCCAGTGCAGCGCTGGGAACCAGCTGGCCGCGTGCGAATCGCCGAGCAGCAGGACCCGTGGGCCGCCCTCGGTGCCGAAAGTGCAGCGGTGCACGCGGAACTCTCGTGGCTTGATCTGGCACGCGGTGTCATAGAGGATCGCGCGGTCCGTTGCGACCTGGCCTGCAGAGGGCACCAGCGGGCCGGTGGCTGGCAAGCAATTGCGGTCGCCATCCAGCGCCAACGCGCCGAAGCAGGACTGCGGAATGGACACCGTCTCCGACACGGTCCGCTCTTGCTCACGCAGTCGCTGCTGTTCGAGCAGTACGGTGCCATAGCCGACCACCGGCAAGATGAGGGCCAGCACGGTCACCGTTGCCGTCACGGCATAGGTGCGCCGCGGTCGGGCCTCGGTGAGCCACCGCCAGCCTCGACCCGGCTGTTCGACGAAGCGATAGCTCAGCCACCCGAAGAGCACGGTGACGCCAAGGATCGCGACCAGCGCGAGCGTTGATGGGTTCTTTCCAACCACGTGCGGATAGAAGACAATCAGCGGCCAGTGCCACAGATATACCGAGTACGAGATGTCGCCGAGCCACTGCACCGGGCGCCACCGCACCAGCGGGGTGGGGGCCAGGCGCGTGCTCGGGGTGCCGGCCCAAATCACCAAGACCGTGGCTGCTACCGGAATTGCAGCCCAGAAGCTCGGAAACGGTGTGGTTGCAGTGAAGGCGAAGGCCGTTACCGCCAGCACCGCAAAGCCGAGCCACGAGGCGAGCGCGCGGGTCCGTGCAAAGCGGACCGCCACCGGGGCGAAGGTCGCCAGCAGCGCGCCAGCGCCAAACTCCCACGCTCGGGTATAGGTGGCGAAGTAGGCCAGCGCAGGCTCCTGCGCTGTCACCACAATGGACGCGAGCAAGCTGCCGAGGATGACAGCGACCACAATCGCACGGAACACGGTGACGGTGCGGCCGCGCCACCACCGGGAGGCCAGTGCGATCGCAAGCATCGCCAGCAGCGGCCAGACCAGGTAGAACTGCTCCTCAACCGAGAGCGACCAATAGTGCTGTACCGGCGACGGGGCATTGTGTGCGGCCAGGTAGTCCACTGCGTTGGCTGCGAGCACCCAGTTCACCACGTAGACCGTGGCGCCGAGCAGTTCCTGGAACACGCCCTCCCACTGGTATTGCGGCAGGAAGGCGAGGCTGAGCGCGGCGGACACCGTAAGAACCAGCAGCGCGGCTGGTAGCAAGCGACGCATGCGCCGGGCCCAGAACAGCGCCAGACGAACACGACCCTCGCGCTGCGCTTCGCGCAGCAAATGGCCGGTGATCAGGAAGCCGGAGATGACGAAGAAGACATCGACCCCGACGTAGCCACCTGGCAGGCGCTCCGGCCACAAGTGGTAGAGCACGACCATGAGGACTGCCGCGGCGCGGGCAGCCTGAATTTCCGGACGCACAGTGCTGCGCTGATTCAGCGGTGACGGCAGCGGCACAGGCGCCCTACTCGCTGGGGCCTGGCGCGGCGGTCACGTCACTGACGACGTGCACGCGCGCCGCTTCGATGCTGAACTGACGGTGCAGGTTGGCTGCCACCGTGCTGCGATCCCACGTCGTCTGCTCGGTGCCTGGAGCGGCAACGATGACCGCCTCGCTAAAGGAGTACTGCAGCGGGTCATCGGTGAGGAACTGCACGGCCTCGGGGACCAGCGACCACAGGCGCGCTGCCTGGCCCCGCTCGGTCAAGGGCACGAGCGCAATATTGCCGTTGAGGATCGGCTCGTGCAGTTGCTCGGGCAGCTTCCCGCGAATGTGCGGGTAACTGGGGGTGACCACGAGCGAGACACCCACGCGCCGACCCTGCGTGCGCAGTGAGGCAATGAGCGCCAACTCGGCACGCAGGTCGGCCTGCTCGCCCTCGGGCACGCCGGGGATGAGGATGACGTCGTCCACGTCGAGCACCCGATTCGGCTGTCCCAGGAAGCGGCCCGGGATGGGGCACTGCCGATCCTCCGGGTTCGGACCGACGAAGGGGCTCCGCGTGCCGGCGGCAATCGAGGAGTGGTAGGCGTGTGCTGAGGCCCAGTACAGGCGGCGCGCCTCATGGGCCCACTCATCACCAAACTCGGAGCCGCTCAGCGATGCGGGGTCGAAGCGGCCGAGCATCAGGCCGGGATAGTTGCGCAGGGTCGGCACAGCGATGCCAAAGGCAGCGCCGACGCGGAGGCGGAACTCGGTGTCGCCACCCTTGCGCACCGGGTCAAAGCCGCCTACGACGGGCAGCACTTGGGCCGGGCGGAACATGATCGAGACCTCGGAAATCCCGAGCAGGCGCAGGCGTCGGCCGTAGCTGAGGAAGCCATTGGGCAGCATGCGGCGGTACTGCGAGGTGTTCGCCGGGTACTGCGGGTTCTTGATCAGGTGCTGCACCTGGATCTCGATGCGCTGCGGGTGCATCCAGTCGTCGTCATCGTGGAAGGTGACGAACTCGCCATTGATGTGGCGCATCGCCTCATTGCGGGCCCGGTAGGCGCCGCCGTTCTCGGTGAGGCGGAGGACGCGAATGCGCGGATCCATGGCCGCGACCTCGTCCAGCACCGGCGCGAACTCGTCGCCGGAGGCGTCGTCAACGATCAGCAATTCCCAGTTCTGCCAGGACTGCGCCAGCACCGAGCGCACGCTCGTGGCCAGTTGCCAGTCTGGGCGGTGGGTGCAGGTCACGATGCTCACCAGCGGGCCGTCGGTGATGCGACTCGGCGCCGTTGCGGTGAGGCGGTCAAAGACGCTTTCGCCAGCTGGCAACAGCTCGATCGGAGCGATACCGGCCTTGCGGTACTCGGCGTTCAAGGTGTCCAACCAACGCTGCTCGTCCTGGTTCGCCGCGTTCTCCTGCCACGGGTTCAGCAGATCCACCGACAACTGATTGCGCAGTTGCGGGCTGAACGCCAGCTTGTCCATGGCGATGCGCACGTCCGCGGCCAGACCTCGTTCCAGGTAGGTGGCCACGGCGAAGGGGAGGGTCTGGTGCTCGGTCTGACCGAAGCCGTCGCGGGTGGCGAACTGGAGCATGCGCCACGACAGTTCCGCGTCGTCCGGGTCCACCGGGTGGCTGCTGATCAGACGCGCCAGGTGCAACAGTTCGTTGAGTTCAACATCCTTCGGCTGTAGCGAGGCGATGCCGGCATCGGTGCGGAACCGTTCGGCCAGCTCGGCATAGTTCCACTTGCCGTAGGACACCCGAATCGCCAGCGGCTCGCGGACGGCGCTGCTGTGGTTCCGCAGCCCGAACTGACTGAGCGCCACGGCGGACCAGCGCTCGGCCCAGTAGCGTGCACTCCGTTCGGCCGGAGTTGCATTCGGCGACAGCGGTGTCCAGCGCCAGGCGGGGTTCTCGATCCGCTGCTTGAACCAAGCCTTCAGCGCGGGCGGGAAGGGGCTAAACAGCCACGCGGTACTCCGATACCGGCGCAGCAGGCGCAGGGTGTTCTTCATAGTTCTCTAGAGTCGCTTTGCCTTCGGCGAGGTGGCCTTTCCGCGAGTGTCGAAGAAGACGGCAGCCTGCTCGGCGAGGGCGTCCACGTCGTATTCGCGGTGCGACTGCAGCAGCACGACGATGTCGGCCGCGCGCACGGCGGCCTCGAGGTCGGTGACGGACTCGAAGCTCTGGTCGTCAACGCGCCAGGTGCTCACGCGTGGGTCGTGGAACTGCACCGTCGCGCCCTTGGACAACAGGTGCTGGGCGACCGGGCGGGCCGGCGATTCGCGCTCGTCGGCGATGTTGGCCTTGTAGGTGACGCCGAGCAGCAGCACGGTCGAGCCCTTGAGCGACTTGGCGTGGTCGTTGAGCAGGTCCTGGACCCGATCGACGACGTAGCGCGGCATGGTGTTGTTGATCTCTTGGGCGAGCTCAACGAAGCGGAAGGGGTAGCCAAGCTGGCGCTGCACCTCGTACGAGAGGTAGTTCGGGTCGATCGGGATGCAGTGCCCGCCGACGCCCGGGCCCGGATAGAATGCCTGGAAACCGAAGGGCTTGGTGGAGGCGGCAGCGATGACATCCCACAGGTCGATGCCCATTTCGTGCGAGAAGCGGGCCATCTCGTTGACCAGCGCGATGTTCACGTGGCGGTAGGTGTTCTCGAGCAGCTTCGCGGTCTCGGCCTCGCGGGCGCCCTTGACCGGGACGACGGTGTCGACGAACTGCGAGTAGAAGGCGACCGCAGCCTCGGTGGAGGCCGGGGTCACGCCGCCGACGACCTTCGGGGTGTTCTTCAGGCCGTAGTGCTCGTTCCCCGGGTCGATGCGCTCAGGTGAGAAGGCGAGGAAGAAGTCGCGGTCGATCTGGCGGCCGTCCTCTTCCAGGCGCGGTTGCACCAGCGAGTCCGTGGTACCCGGGTAGGTGGTCGATTCGAGGATGACCGTGGTGTTGGGGCTCAGGTACTTCGCGATCGAGGCGGTGGCGCCAATGACCGGGCCCAGGTCCGGTTCGCCAGCATCGCCCAGCGGGGTTGGCACACAAATGACGACGACGTCGGCCTCGGCGATGACACTGGTGTCACTCGTGGCGCGGTAGCCCTGCTCGAGCATGGTCGCAATCTCGGCGTCGGAGAGGTCGTCCACGTGGGAGCGGCCCGCGTTCAGCCCGGAGACCACGCGCTCACTCAGGTCGAGGCCGATGGTGCGGATGCCCGCTGCGGCAGCAGCCTGTGCCAGCGGCAAGCCGACGTAGCCCTGACCGATGATGACGGCAGTCGTAGTCATGGTTCCTAATCTTCCTCAGGGGATGGGAACAACCGTGATCAGTCGGCCCCAGCCACCAATTCTATGGGGGTCGACCGGTGCAGTGGAGGAAAGCGTCGCTTAGGAGTGGTTCGTCGTTGCTGATTCGTCAGAAAAGCCGGTGCGCAGCCAGAAGTCACGGTGCGCTCGGTTCTTGCGACTGGCCATGATCGAGGACGGCGTGCTGTTCCACGCCCCGCACACCAGTTCCCACAACTTGGCCACCTTGTTCGTGTGCGCGTGATAGCGGATGCGGTGGATTTGCAGTCGGATGGCGCGGCGACCGGCGAGGTTGAGATGGGCACGGTGCTTGTCCATGTACCGCTGCAGCCCGGCCGCGCGCGCGAAGGTGCGACCGGTGAGCTGGCCAGACTCGTGCTTGCGCTGCTCGACGAGTTCCTCGGCAACCCGGGCGTAGCGGAAGCCAGCCAGCAGGAAGCGGAAGATGAAGTCGGTGTCGTTCTTCACCGGCAGGTTCGCATCGAAGCCCTCGATCGCATCGAAGGCGGTGCGGCGCACCACAATGTTCGAGCCGGTCACGCCCGGGTTCTTGGCTGCCGCCTCGCGGACGTCGGCGACCTCCGCGATGTGCTCGCCCGGCGCGGTGCGCTCGTCGCCGTGCAGGAACATTCGGATCCAGGCCACCCCAGCATCCGCCTCGGCATCGGTCAGCGCGGCCACGGTGCGTTCCAGGAAGGTGGGCAGCCAGCGGTCGTCATCGTCCAGGAAGGCCAAGAGTGGCGCGGTACTGGCGTGGGCACCGGCATTCCGCGAGGCGGAAGCGCCGGGAACGCCGTCCCGTTCCAGGAACGTGACCTGCACCGTCGATCCGGCGGCGAGTTCCTCGACAATGGCACGCGATTCCGCATCGGGCACATCGCTGACAACGACGAGTTCGGCCGGGGCCAGCGTCTGCCCCAGCACTGAGGCGACCGATTCGCGCAGGAACTGCGGGCGCTGATGGGTCGGAATCACCACACTGACTGCGGGAAGCGGCGTAGACACCGAGCACTCACTCCTTCTTCATGCGTCCGTTGCCGGACCCATCGAGCCTAGTGGCTTGCGCCAGCGAGGTCTTGGTCGCGTTCCAGCGGACGAGCGGTGAGCCGGATGGCGAGGGTGCACAGCAGCAGCAGGCCCCACTCGTACAGCATGGCGCTTTCGGTCAGCGACTGCACCAGCAGCAGCGTGAGCAGTAGCAGCGGCATCAGTGAGACGGCGCGCCACGGCTGGCGAGCGTCGAGACCGGCGCGCACCGGCTCGGCGGCGGTGGCCCAGGCCCGCACCAGGGTGAAGCCGATCATGAGCGCGAAGACGATGACGCCGATCCAGCCGAGCTGCATCCACAGATCGATCCAGGCGTTGTGCGCCTGCAACTGCACCACATTCCAACGCACCACCAGGTCGTTGAACGGTTCGGTCCACTGCGGCCAGAAGCCCAGCCAGCCGAGACCAGCCGCAGGTCGCTCTTGGCCAAGTTCGATGACGGTTTGCCAGATCTCGAAGCGGCCGGTGAGGTCGCTGCTCTTGCCCAGCAGGGCGAGCACCTGCTCACGCGCGAAGACCACCGCGGCGATGACGGCAGCCACCAGGGCCCACACCGTCAGCCACAGTGTCCAACGCTGACCGGGCCGACGGTAGCGACGGTGCAGCAGTGCGATCGCGGCCAAGACAAGCACCGCGCCCAAGGCGATCAGCACCGCGCTGGAGCGGGAGAGGATGAGCATCACGATCGCGATGCCGAGCCACACCTTGCCGCGGCTCTCCGAGACCGCATGATCGGCCAGTCGCAGACTGAGCGTGATGATGGCCAGCGCCGCCACGGTGCACAGCAGAATCGAATTCCCCAGGATGCCCTGAATCGGACCGCCCGCGAACAGCAGATTGCGCGACCACAGCTCCAGGCCGGTCGCTGCATCCCACTCGATGCCCGAGACGGGGCCGGTGATCGGGTGCTGAATGAACAGGCTTACCCAGAGTTCAAACACCAGCGACAGACCAAGGATCCAGCGCGTGGCGTGGTCGAGTGCGGTGAGGAACGACGACCAGGGGATGAGCGTTGCCAGCGGCACTGCCACCGCGATGGTGATCACCAGCAGTGCGGTGCCGAGTGCCGTCGCGGCTGGCACGAGGGCCCAAATGGTCGAGAGTGCCGCGATCAGGGTGAAGAGCATCAGTGGGCGGGAAATCCACGCCAGCCGCAGACGGTCACGCCAGCGGATCGCCCACAGGATGGCGGCAACCGCGGTCACCGCGGTGATGATCGCCCACCCCACGAGGCCGAAGATGATGCGCAGCGCCGGCCCCGCCAGTGAGACGAAGAGAATCAGGCCCGCCATTGCGGTCTGCGCCGAGCGCAGCCGTGCCGGATGCAGGCTCAGGGCGCGTTCGCGGCGGAACAAGCCTGGTCGCGAAGACGTCGGGGTCGGCTGCGTCGTCATTCCTCCAGGCTATCGCGCGTCGGCGGCCCCCGGGGCGCTGAACTCATACGATGGCCGCATGCCGAATGCAGCGCCGGCCCAGACCGGCAAGGTCGTCGTGATCATGCCGACCTTCAACGAAGCGCAGACCCTGCCGCCGGTGGTCGCCGCAGTGCGGGCCGCGCTGCCGACGGCAAGCGTGTTGGTGGTCGATGACGCGAGCCCGGACGGCACCGGTGCCATCGCGGATGCGCTGGCTGCTGGCGATCCTCAGGTGCGCGTCCTCCACCGGTCGGGCCGCTCGGGGCTGAAGGCCGCCTATGCCGCAGGGATGCACCTCGCCCTGCAGGATGGGGCCGAGGTCGTGGTCCAGATGGATGCAGACGGCTCCCACCCGGCCGCGGTCCTCCCCGAGCTGGTGGCAGCGCTTCGCGAACCCGGCGTCGGCCTCGCGATCGGCTCGCGCTACGTCCCCGGTGGCGCGATCGAGGGCTGGTCGCGGCACCGCTCGTGGCTCTCGCGCACCGCGAACCGTTTCGCGCGCTGGGCACTGCGGTTGCCGGTGCACGACGTGACCGCCGGGTTCCGGGCGTGGTCAGCGGCGACGCTCGAGGCGGTACAGATCGATACCGTGGCCTCGCGCGGCTACTGCGTGCAGATTGACCTGACCCGACGGGCGCGTGCCATCACCAGCATTCGGGAGGTGCCGATTGTGTTTCAGGAGCGCCTCGCCGGCGAATCAAAAATGACGCTGGGAATTGTCTTTGAGGCTGCCGTCCGGGTCCTGGCTTGGAGTATTCGTTCAAGTTCGTGGCGTACAATGTCGCGGTGACTCGAGCCGCAGTTCATCTGACTCAGCACGCCCCCGAACAGCACCCCCAGACTCCATTGCGCCTGGAAATTCAGGCGCTTCGTGCCGTCGCCGTTGGCGTCGTCGTTCTCTACCATTTTTGGCCGACGTACCTGCCCGGCGGGTACATCGGCGTGGACGTCTTCTTCGTCATCTCTGGCTACCTGATCACCAGCCACCTGCTGCGTGAGGTGGAAATTCGCGGCCGCGTGCGACTCGCCACCTTCTGGGCTCGGCGACTGCGTCGCTTGCTGCCGGCCGCCATGCTCGTTCTCGCATTCGTGCTCTTGGCGACCCTGTGGTGGTTGCCGAGCGCACGCTGGCCGCAGACGCTGCGAGAGGTCATCGGCAGCACCTTCTACGTCGAGAACTGGGTGCTCGCCTTCGACTCGGTCGACTACCTGGGCGCGGGCAACACCAAGTCACCGGTGCAGCACTACTGGTCACTCTCGGTCGAAGAGCAGTTCTATCTGGTCTGGCCGCTGCTGTTCGTCGCGATCGCCTTGCTCGCGCGCTGGCGGAAGTGGTCCGGTCGCCGAGTCGCCATCGCGGTGATGAGTGTCGTGGTCGGCGGCGGCCTCGCCTTCTCGATCTGGGCGACCGGGTACTCCATGGCCGCGGCCTACTTCATTACCCCGACGCGGGTATGGGAGTTTGCCGCCGGTGGCCTCTTCGCTGCTCTGGCACCGCAGGCGCTGCGAATGCCGAATTGGCTGCGCTCGGTGATGAGCCTGCTTGGCCTCATCACGATCGGGGTCACTGCGCTGGTCTACAGCTCGGCCACGCCCTTCCCGGGCAGTGCGGCGCTGCTGCCGGTCTTGGCTAGCCTGCTGGTGATCGGCGCGGGCATGCCGGAGGGCCGTTGGGGGCTCGGGCCGCTGCTGCGGTGGCGGCCGGTGCAGTGGGTCG
>Ga0207415_1001870_pt1 | contig 10004 bp, 9 predicted proteins | sample Passage237A_FD_187369 | JGI IMG/M metagenome (GOLD analysis project Ga0207415, IMG submission 187369) | Cellulose adapted compost microbial communities from Newby Island Compost Facility, Milpitas, CA, USA - Passage2 37A (SPAdes) (version 3) ...
AGCACATTTGGTTTTTCAGCTAACTTCAATAAACCTAACTTGGGCTGAATTAATTTCTGCGTTGTTGTCATCATAAAACTTAATCGGTTTTGAAAATTAATAATAAATATCAATTGTCAGATTAAGTTTTAACTTCTACACATAATTGGATAAGAAGTAAAGGCGTAAACCCCGACAACTTTTGATTATGAAGGCAAAAACACCTGTGCATAACACGGGTTTTGCGTCAGGCGGGGTGACGTGCAAACTTGGAGCTTTGTGCTTCTATTCAAGTGCAGTGTTTGTTGACAGTTTAGTGCTCCCAAACCCGCCCGAACGCAAAGCCCGAAACCGTTATCGGTCATTCTGTGAGCGACATTCAAAACATAGACAACAGAAAAAATAATGTGATGATAAATTCGGTTAAGCGATTCATACCTCACCATTTGTTATTTCCGTATGTAGAAGAATACACATTGCGAAAGATTCGGATTGATAAAGGTGAAAGCATTGAAAAACTGATGCCTCATCGTATGCAAACTTCTATTGAGTTTTTTCTGGCTACACCACACAAAAAGTTTGATTTACAAACAGGACAAGAAAAAAGTACCCTGACCAGCACAGCCCGTGGATTTCGCACTTTTTCAAAATACAAAATTCACATCAGCGGAAATTTTTTGTCATTGACTGTAAAATTTCGTCCTTCGGGTATGTATGGTTTACTGGGGGTTCCATTGAACCATTTGACCAACGAAGATACCTCTTTGAAAGAATTAGACATACTTCCCGTACAGGAAATCGAGAACCGTCTGCTAGAAGCAAGCCATGAAAATGAGTACTGCACCATTCTTGATGAATATCTACTTCAATTATACCAACAACAAACATTCAACATGCGTTTACAACCTTTTCTCACATCAAAAAAAGTAGATTTTTTAACCATTGCAGATATAGCTATGGAATTAGGCGTCTCTGCTCGTCAGGCGGAACGTATATTTTTAAACGAAGTGGGAATCTCCTTCATTAAATGGCAGCAACTTAAAAAATTTGACACAGCCATAAAGTATAAAATAAAACATCCCGAAACTTCTTGGACAGACCTTGCACTTTTATTTAACTTTTACGACCAGCCCCATTTTATTAAAACCTTTAAAAAATACTTAGGCATCACTCCTTCCGACTTTAACTCCTCCGATTTTGCATTTTAATTTTTGATAAAATCCTGCGATGTCGTTTTAATACAAGTTTTTAAGAAAACTACATATTACTTTTATCACGTTACTAATAGACAAAGGATTATGGTTCATTTAAAAATCTTTACAATTATTACAGCCGTTTTTATGGCGACTGTCGGGTATGGACAGATACCCGGAAAAGAGGAAACCGTATTGGGGGCTGACAACATTTCATCTGTGGTTAAATCATCGCTAAATGCCATCCCTAATTTGCGGGTGGGAAGTGTTACGGGTAACTTTGTTTACAAGGCTATTTTCCTCTTCCGAAAAGATGAAAACACGTGTGCTTATAATTATGCTGCATTCGGAAAATTATCTATTGATGATGTAACGATAACAATGTCAGATGGTGAAATGGTAACATTTAAACAAGAAGGTAGCGTATTAAAAACATATCACAAACTGTTTGTCCAAAGTGGATATAGTGGATATGAGCTAAGTATTCCTGTATCAATAGACGGAACATCTTCAGTGGATGGTAAGAATAGCAGTTTCACAAATCAATCTTTACCAACTAGTACAATGAGAGACGAAACAGATAAGAATATTTCAACTGGTAATTTTGAGCATTCCTTAGGAGGAAAATACATTAATATCAACTGTACAGGCTTAACTCAAAAAACAATAACAAATATTAAAAGTTATATTGAACAAGTACGTAAAAGATACGACCTGCTAAAGAAAAGCCAACAAGACCGACAAAATTATCAGAACAGCGGAAACAACTCTTCGTCAAGTAGCAGTTTAACTCTTGCATCTGAGGGTAATTCATCTTCGTCAAGTAGTAGTAATTCATCATCAAACAATACAACAAACAGCAACACTTCTTCATCAAACAAAAAAACTTCTGACGATAAAACAGAAACCAATACAAACAGCAATGTTCCCAAAGCAACCTATACCGACCCAAGAACAGGCACAGAACTCACTTATGAGCAGCTTGAATACCAACGACAACGATACCAACAGCAAGAAAAGGAAAGAATAGAAAATGCCGTCAATCCCGGAAAACAATTTATGAGAGAAAGCGGATTGAATGATTATTTTCAAAGGGAAATGGATAGAATAGACCGTGAATATGAAGAAAAAAACAGGCGGGAAGAAGCGGAACGGTTAAGGCGAAAAAGAGAAAGGGAAGCGGAAGAACGCAGAGAAGAACGGGAACGGGAAGCCCGTATTGCAAAACGGGAAAAATATGAATCGATAAGAAAGAATGTATATGAGGTATATAAGCGCTACCCGTCAGGTGAGCTTCCTACTTCGGCTACAAGAGTAAACACTAATAAGTTATATTATTTCATCTACGCAGGTACTATTGGTGGTTATACCGGAGATGAGATTTATAACGGGGAGGCTATTGAGTATGTTTCTAATGTTTTTGCCATAGGCCAATACCCTGATGGAACTTGGCCTATGAAAACTACTATAGAGAGTGAAGTCAGGACCCTTACTAATGGCAGAGGCGTTATACACGGCTACTTTACATCTGAAAAGGAAGCACAAATAGCATTAGACAGATTCAAGAGTGAAATAATAAATGCAGGCATGAAAGTAAATAACATCACCTACGCAGGCAAAAATGCCAACGTACAGCAACAAAGCCAAGCCGACAACAAACAACAGGCTTTGGACTATTGGGGCAACCCCATAAAAAAGACAAATGCCACACAACCTAAGCAAACAACTACTCCTCCGAAACAACAACAAACCAACAAACCAAAATTAGACTATTGGGGCAACCCGATTAAAGAATAAAAACTCATGAAAATATCATTTAAACTCATCACTTTATTAATCATTTTTGCTTTAGGTAGTATTTCTGTAAAGGCACAAGGAACTTTAGACAAACTCAAATTTGAGGAAGCTGAGCAAAAGTATCTGAAAGGAGATTATAACGGTGCTTTATGGCTGATTAAAGAACTTGAAGACAATGGTCTGAAAAATCCAACTGTGCTGTATTTGAAGATAATGGCAATGAGTAAAATAGATGTAATGCTATTAGATGACAAGTTGTTGATTCAGTTTAAAAAAGATGTGGATTACTACCTGAAAAACTATGATATTGATGGTTTGGAAGATAAATACAAAGAGGTGTATGAAGTAAGCAAAACACTTTCCGATTCTAAATATGATGAAGGTTTTTTTTGCTACAATAAAGGTTGCAATATGTACACCCTATTAAAGAAAGAATCTGAACCTCAAAATATAGCAGGTAATAAAGAAGCCTTGGAATGGTTTCTGAAAGCAGTCAGCTATGGTTATAAAGAACCAAAATTATACTATTTTTTAGGTTGCATATATGAATACGGAAGTTACGGAGATGATGTAAAAGATATAAACAAGGCCATCGAATGGTACACCAAAGCAGCACAACAGGGGAATAAGCAAGCCCAAGACGCATTAACAAAATTGGGAAAAACTTGGTAAAAAACTAAAGACACAGAACAATGACAAAACACATCGTATTATGTATCCTTTTTGTTTGTGGCAGTATTGCCGTACAGGCGCAAGGTACAATGGACAAGCTCAAATTTGAGGAAGCAGAAGCAGCATATTTAAAAAAGAATTACGTATATGCATTAAACCTACTAGAAGAATTAGAAGCAAAAGGATTGAAAAATCCAAAAATCTTACATCTAAAAATTTTAGCAACTAGTCGCTTAGTTATCGGATACCCTTACGAGTTCATTGACGGAGGATTTAATACTATTGAGAAATTAAGGAAAGATTGTAATTTTTATCTTTCACAATATGACATAGAAGGATTTGAAGAAAAATATAAAGAAGTTTATGATATCTCCAAAAAAATAGCTGCTTTTCCAAACACTCTGCAAGAGTGGGATTCGGCAATAAATAAAATAAACAATAGGAAAAAGCAAGTTATAGAAAACTTCCTGAATAGTGCAGTAAAAGTAGAAAAAGGGGTATTATACCGCTACGCAAGATATAGGGGGACTAGGGGCGATTGGGGCGATCCAAACGACTTACGTACAAAAACTGATTTTAAAATAATTGAAGAATATAAAGACTATGGAAATAAGACTAAAGAAATAGAAATCGATTATAATTTTTATATAATACCCTTAATAATAAAATCACCACGAGCAGAAATAGTAGGGGCTGTTTTAGGAAAGGATTCGAATTATAATAAAATGCGAAACCTGACATATTTTACATTCATTGACGCCTGTTTATTTATTAAAGCATTAAATGAAAAAACGGGCAAAAAGTTTCGCTTTATAAGTCAAGCAGAACTTGAATATATAAGACATGGAGGGAATAAGTATGTCGAAAAATTAGTTGAAAAAAAGATAATTGGAGGGAATAAACGCAAAGGATTTGAATACGAATATAAATATTACTATACCTATTCATTAATTGAATATGATCCAGGAGGTGATAAATCAACAGATTTTGGATTTGTCAAAGACGATATTCCCAGATATATTTTTGTTCAAGGCGTGTTGGATAGAAATAATTATGCCTCATTTTCTGGAAAAGCTTCCACTATCCCTAATCAAAATATGGGACTAGGTAGTATTGGACATGGTTTAACTCCAATGGATTTAGGTGTTGCACCTGATTATCTAGATTTAGAACATGGATTGCGAACAACAGGATATATTATACTTGTGTTAGATGAAAAATAAACATTATTTATAGAGTATGATTATTAAAAATAACATTAAATACTTTGCATTATTTATCCTTTTTGTTTGCAGCTGTTTAGCTGTACAAGCACAAGGAACTTTAGACAAACTCAAATTTGAGGAAGCAGAGACTGCATTTTCAAAAAAAAACTACACAGATGCATTGAACCTGCTGGAAGAATTAGAAGCCAAAGGATTGAAAAATCCTAAAATCTTACATCTGAAAATTTTAGCAACAAGCCGCTTAGTTATCGGCTATCGTTACGACTTTATTCATAAGGGTTTTAAAACTGTTGAGACTTTAAGGAAAGATTGTAATTTTTATCTTTCACAATATGACATAGAAGGATTTGAAGAAAAATATAAAGAGGTTTATGATATCTCCAAAGCAATAGCTGTTTTACCAAACACACAGCAGGAGTGGGATTTGGAACTGAATAAAATAAACAACAAGAAAAAGCAGGTTATTCAAAACTTCGTAAATAGTCTAGTAAAAGTAGAAAAGGGGACTCTTTACCGTGGAATAGATTTGTGGAGATACAATCCAAACTATACAGATGCTGAGCTAATTGAATTCTACAAAAACTATGGCAATAAAGTAAGGAAGATAGAAATGGATTATGATTTTTACATACTCCCCCAAATACTTATAGGAAAAGAAGAAATAATAGGAGCTGTTCTTGACGATAACCCTGATTACAAGTATTTGCAAACAATTTATTTGGGGGATTATGGAGGTTTCAATTATTACGCTGCTCGTTTATTTATTAACGCATTAAATGAAAAAACTGGCAAAAAGTTTCGCCTACTAAGAGAAGCAGAACTTGACTATATACGATATGGAGGAAATAAATATGTCGAAGAAATAGTGGAAAAAAAGATAATTGGAGGGAGCAAACGCAAAGGATATGAGTATGAATACAAGTACTACTACACGTACCCCTTCAAGCGGAATGAACCGGACAAATCTACAGAGTTTGGTTTTAGATTCGTCAATGGTAAATGCTCAATGAATATTCTTGTTGAAGGCGTATTGGATGAAGAAAATTACGACTCATTTTCTGGAAAAGCATCAGCTATCCCTAATCAAAAAGTAGGCTGGAGTCGGCTTGGCAAACTGCTATGTTTTCATACTGAAAAGGGAAATTCAGTTTCTTCTATGACAGACATTAAAGATGCAAGAGTCATGTGGGGGAATGTCATTCTTGTGTTAGAAGAAAAGTAAAAAGTAATTTTTAAGAATATGACTATAAAACATAAAATCAAACACATCGCATTATTTACCATTCTTGCTTGTAGCGGCATTACCGTACAGGGACAAGGCACCTTAGACAAGCTCAAGTTTGAGGAAGCGGAGCAAAAATACCTGAACAAGGATTACAGCGGGGCAATAACCCTGTTGGAAGAACTGGAACAAAAAGGGTTAAAAAACCCCAGAACGTTGCATCTGAAAATTATGGCGGTAAGCAAACACCACGCTCCCGGTTATGACATAGTAGTGCAATTCAAAAAAGATGTGGACTATTACCTGAAAAACTACGACATAGAAGGCTTGGAAGACAAATACAAAGAAGTGTATGAGGTAAGCAAAACGCTATCTGACAAAAAATACGATGAGGGCATATTAGCCGAGAAAAATGCACAGACTTATTATAATGCGAAAGATTATAAAAATGCTATGCAATGGCTTCTGAAAGCAGATAGTTATGGAAACCCAAGTGATAAAATAGGATTTTACACAGGGCTGATGTATGAAAAAGGTTGGGGAGTAGAACAAAACTACACAGAAGCGGCCAAATGGTACACGAAGTCCGCAGAGCAAGGAAATGTAAACGCACAAGCATTGTTGGGTAATTTTTTCTATGTGGGGCAAGGCGTGGAACAAGACTATAAAAAAGCCATTGAATGGTACACAAAAGCGGCTAATCAAGGTTATAGTAATGCTCAATACAACTTAGGTGTTATTTATAAAAACGGAAAAGGTGTAGAAAAAGATTACAAAAAAGCATTTGAATGGTACACCAAAGCTTCAGAACAAGGTAATGTCAAAGCACAAACGGGTTTGGGGCTTTTATATGCAACTGGAGAGGGTGTAGAAAAAGATATAAACAAAGCCATAGAATGGTACACCAAAGCCGCAGAAAAGGATGATGTATATGCACAAACAAATTTGGGGCGAATCTATGCTTTTGAAGAGGGCTTTGATACCAACATACAAAAAGGTATTGAATGGATGAAAAAAGCAGTAGAGGGGGGATATAAAAGCACTTTTTATTTAGCTCTTGCCTATGAGAAAACAGGTAATTATACAGATGCGTATAAATATTTTCAACAAAGTAATGAAACCGGCAAGCTTGGTTATTATTATTATGAAGGGAAAATAGTGGAACGGGACTATGGTAAGGCAGTTGAAAATTGGGAAAGCTATTCCAAAAAAATAGCTGTCGGTAATTTACATCTTGCAGTTGCCTATTATTCGGGTAATGGCTTGCCGAAAGATGATGCTAAAGCCTTACTCCTCATTAAGGGTGTAATTGAAAAATATAAAGAAACAAATATTTTGAAAAACTACAAAGAGAACAGGGAATACAATAAAAAACATTTCCCAAAATACTCCAAAGATGAGGACGCATTTTTTGAATGGTTAGCAAAAGAACACAATATTGTATTTGAGAAATAAATATCCAAGCCCTGCGGTGCTGAAAACGGGAACAAAGAGTAGGCAAAAATAAATCTAAATCTATGGCATCACTAAAAAGAACACAGCGGATTTTGAAAGGCTTAAACCTTATCGGAAATTTTGTAGAAAGACCCCTGCGAGTCGGGGACATCGTGTTGAATGATGATGGGCAACACCTGATATGGGCAAATATCGAAGATGTAGTTGACGGCTTTTCCCTGAAAGGGAAAACCGAAACATCAAACAGGGCAGATTTGAAATTCACATCAGAATCGGGTGTAGAAGTAAAGTTTGGCGGCAGTGCAAATGCTAATATTGCCAAAGGTGAGGTTGAATTAAAATTCAAGTCGAAAAACAGCGCTTTTATTTCTTTAAAACAGATTGAACGTACTTCCGTAAAATTAGGCTTAGTGAACGAAGAACTAAAAAAATATTGGAAAGTCCACGGCTTTGATAAACTTGCCAACATCAATAAATATCACTTCATTTCAGAGGTTATCACGGCACAGTCGGGTACGGTCATATTCAGTCAGGACCAAGGTAATACCGTAGTACTTAAAGGCAAAAGCGACATTCCGCTTACTTCTTTGGCTGTTATCGGGAGCGGTAGCGTTGAGTTCGTTATCAACACCAAAGCTACTTTAGAAATTATCAGCGAAACACAAATTCAGCCCTTGTATAGTGCCGTCCGATACCGAAAAAACGGCAACTTTGAGGTAATCTGATACTATCTTAAACATAATGGAAAGCGAAAGTTTCAAAGAATCGTGGTCGTCAAAAGCCCCCAAGCAATTAACGGAAGATTTTATCAATCATATTTACACACATTATCTCAACGAATATAATAAAGAATCAGTCCGATACGAAAAGAAAAACAATCGCATTTTTTTATGGGTTGCCGTTATTGGACTTTTGACTACGCTATTTATCGGGTTGCAGGGATTTTTTCCTTGTATTGAGATTTGGCTGAAAGTTACAACGTTCATTTTGCCATTGATTTCTTCGTTTTTGTTGATTTATGCCACTCAAAAAGGCTATAAAAGAAAAGAAGAACTTCGAGAAAATGCCCGTATCCAAAGCAAATTTCTGGTGGACAATGCAAGGATAAAATTTGCAATGGCAAAAACAGATGCCGATTATCTGGAAATTTATCAATGGCTTAGCGAAGAAATCAGAAAGCTGCAACTCAATCAGGCAACGGAATATTTTACCGTACATAATAACAGAAACAGCAATGAAACTTAAAATCACACCTTTCATATTACTTATTCTTATCATTTTGACATCAACAACGGTAAATGCACAAGATACCACGCAATACGATCGCGCCACCGACAGCCTGAAACAAGTCGTTCATTTTTTAGAAAACCTTTTGCAATCCGTAGAAAAATCTAAAAATGATGCAGAGAAACAAGTTGCAATAATGGGACGCTACATAAAAGATGCTCAAAAAATGGAAACCACGCTGGGCAATAATTTCAGCATGCTACATCCCAAAAATGAAACCTTCAAAACTGAACTTACCCGGCAGTTTCACTTTATTATGCAATCAGTTGCCTTGTACCGCTCAGACCTTCGAAGTACAAATTTTACATCAACCGAAAACACGAATAGAGAATTGAAATATCTCACCGACCAAATTCCAAAACTGATGGAGAAACTCACTTATATGATTACCTATCACCAACATACAGATTGGGATAAACAAAAAAAGATTGATGAACTCAATGGTTATTTGCAAGATGCGTATGGCAATAACACTCCTATACATTTTTCTATTGACGGAATTATTTCTAAGGAAACGAACTCTGTTCGATGGAGCGAAGTGAAAAATATGATAGTGGACAGAAACAAGAACGAAGTCTGTATTTCAACGCATTCAAATGACAATATAAAATTTGTTTTTACAGAAGAGCAATATACCCACATAGCAAGTATGCACGTACACTTTTTGGCATTTGTAGATAAAATGAAAAATACTATTAAAAGTACTTATAGTTCATCTGTTCAGAATAATATTGAACGAGCCAACCAACTATTGCAAGAACTTTTACCCAACGAAAAAATTACGGTATATTCTGAAGGGATTCGTCTTGACGAATATACTTATCTGACGTTTAGCGATACAACAGTCGATTCTATTGTTTATATAAATATAGAAGAAGAGAACGAAATCCACTATCTCAATTTTTGTTGTGTAATCGTTCTAGAATTTGAAAACTCTAATAATTTAGAAGAATATACAACCAAATTTGCCACAACAGCATATCATTTCCCCTCAACCCAGCTTCCTTTAGCAGAAGAATTTAAAACAATAATTCAAAACATGAAGGTGCGTAATCCGGCCAAATTGACCACCTATGACCGGCGCAAACTGACCACCATTTTTGCTGGCGAAGAATTTGAGATTTTGCTGGCGGAGCTTGTGAACAAATCTTGTTTTTTTATCGTTTAAAAAAA
>Ga0207415_1001877_pt1 | contig 9969 bp, 7 predicted proteins | sample Passage237A_FD_187369 | JGI IMG/M metagenome (GOLD analysis project Ga0207415, IMG submission 187369) | Cellulose adapted compost microbial communities from Newby Island Compost Facility, Milpitas, CA, USA - Passage2 37A (SPAdes) (version 3) ...
TCGGTGCCTCGACCGGCCATGTTGGTCGCGACCGTGACGGCGCCCTTACGGCCCGCCATCGCGACGATCGCGGCCTCGCGCTCGTGCTGCTTCGCGTTGAGGACCTCGTGCGGGATGCCCTGCTTCTTGAGCTTGGCGCTCAGCAGCTCGGACTTCTCGACGCTCGTGGTACCCACGAGGACCGGCTGACCCTTCGCGTGGCGCTCGACGATGTCCTTGACGACGGCGTCGAACTTGCCGGCCTCGGACTTGTAGACGAGGTCGGGCTGGTCGATGCGCTGCATCGGCTTGTTCGTCGGGATGGGCACGACGCCGAGCTTGTAGGTGCTCTGGAACTCGGCGGCCTCGGTGGTGGCCGTACCGGTCATGCCCGCGAGCTTCTCGTACAGGCGGAAGTAGTTCTGGAGGGTGACCGTGGCGAGAGTCTGGTTCTCGGCCTTGATCTGCACGCCTTCCTTGGCCTCGATGGCCTGGTGCATGCCCTCGTTGTAGCGACGGCCCGCGAGGATGCGGCCCGTGTGCTCGTCGACGATGAGCACCTCGCCGCCCATGACGACGTAGTCCTTGTCGCGCTTGAAGAGCTCCTTGGCCTTGATGGCGTTGTTGAGGAACCCGATGAGCGGCGTGTTGAGCGACTCGTAGAGGTTGTCGATGCCGAGGTAGTCCTCGACCTTCGCGATGCCGGGCTCGAGCACGCCGACGGTGCGCTTCTTCTCGTCGACCTCGTAGTCCTCGTCGCGGTTGAGGCGACGCACGACCTTCGCGAACTCGGTGTACCAGCGGTTCGCCTCGCCCGAGGAGGGGCCCGAGATGATGAGCGGGGTGCGGGCCTCGTCGATGAGGATCGAGTCGACCTCGTCGACGACGGCGAAGAAGTGGCCGCGCTGGACGAGCTCCTCGGGGCTCCAGGCCATGTTGTCGCGCAGGTAGTCGAAGCCGAACTCGTTGTTCGTGCCGTAGGTGATGTCCGCGGCGTACTGCTTGCGGCGCTCGGCAGGGTCCTGGTTCGACAGGATGATGCCGACCTCGAGCCCGAGGAAGCGGTAGATGCGGCCCATGAGCTCGCCCTGGTACTTGGCGAGGTAGTCGTTGACCGTGACGACGTGCACGCCCTTGCCGGCGATCGCGTTGAGGTACACGGGGAGCGTCGCGACGAGGGTCTTGCCCTCACCGGTCTTCATCTCGGCGATGTTGCCCTGGTGAAGGGCCGCGCCACCCATGACCTGCACCGCGTAGGGACGCTGGCCGAGGGTCCGCTTGGCCGCCTCGCGCACCGTGGCGAAGGCCTCGGGGAGCAGGTCGTCGAGGGACTCGCCGTTCGCGTAGCGCTCCTTGAAGCGCTCGGTCTCCTCGCGCAGCTCGGCGTCGCTGAGCGCCTCGAAGCTGGGCTCGAGCGCGTCGACCTGCTTGGCGACGGCTTCCAGCTTGCGCACGACTCGGCCTTCACCGATTCGCAGGACCTTGTCGAGGATCGCGGGCACGGACTACTCCAGGGGGTCGTCCCCGGCACGGGCCGAGGCGTGGTCGAGGCCGCGCGCTGCGCGCGGGCCGTGGTCCATCGTAGGCGAGGCGCCTGGGCGCGGGCGTGCAAGCACGACCGCCGAGACGAGCAGGGCCGCCCCGCACCACCCTGCGAGCCCCAGCCGTTCGCCGAGCACGAGGACGGCGAGCAGTGCCGCGGCGAGGGGCTCGAGCAGCGCGGCGACGGCTGCGGAGGTCGCTCCGGCCGCGGGCAGCCCCGAGAAGTACAGGGCGTAGGCGAGGGCGGTGGGCACGAGCGCGAGGAAGGCGAGCCACCACCAGCCGAGCGGGGTCGCGGGCAGGGCAAGGCCCCCGCGCAGCGCCGCGAGCGGGATCAGGAGCACCCCGCCGATCGCGAAGGACACGCCCGTCATCGCGAGCGGGCCCAGGCCGGGCACGGCCCGACGGTTCACGACGACGATCGTCGCGAAGGCCGTCCCTGCGAGGAGGGCGAGACCGACGCCGACGAGGAGCGCCGAGCCCGAGGCCCCCGCGGGCCGCTCGCCGTCGACGATCACGAGCAGCGCAAGTCCGACGGCGGCGGCGAGGATCGCGAGCTGCACGCGCGGGTCGGGAAGCCGCCGTCGGCGCACCGCCTGGGCGCTCGCGACGAGCACGGGAGCCGAACCGAGGGTCACGAGCGTCGCGACGGCGACGCCCACGAGGTACACCGCCTGGAAGTAGGCAGCCTGGAAGACGGCGATGAGCACCGCGACCGTCGCGACCCGGGCCCACGCGGCGCGCGAGGTGAGGCGCAGGCGCCCTCCCCCGGCGAGCATCAGGCCGATCACGAGGGCGAGGCCGCTGCCGAGGAGGCGGTAGGAGCCCACGGTGCTCGAGTCGAGCGCGGCCTCGCGCCCGAGCAGGGCTCCGCTGAGCCCGCCCGCGCCCCAGCACAGCGCTCCGAGCACCACGAGCACGAGCCCGCGGCGGGCAGTCACTGCTCGACCACGAGCGAGAGCTCTCCTCGTCGGGCCACCTCGGCGCGCAGGGCGCTCGCGAGGTCTCCGCGCTCGGCGACCACCACGGAGTCCAGGTCGAGCCAGCGCGAGAGCTCGGTGAGCTCGGCCGCGAGCTCGGCCGCCGTCTCGCTCGGCGCGTGCTCCTCGGGCCACGCGGACTGCACGAGCAGTCGCCCGTTCGCGCGCTCGGCCTTGAGGTCCACGCGCGCCGCGACGTGCTCGCCCACGAGGAAGGGCAGCGAGTAGTAGCCGTACTGGCGCTTCTCGGCGGGCGTGTAGATCTCGAGGCGGTAGTGCATCCCGAAGAGCGCGAGCAGGCGCTTGCGCTCCCACACGAGCGGGTCGAAGGGGCTCAGCAGCGCTCGGCCCGTGGCCCGGCGCACGCGCGCGGCGTCCCGGTGCAGGTAGGCCTGAGGCTTCCAGCCCTCGACGCTCACGGGCTCGAGCACGCCGTCCTCGACGAGCGCGCCGACGGCTCGCTCGGTGTCGTCGGGGCGCAAGCGGTAGTAGTCGGCGAAGCAGCGCACGGTCCCCAGGCCGTGCGCCTTGGCGGCTCGCTCGACGAGGGCGAGCACGGCCTCCTCGCGAGCGGGCGGCTCCCCCTCGAACACCGCGGGCGGGAGCACACGCTCGGGCACGTCGTAGAGGCGCTCGAAGGACGCCGTGCGCCCCGCGCTCGCGACCTCGCCCAGGTAGAAGAGGCGCTCGAGGATGCGCTTGGCCACCGACCACTCCCACCAGCCCTTGCCCGAGCGGGGGTGGCGGTGCTCGAAGCGGTCCTGGATCTGGCTCGCCGTGACGGGCCCCTCGGCGCGGACGATCGCGCGGATCTCCTCGGCCTCTGCGGCGTGCACGCGCAGGATCTCGAGGTCGTCGGAGAACCACTTCACGGCCTGGGCCGAGCGGCGGTAGGACATCAGCCGGTAGGTCTCGGGCGGCACGAAGGAGGCCTCGTGCGCCCAGGTCTCGACGAGCCGCCGCGGGCGCTCGCGGGTCGCGCGGTCGAGCAGCGCAGTGTCGTAGGCGCCCAGGCGCGAGTAGAGCGGCACGAGGTGGGCGCGCGCAAGCACGTTGACCGAGTCGATCTGCAGCAGGCCGAGCCGGTCGACGACCTGCTGGAAGCTGCGCATCGTCACCGGGCCCGAGCGGCGTGGACGGTCGAGCCCCTGCGCCGCGATCGCGACACGGCGCGCCTGCGAGAGGCTCAGAGCCTGCGTGCTCACCACCTGCACATCCTTGCCTACGGGGCTGACATCACCGGGGTCTTTCTCTCTGGGCGAAGACCCCCTGCTCGCAGCCGCAGGGCCCGCCCTCGCCGGGGAGGACGGGCCCTGCGGTCGATCGAGGGCTAGACGGCCCGCTCGCCCGCGCTCACGACGGGCGTGTCGAGGCGGATCACGCCGTAGCTCCAGCCCTTGCGCCGGTAGGCGACGGAGGGCTGGGCGGTCTCGGCGTCGACGAAGAGGAAGAAGTCGTGCCCCACGAGCTCCATCTCGTAGAGGGCGTCGTCGAGCGTCATGGGCTGCGCCTCGTGCACCTTCTCGCGGATGACGACGGGCGAGTCGCCGAGCGTGTGCTCGACGGCACCGTCCTCGGTGACCGTGCGACCGTCGTCCGGCTCGGGGACGGGGATGTCCTCGAGCGGGCGCACGTCCACGGGGACGAGCTCGGGCGCCCCGGAGGTGCGGCGCGACTTGATGCGGTCACGGTGGCGACGCAGGCGCTCGAAGAGCTTGGTCGCGGCAAGGTCGAGCGCCGCGTAGCGGTCGTCCGCGGCAGCCTCGGCCCGGATGACCGGGCCCTTGCCCCGGACGGTGATCTCGACCACCTCGCTCTGGTCGGACTGGCGAGGGTTGGACTCGTGGGTGATCTCGACGTCGATCCGCTGGGCGCGAGGCGCGAGCTGTTCGGCCTTCGCGAGCTTGGACTCGACGTGGCTGCGGAACCTGTCGGGCACCTGGGTGTGCCGGCCGACGACGACGATCTCCATGGAATCCTCCGTGCGGATGAGCGGGGCTCGCGCCCCGGGAGTGGACCTGCCGGTTCGGCTCCGGAGAGCCTCGGAGTCCTATCACCTCCCTCCGCCGAGGTGCCGGGCTGTGGGCTCCGGCCTCTCTTGGACCTTCAACCTATCTCGCAAGCAGGGTGCTCACCAGCCCATCCGTCCCCCTCTTTCTCGCGGGGGCAGGAGTAGCGTCGAGAGAGGGGCCGCAGGGCTCGGCGTCGCAGCGAGCACGAGTCCCGCGAGGACGCGCGCCCCGGCCTCCTCGAGGGCGTCGACGGCCCGCGCGAGGGTCGCTCCCGTGGTCAGGACGTCGTCGACGAGGACGACGGCGGCCCCCGCGACGCGCCTCCCCTCGCGCACCCTGACCCTTCCGCTGAGGTTCCGTCCGCGCGCCCGCACCCCGAGCCCGACCTGGTCCCGGCCGCCGCGCCGCCGCACGAGCGCGCGCTCGGTGCGCGCGGGCACGCCGTGCTCGGCCAGGCTCGAGACGGCCGCCCGCGCGAGCCCCGCGACGAGGTCGGCCCCACGCCGTCGCACCGCGAGCGGCGAGGACGGGGCGCCGACGACGAGCACCCCGCGCAGGCCCGTCTCCCGCAGCGCCACGGCGAGCACCGGGGCGACCCCCGCGACTCCCGCCGCGAAGGCCTCCGCGAGCGGCCCCGTGAGGTCCGCCCGCCCTCGGTCCTTCCACGCGAGCACCGCCTCGCGCACCGTGCCCGAGTACGGCGCGCAGGCCCACACCGGCAGGGGCGGGGAGCCGTCGAGGCGGTCGAGCCGGGGCGCGTCCTCCTCGCAGCGCCGCATCGGTCCCGCGAGCGCGGAGCGGCAGTCCTCGCACCAGTCGAGATCGGGCTCCCCGCAGCCTGCGCACGCGACCGGCACGAGGACTCGGCCGAGCTCGACCCACCAGTGCTCCATGCCAGGACGCTCCCCCGGCCCGACCCCGGCGCGCTCCCCGCCTCTCGAGCCCCTGGGGACCGGGCTGCGCCGTCGTCGTCGGAAATGCCTGTCGCCCCCACCGCGCCCTTCGCTAGCGTCCCCGCATGCCGCTCGCCAGGATCGAGGTCCGCCGCCCCCGCCCCGAGGCTGAGGTGCGCGCCCTCATGACCGTCGTCCACGAGTCCCTGAGCCACGCGCTCCAGGTCCCCGAGTCGGACCGCCACGTGCGGTACCTCGAGTACCCGCCCGAGCGCTTCGTGGCCCCGCCCGATCGCGGCGAGGACTTCACGCTCGTCGAGCTGACGCTCCTACCAGGGCGCTCCCTCGCGGCCAAGAAGGCCGTCTACGAGGGCATCGTGAGCGGCTTCGCCGGGCTCGGCATCGACCCCGCCGAGGTGCTCGTGGTGATCCACGAGCCCCCGCTCGAGAACTGGGGCATCCGCGGCGGGAAGCCGGCGAGCGAGGTCGACCTCGGCTTCCCGCTCGAGGTCTGAGCCCCGGCCGGGCGCTCAGCCGGGGAAGGCGGGCGCGCGCACTCCCGAGGTGACCCGCTCCCAGCTGCCCGAGCGCCACTGCCACAGCTCTCGGTCGTCAGTCGCGGGATCGCCGTCCTCGGTCGTGACGTAGATCGAGCGCTCGCCCTTGCCCACGGCCACCGCCGTGACCGGCGAGCTGCCGCCCGGCGTCGAGCGGGTCGCAGTGAATCCGCCCACGGGCACGATCGCGAGGCTCTGCGAGACGGCGCCGGGCATCGAGCCGAGCACGGCGAGCGTCGCCTCGTCGACCCAGTGCGCCTCGCTCGCGTCGGCGAGGATCGTGCCGACGCCGTGCGGCTGGCCGATGCGCTGCGGGCGGCCCAGGCTGTCGCGCAGCACGGCCGCGACGTCCACCGAGGTCCCCTCGTCGCCCGCGGAGACGATGACGACGCGCGCCCCGTCGCGCGAGACGCGCACCGAGCGCACCTCGCGCCCCTCGAGCCACTCGGCCTGGATCGAGATCGGCTCGACGCGCGAGCGGGCCGCGAGGAGCACCCCCTCGTTCGCCTCGGGCGAGGTCCAGACCCAGCCGAAGCGGTCCACGCTCGGGTCGGTGAGCCTGCGCCCCTCGAGCCACGGGTCGGATACCCCCTCGCCGCGCACGTTGACGATCCGCCGCGAGCCCGCGAGCGCGACGAGCGGGAAGCCGCCCGGCCCCTGGGCGAGGGCCCGCACCGAGGCCCCCTCGAGCGGGGCGACGTCCTCGACGGGCACGAAGCCCGAGGAGGTGAGCTGCACGACCCGCTCCTGGGAGTCGATCGCGAGGAGCGAGCCGTCGGGGTTGGGGTCGCGCACGAGCGAGTCGTCCACCGGGACGGTGATCGGGACGCCCTGGACGAGGAAGCGCACCGAGCTCACCCCGCGCAGGCCGCCGCGCAGCAGCACGGCCTCGAGCTGGCCGAGCAAGAGCGACTGGTCCTCGCGCTCGAGCTCCATGAAGGCCGGGTCGAGGTCGACCGTCGCCTGGCCCGAGCCGTCCACGATCACGCTGTCCCCGTCGAGCCTCGCGGCGTCGAGCAGGTCCGTGAGCACCGCGTCGCGCAACCAGGGAGCGGGCCCGGACTCGAGGAGCATCTGCACCGCGAGCGTCGCGGCGTTGTCGCGCTGGAACCAGCGCAGGTCCGGCACGAGGTACGCGCGGTCCGGGGTCGCGAAGTAGAGCGTCGTGCTGCGGTAGAGGTTGTTGAAGTTCGAGAGGTTGAGCAGCACGGCGTCGGGCAGGGCGTCGATGCGCCACTCGTCCTCGGAGTTCTTCGCGAGCTCGAACTCGAAGGACTGCTCGTTGACCGAGCCCGTCTCGATGAGCACGCCCTGCTCGTCGACGCGGCCCGCGACGGGCATGGTCACGGCGTAGGTGACGCGGTCGGTGGTCGTCTCGACGATGTCGAAGCGCGGGTCGGCTCGGTAGATCGTGACCTCGCGCCAGGGCTCCCACGCGACGCGGCCCTCGAGGGTCAGGTACTCGCGCGTGATCTGGTGGCCGCTGTTGACGCCCGCCGGGGTCGCGGCGAGGAAGCCGCGCAGGATCTCCTCGGGCAGGGCGCCCGGGGCGGGCAACGAGCCCTGCGGGATGATCTGGCCCGGCTCGCCCACGAAGTTGTCGCCCTCGCGCACCTCGCCCGAGGTGGGCAGGCCCGAGCAGCCCGCGAGCAGGGTCGCGAGCGCCACGAGGGCCGCGAGGGCGCCCCGAGTCCTTCGCGCGGCGCTCATCGGGTCTCCAGCCTGTCGAGGTCGGGGATCGCTGCGGGGTCCGCCTCGCGCGCGAGGCTCGACTCCTCGGTCTCCGCGTGCACGGCGGGAGCGTGCGGCATGGGGTTGTCCGGCACGAGGGGCAGCGGGGAGCCGGTGAGCTGGATTCCCGCTCGCCGCGGCAGCGTGAGGCGGAAGTTCGCCCCGAGGCCCGGCCGGCCCCAGGCCTCGAGCCACCCGCCGTGCAGGTGGGCGTCCTCGAGGGAGATCGCCAGTCCCAGCCCCGTGCCGCCCGTCGTGCGGGCACGGGCCTTGTCCGCGCGCCAGAAGCGGTCGAAGACGTGCTCGACGGCCTCTTGCGACATGCCGACGCCGTAGTCGCGCACGCAGATCGCCACCGCACGCTCGTCCGCGCCGACGGTCACCTCGACGTCGGTGCCCTCGGCGTGCTCGATCGCGTTGACGAGCAGGTTGCGCAGGATCCGCTCGACGCGGCGCGGGTCGAGGTCCACGGAGGTGGGCTCCTCGGGCACGTCGACGCGCAGCCAGGAGCCCTTGTGCTCGGCGAGCGAGGTCACGGTGTCGACCGCGGCGGCCACGACGTCGCGCACGTCCCGGCGCTCGGCGTCGAGCACCGCGGCGCCCGCGTCGAAGCGCGAGATCTCGAGGAGGTCGGCGAGGAGGTCCTCGAAGCGGTCGAGCTGGGTCATGAGCAGCTCCGCGGAGCGGCGCAGGGCGGGCGGGAACTCCTCGCTCGCCGCGCCGATCACCTCGGCCGCGATGCGCACCGTGGTCATCGGCGTGCGCAGCTCGTGCGAGACGTCCGAGACGAAGGTGCGCTGCAGGGCGCCGAGCTGCTCCATGCGCTCGATCTGGTCCTGGAGGGACTCGGCCATCTCGTTGAAGGAGCGCGCGAGGGTGGCCATCTCATCTTGGCCGCGCACGTGCATGCGCTCGGTGAGGTGACCGTCCGCGAGGCGCTCGGCGACACGCGCGGCGGTGCGCACGGGACGCACGGTCTGGGTCGTGACGAGCCAGGTCATCGCGACGAGCAGCGCGACGAGGAGCACGCCGCCCGTGGCCATGGTGCGCTGGACGTAGGAGAGGGTCTCCTGCTCGGCGCTCAGCGGGAAGAGGAAGTAGAGCTCGTACTGGCCCGCGATCGGGACCTGCACCGTCGAGCCGACGACGATGCCCGGGGCCAAGGCCCCGGGGTCCGTCGGGTCGCCCGGGATGCCCACCGACTGCCAGCGCTGACCGCCCTCGGCCGCGGCCGTCGCGGCGCGCAGCTCGGGGGTGATGACCGAGCGCAGGGCCTCGTTCGTCACGAGGTCGTTCACGACGGCGGGCGGGAGCGGGCCCGGCGTGCGCAGCAGGAAGACCGAGCGGTCGGGCGAGCCCGTGAGGAGCGACTGCTGCACGGAGTACTGGAACATCTCGGTGATCTCGGTTCCGGTGCGGATCGCGGCGGCGTCGAAGTTCGACTGCATCTGCTCGGTCGCGCGCGCGGCCTCCTGCAGCACCTCGGAGGTGCGGCGCTCGAAGAGGTCGGTCGAGATGCGCTGAGAGAGTACGACGCCGATCACGGCGACGGCCACGAGGCCCAGGAGCATCGTCGTGCTCAGCACCCGGACCTGCAGCGAGGACCGCCAGCGGCGCACCGCGCGCGCCGGCAAGCGGGACACGCGCACGAGGCGCGAGCTCAGGCGACCCATCTCACCCGTCCGGCGGCCCCGCCTTGTACCCGACGCCGCGCACCGTCAGCACGATGACGGGGTTCTCGGGGTCCGGTTCGATCTTCGAGCGCAGCCGCTGGACGTGGACGTTGACGAGCCGCGTGTCCGCAGCGTGGCGGTAGCCCCAGACCTTCTCGAGCAGCACCTCGCGCGTGAAGACGTGCGTGGGCTTGCGGGCGAGCGCGACGAGCAGGTCGAACTCGAGCGGCGTGAGCGGGATGGGAGCGCCCTCGCGCAGCACGCGGTGGCCCGTCACGTCGATCTCGAGGTCCCCGATGAGCAGGTGCTCGGGGGCCGGGTCGCTCGAGCGGCGCAGCCGGGCGCGCACGCGGGCGATGAGCTCCTTGGGCTTGAAGGGCTTGGGGATGTAGTCGTCCGCGCCGGACTCGAGACCGAGCACGACGTCGACCGTGTCGCTCTTCGCGGTGAGCATGACGATCGGCACGCCGGACTCCGCCCGGATCTGGCGGCACACCTCGATGCCGTCCTTGCCCGGGAGCATGAGGTCGAGCAGCACGAGGTCGGGGCTCGAGGAGCGGAAGGCGTCGAGCGCCTCGTCCCCGTGCGCGCAGAACGTGGGC
>Ga0207415_1001878_pt1 | contig 9969 bp, 10 predicted proteins | sample Passage237A_FD_187369 | JGI IMG/M metagenome (GOLD analysis project Ga0207415, IMG submission 187369) | Cellulose adapted compost microbial communities from Newby Island Compost Facility, Milpitas, CA, USA - Passage2 37A (SPAdes) (version 3) ...
GACGAGCGGCAGCCCCACCACGCCCTCGATGTCGAACGAGCTCTTCACGCGATCGTCGATAAAGGCCACGAAGAACGCGAACGCCAGACCCAGGCCAATCCCACCGATGAACCCCAGCCCGAGGTTCAGCGCAACCCGAGGAGAAACGGGATCCTTAAGCGGACGAGCCAGGTCCACAATACGCGCATTCTGCGTTTCGATCGTGCTGGTCATGGACGTCTCCCGCGTGCGACCGATGATCGATTGCAGGATCTGCTCATTGATCTGAAGCTCACGCGCCATGTTGTCGTATTCGACGCTATAGCGATCGAGGTTCAACGACTCCGCTTCCTGTGCCGCCAGTTGCGCCCGCGCCTCTCGATCGCTCCGCAATGCGGTTTGATATTCCGACTCGACTTGAGCCTCCGCCGATCTGACCGCGCGTTCGAGTTCCCGCTGGGTTTGAGCCGCAGAGTTTATCGCCTCGATCATTCGCGGGTGCTTGTCGCGATAGCGTTCGCGAAGTTGAGCCATCGCGATCTTTTGCGCCGCAAGCTGCTGCACAAGCTGGCTGATCAAGGGCTGGCTCGCGATAAAGGGCAGTTCCGTCAGATCGCCTCCCGTTTCCCGCCGCTCCTGCACCTGCTTCAGACGAACCTCGGCATCCCTGAGCCGGGCAGACGTCTGCGTGACGAGAGAATTGAGCGCCTTCAGCTTTTCGGTGACGATGTCCTTCCGCTCGTCCAGCGACACGAGATTGTTCTTGGCGCGATAGGCTTGGAGGCTGTTCGCCAGTTCATCGACCTTCTTCCGTTGCTGCTCCACCCGAACCTGGAGTTCCTCCACCGCCTTCATCGATTCATCCACCCGGAGACGCGCGTTGTAGGAGATGTATTCCTCAACGAAGATGTTGGCCACCTTCGCCGCTACGAACTGGTCCGGATGCCTGTATTGAATGAGAAGGATCAGCGTAAGGCGCTGCGGAACGATCTTCCGATTCAACGACAGGATTGAAAGCACCGAGGGCGACGGTTCATTCGCCTTCTCGTAGGGTGCCAGAAATTGCCTGAGATCGTCACCTTGGAGGCGTGCGGCGACCTTCTCGACAATCGTCGCACTTTCCAAGATCTTCACTTGCGTGTTCAGATCCTCGGCCGAACGAATCTCATTATCCACCACCGCCTGAACCTGCATGATGGTGGGATCACGGCGAAAAATCTGCACCGTCGCCGTAGCTTCATAGATCTTCTGCTGACTGAACGTGTAGACCAGCGTCGAGGAGAATACGATGAGGAAGACTACGACGATATACCAAACACGTTCCCGCAGGATCAGCATGTAGTCTTGAAATGTCCGTTGGGCGTGCCCGCCGGACTCTCCGTATCCAACCGTCGAATACCCGGCATAGCCGCCGCCGTAGCTGTAGCCGTATCCGTCCGAACCCGCTTGTTTAGAATCTTGATCCATGGTCGAGGCCCGCGCGTTTATAGGATACGCTCCGGCACGAAAATCACATCGTCTTGCATTAGGGGCCAAGCCTCCCGCGCGCTGCCTTCAATGATCTCGTCTGCATTGATGATGAAAGTGCTTATCTTGCCGTCCGCAATTCGCGTGAGTTTCACCTTACGGCGATCGGCCAGGCGACTAAAACCTCCCACGCGCGCAATCGCGTCGAGCAGTGTCAATCCTTGCTCTTGCGGAAACAGCACAACCCCGGGGGAATTTACCGAGCCGAGCACGTTTACGCTTCGTTGCGCATACTCGATGACGAACACATTGACCTGCGGATTCACCAAATAGTCCGCATCGTATAGTTCCCGGATGGTCTCCTGTAATTGCCGCACCGTTTTGCCTTTGACATCGATGGCGCCAATCAACGGCAGCACGATCCGATACTCCTGAGACACACGAACCTCTCGTGTGAGGTCTTCCTCTTGGAAGATCTGGACGCGAAGCAAGTCTAGTGCGTTGACGATATAGTCCGACTTGGCGTCGGTGGGCGCCACACCGGCCTCCCCACGCGGCCCATCTTGGGCAAACACCGCGGCCACAAGAAGCGCCCCCGCCAGCCATCTTAACGATCGTAACAACATAAAAAAAGCGGAAGAAGATCGCAGCGATCTTCTCCCGCAATCCAAGAATGAGGTCTCTTCGTCGGTTTAGAATCGAAGATTCGCCGCGACACTGAAGACGTTGGCGGTGAAGTCCGAAGTCGGAAGGTCGGAATCGTTTGAGCGATAAGAGTATGCACCGGAGAAGCTGACGTTTTCATTCAGCCGGTAGGTCGCCCCGAGATGGCCTTCAAAATAATCGTCAATTCGCGCAGGCGCCGCTTGGTAGTAATCAATCGCGCGATACGCCACGGAGGCGGTAACACTTAGCTCGGCGGAGATCGCCGTCGTCGACGACGCCCGGATCGCAAAATTTCGCTGCTGATGTCCCTGGGAATTCGTGTCGAAATCATTGCTCAGCCCCAGCAGCACACTGGTCTTTGGCGAGGCGGCATAGGTGAGACTGGAGTCCACGCCCAGCATCTCCTGGTCGCTCCGCCGCTGCACCTTGTGGGAGAAAGAACGCTGCGTCACACCCACGGCGAACTGGCCCGTGAGCTTCGGCGTAAACTCACCACGCGCACCGATGTTTAGAAAATGGTCCTTGGTATCGAAGCCGATGCTCTCCCAGCGATTGCGATAACGATAACCCAAGCTCAAATCCACCTTGGGCGTGATCTCATAGTAGTAGTTCACAGGAACAGTGATTACCTGCGAATCGCTAAATCCCGCTCGCTCGTAGGCGGTCTTCTGATATTGAACACCGAGCGCGATGCTCGATTTCTCGGTGACTGAAACCTCACCCGAACCACCAGTCGAAAACACGTCGCGAAGGATAAGAGCATCCACCAAGGTGGCGGGTCCAGGCAGAACATCCACGGTGTTCTGGTTCAATTCGGCAAAACTTGCATTGAACGACAACTTGGACTTCCCGTCGTCATATCGCGTGTTCAAGGACGCGCTCGCGAGCTCATCGTTCAGATCGTCGTGATCCGAATACACGGAGATGTTCTCAGAGATACTCAGCGTGCCTTGGGTGAGCGAATTTTTGCCGAACACCAGTTGCACGCCGGGGTTCACCTCGAAAATGGTGTCACTGCGATCACGGTTTTGAGCGTTTCCGGGCATGCTTCGGCCCGAAAGGAAAATATTGCTGTCCGACCGCACCCCTACAGTGCCCGTCAGAAACAGCTCTGCGTTGTCTCCGACCGGAACGGAGGCGTAACACGCCGAGGCCAAGGCAGCCGAGGCGAACAATCGGGTAATGGTCTTCATCTGAATGTCGAAGTTGGATGCTTAACGACGCCTAAGGCCACGATTCCCAGCGCATCCCTTGCAATAAGAAACGAAGAAGAGATGCGATATGGAGATCGGCAGCCGGCAGCCGATGCGCTCTTTAACCACCAAGCCCGTCGCCGACGCAAGGTATAATTTAGGGGTTTTACCTATCGGGAAAGGACCAATCCTCCCATCTCCGCCAAAAACCGCTCATTCTGCTCCCGCGTGCCCACCGTCACTCGCACCCATTCGGGCATCCCGTAAGCTCCCATGGGCCGCACGATAACCCCGCGACGTTGCAACGCATCGAACACCCGCGCCCCGTCGCGCACTTTCACCAGGACGAAATTCGCCACACTCGGCACCCATTCCAATCCTCGCGCACGAAACCCATCCTCCAACTGCGCCAAGCCGGCGCGATTTTCTCGCGCGCATCGCTCCGCGAATTCCGCATCGTCGAGCGCCGCCACCGCCGCCGCCTGCGCGATCGCATTCACATTGAACGGCTGCCGCACACGATTCAGGAACGCCGCAGCTTCCGGCGAAGCATACCCATAGCCAATCCTCAACGACGCCAGTCCGTAGATCTTCGAAAACGTCCGCAGGCACACCACCTTTCGTCCTTCGCGCAACAACGGCCGGAGATCCGGCGCCCGCTCCAGGAACTCCGCATACGCCTCGTCAAACACCACCACGACGTGCTCCGGCAGCCCCCGCGCAAACGCCAGCAGCTCCTCTTCCGAATTCGCCGTCCCCGTCGGATTATTCGGCGTGCAAACGAAAACCAATTTCGTCCGCTCCGTCACCGCCGCGGCCATTTTCGCCAAATCGTGCGTGTGATTCGTCAGCGGCACCTCCACGGGAGTCGCGCCGAACAACAGCGTCACGAGCTTGTAAACCACGAACGCCGGCGCCCCCATCACCACTTCGTCGCCGGGCCTCAGGAACACGTGGCCCAGCAATTCGATGATTTCGTTGGACCCGTTCCCGATCACGAGCTGGTTGGCTCCCACCCCGCGCGCCGCCGCCAGCTTCTCGCGCAGCTCATAACATCCACCATCCGGATACAACTCCGCCTGCTCCAGCGCCGCTCGCGCCGCCGCCACCGCTTTCGGCGACGGCCCAAACGGATTCTCATTCGACGCGAGCTTGATGATCGTCGCCGGGTCCAGCCCGAGTTCCCGAGCCACATATTCGATCGGCTTGCCGGGCTCGTAAACCGGCTGCGTCAACACCGCGGGGTTTGCCAGCGCTTCAAGATTCATGCGAGCACCACGTTGCGCGGCTTCTGCGCGCGGGTGAAGTTCGTTTCTCGCCTCATTCACCGCCTGCGACTTGGCACCCGCACAACCTGCATCCCCGCCGCGAGCGCCGCCTTGATCCCCGGCTCCGCATCTTCAAACACCAAGCACCGCGTCGGCTCCACGCCGATCAATTTCGCCGCCAACAAAAACATATCCGGCGCCGGCTTTCCATGCACCACGTCGTCCGCCGACACCACCGCGCGAAACAGCGGCAACAACCCCGCCAGTTCCAGCGAACGCGTCACGATGTTCCGCGGCCCGCCCGACGCCACCGCCATCGGATGCGTTTTCGCCGCCTTCCGCGCAAACTCCACCGTCGGGCCGATCAACTCCGCGTCTTTCTGAATCTCCGTAAAAAGCGTTTCCTTCTCGTGAAACACCTTCTCCACGTCGATCGTGAGCCCGTAGTGCTGCGCGATCAACTGCGCCACCCGTCGCGTCGGCACTCCGCCAAGCGAATAAAACAAATCCTCGTCCAGCGGCACCTGCAGTCCCGCCCTCCGCATCGCCGCGTCCCACGCGCGATAGTGCAGCGGCATCGTGTCCACCAACGTGCCGTCGAGATCGAAGATATACCCGGCGAAATCGCCTTCGGGAATGTCCAGCTTCATGAAACCGCGCACGCCACGCTCATTCCTCCCTCAACGCAAACGGATTCTCGTCCGTCCGCGCCTCACTCGACAAACGCATCGGGATTTTCCTGAACGGGATAAAACGCGTTGTCCCCGCGCGCCCGCCGCGATTACTCCTAGTCCCGGCTTGCTACCCCCAACCCCATGAAAAAATACATCGTCGAGTTCATCGGCACGTTCTTCCTCGTGCTCACCGTCGGCCTGGCCGTCCGCCAAGGCGCGCCGCTCGCCCCCATCGCCATCGGCTCCGTCCTCATGGTCATGATCTTCGCCGGCGGTCACGTCTCCGGCGGACACTTCAACCCCGCCGTCACGCTGGCCGCATTCCTCCGCGGTCGCTGCGACAAGAAAGACGTCCTCCCGTATTGGATTGCCCAATTCGTCGCCGGAGCCGCCGCCGCCGGCCTCGTCAACATTCTCCTCGCAGGACGCGTCGATCCCGCCGTGATCGCCACGCATCCGCGCCTGGGCTCCTTCATCGTCGAGTTCCTCTTCACCTTCGCGCTCTGCTGGGTCGTCCTCAACACCGCCACCGCGAAAGCCACCATGGGCAATTCCTTCTACGGCCTCGCCATCGGCTTCACCGTGCTCGTCGGCGCCATCACCGTCGGCGGGATTTCCGGCGGCGCGTTCAATCCCGCGGTCGGCTTGGGCTTATTCGTCATGGGACTCGAATCCTTCACCCAGTTCGGCGTGTATTTGATTTCTGAATTCGCCGGCGCCGCCGTCGCCGCCTTCGCCTACCGCCAGATCAACGGCCTCGACTGACGAGCCGCGGCGCCGCGCGCCGCGGAAGCTCCAAATTCCAAGCACCAGGCTCCAGAGAACCCCGAAATCCCAAGCTCCCTCCTCCGCGCCACCCTCCCACCACCGCCTCCCCTTTTTTGGTTTGGCGTTTCTCTGGAGCTTGGATCTTGGAGCTTGAATCTTCCCGCCGCGTCAGCGGCGGGCCCCCCGATGCAGCCGGCTCGCCGGTTTCGGCGTCGCACTCTCCGCCAGCGCTTTCTCGTCGAACAGCGCCGAATACACATACGGGAACCCCTCGATCTTCTTCCGCTCCACGGCCATTCCCATGTAGCGCTCGATCGAACGCGCATCCCGCACGTCGTCCTCGGTCACGAGCGTGAACGCGTCGCCCGTGTTCTGCGCCCGGCCCGTGCGCCCGATGCGGTGCACATAGTCCTCCGGATTCTCGGGCACGTCGTAGTTGATCACGTGCGACACGCCCGCGATGTCCAAACCTCGCGCCGCGATGTCCGTGGCCACAAGCACTTCGTATTTACCCGACTTGAAACCATCCAGCGCCTCGATGCGTTCGCGCTGACTCCGATCCGAATGCAGCACACCCACCGTGTGTCCGCTGTCTTTCAACTTTCGCGCAATCCGATCCGCGCCCATCCGGGTCCGCGAAAAAATGATCACGCTCTTGAACTCCGTCCGTTCCAACAGGAGCTGCAACAGGTCGAATTTCTGCGAGGCCACCACCGGATAAAACGCGTGCGCCACCGTCTCCGCCGGCGAACGCTGCCGTCCGATCTCCACCTTCACCGGATTGTTCAACGCCCACCCCGCCAATTGCTCCAGCTCCGGCGGCAACGTGGCCGTGAAGAACAGCGTTTGCCGCGCCTTCGGACACTTCTGCACGATCCGCCGCACGTCCGGCAAAAAGCCCATGTCCAGCATCCGGTCGACTTCGTCGAGCACGAGGATGTCGATGTTATCCAGCGAGCAATTTCCCTGCTCGATGTGGTCGAGCAATCGTCCCGGCGTCGCCGCCAAAATATCCACGCCTCGCCGCAAATCCTCCGTCTGCTTCCCGTATCCGACTCCTCCATACACGATCGTCACCCTCAGATCGGTGAACTTCGCGTATTTGTGAAACGCGTCCTCGACCTGCAGCGCCAGTTCGCGCGTCGGTTCGAGAATCAGACAGCGCAAACTTCCGTGACCGCCCAGCCGCTGGATGATCGGCAACGCAAACGCCGCCGTCTTCCCCGTCCCGGTCTGCGCCGACCCGATCACGTCGCCGCCTTGCAACACGACCGGAATCGCCTGCGCCTGAATCGGGGTCGGTGAAACATAGCCCATTTCCTGCACCGCAAACGCCAGCGCGTCCGACAAACCGAGCTTCGAAAACTCCGTGTCCATCTTCGGCACGTCCACCGGCACCGCCGGCTTCGACGGCACCGGACGCGGATGCTCGAACGAATCATCCCGTCTCGACCGCTCGCCGCGTTCTCCACGGCCGCGACCTGGACCACCCCGTCCTCGCCCACCGCGATCTTCCCGCCGGCCACCTTCGCCCGCCGGACCTCGATCGTGCCGCGACGTTTTTCCGCCGTGCTTTGCTCCGTGGCCATGTCCATGGCCTTTTCCGGAACGCGGTTCCCCGCGCGACGAGGAGGAATGACTCTTGCCGTGAGAGCTCGTTTTGCCGCCGCCCGTGGCGGCCTTGGCCGAACGCGAAGGCGCGATCTTTTCGCGAAGCTTCGCAAATATTTTCTTTAACATGAGACTAGGTAAAACGCGCTACGCTCGCCGAAACCGCGGCCTTTGCAATCACCGATATCGACGCCCTCGCCCGCCCGGCTCCGCGGGCCGCCCGCCAGCCGACCCGCGCGCCCCTCCAACATTCCGACCGACAACTACAAATTCGCTTTGATCTTCTCGAGGATCGCCAACGACAACTCCTGATCCCCCACGACCCCGACGCGGATGCCCACCTTCGTCGCGTTCGTGGCCATGTTCTCGAGTCGGATCTCGATCTTCTTGTCCGCCGCATTCCGCGCGACGAGCACACCAAGCAACGCATCCTTTCGCTCGCTCACCTTCACAAACTGAAGGTCTTCGATCGCTTCTTTCGCCGCATTGAACGAGCGATCCAGATTCGCCGACAACGTTGTCTGCAACTCCCCTCGCACCCACGCCACCGCCGCGGCTCCCGCTGCGCCCGCCGCCACCACCGCCACACAGCCCGAGCACACCAACATCGCCGCGCCCAACATCCCGCTCAGCCACACCGCACGCCAATTCCGAGGGTAACGTATTTTCATAAAGTCGTCTGGATGCCCTCCATAGACCCCGATTTGTCCGGATCGTTCAATCCTCTTCATGCCTCGCGGCAGACCGCCGTGCGCCCACGCACCGCCTCCGCCACTCCCGCACATTGCCCTTCCCACTCCCCCGCCCCTTGCTTTCGCTGGCCACCTCCATGATCCGCCCCGCCACGTCCGCCGACATTCCGCTCATCCTCGAATTCATCCGCGCCCTCGCCGACTACGAGAAACTCACCCACGAGGTCGAAGCCACCGAGGAAAAACTGCGCGCCACGCTCTTCTCCGAAAACCCCGCCGCCGAATGCATTCTCGCCTTCGCGGACGACGCCGCCCAAACGCCCGCCGGCTTCGCCATCTTTTTCACCAACTACTCCACCTTCCTCGCGAAACCCGGTCTCTATCTCGAAGACTTGTTCGTTAAACCCGAATTCCGCGGACGCGGCATCGGCAAGTCCCTCCTCCTCCACCTCGCCAAACTCGCCAACCAGCGCGGCTGCGGCCGCATGGAATGGACCGTCCTCCACTGGAATCAGCCCGCGATCGCTTTCTACGAATCCCTCGGCGCCGAACGAAAACTCTCCTGGCAAATCTGCCGCCTCACCGGTCCCTCGCTCCAGCGCTACGCGTAAACACGCCCATCGCACGCGGTCGTGCGCCGCTTCAGCCCGCCCCCGCATCTCCTCGCGCCGCCGCGCGCACCCAACGCCGCACCACGCGAAAATCCTCCGGCAAAAACACGTCTCGATTCTCCTCCAGCTCCGCCGGCTCTCCGCACCACCCTTCGCGCAACAATTCCGCGTGCCGCTCCGGCGTCACATCCGTCCAATACGGACAATCCACGCAGTGCGACCCGCTCACCCGCCCGCGCGCTTTCTCCAACACCTGCCGCTTGCACACGCCTTTTCCGCTCCGCTCGCGATACGAATCCCGACACACGCGAAACTCCGGATAAAAACACGCCTTCACCAGTTGCTTCGCCGCATCGTCCAACACCGCCGAGCTGCGCACGCCTTCCAGCGCCATCTCCACCAGCCGCCTCACTTCGCTTTTCTCCAGCTTTCCTGGTGCGCCAATCTCCCCCTCCCACGGCGGCGCCGGTAATCCAAGTTCTTCGATCAGCCGCTCGAGCTGCGCCGCAAATCGCTCCGCCGCCGCCGCGTCGATCGCCGCGCCATTCTGCCGCGCGAATCGCGCCAGCACCGTGGCCACCGCGCGACGAAACTCCTCGGCTCCGGAAATCATCCCGCGAAGCCATCTCCTTCCGCGGGCGAGTCAACCCGCCCTTCCATCATGATTGTCATGGTCACACTGTCAGTTTTATGAAACTGTGCTGGTTCCAAAACCCGCCCGCTACACCTGCCCCGCCGCGCTTGTCTCCCGTATTCTCCCGTTCGCCACACGCACCCGCCATGATCGAAACGCTCTCAAAACCCGACCGCGCTCCGCTCTACCTCGAACTCGCGCAGGAGATCCAGGAGCTCGTCACCCAAGGCACACTCCGCCCCGGCCATCGCCTCCCATCCGTCCGCCGCATGGCCCTCCAGCGCGACGTCAGCATTTCCACGGTCATCCAAGCCTACACCGTTCTCGAAAATCGCAGCGTCCTCGAGGCCCGCCCGCAGTCCGGCTTTTACGTCCGCCCGCAGATTCCGCTGCAGGCCCCCGAGCC
>Ga0207415_1001882_pt1 | contig 9952 bp, 6 predicted proteins | sample Passage237A_FD_187369 | JGI IMG/M metagenome (GOLD analysis project Ga0207415, IMG submission 187369) | Cellulose adapted compost microbial communities from Newby Island Compost Facility, Milpitas, CA, USA - Passage2 37A (SPAdes) (version 3) ...
GTGGTCATAGAATTTTCGTTTACGTTAAGTCCACCGAAATTCTCAGTCTTAAAAGTCCAAGGATGATTATTGTTTTTTTAATTGTCGTTTGTCGAAACGGTGTTCCCAACTACGCTTGCAGGTAACGGATCTCGGCTTTGCGTAGTGGGGGAATTAGATGCACTAACTTTCAGCCTATCACAAATGTACAAAAAAAGGACTAACGCCCAATTAAGCACGTCAGCCCCCATTACGCAAAACCGATGTTGGCGGTTCGTTGCTTATTTCTTTCGCTTGTAATGCAGTTGTGTTAATCCCGTTTCAAATGTTTTGACTTCGATAAATTCAAGTGGTTGTTCAGGTCTGCCTTCATTAAAAAGTCTTGTTCCATTGCCTAATAAAACTGGTATTACCGAAATAATAAATTCGTCTATCAAGTCGCATTTTAATAGTTCATTTATTACTTGTGCACCACCGTCACAATAAATCTTTTTCCCCTTTCCAGACTTTAGTCGTTTGACTAAATCGGATATGTTTCCCGTGTAAAAAATCGTTCTACCTACTTGCGGTCTTTCAGTTCTAGTAATTACATAAACATCACGTTGTCCGTTATCGTAATGTGACGAGCCAATTTCTTTAAGCACATAATCATAGGTTTTTCTACCAATAATTAATGTGTCAACTGTATCTGTGAATTCTTTATAGCCATAGTCTTCGCCTTCTTTTTCAACGATTTTTAAGAAGCTTAGGTCGTCATTAGGTTTTGCAATGTAACCATCTAAACTCATTGCTATGAAAAGTGATATTTTTCGCATCTGTATTTAATTTTAAAGTTTCGGCAAAGTTACTTTTCGACAACGAGTTGCACTTTGTAAAAATGCGACAAATTAAAACGATGATGGTGGAAGGCCTGTATTTCGTTTGATTTCGTTGGCAAGATGTGAATGGTCATAATAGCCACATTCAAAAGCAATATCTAATAGGCTTCGGTTTTGATTTGATTTTTTGATTAAATTCAATGCATTCCGAAAACGAATAATGTTTGAATATTCTTTTGGTGACAGTCCAATGAACCTTTTGAAATTTCGCTCCAACTGTCTTACTGTTGTAAAATGTCTTCTTGAAAGTTCGTAAATACTAACTTGTCCGTTTGTTGAATGTATATCATTAATAATGTTTTGTAATTGATTGGTTTTGGTTATTATCCTTTCGGAATAAAATTGGTTAAAATAATTAAATGGATTTTCAATTGTTTTATCAACATTAAATGAATTAGCTTTTTCAAATTCAACGGTGTCGTTTGTCAGCTCGTTTTGTGAAGTATAGCTATAAAAATTCGCAAAAGTTGCAGGTTTTAGGCATACACCTATTAGATGTGTATTGTTATCAATAAAGCTATCTTTAAATGAAGTCATTGCTCCCACAACATACGTTTTTCCAAATTCCATTTTAGTCGAGCCGTTGTCAGTCAAACAAACATCTCCTAAATTCATTACAATTCCGGCACAGCCATCTGGAAAAACCCGTTCCCATTGTCTTTCAACTTCGTTTCCTTTCAGTTCCCAGTAGAAATGAATATAAGGTTGTAATTCTTTGTGAGGTTCTATTTTTTTGTACATCATTGGTTTCTTAGATGTCGTTCGTTGCAATGACCGCCAACGTTTTGTGGCTTTGCGAAGGTGGCGATTTTCACCACTAAACTTCATTCGAAGCACTAAATTTTGATTAATCACTTCACTGTCATACGAAGCACTGCACCGCCACTTTTGCAAAACCGCTGTTACCAGCTGGCGTTCTGTCGTCCGTGTCGTGAAAGTCAGGTATGATAAGGGTTTCGCTGTCATTGTCCAATGAGTATTTTGGTCTTTATGTGTCGGTTGTGCGGTGGCGGTTTTAAAAATTTTTGAAGGGAAGGAAATTTTAAAAAATAATTTTTCTTGGATGGGAGAGGTGGAAGCTCTTTTGCAAACTTTGGTCTGCGGGTTGGCTTGTAGCGGTTTGTAAATGTGCTTACACCTGTGGGTTAGCCATTCTTTCTTTGAGGTCGAAATACCATTCCTTGTCAACTTTTCTTAATTCTCCCATTGCACTCCCAATGTGTTGTTTTTCAATAATTAAGGCTTTTTTATGTAGTTCTTCAAATGAAATTGAACGTAAAATTTCTTTAGCATTTACTGGAGAAACATTTGCCAAATCGCTTAAGCCAGTTGTCAATTCCTTAAATTGAAGTCCTTTGGTCAATAGTTTTAATTTTGGTTTAAAAAGGTCAGTTAGTTGTAAAGCAACTTTTGGTGTCAATTTATTGAATTTATTCAAACCGCTACAAGTTTTCAAAAAATCAATGTTCTGTTTAGCCAGACTGTTTTTATGATTTTCTTTATAGCTATTAAAGGTTTCCGCTGAAGCCTTTGGATTAATTTTATAAATGGCATCTATAGAATGAAGCAATAAATCAATATTTAGTCTGTAAGCTTTACTTTTAAAACCATTTTCTTTGCTTACTGCTTCAAAAATTTCAGATGTATATACTTTATCAATGTTCCTTAATTCATCCAATGCTTTTACAACTTGTGAGAAAGTAATGTCATTTGAAACTGCTTTTTTCACGAATACGGAAACAGGTATATTTCTATAAAGATTTTTTGCTATGGCAAAATCAATGTTCCTTAACTTCAAAAGGAGAGGACCAAAAGCTGTTAAAGGCAGTTTATTAATATTGAAACTGGCAAACGTTTCCTTAAAGAATTTTTTCGCAATTAGAGGGTTTGTTTCTTTTAATGCAGCAAGACCGGAAGCGTAGTTCTGCAATGATGCTGAATTTAGAAGCTGTTTGATTTTACTTTGGTCAAGGGTATCATAAATATCCTGTTTCCGTGAATAATTCACAATTTCCAAATTATGAATCAATGTAAAAATGTCTGTTATATCAGTTGCTCTTTTAAATAAGTCATTTTTAAGATATTCAGTAATTATAACCTCGGTTTTTTGCTTATCTACTTTGTCAAGTTCAGAAATAATGCGAAACGCATTTCTGATTTTTTCCTGATATAACTTTTCAAGAATAACATCATTACTCAAATGATTAAAGGCTGAAACTGTTTTTTCAGCATTCAGAATTTTGAGGGCGACAAGACCTTTTCCAATTTGAGTAGCAGAAGCTTTACCAAGAGATTTTAAAAAAGTTTTATCATCAAAAGAACTGTAAAGTCTTTCCGCTTTAGAAGAATCAATTTCTTTAAACTCGTTCAGGATTTTTTCAACTCTATAAAAATCTGCTTTATGTATTTCGTTTTGAAGTTTTCTTTCATCAAGAGACGTGAAAATTCTATTTGCAAGAATTGGGTCAATTGCCTTAATTTCTGTTAATGAATTTGAGAGAATAAATAAAGGCAGTGGATTAACCTTCTCTTTCCATTCCTCACTTGAAAGGCAGTTTAAAATTTTGACAGAAAGAGCCGGAAAATAATTTTTCAGTAGCCTTGTGGAAAGGGTTAAGCTATTTAATTGAGCAGCATTAACAAGAAGCTTTAATTGTGGTTCAGGGAAACAGGAAGCTATTTTTGCTGATGTCTTTGATAAACCACACTTATATGAAGAAATTAAGATATATGAAAGTATATCAAAACCATTCCGGTCAGTCAAAAGTTGATTAACAAAATTAATGTTGGCAATATACTTTTCCAATATTATTTCTAAATGGCGGGGGCTATTAAAACGAAGATGTTTAATGAGTTCCTTGTAAATGGCAGGATGAGGGCTTTCACTTTCTAAATATTTAGTAAGCAAGTGAAAATATTTGTCATTTGATAATATTTCAATTATTAACCTCCTATTCTTTTGTTGAGAAAGTGAGGCTATAATTTCAATCATATTGTGCGGAAACTGGAATGAAAAGAAATCACTTGAATTGAACCGGTCTAAATATGAAAAGAGTTTCTTTTGCTTAAAAGCATCTAAATTTTCTGAAATTCTTTTCCGGTTAATTCCGGGTTTCTCTAAAATACACTGAATTAAGAGTTCTGCAAATTTAGTATGCCAAAATTCATAAAGCTGGCTTTCCTCGCTTGTCTTTACTATAAGACCGTTTCCCGCTATTTCTTTTTGTGTAGTTAAATCACCTAAAAAATGGAAATCAATGCCGAAGGAGTAAACTGCTGCACATTCCAATAAATATTCCTCATCAACCGGATTTCTAAAAGAAGTGTATTTGTTTTTTAAATATTTAGTAAAATGATTGTGGGTAATGTTAGATAACGAAAGTCCATTTTCAGATTCCTTCCAGGTTTCAAGAAGCAGATGTAATTTCAGGATGTTTGAATTGCAAAATTTTACAACGTTTGAAATATTACCAGCTGGACTTTTTATTGCATTTTGTTTTATGTAGGTTTTAATAATACCTTCAAACTTCTGGGGAACATTTTTTAGAGATAAATTAACTTGGTGCTGTATAATTTCAAATAAATTAAAATATTCTTCACCCACCCCTTGTAGTTCAGAGCTTAAAAGTCGGGAAATAAAAATTATTGATATTTCGGGAAATTGCGCCACATATCTGAACAATTCCACGCCCAGTGCAAGATTCTTGTGAACATCATCTATAATAATGATGCTCTTTTTATCTTTAATAATAGCAATATCACTCTTTATTGCTGTTTCGTCTGTTCCGGAATTTAATTTCAGATAATAATTTTGAAAACCTTCCTGCTGTAGTTTTTTTGCCAGATTAATAGCAAAGCAAGTTTTGCCTGAAGAAGGATGTCCAGTAATCAGAATGGTTTTTTCTGTAGTCTTTAATTTCTTAAAACAAACATTCAGTTGTTTTTGCTCATCAGGTGAAAAATAGAAAAGATTTTTTCTTACAAGTTCTTTTGAAGGCTCAAGTTTTCCATTTTCACTATTCAAGTATGTGTTTAAAGGGAATAGATGTTTTAACTGAAAGAGTAATTCATAAATGGCATTCTGCTTCTCGAAAATTGTTTTAAAACTTTGATAATTCTCGTCATTCAGCACTAAATCCCGTCTTCCAATAAATTTATTTTCGTGTTTCTTTTTAATCTCCTGTAATCGTTTGGGAGGATATTCAATTTCATTATCAGTTACTTTATGATGTTCTTTACAAAGGAGTATAAGATTAGATTCTTCTCTCCTTTGCTCATTATCCATTTTCTCATTAAACCTTTCGCCCCCTTTTAAAGCCGCTTCTATATGACAAACCTCTGCAATGAATACTCCCTGCTCGTTAAAAAGATTATGTGTGCATCCTTCAAAAGCACACTGGTTTCCGGATTTTGCAAAAAGCCGAATTAATGTTTCCTTGGTTGGAGTTAATCTTTTGGGTTCTTCTTTCATTAATTATAGAATAGTTTGTGATTCTATTTTTAGTTCTTTACCGCAAACCTAATCCTATAAAGATGTAACAAGGATGATTTAATTGCTTCGTAATGCTCAAAAATGTCGAATGCTTCAAATAAAACTCTTTCAAAATTTACTCTGTCTGCTCGTTCAACTTCTTGTTCTAAGGGAAATCTATTTCTATTTGCAATTGGATGAAAAGCATTGATAATACTTTGCTTTTGCTCGTCTGATAAAAGTTTAAAATTCAATAGTTTAAAATCACGCTCAAATTTTGTCGCTCTTAAATCAAGTGCACCTAAACCTCTACCAAAACCAAAACTTTCTATAAAAAACATACTTAGAACACTATTTAATAAGGCAAGCAGTAAAACTCTGTTTTCATCTTGATGCTCCGCTTTAATTGAAAGTCCAATCATTCTTTGGTCAATGAAAGAACGATTAACAAAGGTTGCAATGAATAAACTTTTATCGTAATTCACATTAGCGACAAAGTCAGCCATATTATCGGTTTTCATCTCATACCAAAACATATTAGCTCTACGCAAAGATTGAGTAAGTGGAACACCTGTTTCGTTGTTTTGATTTTCAAAACTTCTAATCCATTGCAAAGCACCTGTATGATTGAGTTGTTCTAATTCTTCAATACTTCTTGAACAACAAAATGCTTCTCCATCTGCTGAACAATAAAGTCCTGATGTTCCTCTTAGGTTTTTCAGAACTGGTCTTATGTATTCCGCTTCAATATTGTGTCCTGATGCAGGATAAAATAAGGGATTCCAACCTCTTCTTTCACCACGAGTAAACTTGAAAATCTGATTGCAATCTATTAGTTTTTCTGAAACTTCTGTAAGCCAATTAAGATTTGCAAAGTAACCGCACCAAGGAACACCAATAGATTCAAAGTTGGTTATCTCATTTACTGAATAATTTTGAACAGCTACAAATTGATTATCAATTTCCAACAAAATATTTTCGCTCAATTGCTTAATGTCCGGTATTTCGTTAATGCTTTCTTTTAGGGTGCAAAATGAAATTGTTCTGTTTTGGTCTATTGGAGTACTTGGGTTCCGCTTTTTTGCAATTAGGAAAGTAGTCACTACATCTGCATTGTCAAACCATTTTCCTTTTCCTGAAATTACAACAGTTTCAATGTCATAGAATTTTTGAATTAGTTCTAAGAAAATTTCTCCGTAATCAGTTCCCAACCAAGCATTAGAAAGTATCAGTCCAATTTTTCCGTTTTCAGAAAGTAGCTGATGTAAATAAAATGGGATATAAGCGAAAATGTCGCTTTTGCCACTTAGTGATTTTGTAGTGTCAGCTTCATCTTGAATGAACTTGTTTATTTCTTTTATGTTCGGGTTTAATACTTCAATTTCTTTACTCTTGATGAATGGTAAGTTTGAAACTACATAATCAATAGTCGGGAAAATTTTTACAATATCGTTTCCATTGTTGGGGTCTTTGAAAGTTACATTTTGCCCTGTTGCTAATTCAATCACATCTTTTCTAAAAATGTTTAACACTTTGCCAATGTTGTTTGGCTTAGCCAATGTAAGCGTAGACAATTGAATAGGAAAAGAATGTTTGTCTGATGCCCAAATACTGTTTATAATTTCGTCTTGGTTTAACTCGTATTCTTCTTTGAGTAAATATGCTTGGTTGATAATTGTTCCAGTTCCGCAACAAGGGTCAATTACAATTCCTTCTTTGTTTTCTATGGTTAATCTAACCAATAAATCGGCTAACTTTTTAGGAGTAGCAAATTGTCCGGCTACTTTACGTTTTGCTGAAACAATTGAAGATTGGAGTAAGTTATGAAGGATTTCGATTTCAATTCCTGCAATGTTGATTGATGAAAGAAACTGATTTAACTGGATAATTTGTTTCCAAGCAGAAGTTGAAATGAACTCAATTGCAAGGTTATCACTGAAAATATTCCAAAAATTACAATGCTCGGATATTGAGGCAATTATTTCCTTTGCTTGTTCAATCGAAGTTTCATCGTTTATTGATTCTATTGCTCTTGCTTCATTAAAGTGCCTTTTCAGCACATTTGCGAAGATGATTTTGAAAACCCAATCGGTTAAAATTACTTTTGAAAGAGTAGGTAGTTTATTTGAAGCGTCTTTTATTGCAGTCGGATTATAACCATATTCTGTTGCTGAGGATAGCCACCAGTTGTTTATTTGGGCTTCAAGTCTTGGATTTCTCCTAAAATTTGCCCTTATGTTTTCTGCTGTTGAGGATATATTTTCGAGAATAACATCAATTATTGCATCAACAGCTAAAATTTCTGTTGAAACTTCATCTGAAATTTCTCCTGATTCAAAATAGCCGTTTAAGTCTGAAAGTATGGTATGTAGTAATGATTTCCAAAGAGTTTCTTTGGGTTTTACTTCTGTTCGGTTATTAATGTCAATGTCATTCCAAGTTTTTAAAATTGAGAATGAATCTCCTTGTTTAGAATAAAGAACTGCACTCTTTACATTCCACAGAATAAAACTGTCTCTTTGTAAAATCTTGGCTTTTTTGATTGCATTGCTAATTAATTCAGCATCATTAATTGGTGTGTCAGGCATTTTCAATTCCCAACCTTGCAAAATGATATTTCTTGTTTGGTCTTTGAAAATCAACACATCAGGAAATAGACTTGACTTTTCGTTGCTTATGGTGCTTTCACCACCTGCACTTTTAAAGTGCCAACTTTTATTTGCAAGATGCAAGCTGATTTCACTTATAACATCTATTGCCCAGCTTCTTTCGTTGTATGTAACTTTTGCCATTTCAGGTAATTCTATTAATAAATTGCTGGACTTGCTTTTGCTTTTCCGTTTTTGTAATTAAGTGTATGATATTTTGCAATTGGCTCATTGAATAACCTTAAAGTTGATTCTTCAATCTCCTTGCGTTTAAGTGTTTCTTGAATCCTATCAGTGCAAATTTTAATGTAATCAACTGGTTTAACCTTGTGAAGTAAAACATCTTCATTTTTCTCAATTCCAATAAATTGTCTGTTTTCAAGAATTGCAGAAAGTAGGAAGCTACCACTACCACAAGCATTGTCAAGAACTACATCACCAGGGTTTGTGAAAGTTTTTATCAAATATCTACCCAGTTCAATTGGCTTTTGTGTCGGATGCAAAACAGGACCTTCTGATTCTGCTGTTTTCACATATACAAAATCGTCAATTGGTTGTTCTTCATAGCAAAGAACATCATTCGGGTATCTATCTCCATTACTTTTAACGTGTCTTGGTTTGAAATCTCCATAACTACCAGTGTATTGGTCTTTTCTAATTCCTTTATCGTATGCCTCTCCATTTGTCATTTGAGGATTATATGTAGGCTGTTTTTTATAGAAAATACAAATGTCTTCGTGTTTACGAAGTGGTTGTTTTTTAGCGTTAAGAAAATTTGTTGATTTTGATTTAATCCAAACCATTTTGTATTTGAACAACTTTTCATTACTCATAATCAACTTTGCTGTAAATAGTCCCTGAGCGGTCAATGCAATTGCTCCATCATCTTTGATGATTCTTTCATAATGTTCCCAAAGTTGTTCTAAGTCAATTACCGAATCCCATTTGTTTTGAGTTGTTCCATATGGTAAATCACAAAGAATCATATCAATGGATTTGCTCGGAATATTTTTCATAACCTCTAAGCAGTCGCCTTGAATAACTTTGTTTAAGTATTGTTTTATTGATTTTGCCATTTCTTAAAATTTTAAATTTCCTTGTTTAACCTTTGATACTCTGTAGTATTTCGCTTTTTCCTCTGCCAGTGTCAATAATTCTGTTGAGTCGGGAACTCGGTAAATCATTTCTGCTATCTTCTCACTGAAAAATTCTTTTTCAAGTTTCTTGATGTCCAACTTGAAAACTTTTGCAAGCTTGGGAAGAATTTCTTCTGGAACATTGCGTTTTTGATTTTCAATTTTGGAAAGCGTTGATTGGTCAATATCAAGTGCAGCCGCAAGCTTTGTAAGAGTTAAGCCGTGTTCAACTCTCAAATTGTGAATGTATTCTCCAAATGTTTCTTTCATTACCTTGAAATTTTCGCCTTGACAATTTTGTCAAAGTTACAATTTATTTTCATAACCCGAACAAGTGCGTGGGAAAAATTTTGCTCTTTTGGTTTTGCTGAAGCGTAGGCTTTGTGTGTAAGGGCAAAACCAAATGTGCAAAATGCGGGCAGGCATAAAATTATTTTTTTAAATGTGCGGTGGGAAAAATTTTTAATACCATTTGGGTCGGCTTGAGTGTCGGAAAAGTCAGGTCAGTTTGTGTCAAAGAACAACGAAATTGTCTGCCGAGTTTAGGTCGTTTTTTGTAGTCGTGTCGGTTTTTACGCTTGCTGGTAACGGCCAAGTATAAGCGTAGTGCGGGATTTCGGAGCGATTTACTGTCCGCCCACCGTAAAGTTTCTTAGGCGCAAAGATACTCAGTTTTAGCCATACAGTCCGCATTACGCTTATACAATGTTGGCAACTGGCTTTTTTCAAAATTCAATAAGATATGTCTGTATAGATTTTAGGAGTGTCCCCTTAAAGCCTTTAAACTTATACACATTACAAAACGCAAATTTTAAATCATCTGATGTAACCACAGTTCCA
>Ga0207415_1001884_pt1 | contig 9947 bp, 8 predicted proteins | sample Passage237A_FD_187369 | JGI IMG/M metagenome (GOLD analysis project Ga0207415, IMG submission 187369) | Cellulose adapted compost microbial communities from Newby Island Compost Facility, Milpitas, CA, USA - Passage2 37A (SPAdes) (version 3) ...
GCCCTCGACCTTGTGGGGGTGGCAGCGAGCGGTGCCGAGCATCGTTCCGCCCTCGACGAGGATGCCGGAGACATCGTTGCGCGACAGCGGTATCGCGTCGCCCTTGATGACGCCCTCCCAGCCGTTGCGGAAGCCCACGATCGACGAGCCGTGCTCCGAGGTGCCCCGCTTGACCACCGCGCGAATCGCCGCGTTGAGTCCGGGGCAGTCCCCGCCGCCTGTGAGGATGCCGATGCGCATGTGCCTACTTTCAATGTCCAGCGGTGCGCCAGTTGGCACCGATACCTACGTTCACGTCGAGAGGCACGGAGAGCTTGGCCGCGCCGCTCATCTCGTCCCTGAGAATAGCCTCGACCGCTTCCCGCTCACCGGGGGCGACCTCGACCACGAGTTCATCATGCACCTGAAGGACCTGCCGCGATGACAGCCCTTGGTCCCGGAGGCGAGCGTCAACGGCAAGCATCGCACGTTTGATGAGATCGGCCGCACTTCCCTGAATGGGTGCGTTGAGAGCCACGCGCTCGGCGATCTCTCTGCGCTGACGGTTCGTCGAGTTGAGATCCGGCAGGTAGCGGCGGCGGCCGAAGATTGTGGTGGTGTACCCGTCCTCGCGAGCCTTGCGCACCACGCCATCGAGATAGGTGCGCACCCCGCCAAAGCGCTTGTAGTAGTCGTCCATGAGCGCGCGCGCCTCGTCGACGGAGACACTCAGCTGCTTCGACAGTCCGAAGGCTGACAGCCCATACGCGAGGCCGTACGACATCGCCTTCACGTGGGAACGCATGATGGGAGTGACGTCGGCGGGGTCCACGCCGTATACGCGAGAGCCGACGAAGCGGTGCAGATCCTCTCCGGACCGAAATGCCTCGATGAGTCCCTGGTCGCCGCTGAGATGCGCCATGATGCGCATCTCGATCTGCGAGTAGTCGGCCGTGACGAGCGTCTCGTATCCCGGACCGGCGATGAAGGCTTCGCGGATGCGGTGGCCCTCCTCGGTGCGGATGGGGATGTTCTGCAGGTTCGGATCCTTGGAGCTGAGACGTCCCGTTGCCGCGACCACTTGCGAGAACGTGGTGTGGATGCGGCCATCAGGGCCCACCGACTGCGCGAGCGTGTCGATGATCTGCGACAGCTTCGAGGCGTCACGGTGCGCAAGCAGCGCATCGAGGAACGGATGCGGCATCTTCTCGCTGAGGTCTTGAATCGAGGCCGCGTCCGTCGAGTAGCCCGTGGCGATCTTCTTGGTCTTGGGCATGCCGAGTCGATCGAACAGCACCTCTTGAAGCTGCTTGGGGCTCGCAAGGTTGACGCGATCGCCGCCAATGGAGGCGTACGCCGCCTCCGCGGCCTGCTCCGCCCTAGCGACGGCCTCGCCATGGAGCTGGGACAGCTTCTGGGCATCGACGGCCATTCCTGCCGCCTCCATATGCGCGAGCGTCACAATGAGCGGCAGCTCAAGGTCGCGGTACAGCTCACCCATGTCTCGCTCTTCGACGAGCTTCTCAAGCTCGGCCGCGAGCAGGAACACCGCGGACGCGCGGCGAGCGGCACCCGCGGCCTGCGGCCCGTCGAGGCCAAGGTCGAGCTGGCCCTCGTCCGCCGCGGCATCGAGCGTGATGCCTACGTACCGCTGCGCAATCGCGTCAAGGGTGAACCCCCGCTGATCGGGATTCACCAGGAACGCGGCGATCTGCGTGTCTCCCACAACCCCGTTGAGCTCGTAGCCGCGCGCCCTCAGCGCATGCCACGCGTCCTTGGAGCCATGCAGCACCTTCCCGACGCTGGGGTCGGCAAGCCAGTCCTTGATCGCCTGATCTTCGGCTGGGCTGAGCGAGGTGAGGTCTACTCCAAAGGCGGATTCATCATTCACGGCGACACCGAGCGCCCAAGCATCGGCATCGGCGCCCGCCCGGCCCTCGACATACACCGCACAGCGGCCGGTCTGAGCCGCGATGCCCTCGGCCGCCGCGTCGGTGATGATCACCACATCCGCGGCTGCCACGGCGGGCGAATCGGGCTCACCATGAGTCGCGAAGGGCAGCAGCTTGTCCCGCAGGGCGCGGAACTGGAGCGCATCGCACACGGCGTGGATCGCCGCGGCGTCTCCACCCTCATAGCGGAGGTCGTCAACGGGAGTCTCCACCTCAAGATCGGTCACGAGGTGGTTGAGCTGTCGGTTGAGCCGCACCTGCTCGAGGTGCGCCCGCAGATTCTCCCCCGCCTTGCCCGGGATGTCGTCGGCGCTGGAAAGGATTCCTTCGAGACCGCCGTAGGTTGCCACCCACTTCGCGGCGGTCTTGGGGCCGACGCCCGGCACACCCGGGAGATTGTCGCTCGTCTCCCCCACCAGCGCCGCGAGGTCTGGGTACTGCTCCGGACGGACCGCGTACTTCTCAGCCACAGCGTCGGGCGTGTAATTGACGAGGTCGGAGACGCCCTTGCGCGGATACAGCAACGTCACCTTGTCGTTGACCAGCTGAATGGTGTCCCGATCGCCGGACACTACGAGCACGTCCATACCCGCCTCCGCGCCGAGCCGGGCGTAGGTTGCGAGGAGGTCGTCTGCCTCGTAGTTGGGCTTGTCGACTGCCGCGACGCCCAGCGCGGCAAGCACTTCGCGGATGAGCGGCACCTGCGGCTCGAAATCCGGAGGAGTGACGTCTCGCGTGCCCTTGTACGACGGCAGCATCTCCGTGCGGAACGTCCCGCCGGGAAGGTCGAAGGCCACCGCGATGTGGGTGGGCTGCCTCTCCCGCATGAGCGTCGACAGCATCGTGGTGAAGCCGTAGACGGCGTTGGTAGCCACTCCGTTGGGCGTGGTGAAATTCTCCACCGGCAGTCCGAAGAAGGCTCGGAAGGCCATCGACAGGCCGTCGACCAACAGCAGTGTTCCCTTGGTGGATTCGCTCACAGATGCCAACCTATCCTCATGACCGACGACGCCGCCGCATACGACTATCCCGGCACGCTCATTGAGCGCCTCGGAATCACCATCGTCTCAGTGAGCGCTGACACGGTGGTGGCGACGATGCCGGTCGAGGGGAACACCCAGCCATACGGCCTGCTCCATGGCGGGGCCAGCGCGGCTCTCGCAGAGACCGTGGGTTCCTTCGGCGCCATGGCGCACGCAGGGAGTGGACGAATCGCCGTTGGAGTCGACCTCAACATCACCCACCACAGGGCTGTTCGTCACGGATTGGTTACAGCGACGGCGACTTCCCTCCATAGGGGGCGCACAACTGCCACGTATGGCATTAGGGTGACGGATCAAGAAGACCGCTTGACCGCAACGGCGCGGTTGACATGCGTCATCGTCGACGAAGAGGGAGTCGGACCCAACCGTGAACACGAGCCTCGCGTGCCACATGTCTGAAACAAAAGAGGTCTACGGTGACCCCATCCACAACGGGAGGACACCGTGATCAAGACCCTTGATCGGCGCACCGTAATCCGCGCACTCATCGTGTTTGTCGTGGGTGCCGCACTTCTCACCATTGCGCAGATAGCGGTCGGCGACAGCGCAGCCGCCGCTCCGGCCGCAGGCACCGAGACCGCCATCGCACAGGCCGCAGATGCCGCAGCGGGCAGCGCGGATCTCACCGATGTCGAGGACCCGAGTGTCGTCGAGGAGGACCCCGGCAGCCCCAATCCCTCCGGCACCACGAGCAGGCCTCTCCAGCTGCTCTTCAACGGCATCATCTTCGGCTTGCTGCTGGCGCTCGCATCAGTCGGTCTGTCACTCATCTACGGCACTACAGGGCTCAGCAACTTCGCCCACGGTGAGCAGGTGTCGTTCGGTGCGGTGCTGACGTACTTCCTGACGACGCAGCAGCCCGTGGGCCTGCCCTTCATTCCCAACGACTTCGTCATCGGCCTGCCGCTGATCCCGGCAGCACTGATCGCGGTCGCCGTCTCCGCCTTTACAGGATGGCTCCAGGACAAGTACCTGTGGAGCCCGCTGCGGCGCAAGCGCGCGGCCATGGTCCAGCAGATGATCGTGTCGATCGGTCTGTCCCTCGCGCTGCTCAATCTGCTCCAGTGGTGGATCGGTGGCCGCCGCCTGCGCCTGACCACGGCTATCGACGAACGCTGGACCATTGGCCCCATCGTCGTGGGTCGCACTGCCCTGTTCTCTGGCCTGATCGCGATCGTGTGCCTGCTCGGTGTCTCGTTCTTCCTGCTGCGCACTCGCCTGGGACGCGCCACGCGAGCTGTCGCCGACAACCCGTCCCTCGCCGCAGCGTCGGGCATCAAGGTGGACTCGATCGTGAGGCTCGTGTGGATCATCGCTGCGGGTCTCGCTGGCCTCGGCGGCATCCTGCTGGGCCTGTACGACCAGGGCACCGCGTTCGATGCGGGAGCCCGCATGCTTCTGCTGATGTTCGCAGCGGTGACCCTAGGTGGCCTCGGCCAAGCCTTCGGTGCACTGGCGGGATCGCTCGTCATCGGCATCGTCGTCGAAATGTCGTCGCTGTGGCTGTCCACTGACCTGAAGATCGCCACGGCGCTCATCATCCTGATCGGAGTGCTGCTCGTGAGACCACAAGGAATCTTGGGACGCGCGGAGAGGGTGGGATAAGCCATGCAAGAACTCATCGACCTTCTCACCGGCGCCGGCCGCGAGATCTTCGGCCCCGCCACCGCGGCGTTCGCCCTTGCGGCGATCGGCCTCAACGTGCACTTCGGCCTCACCGGCCTGCTCAATATGGGCCACGCCGGCTTCATGCTGCTGGGCATGTATGGCTACGCGATCACCGTTCGCGAGACCGGCAATATGTGGCTCGGCATCCTTGCCGCGACAGTCGCAGCCATCGTGTTCGGACTGCTGCTCGGTTGGCCCACCCTCAAACTGCGAGGCGACTATCTGGCGATCGTCACGATCGCGGCGTCCGAGTTTGTCCGCTTCCTTGGACGCTCCCAGGTCTTCAAGGACCTCACGGGCGGCTCCACGGGCATCCGCGGCACCGACTTCAAGGAGCCATTCGAGTCCTTGTCGCCCTTCCCTGACAAGCTCGTCACCATCGGCCCCTTCACGATGCACGGCAGCCGCTCCTCGTCGTGGTGGCTCGTGGTGGTCGCGTGGGTCATCGTCGGCCTCTTCGCCCTGCTGTTCTGGCGCCTTGCGAACTCGCCCTGGGGCCGCGTCCTCAAGGGAATCCGTGAAGACGAGGACGCCGTGCGCTCGCTCGGCAAGAACGTCTACGCGTTCAAGATGCAGGCGCTCGTGCTCGGTGGCGTGATCGGTGCCTTCGGCGGCGTGCTCTTCGCTCTCGCGAACGCCGTGCAGCCGGACTCGATGGGCCGTCCCACCACGTTCTGGGTGTGGACCCTGCTGCTGCTTGGTGGTGCCGCCACCGTGTTCGGCCCCATCCTGGGCTCGATCCTGTTCTGGGTCTCGCTCGTCACGGTCCGTGGTCTGGCCGGCTGGTTCATCCCCGAGAACGTCATGTCCGCAACGGAGCGTGAGCCGTTCTCGCTCGTGCTCGTCGGCATCACCCTGATGTGCCTGGTGGTGTTCAGACCACAAGGCATACTCGGCAACAAGAGGGAGTTGGTGATCAGTGGTTAACGCGCCCCTTTCTCCCGCAGCGGAGTACTTCAAGGACGTTCCTCACGAGCCGGGCGCGCCCAAGCCCGACCCCGTCATCAAGGCCACGGACGTGCACCGCCACTTTGGGGGCCTCACCGCGGTGCAGGTGGATCACCTCGAGATCCAGCGCAATGCGATCACGGCGCTCATCGGTCCCAACGGTGCAGGCAAGTCGACGTTCTTCAACCTGCTGACGGGCTTCGACAAGCCGCAGCGCGGCCAGTGGTGGTTCAACGGCAACTCGCTGCAGAGCCGCTCCCCCGCTCAGGTCGCTCGCGCTGGCATGGTCCGCACCTTCCAGCTCACCAAGGCGCTCAACCGCATGACCGTGATGGAGAACATGCGCCTTGGCGCTCCCTTGCAGCGCGGCGAGAACATGATCGCCGCCCTGTTCCCGGCGCTGTGGAGGGACCACGAGAAGGAGATCACCGCCAAGGCCGAGGAGCTGCTCGCTCGCTTCAAGCTCGACACCAAGAAGGACGACTACGCAGGCGAGCTCTCCGGAGGCCAGCGCAAGCTCCTAGAGATGGCTCGCGCGCTGATGTCCGACCCCGAGATCGTCATGCTTGACGAGCCCATGGCGGGCGTCAACCCTGCGCTCACCGAATCGCTGCTCGACCACATCGTCGAGCTGCGCAATGAGGGCGTCACGGTGCTCTTCGTCGAGCACGACATGCACATGGTGCGTCGCATCTCCGACTGGGTCGTCGTCATGGCGGAAGGCAGGATCATCGCCGAAGGACCGCCAGAGACCGTCATGCAGAACCCGGCGGTTCAGGATGCGTACCTGGGCGCCCACCACGACACCGACCTTTTCGAGGAGCGCCAGTGAACGACGCACCCGTCACCCTGTTCGCGGACGACCTCCGCGCCGGCTACCTGCCGGGAATCGACATCCTCAACGGCTGCTCGATGGAGGTGCGCCAAGGCGAGCTCATCGGCATCATCGGCCCCAACGGCGCCGGCAAGTCGACCTTCCTGAAGGCGCTGTTCGGTCTGGTGCCGATCCGTGAGGGCTCCGTCTCGCTCAACGGTGAAGACATCACCAACATGCGCGCCGACAAGCTCGTGACTCGCGGCATCGGCTTCGTTCCGCAGACGAACAACGTGTTCCCGTCGCTCACCATCCAGGAGAACCTGGAGATGGGCGTGTTCCAGCACGCGAATCTCTTCCACGAGCGCTTCGACAAGGTCGTTGACCTGTTCCCCGTGCTTGGCGAGCGCCGTCACCAGCGCGCCGGTTCACTGTCCGGTGGTGAGCGCCAGATGGTCGCCATGGCTCGCGCGCTCATGATGGATCCGCAGGTGCTGCTGCTCGACGAGCCCTCTGCGGGACTGTCCCCCGCGCGTCAGGACGAAACCTTCGTGCGCACCAGGGAGATCAACCGCACAGGCGTCACCGTGATCATGGTTGAGCAGAACGCCCGACGCTGCCTTCAGATCTGTGATCGCGGTTACGTTCTGGACCAGGGCACCACTGCCTACACCGCAACGGGCCAGGAGCTCCTCAAGGACCCGAAGGTCATCGAACTGTACCTGGGCACACTCGGCGCCTAGCAGACGCTCTCAGGGCCCCTGGCGTTCGCGCCAGGGGCCCTTTGTCATGCCGGGCGGGCGCGATGGCCGCCACCGCCTGCCGAGACACGCTGAAGGGGCCCCCGGCCTGAGCCGGAGACCCCTTCAGTCAGTGCGTTGGTGAAGTCCTCAGGACTTACTGGGGAACCTCACCGAAGACCGCGTCGGTCCAACCCGGACGGTTGTCGCCATCGAAGACGTACACACCGATGTAGGCGCTGGACGGGTCGTTGTTCGCGTTGAACGGACCAACACCGGCGACACCCTTGTACTGAATGTCCTTGCCGTCGGCAAGAAGGGCGGCGCAGTCGGCGAAGGAGGAGCACTCCTCGCCGCCGTTGGCACCGGAGACCGCAGCCAGGTTGTCCGCGATGGTCTGACCGTCGTTCGCACCACCCTTGATCGCGGCGAGAGCAGCGAGGATGGTGGCGTCGTACGACTCAGCGGCGTACGAGAAGTCGGTCAGCTCCTCCGGAGCAACGCCCTGGAGGCGCTCCTTGAAGTCGTCGGCAGGGTTCGCACCGGGGATGGTGCCCTTCGAGCCCTCGATCGCGCCTGCGGGCAGGTCGGCCGAGAAGTCGGAGGTGTTGCCGTCGGTGAAGTACAGCTTGTCACCAGGGAAGTTGGTGGCAAGCAGCTCCGGCAGGATCTGCTTGGTCTGGTCGAACGCAATGATCACGATCGCGTCGGGGCTCTTGGACGTCACTGCCTGAACCTCGGCAGAGAAGTTAGTCGCTGCGGGGTCGAAGGTCTCGGACTTGCCGTAGACGACCTCAACACCGGCGGCCTCGACCGCGGGAACGATGACGTCACGAAGACCCGTGCCGTAGTCGTCCTCGAAGACCAGGATGCCGAGCTTCTTCACGCCGTCCTCAACGATGAGGTTGGCGAGGGCAGCGCCCTGGACGGAGTCCGGCGGAGCGGTGCGGAAGTAGAACGGCGAGTAGCCCGAGAGCACCGTCGCGGTGTTCGCGGGAGAAATCTGCACGACGCCGGCATTGGTGATGTCGTCAATAGCGTTCAGCGTCACCGAGGACGAGGCGGCACCGATGATCACGCTCGCGCCAGCCGAGACGAGCTCAGACGCGGACTGCTTGGTGATCTGGGGGTTGCCAGTGTCGGAAGAGTCGGTGTGCTTCACGGTCACGGGAGCGCCATTCACACCACCGTTGTCGTTGATGTCCTTGACTGCCAGGTCAACACCAGCGACCTCAGGCGGGCCGAGGAATGCGAGCGAGCCCGTCAGGGGCAGAAGCGAACCGATGATGAGGCCATCGCCAGCCGGAGCCCCGGGCTCACCGGACGTTGCCGGGTCCTCCGAGGTCGAGCAGGCTGCGAGGGCCAGCGCTGCGACTGCGGCAAGAGCCGAGCCACGTGCGATGGTGTTCCAACGTGCCATGTTTTTTCCTCCATGTCGGCGCAAGCGCCGAGCACCACACAAGGGACTCTCCCCTGGGGGTTAGGGAAAAACTTAACGCACGCACGTTTCATTGGTGCGTCGGCTTAGTCACGATTTCTTTACCTACCGTCGCGACCAGGCACGATAACGCTATTTGCCGCCCATTTGCTCGATAACGGCCTCTGCGACCTCACGCATCGTGAGTCGACGGTCCATTGAGGTCTTCTGAATCCAGCGGAAGGACTCCGGCTCGTTGAGCTTCATCTTCTCCATGAGGATGCCTTTGGCTCGCTCAACCGTCTTGCGGGTCTCCATCCGCTCGGTGATGTCGGCGATCTCCAACTCGAGGGCACGGATCTCTGCAAATCGCGACGCCGCGATCTCGACAGCGGGCAGCAGGTCGCCGGGAGTGAAGGGCTTCACCACGTACGCCATGGCACCTGCATCGCGGGCGCGCTCGACGAGCTCCGTCTGGGAGAACGCCGTGAGCAGCACCACGGGAGCGAGGCGCTCCTGCGCGATCTTTTCGGCGGCCGTGATGCCGTCCATTACGGGCATCTTGATGTCCATGACGACGACGTCAGGCTTGTGCTCGGTCGCGAGCGCCACCGCCTCTTCACCGTTGGCCCCCTCACCCACTACCTCATAGCCGCCCTCGCGGAGAGTCTCCACGATGTCCATGCGGATGAGGGCTTCGTCCTCGGCGACAACGGCGCGACGACGCTTGGGGGCTGGGGATTCTTGAGGCTCGTTCACAACCGCTAGCCTAGTAGCCGCGCCCCGATAGCCCAACCGGCAGAGGCAAACGGCTCAAACCCGTTCCAGTGTGGGTTCGAATCCCACTCGGGGCACTCCCCTGGCGACACGACCGCAAAAGGAAAGGGAGCGTCGGGCATCCCGACGCTCCCCTCACCTTGGGTGCGGTGACTAGCCGCGAACCTGGCCCACCTTGTGGACGAAGAACGAGTTCGTGGTGCCGGGAACGCCGACGGGCGTTCCGGAGACGACCACGACGTAGTCGCCGTCCTTCGCAAGGTCGTTGTCCTTGAGGTACGAGTCCACCAGGTTGACCATGTCGTCGGTCGAGTCGACCTTGTCGACGAGCTGGGCGTTGACGCCCCAGGACAGCGCGAGGCGCTTCTGGGTGTGCTGAACCGGCGTGAACGCGAGCATGGGGGTCTCGGGACGCAGGCGAGCCATGCGCAGCGCAGAGTCTCCGGACTGCGTGAACGTCACGATGTACTTCACGTCGAGCACCTCGGCGACCTCGGCTGCCGCGTGGGTGATCGCGCCGCCGCGGGTCTTGGGCGTGCTGAGGAACGGGGCGATGCGGGTGAAGCCCTTCTCCTCGGTGTTCTTGATGATGCGCGCCATGGTCTCGAC
>Ga0207415_1001898_pt1 | contig 9897 bp, 6 predicted proteins | sample Passage237A_FD_187369 | JGI IMG/M metagenome (GOLD analysis project Ga0207415, IMG submission 187369) | Cellulose adapted compost microbial communities from Newby Island Compost Facility, Milpitas, CA, USA - Passage2 37A (SPAdes) (version 3) ...
GACCCGCGCCGGCTGCTGGAACAGGCGCCGGGCCTGGACCAGGCCCTGGCCAGCCTCCTGGACCTGGGTGGGGCGTTCTCGCGCCCGGCTGGCTGGCTGGAGGGACTGGACGGCTATGGCGTGCCGCAGCCGCCACAGCTGGAGCAGCTGCAGGACCGCGCCGCCGAGGCCGGTCGGCGCCGGGCGCGCCAGGCGCAGGCGCTGGAGCAGGGCCTGCGTGCCTTGCTGCCGCCGGCGCGGCGCCAGGCCCTGGAGCAGGTCCAGGCCAACCTGGACCTGGTTTCGGCGCGGCTGCGCGAGCTGGCCGCAAACGGAAACGGGGCGCCAGTGGCGCCCCGTGGTGGCTGATCCTGCCGCCGCGGTTCAGTCGGCGCGGCCGCCAAACTCGCCGGTGGTGGTGTTGACCAGGATCTTCTCGCCGGTGGTGATGTATTCGGGGACCATGATCTCGATGCCGGTGCTGAGCTTGGCCGGCTTCGGACGCTTGGTCGCGGTGCCGCCCTTCAGCTCCGGCGGGGTCTCGACCACTTCCAGGACCACGTGCTGCGGCAGCTGCACGGCCACCGGCTGTTCGTCGATCACCTGCACATAGCAGCCACTCAGGCCGTCGGTGATATAGCCCACCGCATCGCCCAGCGCAGCCGGGTCCAGGGTGTAGGGGGTGTAGTCCTCGTCGTCCAGGAACACGAAGGCATCGCCGTCCTTGTAGGAGAAGCTGGCCTGGCGGCGCAGCAGCTCGACCTCGGTCAGGTTGTCCTCGGCGTCGAAGCTGGCGTCGAGCTTGGTGCCGCCGGGGACCGAATACATGATGAAGCGGTAGCGGACATTGCCGCCGCGGCCCTGGGGCGAGCTGCGCTCGATGTCGCGGACCTGGTAGACGCCGTTGTTGTACTCGACGACGTTGCCCTTCTTGATTTCGCTGGCTTTCATGGGGGTATTACCGGTTGGGATTCGGGTATGGCGTGGCGGGGGCGGGCACGCCGGCGGGCGGCGGCTTGGGCCGGGGGCGGCCGCGTCGCGGGCAGGCGGAGGCGGCCAGGCTCACTTGGCGGCCAGGCTCACTTGGCGGCCAGGCGGGTGGCGCCATCCAGGCGGATGGTCTCGCCGTTGAGATAGCGGTTGCGGAGGATGAAGGCCACCGTCTCGGCATATTCCTCCGGGCGGCCCAGGCGGGCCGGGAAGGGGATGGTGGCCGCCAGCGACTGCTGCACCGCCTCGGGCATGCCATCGACCATCGGGGTCCAGAACACGCCCGGGGCGATGGTCATCACCCGGATGCCGAAGCGCGCCAGTTCGCGCGCCATCGGCAGGGTCATGCCGACCACGCCGGCCTTGGAGGCCGAGTAGGCGGCCTGGCCGATCTGGCCTTCCCAGGCGGCCACCGAGGCGGTGTTGACGATCACCCCGCGCTCACCGTCCTCGCCAGCCTCGTTGTGCTGGAACAGGTTGGCCGCGGCCTTGGCCACGTTGAAGCTGCCGACCAGGTTGACCATCACCGTGCGGGCAAAGCCGTCCAGCGGCATCGGCCCTTCCTTGCCCAGCACCCGGCCGGCGCCGAGGATGCCGGCGCAGCTCACCGCCAGGTTCAGGCCGCCCAGGGCCTGGCGTGCCTGGTCCAGGGTGCGGGCCACCGCGGCCTCGTCGGTGACGTCGATGCGGTAGTAGTGGGCGCGGTCCTGGCCCAGTTCGGCCACCGCGGCCGCGCCCTTGTCGTCGTTGAGGTCGAGCAGGGCGACCTTGCCGCCATCGGCGACCAGGCGCCGGGCCACGGCCAGGCCCAGCCCGGACACGCCCCCGGTGACGACGGCACGAACTTGATCGGCTTGCATGGGGACGGCTCTCCGTGGACTGGGCGGCCGGGCATTGTAGGGGCTGGCCCGGGGGCGATGCAGCCGGGGGAGCCCCGGGCACCGGCCGCGGCGGGCGGCGGAGCGCTGGCCCGGCGCCGCCTGGGCGGCATCGGCAGCGCCGGTCCGCCCGGTTTACTCGGGGTCGTAGTCCAGGTTGGAGGCCAGCCAGCGCTCGACCTGGGCGCGGTCCACGCCCTTGCGCCGGGCGTAGTCGGCCACCTGGTCCTTGCCCAGCCGGCCGACCACGAAGTACTGGCTGCCCGGATGGCTGAAGTAGTAGCCCGACACCGCCGCGGTGGGCAGCATGGCGAAGCTCTCGGTCAGCGCCATGCCGGCATTGCCCGGCGCGTCCAGCAGGCGGAACAGGGTGGCCTTCTCGCTGTGGTCCGGGCAGGCCGGATAGCCCGGGGCCGGGCGGATTCCGCGGTAGCGCTCGGCGATCAGGGCCTCGTTGTCCAGCGCCTCCTCCGCCGCGTAGCCCCAGAATTCGGTGCGCACGCGCTGGTGCAGGCGCTCGGCCAGGGCCTCGGCCAGGCGGTCGGCCAGGGACTTGAGCAGGATGGCGTTGTAGTCGTCGTGCGCGGCCTCGAAGCGGGCCACGTGCGCGTCGATGCCGATGCCGGCGGTCACCGCGAAGGCGCCGATCCAGTCCTGCACCCCGCTGCCGGCCGGGGCGATGAAGTCGGCCAGGCAGAAGTCCGGGCGCTCGGCCGGCTTGTCCACCTGCTGGCGCAGGAAGTGCAGGGTGGCCGGGCCATCGGCGTGCTGCAGGACCACGTCGTCGCCGTGGCTGGCCGCCGGCCAGATGCCGTAGACCGCGCGCGCGCCAAGCCACTTCCCGTCGATGATCCGCTTGAGCATGGCCTGGGCGTCGCTGAACAGTTCGCTCGCCTGGCGGCCCACCGTGGGATCCTGGAGGATGGCCGGGTACTTGCCGGCCAGCTCCCAGGCCTGGAAGAACGGGGTCCAGTCGATGTACGGCAGCAGGTCTTCCAGCGGCCAGTCGAAGGCGTGCACGCCGGGGCGGTTCGGCGCCGGCGGTACGTAGCTGCCCCAGCCGCCGTCGAAGCGCTGGCCGCGCGCCTTCTCCAGGGACACCAGGCGCTTGGCGTCGCCGCGGTTGGCGTGGCGGGCGCGGATCTCGGCGTAGTCGGCCTCGTTGGCGGCCACGAACGGGCCGCGCAGTTCCGGCGAGATCAGCGACTGGGCCACGCCCACCGCGCGCGAGGCATCCTTCACCCAGACCACTGGGGCCTGGTAGTGCGGGTCGATCTTCAGCGCGGTGTGCGCGCGCGAGGTGGTGGCGCCGCCGATCATCAGCGGGGTGGCGAAGCCCTGGCGCTGCAGCTCGCGCGCCACGTGGCTCATCTCCTCCAGCGAAGGGGTGATCAGGCCGGACAGGCCGATCAGGTCGGCGTTGGCCTCGCGCGCGGCGTCGAGGATCTTCTGCGCCGGCACCATCACCCCAAGGTCGATCACCTCGAAGTTGTTGCAGGCCAGGACCACACCGACGATGTTCTTGCCGATGTCGTGCACGTCGCCCTTGACCGTGGCCATGACGATGCGGCCGTTGGGCTTGCCGGCGTCGCCGCTGCGCGCCTTCTCCGCCTCGATGAAGGGCAGCAGGTAGGCCACCGCCTTCTTCATGACGCGCGCGGACTTGACCACCTGCGGCAGGAACATCTTGCCGGCGCCGAACAGGTCGCCGACCACGTTCATGCCGTCCATCAGCGGGCCTTCGATCACGTCCAGCGGGCGACCGGCCTGCTGGCGCGCCTCCTCGGTGTCCTGCTCGACGTAGGCATCGATGCCATGGACCAGGGCATGGGCCAGGCGCTCGCGCACCGGCTTGTGCCGCCAGGCCAGGTCCTCGGCTTTCTTCTCGCCCTTCCTGCCCCTGTAGCGCTCGGCGATCTCCAGCAGGCGCTCGGTGGCATCGCGGCGGCGGTTGAGGACCACGTCCTCGACCCGCTCGCGCAGCTCCGGGTCCAGCTCGTCGTACACCGGCAGCGCGCCGGCGTTGACGATGCCCATGTCCATGCCGGCGCGGATGGCGTGGTACAGGAACACCGAGTGGATCGCCCCGCGCACGGTCTCGTTGCCGCGGAAGGAGAACGACACGTTGGACACACCGCCGGACACGTGGCAGTGCGGCAGGGTCTGGCGGATGATGCGGGTGGCCTCGATGAAGTCCACCGCGTAGTTGTCGTGCTCCTCGATGCCGGTGGCGATGGCGAAGATGTTGGGGTCGAAGATGATGTCCTCGGGCGGGAACCCGACCTCGTCCACCAGGATGCGGTAGGCGCGGGTGCAGATCTCGACCTTGCGCGCGCAGGTGTCGGCCTGGCCCTGCTCGTCGAAGGCCATCACCACCACCGCCGCGCCGTAGCGCAGCACCTTGCGCGCGTGCTCGACGAACACCTCCTGGCCTTCCTTGAGCGAGATCGAGTTGACCACGCCCTTGCCCTGCAGGCACTTCAGGCCGGCCTCGATCACGCTCCACTTCGAGGAGTCGACCATGATCGGGATGCGGGCGATGTCCGGCTCGGCGGCGATCAGGTTGAGGAACCGGGTCATGGCCTGCTCGGAGTCGATCAGGCCCTCGTCCATGTTCACGTCCAGGATCTGCGCGCCGTTCTCCACCTGCTGGCGCGCCACCTCCACCGCCTCGGCGTAGCGCTCTTCCTTGATCAGCTTGCGGAACTGGGCGCTGCCGGTGACGTTGGTGCGCTCGCCGACGTTGACGAACAGCAGCTCGGGGGTGATCACCAGCGGCTCGAGGCCGGACAGGCGGGTGTAGCGGGGGGCGTTGGAGTCCATTACCAGACCTTGGATGCCAGGGCGCCAGCGGCGCCTTCGATGCGGGGGAGGGCGCGCCTCAGGCCGCGCGGGCCAGGGCGCCCTGCGGCCGGCGCGGGGGCAGGCCGGCCACGGCCGCGGCGATGGCGCGGATATGGTCCGGCGAGGTGCCGCAGCAGCCGCCCACCAGGTTGAGCAGGCCGGCCTGGGCGAATTCGCGCAGCACCGCGGCCATTTCCTCCGGGGTCTCGTCGTAGCCGCCGAAGGCATTGGGCAGGCCGGCGTTGGGGTGGGCGCTGACGTAGTAGGGGGAGATCGCGGCGAGGGCCTCGATGTGCGGGCGCAGGTCGCGCGCGCCCAGGGCGCAGTTCAGGCCGATCGACAGCGGCCGGGCGTGGGCCAGGGAGGTGTGGAAGGCCTCGGCGGTCTGCCCGGACAGGGTGCGCCCGGAGGCGTCGGTGATCGTGCCGGAGATCATCACCGGCAGGCGCGCGCCACGCGCCTCGAACACCTCCTCGATGGCGAACACCGCCGCCTTGGCATTGAGGGTGTCGAAGATGGTCTCGACCATGACCGTGTCCGCGCCGCCGTCGATCAGGCCTTCCACCGCCTCGCGGTAGGTGCCGCGCAGCTCGTCGAAGCTGGTATTGCGGAAGCCGGGGTCGTTGACGTCCGGGCTGATCGAGGCGGTGCGGCTGGTCGGGCCGAGCACGCCGATCACGAAGCGCGGCTTGCCCGGGGTGGTGGCTTCCACCGCGTCGCAGGCCTTGCGCGCCAGCGCCGCGCCGGCGCGGTTGAGCTCGTAGACCAGGTGCTCGAGGTGGTAGTCGGCCTGGCTGATGGCGGTGGCGTTGAAGGTGTTGGTTTCCACCAGGTCGGCCCCGGCCTCCAGGTAGGCGCGATGGATGCCCTCGATGATGTCCGGGCGGGTGAGCAGGAGCAGGTCGTTGTTGCCCTTGAGGTCGTGCCCGCAGTGCGGGCCGTGGCCCGGGCGCGCCGGGTGGTGCTGGGCGTCGTAGCCGGCGGCGAAACGCTGGCCGCGGTAGTCGGCCTCGCCCAGGTCATGGCGCTGGATCATCGTGCCCATGGCGCCGTCGATCACCAGGATGCGCTCGCGCAGGGTCGCCTCGAGCAGGGCCACGCGTTCGGGATGGAGCCAGGGCAGGGTGTGGGTCATGGCATCAGGACCTGTGGGCGATCAGCGAGATCACCTCGAAGTGGGGCGGGCGGCGCTCGCGGGTGACGGTTTCCACGCTGGTGACCTCCAGCCCGGCCTTCTCGGCGAAGCGGCAAAGTTCCTTGGCCGGGAAACCGAGGTTGACGTGGCCGTAGGTCTCCACCACCGCGCGGTGCTCGTGCCGGGCCAGGCTGGTCAGCAGCAGGCGGCCGCCCTTGCGCAGCACGCGCGCGGCCTCGGCCACGGCCTGGGCCGGGCGGGTGGAATAGGTCAGGGCGTGCATCAGCACCACCAGGTCGAAGCTGGCGTCCTTGAACGGCAGGGCGTGCATGTCGCCCTCACGCACCTCCACGTTCTCCAGCCGGCGCAGGCGCTCGCTGGCCGCGGCCACCACCCGGGCGCTGGTGTCGATGCAGACGTAGCGGCGCGAATGCGGGGCCAGCAGTTCGGCCAGCACGCCATCGCCGGAGGCGATGTCGAGCACGTCGCCGGTGTGCAGCAGCGGCAGGGCGCTGCGCGCCAGCGCCTCCCAGGTGCGACCGGGGGAATAGTGCCGCTCCATGTCCCCGGCCACGCTGTCGGCCCAGTTCTGGTCGGCGGCGCGGGCGGCCAGCACCGCCGGCAGGCGTTCGGCGTCCTGGCGCAGCAGGGGGTCGTCGCTGCCGCTGCGCAGGGCCTGCCACAGGGCGCGCTGGGCCGGGTCCAGGGTGTCCTCGTCGAAGCGGTAGTAGGCCGAGACGCCAGCACGGCGGTCGCGCACCAGGCCGGCTTCCTTGAGCCGGGCCAGGTGGGTGGAGACGCGCGGCTGGGCCAGGCGGGTGATGGCCGACAGTTCGGCCACGGTAAGCTCTTCCAGCTGCAGCAGCGCCAGCAGGCGCACGCGGGTGGCGTCGGCAAAGACCTTGAGCCTGACTGACCAGTCTTCCAGGTCCATAAATATCTTCCTATCGCGATATAGAGATATTGTGACGGCGGTGGCCGGAGTGGTCAACCGCATACGCATGCGAATGGTAAGGTGGTTACAATCGCCACCAAACCTATGTGACCGGAGGGGTCAGCCGTGGATTTCAGTTTCACCGAAGAACAACTGATGCTGCAGGACGTGGCCCGCCGCATCGCCCAGGACGTCATCGCCCCCAGCGCCGAGCATCACGACCAGACCGGCGAGTTCCCCCTGGCCAACATCCAGCTGCTGGGCGAGAACGGGCTGATGGGCATCGAGGTCCCGGCCGAGTACGGTGGCGCGGGCATGGATCCGGTCAGCTACGTGCTGGCCATGATCGAGATCGCCGCCGGCGACGCGGCCCACTCGACCATCATGTCGGTCAACAACTCGCTGTTCTGCACCGGCATCCTCAAGAACGGCAACGAGGAGCAGAAGCAGCTCTACGTGCGCGCCGTCGCCGAAGGCCGCGAGATCGGCGCCTTCGCCCTGACCGAGCCGCAGTCCGGTTCGGACGCCTCGAACATGCGCTGCCGCGCGGTGCGCCAGGCCGATGGCAGCTATCTCATCAACGGCAAGAAGAGCTGGATCACCTCCGGCCCGGTGGCCCGCTACGTGATCCTGTTCGCGGTCACCGACCCGGAGCAGGGCGCGCGCGGCATCACCGCCTTCATGATCGACACCAGCCGCCCCGGCTTCCACCGCGGCAAGACCGAGCCCAAGCTGGGCATCCGCGCGTCGGCCACCTGCGAGATCGAGTTCGCCGACTATGTGGCGCGCCCGGAAGACGTGGTGGGCAAGGAGGGCGAAGGCTTCAAGATCGCCATGAGCGTGCTCGACGCCGGCCGCATCGGCATCGCCTCGCAGGCCATCGGCATCGCCCGCGCGGCCTATGAGAAGACCCTCGAATACGCCCGGGAGCGCAAGGCCTTCGGCAAGGCGATCGGTACCTTCCAGATGACCCAGGCCAAGATCGCCGACATGAAGTGCAAGCTGGACTCGGCGCTGCTGCTGACCCTGCGCGCGGCCTGGCTCAAGGGCCAGGGCAAGCCGTTCTCGGCCGAGGCTTCGATGGCCAAGCTGGTCGCCTCGGAGGCGGCGATGTGGATCACCCACCAGGCGGTGCAGATCCACGGCGGCATGGGCTACTCGAAGGAGATGCCGCTGGAGCGTTACTTCCGCGACGCCAAGATCACCGAGATCTACGAGGGCACCTCGGAAATCCAGCGCCTGGTCATTGCACGCCACGAGACCGGGCTGCGCTGAACGCTGTCTCCGCAGGTGTTGCTGGAAAGGGCCGGGAAACCGGCCCTTTTCTTTCGCCCCCAGGCCGGCAATCAACAGCGACAGCAAAGCAACGGCGGGGTCGGCTGGCTTCGGAAGGGGCCGCGACGGTCCCCTCCAAGCACGCGAATCCGGCTTCCATGGTTCCGCCGCCTTCCTCCTGGTCCCCGGATCGCTTCAAATGGGGCTCCAGGAGAGAGCAGACGGAGCCCGCGCCTTGGCGACAACACGGCAGGACAACCCAGGCAAACCGGCACGGCGCTGGCGCAGGTCGTTGCCCTGGCTGCGTTGGGCCGCCGTCGTGGTGCTGCTGGGGGCGCTGGTGCTGGACCTGCTGTACCCGCCGCCGCTGCCGCAGGGCGGAGCCGGCGTGGCCACCGTGGTCACCGCGCGCGATGGCACGCCGCTGCGCGCGTTTGCCGATGGCGAGGGCGTGTGGCGGCATCCGGTGCGGGTGGAGGAGGTTTCGCCGCTGTACCGGGAGGCGCTGCTTGGCTACGAGGACCGCTGGTTCCACTGGCATCCGGGGATCAATCCGCTGGCCATGCTGCGCGCCGGCTGGCAGTGGCTGCGCAGCGGCGGCATCGTTTCCGGCGGTTCGACCCTGACCATGCAGGTGGCGCGGATCCTGGACGGGGGAAACACCCGCAGCGCCGGCGGCAAGCTGCGGCAGATGGCGCGCGCACTGCAGCTGGAGGCGCGGCTTTCCAAGGCGGAGATCCTGCAGCTGTACCTGGAGCGGGCGCCGTTTGGCGGCACCATCGAGGGCGTGGAGGCAGCCAGCTGGGCCTATCTGGGCAAGCCGTCCTCGCAGCTGTCGCATGCCGAGGCGGCGCTGCTGGCGGTGCTGCCGCAGGCCCCCAGCCGCTTGCGTCCGGACCGCCACCCGCAGGCCGCGCGCGCGGCCCGGGACAAGGTGCTGGAGCGGATGCGGGCGCTGGGCATCTGGAGCGCGGCCGAGGTCGAGGATGCCCGGGTCGAGCCGGTGGTGGCGCGCTCGCTGCAGGTGCCGGTGCACGCGGCCTTGCTGGCCCAGCGCCTGCGCCAGCGGCAGCCCGGCTCCGCGCGCATCGCCACCACCCTGGACGCGGACCTGCAGCGGGCGCTGGAGGAGCGGGTGGCGGCCTATTTCGCCGGGCTGCCGCCGCGCACCTCGGCGGCGCTGCTGGTGGTGGACAACGCGAGCATGGAGGCGCGCGCCTATGTCGGCTCGGTCAGTTTCGGCGATGGCGACCGCCTGGGCCACGTGGACATGGTGCGGGCCTGGCGCTCGCCCGGTTCCACCCTCAAGCCCTTCCTCTACGGCATGGCCCTGGACGATGGGCTGATCCATTCGGAGAGCCTGCTGGTGGATGCGCCGCAGGACTTTGGCGGCTACCGGCCGGGCAATTTCGGCGAGGCCTTCAACGGCCCGGTCGGCGCCGCCAGCGCGCTGCGGCTGTCGCTCAACGTGCCGGCGGTGGACCTGCTGGAACGGGTGGGACCGGCGCGCTTCGCCGCGCGCCTGGACCATGCCGGCCTGCCCCTGCGCTTCCCGCGCGGGGCGCGGCCCAACCTGGCCCTGGTCCTGGGCGGAACCGGCGCGCGCCTGGAGGACCTGGTCGGGGCCTATGCCGCGTTCCAGCGCCAGGGCCTGGCCGCCGCGGTGCGCTACACCCCGGAGGCGCCCCTGCGCGAGCGCAGGCTGCTGTCGCCAGGGGCGGCCTGGATCGTGCGCGAGATCCTGCAGGCCGCGCCGCGCCCCGGGCAGGCGGCGGCGCCGTTGGCCAGCCAGCGCCCGGCGGTGGCCTGGAAGACCGGCACCAGCTACGGCTTCCGCGATGCCTGGGCCATCGGCGGCACCC
>Ga0207415_1001909_pt1 | contig 9872 bp, 9 predicted proteins | sample Passage237A_FD_187369 | JGI IMG/M metagenome (GOLD analysis project Ga0207415, IMG submission 187369) | Cellulose adapted compost microbial communities from Newby Island Compost Facility, Milpitas, CA, USA - Passage2 37A (SPAdes) (version 3) ...
GTACCAGTCTCACCCGCCATGATAATGTTCGATTTTTCGATCATCACATCGTCATCCTCCATGCGTTGGGTCAGGCGCTTATAATGGTTATAAACGGCCACCGACAGCGACCTTTTAGCCTCGTCCTGCCCGATCACATACTGATCCAAGAACTTTTTAATTTCCGCTGGTGGAATAAGGTTTATTTTCGGCAACTTTTTCTTACCTTTCTTATCTTCTTTTCTGCCGAATTCCTCCAGTACGACCTGATGCCCTTGTTCAATGCAGTTATTGCAAATATGTGCATCAATGCCGGACAAAAGCAGGTCTACTTCATTTTTACGTCGCCCGCAGAACGAGCATGTAACAGCTGCCATAATGTTAGTTCAGTTCGTTTATAATTACCATGGGAAGGTGTGGCAGGCATTCCATCAATGTCTCCGATCCTTATTTCTCAGGCACCTTATTTATTTACTATTTTTTTGCCGCAAAGGTCGCCTTTTTTCTAAGTTTTTGCAAATCCCTTCGGCTTGCCCGCCGGCGTCACAAGGGATTGAAGACGATTTATTTCTGTTGTTCTAAAGCTTTTGCCCTCTCCCAATAATCATCCATTTCCTGGAGTGTCATACTATGCAAATCGCGCCCATCGGCTTTGGATTGTTCTTCCAAAAATAGAAAGCGCTGAATAAATTTCCGGTTTGTTCTTTCCAAGGCTGTTTCCGGATTGATATCTAAGAAGCGCGCATAATTAACCAAGGAAAAAAGGAGGTCTCCGAATTCCGATTCAGCCGCTTGGGGATCAAGAGGTTTTTCGGTTTCCCGGTCAATTTGATCACGAAATTCGCTGAGCTCCTCATTCACTTTTTGCCAAACTTGGCTACGCTCCTCCCAATCAAAACCAGCGCCTTTTGCTTTTTCCTGAATGCGCATTGCCTTTACTAAGGCTGGCAGCGATTTCGGCACCCCCGCCAATACCGATTTCGACCCCTCTTTCAGCTTCAACTTTTCCCAATTTTGCTTTACCTGTTCTTCATCGGTGACCTCCAGTTTCTGACCACTCTCATCTGGGTAAATATGGGGATGTCGCTTGATCAGTTTTTCGCAAATCGCAGTGAGTACATCGGCCATATCGAAAGCCTGTTTTTCGGAAGCAATACGAGCGTAAAATACGATATGGAGTAAAATATCACCCAGTTCCTTTTTTATCTCAGCCATATTCTCACTTAATATGGCATCTGAGAGCTCATACGTTTCTTCTATCGTCAAATGACGTAAACTTTCGATGGTCTGTTTTCGATCCCAGGGACATTTTTCCCGGAGTTCATCCATGATATTTAAAAGGCGCTCAAACCCGGCCAATGCTTTTGTGCGATCTGAATTTGGTGTTACGTTCATCAATTCCACTGGATTTCATTAGGATAGCTCCGCACCTCCCTGTTCAACTATAAACTAAAGGCCTCCCTTATGAGTTCGAAATTCGTGTTAATTCGTACCCCAAATTACTGAAATAATTTTTAGGAGTGGCATCATCATACCGGTTCAGCCTGGGTTAAATATCGGGGATACCGAATCTTTACGCCCATCGAAAGTAGGTCCCCACCCTTGCTTCAGAAGGCTTTACCCGTTTTATCTCCTATAACAACTATTGGTCCCGAAGAGCCATGTATTCTGCGAGTAGAACCCAACAGTGCGCCTCACACTCCCAATGCATGTGAAAAATTGGGGATCGTGCGAGCTTGTAAAGCCATTTGCTTTCATAGGCCGTCAGCAGGCCAGCGATAAAAAACCAGAAATTATCAAACGTTTGCGCTGTATAGTGCTCCACTTCGATAGGTTTCGTTTTAACACCCAGCCGTAGTAGGGAAGTAGACAACAAAACTCGGTCCATGGGATGGAGGTTTTGCTCCAACAAATGCTGAGTGGTCTCGATTAATTCCGGTTTTATACGACGGAGCATCAAGGGATCGAAGGCTGCTATTAAACGTGCCACGTGATAAATGATTAACGCGGTACGAGGATATTGATGAGCACAACGGAAGGGTTCGGTCTTATAGCGGCCTGATTCGATAATGGAACGGATGTACAAAAGACTGTCGGAGTCGTGCTGATTGAAAGGAAGTCGGTAGTAATAAATGCAATAAAGTAGGTTACTCAACACGCAGGCATCCAGTTCGATATACATGTTTTTCCCGAACCAGGTGGAATAGGCGCGCAGTTCCCGGTACTCGGAATAGGTGTTTTTTGCCCATTTTCGGGTGCCATTGGCATGCAAGGTCAATTTTTCTTTCAACCAATGAAGGTCTTCCCGGGTCGGATTGGTCGTTAGATAGACCATGGCTGTGTCGTCGACGTCATCGGGAATTCTGAAATGGTCGAAATATTTAAAAATATATCCGTTTGAAAAATGGTCCGTTGGCTTCGTTCGCCAGAAATTGTAGGTCTTCAGTCCGTCTTTATTTTGAAAAGCGGGGTAGTTCTGTAAAATTTTCTCCTTAATAGTTTCGATCTGGGCGAGTTGATCAGCCTCTTTTATAAAAGGTTTTAAATTTTGGAGGGTAAAAGCTGAGATAGCTGAAAAAAAGAGGTTCGTGTCAGGACGACGATATCCGATGAGTTTATTACTTCGATAGGAAGGAAACAAACCCGGGGGAAAATGACTTTCTCCCCCGGTCTGTAATGAAGCTATTTTTTTTAGAATATCCTCGATGCTCAAATCTAGAACTGCTTTCTCATTTCAAGATATTCAATTCGAGTGATTCCCTGCGTTTCGTTGGTAATTTGAATCACTACGGCAATGCGTGGTTCCTGATCGGTAGGTCTTTGCAATTTATTACCCACCGCTTTAATTTTAATCTGATCGCGGCTGATCTCTTCCTCCACTACCATGTCGATCGACAACGAGCGATTCCCTACTCTCTTCGCATCGCTGAGCACATAATTATTGATCAATTCCGCAATCGTCCCTTGATTGAATTTGTCTCTTATCTTGTAATCGATGTTAAAACTCGTATTCGATTTATTGGTTACTATCCAGTTATGGAAAGCGGTTTTGGCACCTTCGGGTAGTTCGGTAGCATAATTACCAGCGTAATCAAAGTCATTGGTATGTTCGTCTTCATCCAACAGGTTATGCACTTTTTGGAAACTGACCTGATCGGAACTACGTATGGCTTGATTATCTGAACCAATATAATCAATCGACGCTTCGATCCAGGCTGAACCGTCTTCCAGGCCTACCAAACGCCCGTTTCCGCTCAAACGAACCGAGGTTCCGGTTCCGGTTACCACTGTTTCATTAATAGTAAAAGACGAATCGCCATTGATAACTACGCTTTCCAAGAAATAAGCTTCTCGTTTTTTGGACTGGGCTCCCTGGTTGCCCAGATTATAAGTATCTTCAATGTAATACCCAATCCCTAGACGATTATTTGCTTTTCGCGTAACCACCCAAACGTAAAAAGAATTTCGGTTACCCTCCGAAGGATTGGTATAATAAACACCGACAAAGTCGTCGGCAAGATTAGGCCCTAACATGGAGCTTCTATCCTTACATCCAACGACGAGTAAAACAAGGAATAAAAAGAATAGCTTTTTCATAAGTGATATAGACAATAAAACACACCGATTTAAATCTTCCACAACCGGGTATGTGGGCCCCATTGTGCTAACTGAATAGAGTGGACTTTAAAAAAATGTGCCAGATAAAATCTGTTGAATCTGGAAACTAAATGGAGGTACCCCATGGTTCTATTATTGTTAATCCAAAATTCCGCACGTCGACCCTTCCGGTCACAACTTACAAGTATTATGAAATTTGCTACCAAAGCGATTCATGCAGGCTATGATCCCGACCCTGTAACGGGTGCTGTTATGCCCCCCATATACCAAACATCTACCTACGCTCAACGGTTACCCGGAGAACATAAGGGGTACGAATACACCCGAATGCAAAACCCTACGCGAACCTATCTGCAAAATGCCCTGGCACAATTGGAGGAAGGAGCCTCAGCGTATTGTTATTCAAGCGGGATGGCGGCCATTGATGCTGTCCTAAAACTTCTTCGCCCCGGCGATGAGGTCATAGCTTCCATAGACCTATATGGAGGAACATACCGCATGATGAAACAGATATTTGAGCCCTATGGTATCAACTTTCAATTCGTTGACCTGAAAGATGTTAAGGCTTTTGAGAACGCCATTTCCACCCCAACGAAAATGGTTTGGCTGGAAACACCTTCGAACCCTCTTCTGAGAATCACCGACATTCAAAAAATCAGCAGTATAGCCCATCAGCATCAAATACTGACGGTTGTTGACAGCACTTTTGCTTCTCCTTTTTTGGCCAATCCACTATCACAAGGTGCTGATATTGTGATGCATTCCGTCACGAAATATTTGGCAGGGCATTCAGACGTTCTCATGGGTGCTTTGGTCGTAAATGATGCGGAATTAGGTGAAAAACTGGCTTTTCAACAAAAGGCAACCGGCGCGGTCCCCGGCCCACAAGACTGTTTTCTAGTCCTAAGAGGACTGAAAACCTTGCATCTACGAATGAAACAACATTGTGAAAATGCAGCCCGTGTTGCCTCCTGGCTTGAAGCACATTCGAAAGTGGGTCGCGTTTATTATCCGGGTTTAAAATCACACCCCGAACATGAACTGGCTACTCGACAAATGAGAGGGTATGGGGGAATGGTTTCGTTTGAATTAGCCGCAGATACCGAAGAAGCTGCCATGCAGGTGATGGAGCGCATGCGACTGATCACGGTGGGAGAATCCTTGGGTGGAGTAGAATCCCTATGCGCTTACCCGCCTAAAATGAGTCATGCAAGCTATCCGGTTGAGGAAAGGCGTAAAATGGGAATACACAATTCTTTGATTCGTCTCAGTATAGGAGTTGAGGATATTGACGATATCATTGAGGATTTAGAGCAAGCGATTGGTTAGTGCAATGGAAAGACCTATCCTCCATAGAAATACCGTCCATCAACAGCATTTTGATGATCCCTATCTACAAAAAGCTCAGAATATTTGTATTGCCTGGCTGAACGGACAAGATGTTTTTACCCTCCATACATCGGGTTCAACAGGCCATCCAAAACCAATCCAAGTTACCAATAAGCAATTGAAAGCCAGTGTCTATGCGACGGCAAAAGCACTATCATTAAAAGAAGGCACTAGGGCATTAGCCTGTTTAAACATTGATTTCATTGCCGGTTTCATGATGCTGATTCGAGCCATGGAACTAGGTTGGTATGTTACGGTCGTTTCTCCCTCCCGAAACCCCCTGTCCACCCTGCCCGAAGATCAAGAATTTGATTTTACTGCCCTGGTTCCTATGCAACTTTCGGAGATTCTTGCCGATCCAATTACCCATCCCCGCGTAAAAAAACTGGGGAAAATTCTCCTCGGTGGGGTAGGATTAACCCCGCCACAAGTGAAGGAGTTCCGCCACTTAGAACAAGACGTGTATCACGGTTACGGCATGACCGAGACCGTATCCCACGTAGCCTTGCGTAGGGTAAACCAGAATTCAGACTTACCGAATAAATATAATATCACCGGAGAAGTTAGTTTTGGCACCGACGAACGGGGTTGTTTGTTCTTCGAAGGGGAGGTCACCGGAAACCGTCGAATACAGACCAATGACCGTGCCAGCGTCGACCATGACTCCCGAGGTTTTATTCTTCACGGTAGAATTGATAATGTGGTTAATTCCGGAGGGTTAAAAATCCAACTAGAGGAACTTGAAAATCTGCTCTATCATAAATTCATGGAGCAGAACATCCATTGCCAGTTTTACTTCTGGAGACGTCCCGACCCTCTATTGGGTGAAGCACTGGTGTTAGTGGTGGAAGGAAAACCCCAGTTGAAAAACACCATACTACCCGTTATAGAAAAGGAAATTGAACGTAGAAAACGCCCAAAAGAGATCTATTTCACTGAATCTTTTTTAAAAACGGGAAGTGACAAAATTGACAAAGGTCGTACCTTTGAGCAGTTGAATAAAGATTGATAAACGTTTCCATCGAAACGATATCCCCATGTAACCATACTTTCGCATGTTGCCATACACTCAGTTGAAAATAAATTGTGAAACTTCACCCAATGTTCCCCCACCCTATTCCCATCGTTACCAATTGGTAATTGATGAAAATGCGTCTCATTTGATCCTTTCCTTTGAACAGATCTATACAGACCGGGATGAGCTGGAAGAAGATGAGATCCTGGAGGAAGGTTTTCAATTGAACGACGACTTTTCTTGGCGAGGAAAACTCGATAACGTGTGGAAGCAACAGTTAGATTCGCTTTTAGAAAAGACCCGACTTCATACTACTCCAGGTGGAGGAGATTATACGGTATTGATCGAATCCGAACATGCTGGGCAAACAACCAAGGGTTTTGTAGGCCAAAACGAAACCCATAATTGGATCTATTTAATTCAAGAGTTAAAACAGGCCATTTACGAGACCGAACGTATCGAAGCCCCTCTGTCTATCGACTATCTACATTTAAAGGAGGATCAGGAAACGCATATTGTACTCAAAGGCGAGTTTGCGGAACGGCAGTTTACAGTACGTGTGAATGATCGACCTCTTGAGAAATGGGATTGGTCGGTCCTCCAAGAAACTATCAACTTACTCTTCAACGATACCGAAATCGACCCGGAAAAGATGCTGAAAGGCAAGCCTCGATATGATGGATATTACCTGCAATTGCCAGGTATGGGCTGGTATGCCTTGGGCAAGGGTATTCGATCCCGGTATAAAGACGACTCGGTTATACACGAAATAATTGCGTGTATGGAAAGGTTCGCCGGTAAAGCTTAGTTCGACCCGGACAAAATTCTGGCTATTTCGTCGTTTAATTCCTTAATTCGGTGGAGTGGGACTGAAATCGATGGCGCTGTTGTCTGTAGACTTGCGAGATAATGGTAGGCGGTTTTAATTTCCTTTCGAGTAAGTTCGATAGTGGGTTTATTCGGATAATCCGAACTTAAAATCAAGGTTCCTTTTATAGCCAATTGGTTGAAAACCCTGCGATATAATAGTTTACCATCACTGGTTTCCAGTAAATAGAGTTCGTTGTTGCGGATCGACTCTAAATCTGATAATCTCTCTCCAACCATCTTTAAACCAGCAACCGGGACATCGTCAATCGACGAAAAGAGTCTTAAATCTTTTCGTTCGGAAATAACGCTCGAAAACCAATCGAGGAAAGTATCATCTACGGGTGAAGCTGCACTTTTTAATTCCTGGGGTTTATTGACTTGAGAAGCCGGATTGGCTTCATTTTCGGAAAATAGATCCGTCTGCGCGGTATCTTTCTGTTTTTTATCGGTACTTGGAATAGCTGATTCAGATGAGGAATTATTTTGGTCAGTGTTTACACGTTCCGGATTTAAGCGTAGTATCGTACCGGCTCCAAGACGCCTTCCCATTTCCCTTAAATCTTTATGGAGCAGATGTTCGACAGGCACGCCCAACACTTCGGCCATACTATCCAAATAGATCTCATTGGGGTTGGCTCGGGCTTCTTCATAGGCTCCTAATAGGGAACGTTTGATCCCGATACGTTCAGCAAATTGTTGCTGCGTGTAGCCCTTAAGTTTCCTTAAGTATCTGATATTTTCACTGACCACGCTCATTGTTACTAAACTCGCAAAAAAATCACAGAATTTGAAACGCAAATTGGTAAAAGTTAATATTTTTCTCGTATATATACAAGACTTAGCCAAATGACGCCTCAACCAAGGGGTGATTAGCGGATTAGGATCGTATCCAGACTATTTCCACGAATAACTAAGTTGCCCAGAGACCCATGAATAAAGAACCAGCGATCGATAGGATGTCCAGTACGGAACTTGTGGATTTATTCAAACGACAGCGTGAAAACACGCGTCGACTGGCCTTATCAACGGCGAAAGAAAGGAAGGACAAACTCAAGCGAATGCTGGTTTACCTGTTACGTCACGCCGGAAAAGCGGAGCAAGCAGTTTACTTGGATTTAAAAAAACCCGCTCACGAAGCTCGTATTTCGGAAATACTTACATTAACCACGGAATTACGCTACCACATCAAACATATTGATCGCTGGTTGAAACCACATCAGGTGAGCAATCCACTCTTTGCCCTGGGCACTCAAAACTATATTCAGTACGAACCGAAAGGTACTTCCTTAATAATCTCACCGTGGAACTACCCTATCAACCTCGCACTAAAACCTCTGATTTACGCGATCAGCGCCGGTTGTACGGCTTTCATTAAGCCGTCGGAATACGCTCCTAATTCTGCTGCGTTCGTAAGGGAACTGGTGCGTAATGTATTTACGATGGATGAAGTCTCTGTGGTGGAAGGAGATAAAGAGGTTGCCGAAGAACTTTTGGAACTCCCTTTTGATCATATCTTTTTTACGGGCAGCCCTCAAACCGGCAAAAAAGTGATGGCCGCTGCCTCCAAGCATCTTAGTTCAGTCACCCTCGAGTTGGGGGGGAAATCACCAGCTGTCATTGACAACACGGCTGATCTCGTGGCGACAGCCCGGAAAATTGTATGGGCGAAATGCATCAACAGTGGACAATCGTGCATTGCTCCCGACTATCTTCTCGTACAAAGGGATGTTTTAGACCGATGTATCGTTGCACTCAAGAACTCCATCCAGGAAATGTTCAATCCGGAAGGCGAGAGTATTCGCCGCTCTACCGACTATGGGCGAATTATTAACGGAAGCCATTTTGAACGGCTGAGGGGACTCTACCAAGACGCCATAGAAAACGGAGCTAACGTCGAAGCAGGGGGAAATTTCGATGAGGCAGATTTGTTCATAGAACCTACCCTACTCACGGACATTAGCTTATCGATGAGACTAATGAAGGAAGAAATTTTTGGGCCTCTGCTTCCCATTCTACCGTTCGATACCATCAGCGAAGCGATTGATATCATCCGTAGTATCGAAAAACCTTTAGGAGTCTACATCCACAGCCGAGATTCCGGAAATATAGAGCAAATTTTACGTCAAACCAGTTCAGGTAGCGTCTTGATTAATGAAGTTTTAATGCAATCTCAACATCCGGAAATTCCCTTTGGAGGAATAGGTCCTAGTGGCGCGGGTCGATCCAACGGATTTTACGGTTTCACCGAATTTTCTAACCCCAAAGGTGTTATCGAACGAAAAGTTGGTTCACTAAAATTTCTTTACCCACCCTATACGGAAAGGACTCAAAAATTGTTAGGTTGGATCCAGCGTTTTCTCTAAATGCTATTTGGAGAAAGAGAGGGGTATCAAGTGTAAACCTCCCTTTTCGCTGCTTTGAGCGTATTGGTCAATAGCCCGCAAATGGTCATGAGCCCTACACCGCCGGGTACCGGAGTGATATAACTTGTTTTTGGGGCCACCGATGCAAAATCCACATCGCCTTTAAGTGCAAACCCACTTTTTTTCGAAGCATCCGGTACGCGAGTAATGCCGACGTCGATCACAACGGCCCCGTCTTTCACAAAATCAGCTGTTACGAATTCCGCCTTTCCAAGGGCAACGATCAGAATATCGGCAGATTGCGAAATCTCTTTCAAATTGGCTGTACGGCTATGGCAGATGGTTACCGTGCAGTTTCCGGGATAGGTATTGCGTTGCATCAGGATTGCCATTGGGAGGCCGACGATCTGACTACGACCGATGACTACACAATGCTTACCAGTGGTTTCAATGTTATAGCGCTTCAACATTTCCAGGATTCCAAAGGGTGTGGCCGATAGATAGGCAGGTAGCCCCTTACACATGCGCCCTACGTTGACCGGGTGAAAACCATCCACATCTTTTTTGGGGTCAATCGCCTCCATTACCCGATTTTCAGAAATATGTTTGGGTAAGGGCAGTTGCACAATAAACCCATC
>Ga0207415_1001911_pt1 | contig 9865 bp, 10 predicted proteins | sample Passage237A_FD_187369 | JGI IMG/M metagenome (GOLD analysis project Ga0207415, IMG submission 187369) | Cellulose adapted compost microbial communities from Newby Island Compost Facility, Milpitas, CA, USA - Passage2 37A (SPAdes) (version 3) ...
CCTCGAAGACACTCCGGTGAGTCTGCCGACGTATGGCCGCCAGCGACTCCGTATCAGGCATCAATCGACTGTGTGTGCTCTCTTCGATACATCTTATTAGCGATAGGCGGAATGCTTCCGGCAAGCTCGCGCGGCTGCGGATATTCGAGTCGATTCCCGGCCAATCGTCGTTTCAATGAGCGCTCACATGCAGCCCCTCCGCAAAATCGCCTTCGTCGTCAACGAGGACAAAGCCGGCGCGCCCGAACTCGCCGCCGAACTGATGACAGTCGCGAAAAACGCCGGCGTGGGTCTCAAACGCAGCGCTCGTTTCCCGCTGCCGAAAAACTTTCTCAAAGGCTTCGATGCATGCTGCGTGATCGGCGGCGACGGCACCCTGCTCGGCGTCGCTCGCGAAGCGGCGGAGCATCAGGTGCCGATCATCGGTGTGAATCGCGGCAGCCTCGGTTTTCTCACCACGTTCTCCGCCGACGAAGCACGCGCGCATTTCCACGAGCTCATCGAAGGCCGCTTCCACATCGCGCACCGCTCGCTGCTCGAGTGCTCCACCGGCCCCCGCTCGTGCGATCTCGCACTGAACGACATCCTCATCAAAAACGAGGCCAACTCGCGACTCATCCACCTCGAGGTGCACGCCGACGACGAGCTCGTGACCGATTACAGCTGCGACGGCCTCATCTTCTCCACGCCCACCGGCTCGACCGCCTACAATCTCTCCGCTGGCGGACCGCTTATCCACCCGAAGGCTGCGGTGATCGCGATGACGCCGATCTGCCCGCACACGCTGAGCAACCGCTCGATCATTTTCCGCTCCGACGTGTGCCTCCGCGTTTCCAATTGCTCTGACGAAAGTCGGCTACTCGTCGCGATCGACGGGCAACGCAATCTCAAGGTCGGTGTTGGCTCTCCGATCGAGATCACCATCTCCGATCTCACGCTGCCACTCGCGCAGCGCCTCGACTACTCGCACTTCTCCGTCGTCCGCACGAAACTGAAGTGGAGCGGCGGTCTCACGCAGCCTTCGTTCTGAGCGCGCGCCTCGGAGCGGGCACGAAAAAGCCCCGGTGAATTCACCGGGGCTGAAAGTTTGATCGGAGCGTTCGCGAAACTCAGTTCGCTTTCTCCGCCGCGCCGTTGGCCGACGGAGCGTCCTCATCCTCGTCGTCGTCGTCTTGCTCGCCGGCCTTCTGCTCCGCGGCTTTCTTGGCTTTGCGTTCCTCGCGCTTCCGCGCCTTGTCCGCTTCCCACTCGGCGCGCTCTTCGTCGTTCAACTGACCGTCGCCGTCCTTATCGAATTTTTTCAGGATACGCGGACCGACTTTCTTTTCCTTCTTCGGCTTCTCGGCTTTTTCCGCGGCGATCGTGGAGGGAACTGCAAACGCGCAAGCGAGCGCGAGCAGGCAGACAGTGAGGATGATGCGTGAAGTCTTCATGGACGCGCCGAGCATGGCCCGCAGGTCGTCGTTGACGAGCCAGAAGCCAGGCATTGTCGGGCATTTACCGTCCGCGGACGGTAGCCATCGAACGGTTTCGAGCGTTCACTTACACTGGACATTTGCGATGTAAGCACGGCCGTCTTCCCTCGTGCTGTGTCCGGCCAAAACTGACACGTTTTCCAACGCAAACGTGCCCAAACGCGAACCGCGTCGAGCCAATGTATGACACGCTTCGCGCCTCCGTCCGCACCGAGTCGGGACAAGGTGCGGACCGGGTCGAGCCAAAGTCCGGACACGGTCGCGACCTGGTGCGGCTCGACTCGCGCTCAGGTGCGCACCGCATCGAGGATGCGCACGAGCTCGGGTGCGATTTGGTCGAGGCGTTTGTAGCGCAGCATGGCTTCGGGCATCGAGCGCAGCGCACGTGCCAGTCCGCGCGCCGCGGCGCCATCGCGAGCGACTTCGTCAAGACGGTGATTCACGATACGGAGGCCAAACACCACGCCGCGCGTTTCCGGCAGCGCGAGCAACACCTGATACTCCACCCGCAACCAGAAACGATCGAGTGCGACCGGCAGCGCGGGCGCCGGCACCTGGCGCGCCGGGTGGTGGTTGCGTTCTTCGTTGGCGGCGAGTCCCCAATTGTCGCGGAAAAACGCGACGCCCGGTTTCAGTTTCGAGAGAAACTGATGGATCGGCGATGCGAGCGCGGCGTTGAGACCGGGCACGACGCCGTGAATGAAGTCCATCGTGCGCCCGAGTTTTTCCTCGAGCGCCCAGCCGGTCGGAAAACACAGCACGCCTGCGCACAGCCGAAACTGGCCGTTGGCATCCGCGGAGAGAAACACGATGTCCGGCTCGAGCGCGCGGCCGATGTGATCGAGTTGTTCGCGTGGCGAAGTCGCATCGCCGAGGGTCGTCCATGAGCGCACGAGCGCGGCGAACTCCGCGACGACCGGCTCGCCCTCGGGCAGCACGGCAGCGTAGCGCGCAGGATTTTCCGCGAGCCAGTGCGCACGCTCGCGGAGAAGATCTTCGCCATCGGGCGAGCGACGGAGGAAGAACTCACGTGCGTCGCCGCGTTGGAGCGTGAGATGAAAACGATAATCCTCGTCGGGGAAGAGACTCGCGAGCGAGGAGGTCGTCATGTTTACGGGCGAACCACGAGTTGCGTGCGCTGCTCTTTTCTAAAATAGCGCTGCGCGAACGCGGCAAGGTCCGCGATCGTCACCGCGTCGATCCGCGCGTCGTAGTTTTTCCAGTCGTTGAGCGGCTGGCCCTGCAGCACGTTGAGCGCGGCCTGCATGGCGCGGGCCGAGTTGGTTTGCAGGCTCTGGCGTCGTGCGGCCTTGAGTCGCGCCGCGCAACGCGCGATTTCGACCGGCTCGACTTCGCCGCGCTGCACGCGCTCGATCTCGGCGTCGATCTCCGCGAGCACTTCGTTTTCTCGGCCCGGCTGTGTGCCGGCGAAGAAGTAGAACATGCCCGTCTGAAGTCCGATGATGCGGCCGGAGCGCACGAAGTAGGCCAGGCCCTTTTCCTCGCGCACGCGCTCGAAGAGCCGCGAGGCCATGCCGCTGAAAAGTTCGTCGGCCATTTCGCCGACGTAGAAATCCTCGGCGGCAACGGCCGTGCCGGGAAACGCCTGCGCCACGACCGCCTGCTCGCGCGGCTGCTTCTCGATGAAGTCCCCCACCTCGGCCGGCAGCTTCACCTGCTCCGCGGTGGCGGAGGGCGACGGCGCGGCGCGCTTCGGAAGTTTTTGCAGAATCGCCTTCAGCTTCGGTGCGAGCTTCTTCGGATCGAAATCACCGGCGACCGCCAGCACGACATTGGACCCGACCATGAGCGTGCGGTGCAGCGCGGCGAGATCCTTGACGGTCAGCGCGGCCACGCCGGCCTCATCGCCATTGGCGTCCAAGGCGAGTGGATACGCGCCAAAGAATTTTTTGCGGAGGAGCTTTCGTGCGTAAGTGACGACATCGTCGTCGTCCTGCTTGAGTCCGGCGAGCTGCGCGTCGCGTTCGAGCGCGAACGTGGCGGGTTTGAACGCCGGCGCGTGCAGCGCTTCGGAGATCACGGAGAGCGCGCGATCGAGATTGGGCGGCAGCACCTCAACGGCGAAGCCGAGGCTGTTGTTGCCCGAGAACGGTTGGAACGCTCCGCCGACGCTCTCGATGTATTCCGCCACGGCTGCAGCACTGCGGCGACGCGTGTCCTTCGTGAGCATCGTGGCGAGCAGCGTGGTCGCACCCCGTTTGCCCGCGGGCTCGAAGAGCGGACCAGCCTGCAGGACCACGCGGAGGTGGACATTCGGCAAGCGCGGTTCGCGCTGGAGCAGAAGGCGCGCGCCGTTGGAGAGCGTGATTTGCTCGAAGTCTTTCGCGGACGAGGTGCGGATCGCAGACGACGACGCTTTCGGCGCCGCGGACGAGGGGTTGAGCGAGACCGACGTGAGCCGCGAGGGCACGAGATACTGTTTTGCGACGCGGCGGAGTTCCGCCAGCGTGACCCGGCTCAGACGCTCGAAATACGCATGGCTGTGATCGAGATCGCCGACGACGACTTCGGCGGCTCCAAGGCGCGAGGCCTGACCGCTCATCGTCTTGCGGGAGTTGATCTCGCTAACGACGAGTTGGCGGATCGCCTTTTTGAGTTGCGCGGGCGTGAAGCCGCGCGTCGCGGCGCGCTCGAGCGTGCGCTGGATGAGCGCGGTGGCGGCGTCGCGTTTGTCGGCATCGGAGTTGAAGCCGATGAAGAACAAACCGCTCGAGCCAGGATTCCAACTCGAGGCGTCGATCGTGTGCACGAGTCCGGCCTTCTCGCGAATCTCCTGCCAGAGGACGGAACTATCGCCGCTGCCGAGAATCGTTGCGAGCAAGTCGAGCACCGGCGCGTCGTCGTGCGTGAGTCCGGGGATCGGCCACGTGAGCGCGGCGCGGGTGATCTCGACGTCCTCGTAGCGGTGCTCGTGGCGCGGTGCCAGTTGCAGCGGTTCCTCCGGCACGAGCACGGGAGCGAGTCGCACGCGCGGGGCACGGCCGAAGTGCTCGTTGATCGCGACGAGCGTTTGCTCCGGATCGATGTCGCCGACGATGACGACGACGAGATTGTTGGGCACATAACGCGCGCGGTAGTAGTTCACCAGATCGTCACGCGTGATCGCGGAAAACACATCGCGGTGTCCGATGATCGGCTGGCGATACGGATGCTCGCGAAACGCGGTGGCAAAGAGTGTATCCCAAAGCCGGTTGTCGGGATCGTCCTGCGTCATCGCGATCTCGCGCAGGATGACGTCCTTTTCCTTCGCGCATTCGTCGGCCGGCAGCGTGGAGTGCAGCACCGCGTCGGCGAGCAGATCGATCGCAACCGCGGTGTGTTCGCTCGGCAGATCGATGTAGTAAACCGTGCGGTCGAACGTCGTGTAGGCGTTGATGTAACCGCCGTGCGCCTGGACCGTCGCGGAGATGTCGCGACCGGCACGGCGCTCGGTGCCCTTGAACAACATGTGTTCGAGGTAATGCGAAAGACCGGCGCCGAGGTGCGATCCCTCGTGCACGCTGCCGGTTTTTACCCACACCTGCACGGACGCGAGCGCGGCGGAGCGGTCGGGCTTGAGAATGACCGTGAGGCCGTTGGGCAGAACGGTGCGTTGGACGGGCTCGCGCCAGAAGGCTTCGAGCAAACGGAGGTCCGCCGAGGCGGAAGCGGCTTTGGACATGAAGCGGAGACGGCGTCGGCGCGCTCAGGCGGAGCCGACGATTTCGGTGCTGGACGGACCACGGCGTGGATGCGCCGGGAGAAACGGTTTCACGAACGCATCCTCGAACGAGTAGATGTCCGCGAAGTCTTCGCGGCGGTCGTTCTCGGTTTTGCTGAAGACATTATACTCGATCAGATTGAAAACGATGTCGCCGAAGTCCGAGCAGCGGCGCACGCCCCAGGCGTTAAGCACCGTCTTCGCGAGCGGGCCGAACTGATCGAGCGCGTAGATGCGCAGGCCTTCGAGCAACTCAGGGCCGGAGACATGGCGCGAACGTCCGGCGCGCGTGCCATCCTTCTTCTTCAGCTCTTTCACCGTGTGGTCGAGACCGAGCCGGATGAAGTCGTAGGCTTTGCGATCGAAGCGGGGGTCCTCTTTGCAAATGAGCTCTACGATGCCGTCGAAATCCGGGTCCTGCATAGTTGGTTCCGGCGAGTAAACACACGAGCCGGACACGCGCAACTAGCAAGCCGAGCGCAGGCATCAACTTCAGACCTTTCAGGGTATTACCTGATGCAAATTACTGCTTATTGCCTCGTGCAATCCGGAGGCGCTGAACACCATCAATTCATGGTCGCTTCCAATCATACAGCTCACCCGGTGAGCGATGAGGCTGCTCAAAGCACCGCATCAGAATCACCGCTCAATCTCGCCTGCGCGCGCCTTAAGTCCGCGGGTCTGCGTATCACGCAGCCGCGCATCGCCATCCTTGGCGCCCTGATCGCGCGCGGCCAGCCCACGAGCATCGAGAACTTGCACGCCGACCTCAAAGACGGTGCCTGCGATCTCGTGACTGTTTACCGCTGCCTCGCGGCGTTCGAACAGATCGGGCTGGTGAAGCGCTCGTTCTACCACAACGGCACGGCGCTTTACGCGATCAACCTCGGTGCTTCCAACGCCTACCACGTCATCTGCAAGGAGACCAACCAGGTCACCGCGATCGACGCCGACACGACCGCGCAACTGCGCGCCGCCGTGGAGTCCGTCGAGCAGGTGCTGAAAGAGCGCGGCTACACCGACGTCACGCACGTCGTCGAGTTCTTCGCCGTGGCGCCCAAGACCCGCTAAGCAAAGCGTAGTCTTTTCTGAATACGAAAAACGCGGACCGATAACGGTCCGCGTTTTTTGTTGGTCAGGAGCGGCAGGAGTTCGGGCGACGCCAAGAAACGCCTCGCCCCCACCCTGCGCTTTCCTCAAGCCCGCGCGGTGCCGAGGGCCGCGCGGTAATTGGCCGAGACTTCGTCCCAGTTCACGATCTCCCAGAAAGCCGAGATGTAGTCGGCGCGGCGATTCTGGTATTTCAGATAGTAGGCGTGTTCCCACACATCGAGACCGACGAGCGGGGTCGCGCCGTCGATCAGCGGCGAATCCTGATTAGCGGTCGAGTGCACGGTGAGCACGCCGCCCTTCAGGCTCAGCCAGGCCCAGCCGCTGCCAAATTGCTTCGCGCCCGCCTCGGCGAACTTCGTCTTGAACGCATCGAACGAGCCAAACGCCTGCGTGATCGCATCACCGAGTTCGCCGCGCGGCGTGCCGCCGCCGTTGGGCCCGATCACGCGCCAGAAGAGCGAGTGATTCACATGACCACCGACGTTGTTGCGCACGGTCGTGCGGATCGACTCGGGCACGCTCGAGAGGTTGGCGAGCAGCGCTTCGGCGGTCTTCGCCTTCAGCGCGTCGTGCGACTCCAGCGCCTTGTTCGCGTTATTGATGTAGGCCTGATGGTGCTTCGTGTGGTGAATCTCCATCGTGCGCGCATCGATATGCGGCTCGAGCGCATCGTAGGCATAGGCGAGCTTCGGCAACGTGAACGGCTGCGGCGTCGCGCTCAGACCCGCGGCGGTGGAGCGAGAGGCGCTCTCGGCGAAGAGCTTCGCCGCCGGCAGCTGCGCCAGACTGACGAGCGCCGCGCCGGCGCCGAGGGTTTTCAACATATCGCGACGGGAAAGTGCCTGTGGGGAATTCATGCCCGAAGCTAACACCCTGAATCTCACGCGCAAGTAACGGAGCGCGGTCCATGACACGCTTGCCAAGACCGCGCCGCATCACGAATTTGCGCCCATGCCCCACTCCATCTCCCGCCGCGATGCCGTGCGCACGCTGGCCGGCGCCGCCGCTGCCGCCACGCTTGCTCGTTTCTCCGCCACCTCCGCTTCGGCCGCCACGCCCACCGTGCCAGCGCAGACTTCGACCGGATCGTTTCGCCACTCGGTCTGCAAATGGTGCTACTCGAAGTGGGACCTCGAAGACTTCGCGAAACAGGGCCGCAGCCTCGGGCTCGACTCCATCGAGCTGCTCGATCCGCAGGAATGGCCGGTCGTTCAAAAATACGGACTGACCTGCGGCATGGCCAACGGCGTCACGACGATCCCGCACGGTTTCAACCGACTCGAGCTGCACGCGAAATACGTGCCGGGCATGATCGAGCGCATCCAACAGTGCGCCAACGCCGGCATCGAAAACGTGATCGTATTTTCCGGCAACCGCGACGGCATGCCTGACGAGCAGGGTCTCGAAAACTGCGTCGTTGGCATCAAGCAGATCGTCAGCGCCGCGGAAAAACACGGCGTCACCGTGTGCATGGAGTTGCTCAACTCCCGCGTGAACCACCCCGACTACATGTGCGATCACACCGCATGGGGCGTCGAGCTCGTGAAGCGCGTCGGCTCCGAGCGTTTCAAGCTCCTCTACGACATCTACCACATGCAGATCATGGAGGGCGACGTGATCCGCACGATTCAACAAAACCACACCTACATCGGCCACTACCACACCGCGGGCAATCCCGGCCGCAACGAGTTCGGGCCGTCCGACGTGCAGGAGCTCAACTACCCCGCGATCATGCGCGCGATCAAAGCCACCGGCTTCAAAGGATTCGTCGGACAGGAATTTCTCCCCACGCGCGATCCCGCCACCGCGCTGCGCGAGGCGATTCAGATCTGCTCGGTCTGATACTTTAGAACCACAGAGACACAGAGTTCACCGAGCAGGATCACGGAAGCCACAACATAGCTTCCTCAGGTAATCCGTCCTCTGTGAACTCTGTGGCTCTGTGGCTCCATCCTATCGTTGGAAATTCAGCTGCTCGCGGCCCGCGTCCGTGAGCATGTCGGGCGTCCAGCGCGGCTCCCACACGAGTTCCACGCGCACGTCGTCCACGCCGGGCATCTCGTTCACTGCGGCGTGCACGCCGCCCACGAGCATCTCGCCCGCCGGACACGCCTGCGAGGTCAGCGTCATCGCGACCTTCACGACCGCGCCCTCGATTGCCACGTCGTAGATCAAGCCGAGATCCACGATGTTCACGCCAAATTCCGGATCGAGCACCGTCGTTAACACGCTCCACACGCGGTCCGTCGTTAGTTCGTTGTTCATGCTTTAACCTCAAAAATGCGCCGCGCGAGCGGCTGCCCCTCCACCGGTCGCCAAAGGTGCGACGCGGACTTCAAAAGACTCGCGAACAAAAGTCCCTGCCCCAGCGCAAACGCACCCGCGCCCGCGATCAGCAACGCCTCGTTTCCGATCGCCGCTCCCACTCCGAGCAACGCCACTGCGCTCGCGTGCACCCACACCCATCCTGCTTCCGCGCGCGCGTTGCCGAGCGTGGCGGCCTGCGGCGTCACCTGTCGGCCCATGCGCGGACCATACACGCGCATCCACACGAGGAAGGGCACGATCTTGCACAAGAAACCTTCGACCGACATGAGCACGCCGCCGAGCACCGCGATCACGCCGTAGGCCAGCGCGCTGCGCCAATCGCCCGCACCGAATGCCAACGCGCCGCCACCCACGAGCGCGATCACGAACCAGCCGAGCCCGACCAAAAATCCGCGGATGCCCGGTTCCGCGTGCTGCTTCTTTCGCGTGCGCCACACGCGCCGCAATTCGAGCGCCGTGAGTCCAAACGCGATCGCGAACAACAGCACCGCGATCAGGCGTCCCGCCGCCAGTTCGAAACCGAGCGAAACAGCCGCGACGATCAGCGCGCCTTGCGCAACCGCAATCGCCCAGCCGACGCGCCGCAGCGCGCCCGCCTGCCCCATCGTAAACATCGGCACGAGGCGAAACATCGCACCTTGGATCAGCGTCACGAAAAACCCGGCCACACCCATGTGCGCGTGCGCCCGCAGCACCGCGAGCACGTCCACGTTCCACCAGCCGAAGTGCAGATTCCCCGCGAGCAGCACGCCGATCATCACCGTCAAAAGCAGCCACGCCGTCGCGAGCCCAAACGCCGCCAGCACCGGATCCATCCGCGTCGCCTCGCGCAGCATTTTCACAACGTGGTGCGCCATCAGCACGACACCGACCGAAACCGCGAGACCGCCGATGCCGACCCATTTCATGTCACTCGCTTCGAACGCCGCCACCATCGCCGCCACGCCCGCGAGATGCACCGCGAAGTGCACCCACGCGAGCCGCTGGCCGCGAAACCCCGTGTTCGCGAGCACGGGCAGCAATTGATAGATCGCACCCGCGCAGACCGTCAGCAAACAGCCGAGTAACCACAGATGCGTCCACGCCACGACCTGCGGATGCACGTGCGGTAGCGCGAGCACGGCACGCCTGCCTGCATCAGGATGGCCTCGCATTCGGCGCCGCTGCGCTCCAGCGTCCAGCGCTCGATCAGTTCGAGCAGCGCCGACCAGTTGGCCTCCTTGGTGGC
>Ga0207415_1001915_pt1 | contig 9843 bp, 14 predicted proteins | sample Passage237A_FD_187369 | JGI IMG/M metagenome (GOLD analysis project Ga0207415, IMG submission 187369) | Cellulose adapted compost microbial communities from Newby Island Compost Facility, Milpitas, CA, USA - Passage2 37A (SPAdes) (version 3) ...
GTGCAACGTGCCGCGCCAGTGAGCCGTGCCGCGCCAGTGAGCCGTGCCACGCCGGTGCAGCGTGCCGCTCCGAAGGTCGAGCGCCCCCAGCCTGCGCAACGGACGGCACCCGCCGCGCAACGGTCGCAGCCCGCGGCCCGGTCGGAAAGTCGCTCGACGTCGAGCCGCAGTTCGACCAAGCGCGAACAAGCCGGTGATGATCGCCGCCGCTGATCGGACGGCAACGGGAGGAACGACGACGCCGCGCCCTGCGCGGCGTCGTTATTTTCGGGTCGGCCACGGCCCCGGCACGCTACAATCGGCAGGATGAACATCTATCTCAACGGCGAGCGCCGGGAGGTGCCGGACCATGGTTCGCTCGCTGCCCTGCTGGCCGATGCCGGCTATGCCGATCGCCGCGTGGCGGTCGAAATCAACCGGGAGATCGTCCCGAGAAGCCTGCACGCCGAACGTCTGCTCCAGGCGGACGATCGCGTGGAGATCGTGCATGCCATCGGAGGCGGCTGATGAATGAGGCTGGCGTGGAATCCCGGGTCGGCGATTCCGACGAGTTGGTCATCGCCGGGCGCCGTTTCCGCTCGCGCCTGCTGACCGGCACGGGGAAGTTCAAGGATCTCGACGAGACGCGGCGCGCGACCGAGGCGGCCGGCGCGGAAATCGTCACGGTCGCCATCCGGCGCACCAACATCGGGCAGAACGCGGACGAGCCGAACCTGCTCGACGTGCTGCCGCCGGATCGCTACACGATCCTGCCGAACACCGCCGGCTGCTACACCGCCGAGGACGCGGTGCGCACCTGCCGGCTCGCACGCGAACTGCTGGACGGCCACACACTGGTGAAGCTCGAGGTGCTCGGCGACGCGAAGACGCTGTTCCCCGACGTGGTGCAGACGATCGCTGCCGCAGAAACGCTGGTGAAGGAAGGCTTCGAGGTGATGGTCTACACGTCCGACGACCCCATCCTGGCGCGGCGACTGGAGGAAATCGGTTGCGTTGCGGTGATGCCGCTCGCGGCGCCGATCGGCTCCGGCCTCGGCATCCAGAACCGCTGGAACCTGCTCGAGATCGTCGAGAACGCAAGGGTGCCGATCCTCGTCGACGCCGGTGTCGGAACCGCATCGGACGCGGCCATCGCGATGGAACTGGGCTGCGACGGCGTGCTGATGAACACCGCCATCGCCGGCGCGAAGGATCCGGTGCGCATGGCGCGCGCGATGCGCCGCGCGGTAGAAGCCGGCCGCGACGCGTTCCTCGCCGGACGCATCCCGCGCAAGCGGCACGCATCCGCATCAAGTCCGATCGACGGCACCATCGGCTGACGCATGCAGAGTCCGACGGACAAGGACGCCGCCGACGAGCGGCGCGAACGCCGCATCCGCAGCTTCGTGCTTCGGCAGGGTCGATTCACGCCCGCCCAGCAGCGCGCCTTCGACCTGCACTGGGCGCGCTACGGATTGGACTACTCCGGCCAGCCGCGCGACCTCGATCGGACGTTCGGACGTGCCGCGCCGCGCGTGTTGGAGATCGGGTTCGGCAACGGCGAACAGTTGCTGCATGCGGCGCAGAGCGAACCCGACCGCGATTTCATCGGCATCGAGGTGCATCGCCCCGGCGTCGGACGACTCATGAACGGCCTTGCGGAAGCCGATGCCCGCAACGTGAGGCTGTACGCGCACGACGCGGTGGAGGTGCTCGAGAACGAGATCGCGCCGCAATCGCTCGCGGAAGTGCGCGTGTACTTTCCCGACCCATGGCACAAGAAGCGGCACCGGAAGCGTCGCCTCGTCACGCCTGCTTTCCTCGCACTCCTGGCCTCGCGCACGGCGCACGGCGGTCGCTTGCATTTGGCGACCGACTGGGCGGACTATGCCGAGCGGATGCGCGAAGCCTTCGCGGCGAGTCCGGATTGGCGCGTCGATCCTCGGCACGCCGATCCGCAGCAACGCCCGCCGTGGCGCATCGAGACGCACTTCGAACGGCGTGGAAGGCGCCTCGGCCATTCGGTATGGGATTTCGTCCATGAACGAACCTGAGCGCGGCTAGCGCGCCGGCATAACGACAACCGCCCCGAACCGATGGACGCCGGCCTGACCCTCACCACCAACATGATGCTCGTGTTCGTGCTGCTCGCGTTCACGGTGTTGATGCTGGTGCTCGAGTGGATCCGCGCCGACGTGGTGGCGCTGCTGGTGATCGTGGTGATCGGCCTCACGCGACTGCTGCCGGTCGACCAGTTGTTCGACGGCTTTGCCGGCAACGCGGTGATCTCGCTGATCGCTGTGATGATCATGGGCGCCGGCCTGGACCGCACCGGCGTGCTGGGCAAGGCCGCCTCGTTCATCCTGAAGGTCGCCGGCGGCGTGGAGTCGCGCGTTTCGCTGGCGATCAATTCGATGGTCGGTGCCTTGACCGCGGTGATCCAGAGCCAGGCGCTCGCCGCGCTTTTCCTGCCGGTGGTCAGCCGCGTGAGCGCGCGCACGGGCATCCCGCTGCGCCCCCTGCTGCTGCCGATGGCGTGCATGATCCTGTGCGGCACCAACGTCACGATGATCTCGAACTCGCCACTGATCCTGCTCAACGATCTCGTGGCAAGCGCCAATCGGAACCTGCCGCCGGGCGCGCAAACGATCGAGCCGTTCTCGCTGTTCTCGGTCGCACCGATCGGCATCCCGCTGCTGTTCGCCGGCCTGGTCTATTTCGCACTGTTCACGCGCCGCCTGCTGCCGCCCGAGGAAGAGCGCCAGAAGGTGACGCCAGGACGCACGGAGACCTACTTCGCCGAAACCTACGGAATCGGTGGCGATGTGGCCGAACTCACCGTGACCACCGACAGCCCGCTGGTCGGCATGAGCGTCGCCGAGATCGAACAGCTGCGCGGCGCGCCGCTGATCCTTGCGCTCAAGACCGGCAACGAGGCACGCATGGCCCCGCCCGGCGACCAGATGATCTGGGTCGGCAGCGTGCTCGGCGTGATGGGCAGCAAGGAGGAAGTGGCCGAGTTCGCGAACAACCAGCTTTGCCAAGTCAGCAAGCGCCTGCGCCAGTTCGCGGACCTGTTCAACCCGACCCGTGCGGGCATTTCCGAGGTCGTGATCCCGCCGAACTCGCGCTGGATCAGGAAGGCGGTCGGCGAACTGCGCCTGCGCAAGACGATGGGCATCTCCGTGCTGGCGGTCAATCGCGGCGACCAGGTGTTCCGCGAGGACGTGCGTTCGGTTTCCCTGCGCGCCGGCGACACGCTGGTGCTGCACAGCGTGTGGCGCGATCTCGCGCAGGCTGCCGAGTCGCGCGATTTCGTGGTCGTGACCGACTATCCGAAGGAAGAACAGCGCCCCAGCAAGATCTGGCATGCGACGTTCTTCTTCGCGCTGGCGATGGGTCTCGGCCTGTTCACCGACATCCGGCTGTCGGTCGCGATGCTGGTCGGCGCGGTCGGCATGCTGCTGACCGGCGTCCTGAACATGGACGAGGCCTACGGCGCGATCAACTGGAAGACGATCTTCACGCTGGCCTGCCTGATTCCGCTCGGCTGGGCGATGGATTCCACCGGCGCTGCCGCATGGCTGGCGCAGGAAGTCATGATCTATCTCGGGAACTGGCCGCAATGGGGCCTGCAGGCAGTGATCGCGATCCTCGCGCTGCTGTTCTCGCAAATCCTGTCCAACGTCGGCGCGGCCGTGATGATGGTGCCGATGGCCATCAACGTGGCGCTCGCATCCGGCGGCAACCCGGCCGTGTACGCGATCATCGTGGCGATCTCCACCTCCAACACGTTCATCGTGCCGAGCGCCAATCCGGTGATCATGATCGTCAGCGGCCCGGGCGGTTATCGACGGCGCGATTTTCTGCGCGTCGGCATTCCGCTCACGCTGCTGATGCTGGTCGTGATGCTGGTGGCGGTGAATCTAACCTTCCGCTGACGTGCGCGATCGCTACCCACGCACGATCCGGACCATGCCATCGGCGGTCACCTCGACCGGCACGGCAACCAGCCCGCCCGCTGCCGGCCCGCCCGTGCACGCTCCGTTTTCCATGGCGAAGGTCGCGCCATGCGCAGCGCAGATCAGGGTTCCGCTCCGCACCAGGAAGCAACCAGGGGCGTAGTCGAGGCGCCGCCCCGCATGCGGGCATTCGTTGTGGTACGCGAATACCCGTCCGCCGCTGCGCAGCAGGATCAGTTCGTCCCGACCGCCGTCGGCGGCATCCGCCGCGATGCCGATCGCACCGCCATCGGGAATCTCGTCGATTCGGCACAGCTCGGAAGCGGACATGCGTTCCTTTCGGCACTTGCCCACCGGCGCGGGCAACCTTATGTTCATCGGACGATACCGATTGATTCTCGCACGGAGTCCCGAAGGATGTTCCATGTCCGCTTCCAGTCGACGCCGTCGCGCGGCCTGCTCTCGCGGATGCTCGCGGTGATCGTCGCCGTCGTCGCGATCGCGGCGGGGCTCGCACTGGGCTTTTTCGCGCTGCTGGTCATCGTTTGCGTCGGCCTGTTGTTCCTCGCGATCCAGTTCATCCGCTCCATGGCCGGCCCGCGCCGGCGACCGGCATCGGCATCCAGCGGCGTGATCGAAGGCGAGTTCTCCGTCGTCGACTCCGCGGGCGGCAAGCCGATCGTGCCAAGGAGCTGATCCGGCCCGATTGGCTCCGTTCCGGATGCGCGCGGCGGCCCCGTGAATGCCGCGGCATCCGCCCCATGTCTCGCGTTCCACCACTGGCCCGGCGTCCATGAGCGAGCCCGTCATCCCTGCGCGCACCGACGAACCGGCCCGACGCGCCGCCAATGCCCGCATCCTCGTTCCGCTGGCGCTGCTGTCGGTGTATCTCGTCTGGGGATCGACCTACCTCGCGATCCGCGTCGCGCTCGAAGGCTATCCACCGTTCCTCATGGCGGCAGCGCGCTTCCTGGTCGCGGGCGCCGCGCTGTACGCATTCCTGCGCGTACGCGGGATGCCGTCGCCGACACGCGCACAATGGCTCAACGCGGCCGTCACGGGCACGCTGCTGCTCGGCCTCGGCAACGGATTGGTCTGCTACGCGGAGCAAAGCGTCGCCTCCGGACTCGCGGCAGTCGCCGTGGCGAGCATGCCGCTGTTCGCGGCGGTGTTCGGCGGCCTGTACGAACAATGGCCCGCCCGCATGGAGTGGCTGGGGCTCGGCATCGGCTTTGCCGGCGTGGTGCTGCTGAATCTCGGCGGCAGCATGGCCGGAACGCCGATCGGTGCCGTCGCGCTGGTGACGGCCGCGGCAGCCTGGGCATTCGGGTCGATCTGGAGCCGGCGGCGCAACATGCCGCCGGCGGCGATGAGCACGGCGGCGCAGATGCTGACCGGCGGCGTCGTGCTGCTCGTGTTCGCGCTGGCGACGGGCGAACGCTGGCCGCTCGCGCCCTCGACTGCATCGACGGGAGCACTCGCCTATCTCGTGATCGCGGGCTCGCTGATCGGGTTCACCGCGTATCTCTATCTGCTGAACACGGTCCGCCCCGCACTGGCGACCAGTTACGCGTATGTCAATCCGCCGGTAGCGGTACTGTTCGGCGCGACGCTGGCGGGCGAGGCAATCCACGCGCTGGATATCGTCGCGATGGTCGTGATCCTCGCCGGAGTCGCGGTCATCGCATTCGCGCGCGAGCGCGGAACCGGCAGCTGAAGAGACGAATCCGATACCGCGAGATCCGGAGCCGCGGACGGCGACGATCAGTCGTCGATCTTGCTCTGCAGGTATGTCGCTTCGCCCAGCTGCTCGATCAGGGACAACTGCGTCTCGAGCCAGTCGACGTGTTCTTCCTCGGACTCGAGGATGTCCTCCAGCAGATCGCGGCTGACGTAGTCCTCCGCCGCTTCGCAGGCGGCGATGCCCTGCCGAAGGTCCGGCAGCGCGGCCATCTCGAGCCGGAGGTCGCACGCCAGTGCTTCCTTCGGTGATTCGCCGATCAGCAGCTTGCCCAGATGCTGGAGGTTCGGAAGTCCCTCAAGAAACAGGATGCGCTCGATCAGGCGATCGGCATGCTTCATCTCGTCGATCGATTCCTCGTACTCGTGCTCGGCCAGTTCCTTGTAGCCCCAGTTGCGGTACATCCGGGCATGCAGGAAATACTGGTTGATCGACGTCAGCTCGTTGTAGAGCACCTTGTTGAGGTGCCCGATGATCTTCGGATCGCCCTTCATCGCCGCATCTCCATCCGGACCGCGCGGAACACGCCACGCACCGAACTATAGTGAGGATGGAATCGATTCGGCGAAACGAAAATCGCACGCATTCCGGCGTGCCGGGAGCGTGAAGCAAGGAAGCCGTGTCAAGCGGCGTGCGCGAGGAGCGGCAGTCCGAGGGTCCGTGCCGAAACCGCCTCGCGGAAGATCTCGCTCGCCATCTCCGCGCAATTGCCGCAGCAATCCGAACATCCCGTGCGTCGCTGCAACTCAGCGAACGAATGGACGCCGCTGGCCGCGGCTTCGCGGATGGCCTGATCGGTCACGGCATTGCAGATGCAGACGTACATGTGCGGCCCTGGCATGGAACGCGCCCATTTCAATGCAAATGCGAATGATTGTCAAACAGACTCGCGGGCGCCGGTTCAGGCAGGCATCTCGCGTACTTCGCGCCAGCGCTGCCCGCGCAGGGAAACGCTGCAGCTGTCCTCGGCAAGCACGACGAGATGCCGGAGTGCCTGCTCGTACACGCGGCGCTTGAAGTTGACGACGTGGTCGGCGGGATACCAGAAATCCACCCAGCGCCAGAGATCGAATTCCGGCTTGTCGGTGGCGTCCAGGCGCACGGCGGATTCCGCCCCCACCAGTCGCAACAGGAACCAGACCTGCTTCTGGCCGATGCACAGCGGCCGGTCCCGACGCCTCACCAGGCGCGGAGGCAGGCGATAGCGCAACCAGCCCGGCGTGGAGCCGAGCACCTCCACATGCTCGGGCTTCAGGCCGGTTTCCTCCTCCAGCTCGCGGTACATCGCCTCGATCGGTGTCTCGTCGGTGCGCATGCCGCCTTGCGGAAACTGCCAACCGTCGCGCCCCACGCGACGCGCCCAGAACACGTGGCCCTGCGCGTTCAGAAGGATGATGCCGACATTCGGTCGGTAGCCATCGGGATCGATCATGGCCGAGGGCCCACGAAAAACCTTGCTGCGACCGATTCTTCCATACGCCTCGCGCGAGCGGCAACCGCATGCGATTCCGCGATCGCGGCCTTTTCCGGCGCTGCGCATCGGCGCGCCAACCGACTTAACCCGACAGGCGGAATGCGCTAGACTTCGCGCCCCTCGGGATTGGCCTCGCGGAAAACGCGGCAGAACGATCCGAGAGGCCGGGGACGTTCAGTCCCCCATTTGCTTGGCTATGTAGCTCAGCCGGTTAGAGCACAGCACTCATAATGCTGGGGTCGGTGGTTCGAGTCCACCCATAGCCACCACATCCAACCCCGCGCCCTCGCGGGTTTTTTTGTGCCTGCACGCACCGCCGGTGGCCTCGCGCAAGCGCCAAAAATCGCCTCTGTGACAGGTTCTGTGACAGGTAAACGTGCCACAGACCTGAACCAGACCGGCGAATTGACCCTAGCACGCATCGCGGATAAGGCGACTCCGACACCCTGTGACGTCACAGGGAAGCGGTCAGAACATCAGCTGCGAACGTACTCGACCAGATCCTCGATCCGGCAGTCGAAGTACTCGCACAGGCGGTCCAGATTCCCGGTGCGCACGCTCGCACCATGCTGGTTGAGGATCTTGGACAAGGTGTTGCGCGTGATACCGGTCGCGTCGGCAATCTCCTGGATCAGGACGCGCCGCCGTTCGCGGAATTCTTTCTCGGCGATGCGTTCCTTGAGTTTGTAGCGAAGCATCTGACGGGCATCCAACGCGAATGGGCACAACTTTGCACATCTAATTTGACAAACGCAAATGCTTCTGCATATGTTTACTATTGCACATAATTTTGTGCATGCGACCACGTATTCACACAGGAGGAACCCATGATCGATGCCACCTACCTGACCACCGATCAGCTCTCGGCGCTGATCCACTACGACGCTCGCACCATCCGCACGCGCCTGAAGGACGCCGTGCTTCTCGAGGGCGTGCATTACATCCGTCCGTTCGGCGGCCGCAAGCTCCTCTTCATCCGCGAAGCCATCCAGCGCGACATCGGCGCGTTCTCGGCATCGCGCGCTCCGGCGGTGGCACCGACCACGAACGGCGATATCCCGATGGCACGTGGCGGGGTGGTTCATGGCTAAAGTCCGCGCTCGCCCGGAAACCGGAACGCTCTATCTCGACTTTTTCTATCAAGGCGTGCGCTGCCGCGAGCAGACCGCGCTGACGGACACCGTCGAGAACCGCCATCGCGTGCAAGCCCTGATGAACCGGATCGACAAGGAGATCGGCAGGGGGCGTTCGAGTACGCCACCACGTTTCCGAACAGCGCCAGAGCCGTGCGGTTCGCGACGGGTCCGCTGGCCGGCGTCGCGACGGCTTCGGGTGCGTCGACGCGCGGATCGTCGGCGTCCGTCACGTCACCGCACGTCGCGGTGCCGCCGCCGGCGATCGCCGTGCCGACCTTCGCCGCGTTCTCGGTCACGTGGCGCGCCGAGATGGCGCCGCAGTGGCGCACGTCGCATCGCGGCAGCGTCGATGCCCTCTTCGCGGCCCATCTGCTGCCGGCGTTCGGGGCTTGCGCGCTGGCATCGATCGACAAGGCGCAGGTGCTGGCCTTCCGCGCCCGGCTGGCTGCGCGGCCCGGCCGGTCCGGAGATCGACTGTCGGCGCCCACGATCAACAAGATCATGGGCCTGCTGCGCCAGATCCTCAGCGAGGCCAGCGAGCGATTCGGCCTGCCCGATGCCTTCCGCGGCATCCGCCGCCTCAAGGCGCGACGACTGGACGTGCAGCCGTTCACTCTCGTCGAAGTCGAGGCGATCCGCGCGACGATCCGCGAGGATTTCCGCGACTACGTCACCGTGCGTTTCTTCACCGGCCTGCGCACCGGCGAGATCAATGGCCTGAAGTGGCAGCACGTCGACTTCGAAGCCGGCCTCCTGCGCGTGCGCGAGACCTTCACCGCCGGCACCGCCGAGGCCAACGCCAAGACCGAGGCGTCCCTGCGCGACATCCCGATGCTGCCGATGGTGCGCGATGCCTTGCAGCAGCAGGCCGAACGCCGCCACCCGGACAGCGACTATGTGTTCTGCTCGCGCGACGGCACGCCGATCGATGCGCACAACTTTGCCAACCGGGTCTGGTATCCGCTGCTGCGATATCTGGGCTATGCGCGACGGCGCCCCTACCGGGGGCGTGCCGCGCCGGCGACGGCGACCGGACGAACAAGCCGGGAATCCGCGACGGCGCGCCGTGCGGCCAGGCGGCCTACCTCGTTCATCGAATCCCGATCCAGAGGGCTAGAATGCAACCGTACCCCTGCGAGGTTCCCGCCATGTCCGCTGTCCGCGCCACCGCCAAACAGGAAGTGGAGCAGTTGCTGGAGCACCTGCCCGACGACAGCACGCTCGAAGACATCCAGTACCACCTCTACGTGCTGGAAAAGATCCGGCGCGGGCAGGCCGACGTGGCCGCAGGCCGGACCTACACGCAGGAAGAGGTTCGCGCCCGGATGCAGCGATGGCTGCAAGGCTGATCTGGTCGACCGAGGCGCTCGACGACCTCGATGCCATTGCCGAGTACATCCACCGCGACTCTCCGTATCACGCGCAGCGCGTGGTGGATGCGGCGCTGGCGTTGGCCGAATCGGCCGCCGAACAGCCGCTGATCGGTCGAGTCGTGCCGGAACTGGACGATCCGGCGATCCGCGAGCGGTTCCTGTACAGCTATCGGCTGTT
>Ga0207415_1001919_pt1 | contig 9828 bp, 8 predicted proteins | sample Passage237A_FD_187369 | JGI IMG/M metagenome (GOLD analysis project Ga0207415, IMG submission 187369) | Cellulose adapted compost microbial communities from Newby Island Compost Facility, Milpitas, CA, USA - Passage2 37A (SPAdes) (version 3) ...
CCTCCAGCGGCGCAGGATGGCCTGTTCGGCGCCGAGGGTGATCTTGCCGTGGGCGCCGGCGCCAATGCCCAGGTAGTCGCCATAGCGCCAGTAGTTGAGGTTGTGTGCGCATTGCCGCCCCGGGCGGGCGTAGGCGCTGGTCTCGTAGTGGCCATAGCCGGCGTCCGCCAGCAGGGCCTGGCAGCGCTCCTGGATGTCCCAGGCCAGGTCGTCGTCCGGGATGCCCTGCGGCGGCCGGGCGTAGAACACGGTGTTGGGTTCCAGGGTGAGCTGGTAATGGCTGATGTGCGCCGGCTGCAGGGCGAAGGCGCGCTCCAGGTCGGCCTCGGCCATGGCCAGGTCCTGGCCGGGCAGGGCGTACATCAGGTCCAGGTTGAGGTTGTCGAAACCGGCGTCCTGGGCCAGCTTGACCGCGGCCTCGGCCTCGGCGCTGCCGTGGATCCGGCCCAGGCGCTGCAGGCAGCCGTCGTCGAAGCTCTGGACGCCGAAGCTGATCCGGTTCACCCCGGCGGCGCGGTAGCCCTCGAAGCGGTCGTGCTCGGCGGTGCCGGGATTGGCCTCCAGGGTGATTTCCGCGTCCGGGGCGAAGCGCAGGCGCGCGGCGGCGGCCGAGAGGATGGCGTCGATTGCCGCGGCCGGGAACAGGCTGGGCGTGCCGCCGCCGAAGAACACGCTGTGCACGGTTCGGCCCCAGACCAGGGGCAGGTCGTGTTCCAGGTCGCGCACCAGCGCGGCCACGTACTCGTCGAACGGCAGCTGGCCCCTGGCTCCGTGCGAGTTGAAGTCGCAATACGGGCATTTGCGCACGCACCAGGGCAGGTGCACATACAGCGACAGCGGCGGCGGGATCAGCTCGGGCATGGCAGGCTCGCGCCGGCGCTCAGCCAAGCACTTCGGGCAGGCGCGCGCGCAGCAGCTCCAGCGCCTTGCCGCGGTGGCTGATGCGGTTCTTCAGCTCCATCGGCATTTCCGCCGCGGTCTGGCCGTGCTCCAGGTCCAGGAACACCGGGTCGTAGCCATGCCCGCCGGCGCCACGGCGCTGGCGGGTGATGCGGCCGCGCCACTGGCCTTCCACCAGCAGCGGCTGCGGGTCCTGCGCATGGCGCAGCACCACCAGCACGCACTGGAAGTGGGCGCCGCGGCGGTCCTCGTCCACCCCGTCCAGGGCGGCCAGCAGCTTGTCGATGTTGCGCTGCGGGTCGGCCGGTTCGCCTGCATAGCGCGCCGAATACAGCCCCGGCGCGCCGCCGAGGGCGTCCACGCACAGGCCCGAATCGTCGGCCAGCGCCGGCAGGCCGGTGACGCGGGCCGCGTGACGGGCCTTGATCAGGGCGTTCTCGACGAAGGTCAGCCCGGTCTCCTCGGCGTCCTCCACGCCCAGCTCGGACTGCGCGACCAGCTCGACCCCGCTGCCGGCCAGCAGCTGGCGCAGTTCCTCGAGCTTGCCGTGGTTGGAGGAGGCCAGGACCAGTTTCATTGCCATGGCCTCAGCCAGCCAGGGCCTGGCGCTGCAGGTCCAGCAGCTGGCCGATGCCGCGCTCGGCCAGGGCCAGCAGCGCGTCCAGCTCGTCGCGGCGGAAGGCATGGCCCTCGGCCGTGCCCTGCAGCTCGATGAAGCCGCCGCCGTCGTTCATGACCACGTTCATGTCGGTGTCGCAGGCGCTGTCCTCGTCGTAGTCCAGGTCCAGCACCGGCACGCCCTGGTACACGCCCACCGAGACCGCGGCCACCGCGCCGAAGATCGGGTCGCGGCTGATCTCGCGCCGGGACTGCAGCCAGCGCACCGCATCGACCAGGGCCACGTAGGCGCCGGTGATGGCGGCGGTGCGGGTGCCGCCATCGGCCTGCAGCACATCGCAGTCCAGGGTGATGGTGCGCTCGCCCAGGGCGGCGCGGTCCACGCAGGCGCGCAGGGCGCGCCCGATCAGGCGCTGGATCTCCAGGGTGCGGCCCCCTTGCTTGCCGCGCGCGGCCTCGCGGTCGGAACGGGTATGGGTCGAGCGCGGCAGCATGCCGTACTCGGCCGTCACCCAGCCCTCGCCCTTGCCGCGCAGGAAGGCCGGCACCTTGTTGTCCACGCTGGCCGTGCACAGCACCCGGGTGTTGCCGAAGCTGACCAGGACCGAGCCCTCGGCGTGGCGGGTATAGCCGCGTTCGAGGGTGACCTGGCGGAGCTGGTCGGGGGCACGGCCACTGGGGCGGACGACAGTCATGGGGGGCGGTTTCCGGATTCGGGGAGGCGGGACGGCGGCCGCGCTGCGCGGCGGGCCGGGGCGGCAAGGGATGCCGCGATGGGCCGCCTAGATTACCATTCGCGCCTTGCCCAACTGGCCCCGGACCCGGGGATACCGCCCATGATCCGCAGCATGACCGCCTTCGCCAGCGGTGAACGCGCCACCCCCTGGGGCGTGCTGGGTTGCGAGCTGCGCTCGGTCAACCACCGCTTCCTGGAAACCGGCCTGCGCCTGGCCGACGACCTGCGCGCGCTGGAGCCGCTGCTGCGCGAGCGCGTGGCCGCGCGGGTGCAGCGCGGCAAGCTGGACCTGGTGCTGCGCCTGCGTGCGCCCGAGGCCACGCCAGGCCTGGCGGTCAACGAGGCCCTGCTGGACCAGCTGGGCGAACTGGCCCGGCGCCTGGACGGGCGCTTCCCCGGCCTGCAGGTGCAGTTCACCGACCTGCTGCAGCTGCCGGGCGTGCTGCAGGCGCCGCAGGCCGATCCGGAGGCCCTGAAGGAAGCCGCGCTGGCGCTGCTGGACCAGGTGCTGGACGAATTCATCGCCGCGCGCGAGCGCGAAGGCGGCAAGCTGGCCGCGGCCATCGCCGAGCGGGTGGATGCGATCGAACGCATCGCCAACGAGGTGCGCGCGCTGGTGCCGGCCATCCGCGAGGGCCAGCGCGCCAAGCTGGCCGCGCGCCTGGCCGACCTGCCGCACCCGGTGGACCCGGGCCGCGCCGAGCAGGAACTGGTGCTGTGGTTGCAGAAGCTGGACGTCGACGAGGAGCTGGACCGCCTGGGCAGCCATATCGCCGAGATCCGCCGCATCCTTGGCAAGGGCGAGCCGGCCGGCCGCCGCCTGGACTTCCTGCTGCAGGAGTTCAACCGCGAGGCCAATACCCTGGGCTCGAAGTCGGTGGACTCGCGCACCTCGGCCGCCGCGGTCGAGCTGAAGGTGCTGATCGACCAGGTCCGCGAACAGGTCCAGAACATCGAGTAGGCCGGGCCTGGGCGGCGCGGCCGCCGCCTACGCCACCTCGCGCCGCGACAGCCACCAGGCGCCGAGCGGGAACAGCAGCGCCGCCAGGCCGGCGCCGCCCAGCACCGCCATCAGGCGCATGCTCTCCACGCCGCCATTGCTGGCCGCCACCGGATAGGCCCAGGGCAGCCAGTACCAGTAAGGCGAAGCACCCACCTGCATTGCCGCCAGGGTGGCCACCACCGACACCGCCAGCGGGGTGACCACCGAGCGCAGGCGCCAGCTCAGCGCGTGCTGCAGGGTCACCACCGGCAGGGCCGCCACCGGCGCCGCCCACAGCCGCGGCAGCTCGGCCTGCAACGCGGTATCGAGCGGGAAACCGGACAGGCCCAGCAGGCCGGTGCCCAGGGCCAGGGCCAGCACCAGCGCCAGTTGCGCGCCCAGCAGCAACAGCACCGAAACCATGGCCTTGGCCGCGTACAGCTCCAGGCGTCCGATCGGCAGGCTCAGCATCAGCCGCCAGGTGTGGTTGCGATGCTCGTTGCCGTTGATGAGGGCGGTGCACAGGCCCACGTAGAGCGGGAGCATGAACAGGCTCCACAGCGCCGATGCGCTGCCCCACAGCATGCTCCACTGGGCGGCGGTCATGCCTTCGGGCGTGATCCGGCGCAGGGCCATGCCGTACACCAGCACCACCACCGCCGCCGGACAGGCCACGGTGGTCAGCAGCACCAGCGAGCGGCGCAGCTTGAGCAGCTCGACCTGGCAAAGACGGATCAGCATGCGCTGGCTCCTTCCGCGGCGGTCATCTGCAGGAACCATTGTTCCAGCGTCGGTTTGCGCAGCACCGACTGGTAGAGCACCAGCCCGGCCTGCACCAGTTGCGAATTGACGGTGCCGGCAAGTTCGCGGTCCACGCCGCCGACCAGGACCCGGTGCGGTCCCTCGGTCCGCGCCACGTGGCCCATGGCCTCCAGCACCCGTGCCCCTTGCGCGGCGTCGTCCAGGTCCAGGGCCAGGACCCCGGCCAGTTGCCGCTCCAGTTCGGCCGCCGAGGCCTGCAGCAGGATCCTGCCCTCATGCAGCAGGGCCAGGTGGGTGGCGGTCTTCTCCACTTCGTCCAGGTAGTGGCTGGCGAAGAAGATGGTGCAGTCGGCGGCCTCGGGCAGCCCCGAGAGCAGGGCACGGATCTCGCGGATGCCGTCGGGGTCCAGGCCGTTGGTGGGCTCGTCCAGCACCAGCAGGCGCGGGCGCCCGAGCAGGGCGTGGGCCAGGGCCAGGCGCTGGCGCATGCCCAGCGAGTAGTGTTCGATCCGCTGGCGCGGGGCCGGGTGCAGGCCGACCAGCTCCAGGGCGCGGTCGATCTCGCTGGCCGGCAGGTCCTTGAGCCGGGCGCCGATGCCGAGGAATTCCCGCGCATTGAGGTTGGGGTAGGCGCTGGGTGCCTCGATCAGGCAACCCATCTGCGCCAGCACCTGGCGTCGCTGGCAGGTGATGTCCCGGCCCAGCACCCGGATGCTGCCGCGGTCGGGTGCGGCCAGGCCGGTGACCAGGCGGATGGTGGTGGACTTGCCATGGCCGTTGTTGCCGAGGAAGGCGAACACGCTGCGCTCGGGCACCGAAAGTCGCAGGCCTTTGAGGATCTGGCGTTTTCCGTAGGACTTGTCGACGGCGTCGAGTTCGATCGCGGCGCTGGGCATGGTGGTGTGCGGTGCGGTTCGCCCGTCCTGCCGCTGCCTGCGTACCAGGTGCCGGGCCTTGTGGCCGAGCATGCAAGCGTCCCCCGGGGCGGTAAACCCAACCGATGGCAGGGGTTGGGGCGGCGCGCGCCGGGCCGCGGGGCCGGGCAGGGCGGGGGGTCTGCTAACATTCGCGCCGCGTCACCCCCCACACACCGGCCCCGGCTCCACGCGCGACTGCCATGCGCTGGGCCAGGACCCGAACCCTGGAGCAGTGGCACCGGTCCCGTGGCCCGCGTTCGTGCCACTGCACGGGTGCAGGACATCGGATGAGCATGCGCGGAACCCTCTTCATCGTCGCGGCGCCCTCTGGCGCCGGCAAGTCCAGCATCGTCAACGCGGTGCTGGCGCGCGACCCGTCCATCCGGCTGTCGATCTCCTTCACCTCGCGCGCGCCGCGCCCGGGCGAGCGCCATGCCGAGCACTACCATTTCGTCAGCGAGGACGAGTTCCAGCGCATGATCGACGCCGGCGACTTCTTCGAGTACGCCCGCGTGCATGGCGACTGGAAGGGGACGGCGCGGCAGTCGGTGGAGCCGCAGCTGGCCGCCGGCCACGACGTGTTGCTGGAGATCGACTGGCAGGGCGCGGCCCAGGTGCGGGCCAAGGTGCCCGACGCGGTCAGCGTGTTCATCCTGCCGCCCTCGCGCCAGGCCCTGGAGGAGCGCATGCGCAAGCGCGGCCAGGACAGCGAGGAGGTCATCGCCCTGCGCATGGCCGCCGCGCGCGAGGAGATGTCGCACTACGGCGAGTTCGACTTCGTGATCGTCAACGAGGTGTTCGGGACCGCGGTGGACGAGATCTGCGCGGTGTTCACCGCCAGTCGCCTGCGCCGCGGCCAGCAGCAGCAGCGCCACGCCGGCCTGATCCGCGCCCTGCTGGCCTGAGCGGGCGCCCGGGCGGGCGCAAGTCATTGATTGGAAAGAGTCGGCTTGCGCCGGGGCGGGTTCGTGGCGTATCCTCCCCGCCCTTTCCCCATCCTGGATGACGGCCAAGCCGTCGGGAGCCCCATGGCCCGTATTACCGTCGAAGATTGCCTGGAAGTGGTCAACAACCGCTTCGAACTGGTCATGATGGCCGCCAAGCGCGCCCGTCAGCTGTCCAACGGGGTGCCGGCCACCCTGGAGAACGCCGACAGCGATGACAAGCCCACCGTGCTGGCCCTGCGCGAGATCGCGGCCCGTACCGTGGACAACGCCCTGATCGAGGAAGTCGAGAAGGCCGAGCGCGAGCGCGCCGAGCGCGAGGCGCTGGAGTGGGCCGCGGCCGAGGTCGTGGCCGACGACGACCTGTCCAAGGGCGACGACTGAGCGCCACCGCGCCAGCCCTGGAGTACCGGACGGCCCGCCCTGCGCGGGCCGTTCGCGTTTGTCGCCCCCTGCCGGGAAGGCGCCCGCGCAGGCTAAGCTGGGCCATGCGTCGCGCCAGCTGTCCATGAATCCCCGTTCCACGCAGTCCCCGCGTCCCGCCGCGTCCCGCGCCTGGCCCTGGGCCGCCGCCGGCGGCGTCGTGCTGGCGGCCGTGCTGGTGGCGTTCCGTGCGCCGCTGGCCGCCTGGCTGTGGCCGGCCAGCCCGATCGACCGGCTGCTGGCCGAGGGCGCCCAGGCCCTGGCCGAGGGCCGCCTGGACCGCTCCGACGGCAGCGGCGCGCGGCAGAAGTTCGAGGCGGCGCTGGCCCTGGACGGCGACCGCGCCCAGGCCCGCGAGGGCCTGGCGGCGGTGGGCCAGGCGGCGCTGGAGCAGGCCGCGGCGGCGATCGAGCGGAGGCAATGGGAGCGGGCGCACACCGCCCTGGCCCTGGCCGAATCGCTGCAGGTGCCGCGTGCCGAGCTGGACCGGGTGCGCGCCCGCCTGCGCCAGGCCGAGGCCGCGGCCACCGACCTGGACCAGCTGCGCCACCAGGTCGAGCTGGCCATGGCCGCCGACGATCCCGACGTGGCCCTGCCGCTGCTGGCGCGCTGGCTGGCCCTGGTGCCCGAGGACACCGCCGCGCTGGAGGCGCGCGAGGATGCGCTGGGCATCCTCCTGCAGCGCGCCGGGCAGGCCCTGCAGGGCAAGGACCTGGCCATGGCCGCGCACTGGATCGCGCTGGCGCGGCGCTACGACCCCGGCCATGTCGACCTGCCCCGGGCCCAGGCCGAACTGGCCCAGGCGGTGGCCACCCTGGTCACCCATGCCGGGCGCGCGCTGGACCAGGGCCGGTTGCTGGATGCGGCCGCCGATGTGCAGGTGCTGCGCCAGGCCGTGCCCGGCGAGCACGAGGTGGTCGACCTGGGCCTGCGCACCCAGCAGGCGCTGCTGGCGCGCGCGGCCGCGCTGGCGGCCGACTACGAGTTCGACGCCGCCGCCCAGGTGCTGGAGCGCGCGCGCCTGCTCGATCCCAATGCCCCGGCGGTGCAGCAGGCACTGGCCGCGCTGGAGGAAGACCGCCAGGACCGCCGCCGTGCGCTCACCCGCACCGGCCGCGCGGCCACTGCGCAGCTGGAGCCGCTGCTGCGCGAGCTGGACCTGGCCCTGGAGCGCGGCGACTGGATCACCCCGCCCGGGGCCAGCGCCTACGACCGCCTGCGCGCGGCCCAGGGTCTGGCCGCCGACGATCCGCGGGTGCGCGCGGCCGCGGCGCGGCTGCATGCCCAGGCCGCGGTGTGCGTGGAGCAGGGCCTGCTCGGCAACCGCCTGCGCAAGGCCCAGGAATGCCTCGAGGCCTGGCAGGCGGTGGCGCCGCGCGACCCGCAGCTGCGCCCGGTGCGCGCACGCCTGGCCCAGCGCTGGGCAGCGTTGGCCGAGGAGAAACTGCGCGCCGGCGACCTGGAAGCCACCGCGCGGGCGCTGGCCGCCACGCGCGGCCTGGATCCGGCCACCGCCGGCCTGGACGACCTGGAGCAGCGCCTGGCCCGGGCCCGCGCCGCCGGCCGCTGACTCAGGCCTGCAGGAATACCCGGCGCACGGTCGCGCGCGCCGCGTCCAGGGAGAAGTGCCGGCGCACGTTGTCCAGCCCGGCCCGGGCCTGGGCCTGCCAGCGCTCGCGGTCCTGGTACAGCGCCACCACCGCGGCGGCGAAGCCTTCGGCATCGTCGGCCACGGCCACGTCCACCCCGTCGCGCAGGTGCATGCCCTCCACCGCGCAGGAGGTGGCCACCACCGGCTGGCCGTGGGCCATGCTCAGGTTGACCTTGCCCTTGACCCCGGCGCCGAAGCGCAGCGGCGCCACCGCCAGCCGCACCTGGTCCATGTACGGGGCCAGGTCGGGGACGTGGCCGTGGACCTGGATCCCCGGCTCGCGCGCCAGGGCCTGGACTTCGGCCGGCGGCTCGGCGCCAATGCAGTGCAGGCGTACCTGCGGCAGCTGCCGGCGGACCAGCGGGAACACCTCGCGGCCGAACCACAGCATCGCGTCCACGTTGGGCGGGTGGCGGAAGCCGCCGACGAACACCAGGTCGGCACGTTCCTCGTAACTGGCCCCCGGGCCGGCGACCTCGTGCAGGTTGGACAGCAGTTCCACCCGCACCTCCGGGGCGTCGCGCTGGAGCTGGGCCAGCTCCTCGCTGCTCACCACCAGGGTCAGGTCGCAGGCGCGCATGGCCGCCAGCTCGCGCTGGCGGGTGGCCTCGGCGGCGCGGATCCCGGCAGCGTCGCCGGCCAGTTCGGCGCCGCGGCGCTCGCGCAGGTAGTGCAGGTCGATGGTGTCGAACACCAGCCGCGCCGCCGGCGCGTGCTGGCGCAGCAGCGGCGCGAAGCTGCCGGCCACGTGGTGGCGGGTGAGCACGATCACGTCGAAGCGCGCTGCGTGGGCCTTGAGCCAGGCCGGGACCGAGCGCACGAAGGGGGCATGCCAGGTCTCCACGCCCAGCGCCTGCAGCGCCGCGGTGGCCTGGCCGGCATGGGCCAGGCCGGTGGGCAGGAAGGCCACGTGCGCGCCTTCGCCGCGCAGCATGCGCAGCAGGTTGAACTGGCGCAGCGAGGCCGAGTCGCGGTCCGGGCGCGGCACCGCCTCGTCGATCACCAGGATCCGGCGCTGCGCGGCGTGCAGCAGCGCCGGGCCGGGCACCGTGCCCGGTGCCGGCTGCCCGGCCAGGGCCTGCGCCCACTTGGCCGCGAACACGCCCTGGTTGCGCACCTGGTAGGCCTTGGTGCCGCTGCCGGTATCGGTGCCGGCGGTGGTGCCCTCGTCGTGCACCACCCGGCTGGCCGGCTGCACATAGGCCTGGCGTCCGGCCGCGCGCACCGCGAAGGCCAGGTCGGTGTCCTCGTAATAGGCCGGGGCGTAGCGGGCGTCGAAACCGCCGATGGACTCGAACAACCCGCGCGGGATGGCCAGGGCCGCGCCGGAGCAGTAGTCGACGCGGCGCAGGTAGGCATAGCGCGGGTCGTCGGCGGCTTCAAAGCGGCCATAACTCCAGGCGCTGCCATCGGCAAACACCACCCCGCCCGATTCCTGCAGGCGGCCATCCGGGTACAGCAGCTGGGAACCGGCCAGGCCGGCATCGGGGCAGGCGCGGAAGGTGTCCAGCAGCGCGTCCAGCCAGCCGGGCTGGGGAAAGGTGTCGTTGTTGAGGAACACCAGGTACTGGCCGCGGGCCAGGGCCGCGCCGTCGTTGCAGGCGGCGATGAAGCCGCCGTTGGCCGCGCGCCGGTGGTAGCGCAGGCCCTGCACCCGGGGCATCCATTCGGACGTGGCGTCGCTGCTGCCGTCGTCGACCACGATCACCTCGCAGCGGGCCGCGGGCGGATGCGCGGCCAGGCTGCGCAGGCAGCCCAGGGTGGCCTGGCAGTGGTTGTAGACCGGGATGATGATGCTGGCCAGCGGCGGCTCGGCGCCGGCGGCGGGCACGGCGAAGGGCGCGAACGGGGCCTGCGTCGGCAGGAACAGGGGCTGGCGCGGGGCCGGCGGGGGC
>Ga0207415_1001924_pt1 | contig 9813 bp, 10 predicted proteins | sample Passage237A_FD_187369 | JGI IMG/M metagenome (GOLD analysis project Ga0207415, IMG submission 187369) | Cellulose adapted compost microbial communities from Newby Island Compost Facility, Milpitas, CA, USA - Passage2 37A (SPAdes) (version 3) ...
CGCGAACGCGGTCGTGAACATCCGCTACTCGACGTCGTCCGTCGCCCAAGGCGCGGCCGAACTTTATGCTTACGGCACGGCAGTGAAGATCGTCTGAGCCCATGAACGCGGACACCACCGACCCGCAGTCCGTGCCGTGGATCATTTTTGTGCTCATCTACGGCTTGCCCGTGGTGCTGCTGATCGCCTGCGGCTTCATCGGCCGCTGGGTGGAGCGGCGACACTACGCGGAGATTCGCACACGTGAAGCGGCGACTCGGAATCTGCCGGCCGTCTCGATGAAAACATTGCCGCCCGATCAGGCGGTCGCGGAAGCGTGGCTTGTTTGCGCGTCGGTCGTGATCTCGCTGGATTATTTCAAACGTTTCCTGGCGAATCTGCGCAACATCTTCGGCGGGCGCGTGCGCTCGTATGAAACATTGCTCGATCGTGCGCGACGTGAAGCGTTGCTGCGTCTGAAGGAGCAATGTCCGACCGCCAGCATCATCGCGAACCTGCGGCTCGAAACCGCCTGCATCGCGAAGTCCAGCGGCAAAAAGGGCGTCGCGGCCATCGAGGTCATGGCCTACGGCACCGCAGTTCGCTACGCGAGCTGAGCAGCTTCGTGCCGCGGGCACGTCACGGACGTCGTAAATGAAATTCGTCCCGCGTGACCTCGGCGCCGCCGCGGATGCGAGCAACCCCGGAAGCGAAGGGCTCCGGCGCGAGATCGTCGTGTTGCTGGTGGCGGCGACGGCGCTGGTTCTCGCGAGTTATTTTGTCGTCGGATGGCTGGTCGAACTTGTCCTGCCCCAGATCTCCGTCGCGCGGGAGCGGGCGTGGTTTTCGCACGCGAAATTTCCACAGAAGTCGGTCGAACCTGCGGATGCCGACGAACGCGACCGATTCGAACGAGCGAAGGCTATGTTGGCACGACTCGCGTCCGATCCGCGCGTCCCGGCGCTCGACTACCGCCTGGTGCTGATCGCGGACACGACGCCGAATGCGATGGCGATGCCGGGTGGGACGATCCTCGTGACGCGCGGTTTGCTGAACCTGCTGGACGAGGAGATCCCCGTTGCATTCGTGCTTGGGCACGAACTGGGGCATTTTGCTCAACGCGATCACTTGCGTGGCATCGGCCGGGCGTTTGGGCGCGCTCTCGTGTGGGGCCTCGTTTTTGGGCAGGGCGAAAATGTGCTTCATGCGCATGCGGGGTCGTTGCTGGACCTGGCGCATTCGCGGAAGCAGGAAGAAGGCGCGGATGATTTCGGGCTGGAGTTGGTGCGAGCCACTTACGCGCGCACGGATGGCGCGGAGCAGCTCTTCGTCTGGCTCGAGCAACGCGACCAGACCCCGTCGTGGGTGCACTGGCTGCAAACGCATCCCTATCCCGGCAAACGGGTGGAACGATTGCGGGCGCGCGCGGCGCGATCGAGTTCTGCGGCGCCGTAAGGCCGTCGGCTCAAATCCAAGGCCAAAAACGGGCGGTAAAGCCGACGGGAAATTCGGTCGTGTCCGCCGGGAGTTCGACGAAGCCGTCGGTGTTCACGAGGCCGGCGAAGTCGCCGGAGGTGTTGGTGGGATCGGGGGTGGCGAGGAGTTCGGCGTGGGGGCCGCTGGTGAGTTTGACGGGAAGAAGATACGCGAGCGGCGGCTTGAAGGTGATGGGCGAGGCGAGCGCGGCGGTGCGGATCGGCGCGGGCGCGGCGCCGCTGGCGTGGGCGAGCGCGGGGAGGACGTAGCGGTGGAGACAGGTGTAAGCGGAAACGGGATTGCCGGGGAGCGCGAAGACGGGCGTGCGGCGGGCGCTGATGCCGAACCAGAAAGGTTTGCCCGGACGTTGCGCGACGCCGTGAAAGATTTTCTTCACGCCTTGCGACGCGAGCGCGGCGGGGAGGAAATCGTATTTACCTTTTGATACACCGCCGGTGATGAGGACGACATCGTATTCGGCGAGCGTGTGCCAGAGGAGGTGTTCGACCTCGTGTTTCACATCGCGGAGGTGGAGGCGTTCGACGCGCGGATGGCCGGCGGCGATGAGCGCGGCGCGGAGCGCGTAGTCGTTGCTGCGACGGATCTGGTGCGGGGCGACGGGAGCGTCGACTTCGACGAGTTCGTCGCCGGTGGCGATGACGGCGATTTTCGGCAGCGCGGAGACGACGAGCGAGGCCGCGCCGATGGCGGCGGCGACGGCGATTTCGCGGCCGGTGAGTTTCGTGCCGGCGGTGACGATCGGCGAACCGGCGGGATGATCGCTGCCACGGCGGTGGATGGCAGATTCGGCGACGGCGCGGGCCGAGGAGGCGAGTGTGATGGTGTTGCCGTCGCGCGTGGTGTCCTCGAACGGAACGACGCAATCGGCGCCGGCGGGCAGGACGGCGCCGGTCATGATTTCGACGCAGGTGTCGGGCGCGTCCTTGAGTTTCAGCGGGCGCATGCCGGCGGCTTGCGTGCCTTGAATCCGGAAGGTGGAGACACCGGACGCAGCGGCGGAGGAGCGGAGCGCGAAGCCGTCCATCGTTACGCGGTCGAACGGCGGGAGATCGCGATCGGCGCGGAGGTCGGCGCGGAGGACGCGGCCGTGGGCGGAGAGGAGCGGGCAGTCTTCGCGGAGGAAGGGCGCGAGGTTTTCGAGGATGAGTTTCTCCGCTTCGGCGGGCGTGAGCATGGGGCGAGAGAGTGAAGCCTGCTTGCAGAGGCAGAAAGGCTCGGCTTACTCCGCGACGATCGCCTGCAAGCAGGCTCTTACATGGGTCAACCGACCGACCAGTTCAATCGTCCGCTGCGCGATTTGCGCATCTCTGTCACCGATCGCTGCAATTTTCGGTGTCCGTATTGCATGCCCAAGGAGGTGTTTGGGCCGGCGCATGCGTTTTTGAAAGACCCGCAATTGATGTCGTTGCGCGAGATCGTGCAGATCGTGAAAGCGTTTCGACGGTTGGGCGTGGAAAAAGTGCGGCTGACGGGCGGCGAGCCATTGTTGCGAACGGATGTGCCGGAGCTGGTGCGGGCGTTGAAGGAGGAAGTCGGCGTGCCCGACGTGGCGCTGACGACGAATGGGTGGTTGTTGGAAAAGCAGGCGAGCGCGTTGCGCGCGGCGGGGTTGGATCGCGTGAATGTGTCGGTGGATTCGTTGAACGACGCGACGGCGGGGCGGATGAACGGACTCGGGTTCAAGGTCGAGCGGGTGTTGCGCGGAATCGATGCGGCGGCGGCGAGCGGGCTGGCGGTGAAGATCAATACGGTCGTGCAGCGCGGGGTGAACGACGCTGAGTTGCTGGAGCTGTGCGCGTATTTCCGGGAGCGCGGGATGCCGTTGCGGTTCATCGAATTCATGGACGTGGGCAACACGAACCATTGGACGGCGGAGCGGGTGGTGGCGGCGAAGGAGATCGTGGCGCGGATCGATGCGGTGTGGCCGCTCGAAGCGAGCGGGCCGGCGTATCGCGGCGAGGTGGCGGCGCGGTATCGCTACAAGGACGGGCGCGGCGAGATCGGTATCATTAGCTCGGTGACGGAGCCGTTTTGCCGGGATTGTCACCGCGCGCGGCTGTCGGCGGACGGGAAACTCTACACGTGTTTGTTCGCTTCGCTCGGCTGGGACGTGCTCGGGTGTTTGCGCGCGGGAGCGGACGAAGTCGAGTTGGAGAGGTATCTGGCGCGTGTGTGGGTGGGGCGGATGGATCGCTACAGCGACGAACGCGCGGAGGTGATCGCGGCGGGGGAACTGCGCGAGAAGATCGAGATGAGTTACATCGGCGGATGAGGGCCCGCGCGTTGCGGGCAAACTCCAAACGCCAAGAGGGGCGCCCTTATTTCGCGCTTATTCGTAGCGGAGGGCGCGGCCGAGGTAGTTGAGCATCCAGATTTCCTTCCAGACGCGGTAGCGGCCCTCGTGCGTGATCTTGCCGAGGTCTTCGCGCTCGGGCGGCGTGTGGAGGAAACCGAGCGCGGTGTTCACGCGATCGAGTTCCTGTTGGGAACTGTTGATATCGGTCAGCGGTTCGTCGGTGAAAGGTTCGAGCGTGGCGCCGGCGCGCGTCAGACGGGCGCGATGACGGGCGAGCAGGCTCGCGAGGGACCGGCGCCACGGGGCGCGCTCGACGAACCAGTGTTCGGGATAGAAGCCGGCGAAGGGGACGTAGAGGTTGTCGGTGATGTAGCGCGCGCCGTCGGACGTGAGCGACGTGAGCGCGTAGCAAACGGTGATGGCGCCGCTGGCTTGCGGGATGAACGTGACTTGGACGCGGATGGTGGCGTCGGCGTTTTGATAAATCGAAACGCGCAGGTAGATGCCGCCGCCGACCTCCGCTTTGAGCGCTTGAATCTGTTTAAATCCTTCGGTGCGGAGCCATTCGCGGACGCGGAGGAGACGCGGTTGGATCGGCCATTCGTCGCCGCCGTCGTTGACGATGAATTTCGGGAAGAGCGGAAGCGGGCTGACGCTGAGCGCGTGAATGCGGAGCCAGTTGAGGAGCGTTTCGGCGAGGAACCAGATGATGAAGAACAGCGCGACGAGGACCCAGAACGGGCGGTCGATGAGTTCGAAATCGATGCACAGGAACGCGCCGCCGAAGGAGAAGATAATCCAGCGGAGCCAGCGATCGGCGATCGAAAGCAACGGCGAGGCGACGCGCTGGTTGATTTGCATGACCAGCAGCGAAACGACGACGGCGACAACGATGGCGTAGGAGAAAGGCACGAGCGGATTATGGAACTCCCGCAATTATACGGCAGATGAACAGCGGCTCAAGGGCACGGCGAGAACAGACGCTGTTCGCCAGCGGACGTCCAACTGGATTCTACGCTCCGCTCAGAATGACAAGGAGCGAAGCGGGGAAACTACGTCAGCTCAGGCGAACGGGCATGATGACGCAGAGGAAGGCGTCCAATGTTTTGAACACGCCCGGGCTGACGTCGTCCTTCAGCTCGAAGAAGATCTCGTCCTTGGTCAGCGCGCGGAGCGGATCCATGAGGAACGTCGGGTTGAACGCGACCTGGAGGTCCGGGCCGCTGTAGCCGATCGCCATGGATTCGTGGGCTTCGCCGAAGTCGGGGCTCTGCGCGGTGATTTCGAGGAGATTACTCGAGAGCTTGATCTTGACCGAGTTGGATTTCTCGGAGCAGACGAGTGCGGCGCGGTGAACGCACTGCAGGAAGAGCTCGCGCTCGAGCTTGATGCGTTGGTGCGTCTCTTTGGGAATAACCTGTTGGTAATTGGGATAATTTCCCTCAACGACCTTCGAATAGAGATAGATGCTGTCGACGAGACCGCTGGTATCCTTGTCGGTGTTGATCTGAAACGCGGCGCGGCGGTCGTTGAAGTTGATCTTCAGCTTCTCGCCCTTGTCGAGGAGCCGCTGGAGTTCGCTGACGGTTTTCGCGGGGAGGATGATCGCGCCGGAGCTTTCGGCAGGGACTTCCATTTCGCGCGAGACGAGCGCGAGACGGCGGCCGTCGGTGGCGACGAGCGAGAGTTTGCCGTCCTTGAAATTGAAATACACGCCGTTGAGGATGTAGCGCGTTTCGTCGGTCGATTGCGCATAGGCGACGCTCTTGAGCATCGTGGTGAGGTCGGCCTGCTCGAGCGTGAAGGCTTTTTCGTCACCGAATTCCGGCAGCGGCGGGAACTCTTCCTTGCCGATGCCCATGATGCGGAAGTTGGAGCCGCCGGAGGTGAGTTTCACCTGATGGTTGGGCGAGGCGTCGACGGTCACGTCGACGTTCGGCAATTCGCGCACGATGCCGGCGAGGCGTTTGACCGGGAGCGTGACGGCGCCGGTTTCCTTCACGTCGGCCTTGATCTTGCAGCGGATGCCGAGGTCGAGGTTGGTGGTCGTGAGGGAAATCTGATCCTTCTCGGCCTCGATCAGCACATTGCTGAGAATGGGCATCGTGGCTTTGGAACCGACGACGTTGAGAACCTGGGCGAGGCCGCTGGCGAAGTGATCGCGGTTGATTTTGAATTTCATGCAGGGGGTGGACGCCTTCTTGAGAAGCTAACAAAGGATAAAAGAAGGTAGGTTCAATAAGGAATTAGATCCGTATTCTTATAGGCCGCCAACAAGACCAACAACGGGCGGTTTTCCCTCGGAGAAGAGGCGATTTCGCGTTGTGAAAAACTCTGTTTCGCGAGGCCAACAAGTGGGGCGTTGTTCACAGCGGCGAGTTGTTGAAACGAAATCGTCACGTTGCTGACACGGAATTCGGAAAAGGCGTGAAGGCCTATGCGGGCTGAAGCGCCGCACTACCTGGTGGCGCGGGAGCGGCGCCAGTGGCGGAAGAGGCCGAAGAAGATATAGCCGAGGCAGACGCAGAGAACGGCAACTTCCTTGAAAAGGACGATGACGCCGACGAGGCCGAGGAAGAGGATGAAGTTGCGGAGCTTGGTTTGCGTTTGGAGATCGAGTTGCTTGCCGCTGGGGTAGCGGACGGTGCTCACCATCAGCACGGCGATGAGCGCCATGAGGAACGGGAGCGCGAGCGCGCCGGCTTTGAGGGTGCGATCGGTTTCGATGAGTTTGAGGAGGAAAAGAACGAGCGCGGCGACGGTGGCGGCGGCGGCGGGGACAGGGAGGCCGATGAAGTCCTTGGAGGATTCCTTCGCGCTGCGGTGAAGGAGCGGGTTGGTGATGACGTTGAAGCGGGCGAGACGGATGGCGGCGCAGAGGAGGTAAACGAAGCCGAGGAACCAGCCGATGTTGCGAAACTCCTGATAGCCTTGGGTGGGCGACAGGATGAAAAAGAACATCAGCAATGCGGGGGCGAAGCCGAAGGAGACGACGTCGGCGAGCGAGTCGAACTCGGCGCCGAAGAGCGATTCGCGTCCGCCCATGCGCGCGAGGCGACCGTCGAGAGCGTCGAAGGCGGCGGCGCCGAGAATGGCCCAGACGGCGTAGCGGTAATGGCCGGCGGCGGTGGTGTCGAGGTAGGTGCCGTCGAGCGCGGTTTCGGCGAGCCGGGCATGGATGCAACTCACCACGGCCATGAAGCCGCAGAAGAGATTTCCGGCCGTCATTGCATTCGGCAGGAAGTAAATGCGGCTGGCGTTGGTGACGTTGTAGGGATCTTCGCGCTGCTCGAGATCGTTGGGCGTCGCCGTCATTTCGTGAGGCTTTCGAGGTATTTCCAGAATTTGGAGTCCTGTTCGAAGAGCTGCTGTTCGGTGACCGGGAGTTTGTTGCGCAGCAGGAAATCTTCGAGTGAGTTGCGGTGAAGGATGTAGTGCGTGTGCAACGTCTCGCCCTTCACTTCGAAATAGAGTCGGTAGTCGCCGGCGCGCAAACGGTAGTATTGGCGGTCGCGGCGCGTGAAGCGGCCGAGCGGTTCGCGGGGGTGGGCGAGGTCGGCGGGTTTGAGGCTGGTGATCGGGCCGATGACATCGAGCTGGGCGAGCTTATCGAGGCGGTTGAGCTCGCGCATGCTTTGTTCGGAGAAGGTGACCTGATACATGGCGGGGAGGAGCGGTGTGGGCGGCGACACAACACGCGCGCGGAGCGGACGGTTGGCTGTGGCCCGGGGGCGGGCAACGCAATTCGCGGAACCGCATCTTGATCGCGAGGAGATGCGAATGGCCGGCGACGCGTGCAGAGTGCATGCCGGGAATTTCCCGATTGCGCAAAATGCAGCAGGCCGCCCGGTCAAGGGAGACGCCTTAAAAAAATAAGTCCCTGTCAGATTAACAACTTAAGTTTAAACGGAACGGATGGCCCGGGGCTAGCTACGGGGAGGCAGCCAACTTTATCAGCCGTGCGACTTTCGCCGGCGGTTTGGCCTCAATCACCACTTCCCACAAATCCCATGGCATCGATCCCTGTTTTCGCAGACGCGCTCTCCAAGCTGCAGGCTGACATCGCTCTGGTGCGATTGACTCGCGCGGGAATTCCCGCCGACCGAATCTCGGCGGTCTTTCCGCGGCGGCGTGCGCCGAACGCGGTGTGCTGCTGGTTGAAAAATTTCCAGGATGTCCCGTTTGCGTCGTCGATCGAAGTGGCGGCGGCGGGTTTGCTCGGGCGGCTGTTCAAGAGCTACTCGAACGTTCGCTCGCCGAAATTTGGCCGGGAGCTGGAGGTGCTGAACCTGACGCCCGGCGATGCGAAGCGGGTGTTGGAAAAGGTGGAGGAGGATCGCATCGTGTTGTGCGTGCATGCGCGCAACGAGGTGCAGGCCTCGATCGCGTGGCATGTATTTCAACATGTCGGCGTGGAGAATATTTCGAGTCCGGCCGGTGCGGAATGGCTGACGGGGACGAGCCAGGCTCCGGCCGCGCCGGCGCAGGTGGCCGGGTTGGTGGCGGCTTGAACGTTCGAGGAACCGGTTTCGCTGCGTGACTCCGCGTTTTTCTGTCCGCCGCCGCGATCGCGTGATCCGGCAGTTGTTGGCTACGCACGTCCAACTCGGTGCGTGGGAAGAATCGTTGCGGGCGGATTTGGCGGGCGGAACGCCGCATCGCGCGCATACGGAAAGGTTGATTTTGCTTTTGGTGGAAGCACGTGCCGGGATCGTGCGACGGCTGGCGGAGTTGGACTGCACAGATCTTGAAAAGTTGGATTCGCGTGCGCCGTTTGCGGTGCGAACCCCGGCGGGCTCGGGAGCGAGCGCGCGAACGATCGATCAGGCGTCGAAGCGGTCGCTGAAGATGTGCATCAAGGCATGTCGCGCGTCGGGGCGGGCGCTGGTGCGGGCGTTTCGCGAAGCGCAGCGGGCGACGGATATGGGGACGGCGAACATGTTGTATGGACCGCTGCGGGCGGTGGAGAAGCAGCTTTGGATGATCGATCCGCTGCAGACACGGTGAAGGTTGGGAGAGAAAAGAAGGCCGGCGCACGGGTAAGTGCGCATAAATTTTGCTATTTGGCGGATTTCGCATTTTGCACGCGGGATGACGAACAAGTTGCCCGAGACGGGGTCGGGCCTGTGCCCCATGATCTCCCCACTTTGCGAGTTGCACGACATTTCCGGTGAACGGGCTCAAATCCTTGGCGAGCCGGCTGACTGCTGCGCTTTTTTTGCAATGCCGGTTTCCTCTCCCCGCTTCTAACTGTGCCTCATCGCGAATTGTCCTCTGCTCGCATTCTGGTCGTCGACGATCAGGAAACCAACCTTCGGGTGCTGGGCGACATGCTCGGGCACCTGGGATTTGAAATCGTGCCGGCGCTCGATGGCGAACAGGCGTTGCGGCGTCTGGGCGAGCGGCAGGTGGATTTGATCCTGCTGGATGTATTGATGCCGGGTTTGGATGGCTTCGAAGTGTGCCGGCGGATTCGCGCGAATGTGGCGTGGATCGACATCCCGATCATCTTCCTGTCGGCGGCCGACGACAAATCGCTCATCGTGCGCGCACTGGAAAGCGGCGGCGTGGATTATGTGACGAAGCCGTTCAATGCGGCGGAGCTGTTGTCGCGTGTGCGCACGCATCTGGCGTTGAAGACGGCGCGGGATCGGTTGCGCCAATTGGCGGAGGACAAGGACGAGCTGCTCGGGATTCTTGCGCACGATTTGAAGAATCACCTCGGCGGGATGCTGATGAGCGTGCAGTTGCTACACGAGAAGGCGAAATCGATCAACGACACGCGCTTTCAGCGGATGGCGGCAAACATCCTGCGGGCGACGGACCAGATGCTGTCGTTCGTGAAGGAGTTTCTGGCGAATTCGGAAGTCGATCACGGGCGTCCGATGAAATTTCAGCCGGTTTATCTGCACGACGTGGCGAGCGCGGTGGTGCAGCGGCATGCGGAGCACGCGAGCCGGAAGGACATTCAGCTCGCGTTGGAGCAGTCGGCGGAAGGCGTGCTGGTGGACGCGGATCGCGCGGCGCTCGAGCAAGTGTTG
>Ga0207415_1001943_pt1 | contig 9734 bp, 4 predicted proteins | sample Passage237A_FD_187369 | JGI IMG/M metagenome (GOLD analysis project Ga0207415, IMG submission 187369) | Cellulose adapted compost microbial communities from Newby Island Compost Facility, Milpitas, CA, USA - Passage2 37A (SPAdes) (version 3) ...
GCGCAACCGGACAGCGCGCGCGTTGGGCGTCAAGCATGACGCGAAGGTCAGTCGAGGCGCCCGTGGTCGCGTGCTCCTCGGTGGCCGAGGGCGTGGGGTGCTGTGGGTCACGTGCCGACATGTGTCGATCCTAGGTTTACTCAACCAGCGAAGTGCGCCACGTGTGCTTGATGGCCCAGTGCAGGAGCCACCGACGTGAGTCCTGCGCGTTCAGTCCATCCGAGCCTGCCGGGTCTACTCGACCTCTAGCATGCCGGGCGGATACTCCTCGATGAGTTGGTCCAACACCGCGGGTTCCAGTGCCGTCGAGTAGATCAATTGACCAGAGTGCGGTTTGAGCCCAAGCCCATTGCCGCTCCACGCCTTCTCGACAATGCCCACCGATGCCTGGAGCTGTTGGTCATCCGAGCCGGCCTTCCAGGTATCGAGTACGGGGCGGTAGACCGTCTGGTCCAGGGGTCGCAACTTGATGATCGTTGCCGGTTCGACGTTCACCGCAGGAAGCCCCTTGAGCGCCGCCACCACGTTCGGCTGGGTGGTGGGCTGCTGCGCTGCGAGGCGGAGCATGCTCTCGACGGTGAACTTCTGCAGTCCCGGTTGGTCACGGGTACGGCGTCCAAGATGGCCGACCAGGATCTGCGCGTCGCTCTCCGGCAACAGTTTCAGTGTTTCGTCGGTGACGCCCGCACGGTCAAGTTTGAGGCTCGAGGTCAGCGCAACTGCAAGGTCACGAAGACGCTCGGGCAGCCCGGTGTCGATGACCTCGATCTTGGCGAACGACGCCGCCAGGTAGAGGTACTCCGAAATGGCCGAGGCATCGAGCACGGGCGGGAGCTTCGCCCAGCGTCGAAGCGTGTCGCTGAAGTCGTCGTCACGGGCAGGCTCCTGCTCCGGCTGAGCTGCAGCAGATTTCTTCTTGACCGGCGCAGTCTTCGGAACTTCGCCCTCGGACGGCTCGGGCGTGGTCTCTCCGGTCTCCTCAACTCGGCCGTTGGCGGCGACGTCAAGTGCATCGACCTTGTCGCGCAGTTGGTTTGACGCGAGCCAGCCGAGCACGGTCTCGAAATCCTCGGTGAGGATGCGTTCCAGCACCATGAGCTTGGCGACCTCGTCCGGCTCCAGCTCGAACCCGCGACGCCGAGCAACCGCCTGGCGCACGTTCAGGTCGTTCAGGAACCGTTTGATGCGGCGCGGATTGCCGTGGAACTTCTCGTAGAGGATCGGAGTCAGGCGCGTTGCCGTGACGAGATGTTCCGCAAGCGCACTGCCCTCCTCGACCTCAAGGTCATCCAGACTGCCACCATCGATGCGCAGCTCATCGCACCTGGAGACAAAAGCCGCATACGCAGCCTCATCGTCGCCCGTCTCGGCCTTCGCCAGCAGGAGGAACAGATACGCCTCGGTGTCGAACCGGCTCAGCGCGGGAAGCGGGATGGTTGTCTGGACGATCTTGTGCAGGTAGAGCTTGGCAGGATCCTCGTCCTCATCCTTCGGCGCTGCGGTCTTGAGTTTCTGCTGGATCGCTTCTGCCACGCGATCCTCATCGGCCGCGATAACAAAGGACATACCCTCGGCTGAGAGGAACAGGCGTATAGCCTCAAGCGTTTCGACCACGGTGTCTGGTAAACAACGGTCGAGATCGTCAACGAGTACCACCACACGCGACAGCTGCGCCAGCGCGGGATCGGCCAGGAGCCTCCCAAAGTCTTCGCGGAAGGCTGCCATACCCTTCTCGCTTTCGAGGCTTTCGGGCTCGTCGCTGACGAGACCAAAAACGTCGTCGATGTTGGGCAACTGCATGGTGATGGCAGTCCGCGCCGCCATTTTTACGGCCTTCGACCAGTTCACCTTGCGGACGAGCTTCTTGAAGGCCTCGAGGCCAGCCTTGCCGACCGGATCCGTCTCGCTGAACTCCTTGCTGAGCGCGCCCAGCACCTCAGCGATGAGGCTCTCCTTCGGGCCAACCGCCGGGTCATAAAGCCACGGCTGCGTCGGGATGACGAGCACCTTGCGATCGCTATCTTTGGAGCGTTCCGTGATCTCGGACTTGGTCAACTCCAGCACACTGGTCTTGCCGCTGCCCCAAGCACCAGACAGACCGATTGCGACGGGGTCGAGTCCATCGTCGAAGATCGCGTCCGCGGCTGTCTCAGCCACGGCACGAAAGGCAACAGATCCTGGGTCGCGGGCTCATCCGACCAGAGCGGGTAGGAAGACGTCATAACAGTCGCTCCTGTCGTGCCGTCGTCGTCCGCCGCAACCTCGCATACTCGAGAAGATCGGTCACCGTGGCGTTCTTCTTGTGCCACTCATTCACGATCGTCTCGCCGAGCAGCACGTATGCCCAATCCCGGCCGTCGCGCTGTTCCTCCGGTAGCTCGTTGATCTGCTCGCACCATGCCAGCGCAGCCTTCTGCTTGCGCTGCACGTTCTCGTCACTGAGCGCCGACTGTGCCTTGGTCTCGACGACGTAGATGGTGAACGGTGTGCGGATGAGGAAGTCTGGTGAGTACTGCGCGGGCATGCCATCCGCTTTCAGGTAAGGCCGACGCAGGAAATCGTGCCGGTACTCGTGCACCTTGGCCAGGGCTTCGATGCCCGAGTCCTTGTCGGCCCAGCGGATGAAGCGTCGCTCAAGCCCGCCGCCTTGGGATGGGATCGGCAGTTTCGGGTAGATGCACTTGTTGACTTCCTCCGCGGTACTGCCGCGAACGGGGATCGTGGTGACCTCGGACAGCGAACGGTGCTGCACTTCGGCGGAGGCCACAACCTGGCTGTCCTGGAGCTCGACGAGCTTGGTGGCGAACGTTCCGGCGATGCTGTGTGCGACGTCGTCAAGCAGCAGCACGCGCCAGTTCTCTTCGGCCAGCGGGTCAAACTCCTGACCAAATAGGCGGTGACGTATGTAGCTGTCGAGCCAGCCGGTGAGCAGCGGACGGTACGCCTGGAGAATCGGGAACTTCGCGTTCTCGTTGTACTTGCTCTGGCTCTTCGTCATCGTCCGGCCGAGCGCCTCGGTGATGCGCGTTGTCATGCGCGAGAGGTAGTCGTTGTAACCAGTGGCACTGAGAACGCCGCCATCGACGCGGTAGTCGCCATATTGTGTACCCGTCTCGGCGTCGTGCGAGACGAAGCGGTCTCCCTTGCCAACGGTCTTGATGATCAGGTCAAGCGGGTACGGCGACGCCGAAAGCTCGAGCGGATCGATGCTCGGCTGGCGCAGTTCCTCGTCGGCATCGCGCAAGATGACGGGGATCTCGAAGTCGTACGCCTGGTATCCAGGTCGCAGATCAACATGCTCAAGGTCGCCAGTGGCACCGGTACTGTCCGCCTCGTCACCAGTTTCGACCATGAGCCCGCCGCTGAGCAGGTCATCGTATTCCTTGCTGAACTCCGGGTGCTCGACGATGAACAACACATCGAAGTAGTTGGTTGGCTCCAGCCCCTTACTGATGCGCTCCCGAGTCTCAGCCTTAAGCTCGTCGATCGAGGCGTCGCCGCGCCACATCAGGCGCAGACCGCGTCCGATCGTCTGCTCCCGCAGGATGGACGCCTGTGACGAGCGCAGCGGCACGATGACTGCGATATTGCTGACATCGAATCCTTCACGGAGCATGAGCACCGAGACGATGACCTTGGGCTGCCTGTGTCGGTCGACGTCGAACAGCTTCTCACGGATCGGCTCCCAGTCCTTCGCGCCAAGCTCAGCCTTGCGTCCGGAGTCGACACGCAGGATGTCGTCCTCAGAAAGCCCGGTGCTCTGGAGGTACTCAACGACATGCGGTGTGACATTGGTGTCCTCGCAGACCACCAGCAGCTTCGGATGCTTTTCCGGATCGGCGTCAGCGAACTGTTCTTCGAGGATCTGGAGCTTCTTCAGGCCAGCCTGGAGCATGACACGCTGACCATTCGACAGGCCGGTGACGCGCTTCTGCTCGTCCCGTTCTGCCTTGAAGTCCAGCGGTAGCGCCGCGATCTCCTTGCGCTTATCGAGCGCAAGCGACTTGACGAGTCCGGCACGCATGGCGGACTTGAGGTCGAAGTCAACGACGATGTGTGGGAAGTAGGCCTTGCCCTTCGAGCGCCCTGAGCCGACCTCGTTGTAGGGGGTTGCGGAAAAGTCGATCTGGATGAAACGGCGTCCCTTTGTAGAGGCGATCTCGCTCAGGCTCTTCTGCCACTCGACGTCGGTTACCTCATCAGACTTGCGCACCTCATGGATGTGGTGTGCCTCGTCGTTGAACACGACCAGATCGGGCAGGTCTTTCAACGCTTGGAGTGGGCCGCCCCGCAGGAACCGTCGGTCCAGCACATCGAGAGCATTCCCTGCGCTCGTGCCAGGAGTGAGCGGGAAGAAACTCTCGATCGCGGCCTTCGGGTCGATCTCGGCGCCAGGTGCTTCGACCTCGTCATCTTCGAGGAAGTCGGGGTCTTCCTTGCCAGCAAGGAGATGCCAGTTTGTGATCGCGATCAAGCCCGATCCGGTGACCTTGCGACCGATCTCGGTCTTGGTGACGACGGAGGACTGGAGGAACGTGAAGACCTGCGTGCGGTAGGTGTCCGGGATGAACAGATCCTGCTGGCGGTAGATGTCGCTCGTGGCAAAGTCTCGCTCGCCATTCTGCTCCTTGCCCTGGAACGAGTCGAGGAGCCGGTCGTACACGATGAGACCCGGTGCAACGAGCAGGAAGTTGTTAGAGAAGCGCGGATCCTGCGGGTTCGCGAGCTTGTTCAGGTACTGCCAGACCAGCAGGGCGTTCAGCACCCACGTCTTACCCGTGCCCGTCGCCATCTTCGCCGCGTACTTCGGGTGATCATGGCGGTCACGCGTCACCTCGCCAAGCACGCCGCCCTCAAGCATCGCTTCTGGAGCGACAGTCTCGTAGAGATCACGGAGACGGGCCGTTCCGAGGACTTCGTGCGCGTAGATGATGTGGATGATTGCAGCGCGCTGTCCAGCGTGGAAGTTCAGCTCACGGAGGTCGCAGTAGTCCTGCTGGAACCAGAAACGCAGCAGCTCGGCCGTCACCGGAGTGACCTGGTCGAGCATCTTCGAACCACTGCCGTCGACGATCCCGGGGATCAGCGGGTCAACGACCGCAGAAAGCCCCTTGGCAAGCGGGAAGTCAGCAAAACCGCTCACGGCTGCACCTCCACGCCCGAGATAACAACCTCAGACTCGAAACCGAACACATCAACGGCACGAACACAGACCGTGCGAGGGCCATCGATGCGAGGCAGGTCGAGTACTGCGGTCGTGACGACCCGCAGCTCATCGCCGTCATTTTCGGTGTTGCCCCGATAGTCCTGCCACACCGAGCGGAACACCTCACCGTCGTAGTCGGGGTCGACCGCCCAGTACTCGATGAGCGCTAGTGGTTCCGTGTTCATGACCTCCTGGAGTTTCGCCCGGTTTGCCTGATCGAGATTGATCGCATCTGGTGATAGCAGTATGTAGTTCTGGAGGTTCACCGCCAGAGACTCGCGCTCACCGTCTGTTGTGCGCGCGGCGACCTCAGCCTGTAGATATTGGAGGCTTGAGAAGCGCACGTCAGAAGCGAGCCTCTCCGCTCCCTTCTTCTTCAAGCGATCGAGCAGATCTGGCGGGATGACCAGCACTTCGAGGTTTGGATCGTTGAGATCGTTGATGTCTTGGCCGATGCCGGCAGAGAAGTTCCAGCCGAGCACCACGACTTTGTCGAAGCCACCCATCTTGACTTCGCGGTACCCCTGTGCGCGCTTCAACGTCGAGATCGTGGTCAGGCGCGATGGACTGTCCGCGTAGACAAGCGTGCGTGTGCCGGGCAACCTGCCAAGGCTGCCGTTCACGTTCTCCTCGGGTGGCAGCGGAAGCGCGCCATAAAGATCGAGGACGACCTTCGCGAGATCGCCCACTCGGAACGAGCGCCCCAGCGTCGTACGAGCCTGCTCCACCTGGTAGTCGCCGATGGCCTGGTAGAGGAAAGGCTTTGCGTCCTGGTCAATCAATCGCTTGCGGGTGACCATCACGGCCGGTTTACCGAGATCGGACGTCACCCACCGCCGTCCCAATTTCTCCGCTGAAGCGGCTGTCGTGCCAGAACCCCCGAAGAAATCGGCAACAAGCTGACCGGGAAGGCTAGCCATCTCCACAACACGATTCAGCAAGCGCTCCGGTTTCTGAGTCGCATACCCAGTGCGCTCCCTAAATGAACGCGGCGAAATGAGCCCAATCTCCCACCAATCAGGGACAGGAATCTCGTCGCGAACCTCACGCTTCATGGGCGCGCCGGATTCGTCTCGCTGCACAATCGTCTTTCCCGTGGAATCCTTTGCAGAAACGTACTGAGACGAGTTGGGCTGGTCATTGGGCATCATCGGCTGATTAAAGGTGAAGCGATCAGACTTCGAGTACCAAAAGATGTTGTCGTGAAGACGTGGAAGGCTCTGGCTGCGGGTGGACCACCGCTTGTAGAGCCAAATAATCTCGTTCCTGAGGTTCGCTTTGCCGAAAATATCATCCAGAACAAGCTTGACGTAGTGCGCAATATGCCAGTCAAGGTGGACGAAGATGGACCCATTGGCAGAAAGCAATTCCCGCATGAGAACCAGCCTCGGCGTGATCATCGCGAGGTATGAAGCAGTGCCGTCCGACCACGTGTCCGAGTACGCAAACTGCTCGAGCACTGTGGGCTTCTGGTCGATCGTCGTTCCCGGCAGTGTGATCGTTGTCCGGTAGTCGGCCTTGGAGTCGAAGGGAGGGTCGATGTAGATCAGATCGATCTTGCCGCGCAAGCTTGGCGTGTCCTCGTCGCCCGCGAGGAGTGCGGCCATCGCGAGGAGGTTGTCGCCGTAGATCAGACGGTTGGGCGTCTCGGTCGGGTCGGCACCGTCGTTACCCCAGTAGTTGAAACCACCGCGATCCTTCGATGGGATCACGAGCTCACGTGTCTGCAGGCTGACGCGATTCCGCCCTTCCAGCTGCTCCAGGATCCGTGCCGCTTGACGCTTACCCGCGGCGACGATGCCGGGTAGCTGCTCCAGTAGGGACTTGCTCATGCTGTGTGGTCTCCTCCGCGCCGAGGGCGCGTCTTGAGTTGTGCTCAATGTGCCGTGTCCCACGCTACCGGCGGCCTCCGACACTGCTAGGGTGCCGCGCCGCTCGGGCGGGTCGCGCTGTCGCAGGCGGGAGCCGGACGGCTCGACCGAGACGCTGCGATCTAGCGTCCATTCTCTCATAATCCGCAATTTGCCGGAATTGGAATATCGCAAGGTGACGGATAAATTCCCGACGAGAGCGGCTTTCAGTATTGTTGCAGGAATCGATTCATGTTTTATTCCAGAGCAGTAATGTGTCTGGCTTTCCACCACACCATCTCCAACTCTTTCTGCATCCCCGCTGTTCGAGGGGGTGACTTCGGAGTCGTCGCGTAGTGCGTCTGGTTCCGGATCTCTCACCAGGCGGTTGGTTCCTCTTCGGAGCGATGGTGCTCCTGATCCTGACCTATCTTTACTTCTGGTGGATGGTGATCAAGGCCAGTGCTCACAAGCATGTCTCTCGTGAGAAGGTCACCAACCGGAAGCTCACCGCGTCCCTTGCTCACGCGAAGCGGAAAGGGAACACGCATCGCTTCCTGATCCAGATCACCACCAAGGGCGGCGCGCTCTCTGCCGTCCAGCGTGGCATCGACAACGTCCTGGCAGGCGTGGCCCGCTATCCCGTGCTGCAGAAGGTCGTCTGGGTCGAGATCATCACCGAGGACGCCGAAGAGGTCGCCGCTCTCCAGACCCGCTACCGCAATGCCGTCATCCCGGTGACGCCGTACCTCCTGCCGACGGACTACCGCACACCCAAGGACACTCGCCTCAAGGCGCGGCTCTGGAGTACAGGGTCGAGCAGCACCGCGCCACTCCGACCGATTCCTACGTCGTGCACTATGACGAGGAGTCCGTCTTCACCCCTGACAACCTCGCACGCCTGGTGCACCGCCTCAGCCGTCATCCGGTCGGGATCTCGGAGGGCATGATCTCCTATGGTCTGGACTGGAACGAGACGACGCTGCTGAACAAGGCGATGGAGTCCAACCGTCCCTTCGGCTGCCACGAGTGCTACTCCGTGATGACCAGCCCGCCGCCGATGCCTCTGCACGGCTCGAACCTCGTCGTCCGTCAGGATCTGGAGAACAGGATCGGCTGGGACATCGGCAACCTCGATGGTTCCGCTCTGATCGCGGAAGACCTCGTCTTCGGGCTTGCCGCCTATCTCAAGTTCGGGAAGAACGTGTTCGGCTGGCACCACACTGAGATGATCGAGCAGCCGCCGTTCACGTTGAAGGCCGCCTACAAGCAACGTGAATGCTGGGTGTTCGGCGCCATGCAGGCCCTCGCCCACATCCGCCGACAGCCGGACTGGATGCGCCTGTCCCGCAAGGATCGCTGGCACATCAACGTGATCATTCGCCTGCGCGTGCTGACCTATGCCCTCGGCTTCCCGGTCTCACTGCTTGCGCTCGGCTCCAACGTCGTTATCCTGCTCATCCTCGCCACTGAAGCGACCGAGCAGATCGACGCCACCCCAGTCGGGCAGCTCATGCACGGCATCCTCGCCGCGTTCAACGAATACCGCTCCCGCGAAGACGGAGCCGAAATCGCCTACAAGATGAGCCAGAAAGCCAAGAACGGCGGCACCCTCGGCCGAGCACCCATCGGCTACCTCAACGTCACCGAGAACATCGACGGCAGGAAGATCAACACCGTCAACGTCGACCCCGAGCGCGCACCGTCCGTGAAACTCGCGTTCGAGCTGTACGCCACCAGGGACAAGACGTTCCAGGACATCGCAGACGAACTCACTGACCGGGGCCTTCGCACCCGGCCCACCCAGCGGCGTCCGGCTGGGCCGATCTCAGACTCGAAGATCCAGCAGATGCTCCGCGACCGCTACTACCTCGGAAAAGTCCGTCACAAGGGCGAGAGCTACCCCGGCAGGCACGAACCGCGCATCTCCGAGGATCTGTTCAACCAGGTGCAACAACTCATGGACGAACGCGGCTACGCTCGCGAACGCCGCAAACGACACGACCACTATCTCAAAGGCACCATCTGGTGCGGCCAGTGCCGCCTCGAGCAGCACGTCAACCGCCGCATGATCCTCATGCGCACCACCGGCAGGCACGGTAACGCCGATTACGGCTACTTCTTCTGCCGAGGCGTGCAAGACCACCTCTGCGACGCCCCATACTCCTCGATCGACCGCGTCGAGGACGCCATCGCCGAGCACTACGAGACCATCCGCCTCAGCCCGGCCTTCGTCACCGCCGTGCGCAACCACATCGAAACCGCCCTGAACGACCAGGTAGCCGCGCAGCAACTGCTCCGCAAGAACCTCGAAGACCAACTCGCGCAGCTCACCGTCAAAGAAGACAACCTCCTCGATCTCGCCGCCGACAGCTCGCTCCCGCAGGAGCGCATCCGCCAGCGGCTCCGGGAGATCGCCCGTGACCGGCAGCGCGTCACCGAGCAGCTCAGCCAGTTACACGGCGACCTCTCCAGCGGCCGAGCGTTCCTCTACGCCCACCTCGACCTGCTCGAGAACCCCCACGAGCTGTACCTCCACGCCAGCGAAGCCACCCGCCGCAAGCTCAACCAGGCGATCTTCGCCCACGTCTACATCGCGCACGACGAGGTCGTCGGGGACGACATCCGCTCTCCGCTACGGGAACTTCTCGCCGCCGAACGCGGCTGGGAAGCCCTCA
>Ga0207415_1001948_pt1 | contig 9728 bp, 10 predicted proteins | sample Passage237A_FD_187369 | JGI IMG/M metagenome (GOLD analysis project Ga0207415, IMG submission 187369) | Cellulose adapted compost microbial communities from Newby Island Compost Facility, Milpitas, CA, USA - Passage2 37A (SPAdes) (version 3) ...
CCTGCCGGCACCCGCTCGGCACCGTCCCCGCCGGCGCGGATGATGCGGGTGTCCAGGCCGGAATTGCGGTTGCGGTTCCACAGCGCGGTGGCGCGGCCCGGATCGCCCGCGGTCGCCTCCTGCAGCATGCGCAGGCTGGCGACATGTTCCTCGATGCTCCGGTCCACGGCATGGGCCAGCAGCGAGGCAGTGTCGAGCAGGCGGTGGCTGGAATCCTCGCGCAGGCGGCTGGCACCCTGGGAGACGGTCAGCAGGCCGATGCCCAGGATCGGCAGCAGTGCGGCGGCCACCAGCATGTAGAGGTGGCTGCGCAGGCCCAGGCCGCGCCCGGTCGGCAATGGACCCTGTCCGCTGGCCTCAGCCATGCCGCCATTCCCCCCCATCTGCCTGGAAGCCAGTGCCGCGTGGCGGGCCTCCCGTCCCCGACGCCGGTGGGCCGGCGTGCAGGCGCCCCTGCCTGCAATGGCAGCTTAGGGGGGCGCTGCGGGCACGGCAACCCGGGTTTCAGTCCAGGCCGTCCAGGCGCAGGCCGGCGGCGTCGACCCGCAGCACCGAGCCGTGCTCGTACCAGTCGCCCAGCACCACCCGCTGGCAGGCGCGGCCGTCCACCTCCAGGGCGTGGATGGCAGGGCGGTGGGTATGGCCGTGGATCAGCAGGTCCACACCGTAGCGGGCCAGGGTGGCCTGGACCGTGGCCGGGGCCACGTCGGTGATGGTCTCGAAGCCGGCGCGGTCGCCGCTCTTCATCTGCTGCTGGCGGGCCAGGCTGGCGGCGCGGGCCTGGTTGGCGAAGGCCAGGCGCGCGGTGACCGGCTGGGCCAGGAAGCGCTGCCGCCACTCCGGGGTGCGGGTCTGGGTGCGGAAGGCCTGGTAGGCGGTGTCATCGGTGCACAGCAGGTCGCCGTGCATCAGCAGGGCAGGACGCCCATGCAGTGACACCACCGTCGGGTCCGGGAGCAGGCGCATGCCGCAGCGGCGGGCGTATTCGGCCCCGAGCAGGAAGTCGCGGTTGCCATGCATGAAGTACACCGGGACCCCGGCGTCGCTCACCGCGCGCAGGCCGGCGGCAACCGCATCGCCGGTCTCGCCGGGGGCGTCGTCGCCGATCCAGGCCTCGAACAGGTCGCCGAGGATGTACAGCGCCTCGGCCTGGCGGGCCTGGTCGCGCAGGAAACCCAGGAACAGGTCGGTGATCGCCGGGCGGGCCGGGTCCAGGTGCAGGTCGGAAACGAACAGGGTGCTCATCAGCGGATTGTAGGCCGGAGAGCGCCGCCACCGGGCGGGGCGTCCGGCCCGGTGCAGGCGCCGGTGGGCTCTGCTAACGTTCCCCCGGTACGGGGGCGGGGAGGGCGCCGCCCGCCACAGGGGAGCCCAGGGTTCTAGATGACCGCGGCAGGTGCAGATGTTCCGCTGACTCCGCTGTCCCATTCGGGCCAGCGCAGGCGCGCCGCCCTGGGGCTGCTGGCCGGGGTGGCCCTGGCCGTGGCCGCCATCGCCGGTTATGACCTGATCCCGCCGGTGAGCTTCGACGTGACCGGGGTGCCGCGCGACGGCATCGTCCTGTCCTCCACCCCGGTGCCCGGGCGGGCCGAATCCGGCGAGTGGCTGGACGACAGCAAGCGCCGCCTGCGCTGCCACTACCCGCCGGGCACCAACGACCCGCTGTACTATTGCGCCATCAACTATTTCACCGGCACCGGCCCGGGCCATGGCCTGGACCTGTCCGGCTATACCCATGTCCAGGTCCGGGTCGACTACCGGGGCGATGCGCCCAAGCTGCGGCTGTTCGCCCGCCATTTCGACCCGCGCTACTCCACCCTTGAGGACACCAACAGCACCAAGTACAACTCCTTGTTCCTGCCCACCCAGGACCTGGGAGGCCCCTTGCTGCTGAGCGTGGACGAGTTCACCGTGGCCGAGTGGTGGCGGCTGCAGTACAAGCTGCCGCGCGAGCTGGCCCATGCCGAGCTGGGCAACGTCGTCACCGTGGGCCTGGATTTCTCCTATCCCATGACCGAAGGCGTGCACGACCTGGAGGTCAAGGAGATCACCTTCCTGCGCCCGGCGCTGTCGCGCGAGAGCTGGTACCTGGGGATCCTGGGCGTGTGGCTGGCAGGCATCGCCCTGTACGCCCTGCTGCAGCTGCGGACCTACCGGGTCGAGCACCGCCTGCTGCAGACCGAGGCCGAGCGCTACCGCACCCGGGCCACCACCGACCCGCTGACCCAGGCGCTCAACCGCCATGGCCTGGAGCAGCGCTGGGCGCGGCTGCAGGGCGAGGAGCTCGCCCCCGGCCATGCCCAGGCCCTGCTGGTGCTGGACATCGACCACTTCAAGCGGGTCAACGACAGCTGCGGGCACGATGTCGGCGACCGCGTGCTGCAGGAGCTGGCTGTGCTGCTGCGCCGGCAGCTGCGTTCCACCGACTGGCTGGTGCGCTGGGGCGGCGAGGAATTCCTGGTCCTGCTGCCCAGCGTGCGTGGCGACCACGTGGCGGCGCTGGCCGAGGGCCTGCGCAATGCCGTGGAGTCCCATGCCTTCGAACCCGGGGGGCCGGCCCCGGTCACGGTCAGCGTGGGCGTGGCCCTGCGCGGTCCAGGCGAGGACTTCGACGCCCTGTTCAAGCGGGCCGACGCGGCGCTGTACGAGGCCAAGCGCGCCGGCCGCAACCGGGTGGTGGTGGCCGCCGGGCCCTAGCCGGCGGGGTGGCCGCCGGCCGGACGCATGGGGCCGGCGTGGGCGGGGTAAAATGCCCCATTCCGTCCACGTCTTCCTCCCCATGACCTGCCGCACCCGCTTTGCCCCAAGTCCCACCGGCTACCTGCACATTGGCGGTGCCCGCACCGCGCTCTACTGCTGGCTGGAGGCGCGCCACCGCGGCGGCAAGTTCGTGCTGCGGATCGAGGACACCGACCGCGAGCGCAGCACCCAGGCGGCGATCGACGCCATCCTCGAGGCCATGGACTGGCTGGGCCTGGACTACGACGAGGGCCCCATCTACCAGACCCAGCGCATCGACCGCTACCGCGAGGTGGCCGAGCAGCTGATCGCCCAGGGCAAGGCCTACTACGCCTACGAGAGCAAGGAAGAGCTGGACGCCATGCGCGAGGCGGCCATGGCCCGTGGCGAGAAGCCGCGCTACAACGGCGCCGCGCGCGACCTGAACCTGCCGTACCGCGACGACCCCAACCGCGTCATCCGCTTCAAGAACCCGACCGAGGGCGTGGTCGCGTTCGACGACCTGATCAAGGGCCGGATCGAGATCGCCAACAGCGAGCTGGACGACATGGTGATCTTCCGTCCGGACGGCTACCCGACCTACAACTTCGCGGTCGTGGTCGACGACTGGGACATGGGCATCACCGACGTGATCCGCGGTGACGATCACATCAACAACACCCCGCGCCAGATCAACCTGTACCAGGCCATCGGCGCCACGGTGCCGAAGTTCGGCCACATGCCGATGATCCTGGACGAGGCCGGCGCCAAGCTGTCCAAGCGCACCGGCGCGGCCGACGTGATGCAGTACAAGGACATGGGTTACCTGCCCGACGCGCTGCTGAGCTACCTGGCGCGCCTGGGCTGGTCGCATGGCGACCAGGAGATCTTCAGCCGCCAGGAGCTGATCGATCTGTTCGACGTGCGCAACTGCAATTCCAAGGCCGCGCGCCTGGACATGGCCAAGCTGGGCTGGGTCAACCAGCACTTCCTCAAGACCACCGATCCGTCCGCGGTCGCGCCGCACCTGGTCTACCAGCTGCAGAAGCTGGGCCTGGACCTGGAGCAGGGGCCCAAGCCGGAGGAGCTGGTCGTGGCCCTGCGCGAGCGGGTGCAGACCCTGAAGGAGATGGCCGAGAAGTCGGTGGTCTGGTACACCCCGCTGGAGCAGTACGACGAGGCCGCGGTGGCCAAGCACCTCAAGCCCGGTGCCGACGCCGCCCTGGCCAAGGTCCGGGAGCTGCTGGCCGCGCTGCCGCAGTGGACGGTCGAGGCCGTGGGCCAGGCCCTGCACGACACCGCCGCCGCGCTGGAACTGGGCATGGGCAAGGTCGCCCAGCCGCTGCGCGTGGCCATCACCGGCACCCAGGTCAGCCCGGACATTTCCTGGACGGTCTACCTGGCCGGCCGCGACGAGGCCCTCAAGCGCATCGACGCGGCCATCGCCAAGGTCCCCAGGGGCTGACACCGGAGACGCCATGCCGCATGCCTGCACCGACCCCCATCACCATGTCCACAGCGCCGAAGCGTTCGTGCGGGCGGTGGAGCGGGCCTGCGGCGAGCGCGGCCTGCGCCTGACCCCGATCCGGGCCAACGTGCTGCGCCTGATCGCCGATGCCGGCAAGCCGGTCAAGGCCTACGACCTGCTGGAGAAGGTGCGCGAGACCAAGGGCGCCGGTGCCGACGCCCCGCCCACGGTGTACCGCGCGCTGGATTTCCTGATGGCCAACGGCTTCGTGCACAAGCTGGCCTCGGTCAACGCCTTCGTCGCCTGCCACCATCCCAACAGCGACCAGCACTCGGTGCCGTTCCTGATCTGCGACCGCTGCCACAGTGCGGTGGAGCTGGAAGACCGCGAGGTGGTGATGCAGCTGGAGGCGCGGGCCAAGGCCCTGGGCTTCCATCCCCAGGCCCAGACCCTGGAAGTGCACGGGCTGTGCGCGCGCTGCGCCGAAGGCCCGGAACCGGCGGCCTGAGCCGTCCCGCCGGCGCCGGCACGGGCCGGCGCCGCGATCGCCCTAGAACCAGGCGCGGATGCCGAAGGCCAGGGCACGGCCGGGCAGTGGCGCGTGCCGGCGCAGCAGCGAGGTATGCGGCCGCGCCTGGCGGTCGCCAAGGTTGCTGCCATCCAGGAACAGTTCCCACTGGGGGCCGGCGCCACGCTGCCAGGCATAGGCCAGGTGTGCGTCCACCAGGGTGTAGCCGGGGCTGGGATCCTCGTGCTCGGCCACCCGCTCCTGGGCCTGGTAGCGCACCGCGCCCAGCGCGGCGCGCCAGCCGCCGCTGCTCCAGTCCAGGCTGGCGCCCAGCCGTGCCGGAGCGATCCGCGGCAGATGGCCGCCATTGGCCAGGCTGGCCTGGTAGGCGTGGACATGGTCGCCGTGGGGTACGGCAAACTGCACCTGGCGCTGGCCCTGGCCATCCAGGCGCGCGTTCACGCGGTCGCCGAACAGGCGCAGGTCCCAGGTCCCGGCCCTGTCCTCGGCCAGGTGCAGGACCAGTTCGGCCTCGGCCCCGGTGAAGCGCGCGTCGGCCTGGGTCCACAGCCGCACGGGCGTTTCGTCTTCCTCGATCCCGGTTTCGGCCAGGTAGATGAAATCATCGAAGCGGCTCTGGTACACCGCCGCGCGGAAGTCGTAACGCTCGCCATGGGCATGCAGGCCCAGTTCGGCGCGCAGCGCGCGCTCGGTCTCCAGGCCGGCATCGCCGATCTCGATCGAGCCGGTGGCCACGTGCATGCCGCCGGCGTACAGCTCTTCCTGGCTGGGCGCGCGTTCGCTGCGGTCCAGGCCCAGGCGCAGGTCCAGCGCGGGGCTGACATCCCAGATGGCCGAAGCCGACAGGCTGTTGGCATCGAAGCGGCGCGCCGGCCGGGTGCCGCGCGGCTCCAGCCTGACCTGGTCATGGCGCGCGCCCAGCTCCAGGGTCAGCGGGCCGGCTTTCTTTTCCTGCAGCACGAACAGGCCCCAGCTGTCGGTGCTGGTGGGCGGGACGAAGGCTTCGGCGCCCTCGGCGTGGAAATCGACCTGGCCCAGCTGCAGGCCGAAGGCGCCCCGCCAGCCGCCCAGCTCGGCCTGCACCGCTTCCAGGCGTGCCTCGTAGCCGCGGCTGGTGTAGCGGGTGCCGGCCACGCCGTCCTCCAGCTCCACGTGCTCGTAGTCGCTGTAGCCGGCGTCCAGGTCCACCCGCTCCAGTGCCGGCAAGGGGGTGTACAGGCCGGCCTTCAGCTCCAGCCGGTTCTGGACCATGTCCACCCGCACCCGGCCTTCGCCACCATGGGCCTCGCCCTCGTGGCCATGATCGTGGTCGTGGTCGTGGTCCGCGTCCTCCTGGCCATGGTCGTGTGCATCGCCATGGTGGACATGGGCGCCAAGCGGAATGCCGTAATTGCTGCGCCAGGTGCTGGCGGCCAGGCCCAGCTGGCCGGCCTCGCCCAGCCAGCTCAGGCCAAGGCCGCCGGCGCGGGTGCGCAGCGCGCTGTTGGCCAGGCGCCCGCGCTGCGGGTCCCCGTCGGCGTCCAGCGAGGCCTGGCCGGGGATGCGGTAATCGTCGGTATCGCGGACCAGGGCGTCGGCGTGCAGGACCAGGTTGCCGCCGCTGACGCCGTCGAGCCGGAACATGCCGCTGCGTTCGTGGCTGCCGCTGTTGCCGCGCAGTTCGGCGCGGCCGCCGAAGTCGGCCGCCGGCAGCTGGCGGGCAATGCGGCCGTCGACCACGTTCACCGCGCCACCGATGGCACCGCTGCCAAACAGCAGGGTGGCCGGCCCCTTGAGAACCTCGATCTGGTCGGCCAGGAAGGGCTCGACACTGGCGGCGTGGTCGGCGCTGACCGTGGAGGCGTCCATCGCGCCAATCCCGCTGCTGAGCACCTGGACCCGGGGGCCGTCCAGGCCGCGCAGGATCGGCCGGCCCACGCCGGGGCCGAAATAGCTGCTCTGCACGCCAGGCAGGCGGGCCACGGTCTCGCCCAGGGTGGCGGCCTTGGCCCGGTCCAGACCCTCGCCCTGCAGCACCTCGATGGGCCGGGCCAGGCTTTCGGCATCGCCGGCCAGGGGGGAGGCGGTCACCACGACCGCGTCCAGCTGGGTCGGGTCGTGGGCCAGGGCGGGCAGCGGCAGGCAGGCAAGCAGGGCAAGGGCCAGGGGACAGGGTCGTGGGAACGGCATGTGCGGGATGGAACTGGATGGGGGAATGGAAATGTTATAATCTATCAATCGCTCCAGCTACCCCCACAGGCCATGTCCGAACACCACCGCCACCTGCTCGACCGCTTCGGCGCCACCGGCTCGCTGTTGTGCGCGGTGCATTGCGCGCTCACGCCGCTGCTGCTGGCGGCGCTGCCGGCGTTGGGGGTGTCGGTGTGGTTCGACGGCAGCCTGGAGCTGGCCCTGGTCGGTTTCGTCACCCTGCTGGGCCTGTTCAGCGTGGGCTGGAGCTACCGCCGCCATCGCGCCCTGCGTGCGCTGGGCCTGCTGGTGCCGGGCCTGGTGGCGTTATGGGCGGGCCTGGTGGTACCCATGCTGCACGAGCAGGCGGTGCCGCACGCGGTGGCGATGACCTTTGGCGGCACCCTGGTCGGGCTGGCGCACCTGTTCAACCTGCGCCTGAACCATGGCCACGTGCATGACGCCGGCTGTGCCCATTGATGGCGTCATGCTAGTCTTGCCGGCCTGACGCGCCGCGGCGCACTGGCAGAATCATTGCAATCAAGGAGTCAAGAATGGGCAAGGGTGACCGCAAGACCACCAAGGGCAAGCGCTACAACGCCAGCTACGGCAACGCCCGCCGTCGCGGTGGTACCCGCGCTGCCGCTGGTGCCGATGCGCCGGCCGCCAAGAAGACTGTCGCCAAGTCCGCCGCCAAGAAGGCCGTGGCCAAGAAGACCGTCGCCAAGGCCAGCTGAGCAGGCTGCTTTGCAGTCCATGAAAAACGCGGCGCCAGGCGCCGCGTTTTTTTTTTGCCCGGATTCCGGGCCGCGCCCGGGAGGACGCGGCCCGGGCCGCGGTCAGAACAACAGGGAGGCCATCCTGCGACGGTACTGGCCCACCAGGTCCTCGTCCTCGACCACCCGGAAGGCATCGATCAGGGCCTTGCGCGGCAGGCCGTCCTCGAATTCGCGATTGCGGCGCAGCATCTCCAGCAGCTGCTCCAGGCCGGTGGCCGCGTCGCCGCCGACCAGGTGGTGCACGGCCAGCAGGTGGCGCGCCTTGAGGTCGTCGGGGTTGGCGGCGATGGCCTGTTCCAGCACCTGCACCGGCGGCGCGTCCTTGAGCAGGGCGGCAAAGCCCAGGCGCGCGCGGGCACGCACCGTGCGGTCGTCGGTGGCCAGGTTGGCCGGCAGGGCATCGAGCAGGCGCTCGGCCTCGGCTGCCGCGCCGGTGCGCAGCAGGGCCAGGGCCAGGTCGAGCTTGAGCTCGTCCTTGTCCGGCTCGGCTTCCACCGCCTGGCGCAGGCGCAGCACCTCGGCGTGCGGGTCCAGCGGGGCCGCCACGTCCGGGGCGGCGGCCGCGGCCTGCGGCTCGATGCCATGGCGGGCCAGGAACTGGCGCAGTTCGCCTTCCGGCAGCGCGCCCTGGAAGGCGTCCACCGGCTGCCCGCCAACCAGCAGGAACACGGTGGGCACCGAGCGGATCTGGAACGCGGCGGCAATCTCGCGCTGCTGGTCCACATCCACCTTGGCCAGGACGAAGGCGCCGCCGTATTCGCCGGCCAGCTTCTCCAGGATCGGCCCCAGCGACTTGCAGGGGCCGCACCAGGTCGCCCAGAAGTCGACCAGCACGGGGGTCTGCAGCGACTGCTGCAGGACCTGGGATTCGAAGGTTTCGGCGGTGACGTCGATGACGTGGGGCAGGTCGGTCATTGGGGAACAGGCAAGCAGTGGAAGGCACATCTGAGGTGGTGCCGGGACCGGCAGCTTACAAGGCGGGGCCGGGCATTGCTTGCTTTCGCCCGGGCGCGCGTTAAGGTGGCCGCCCCTGCGGGCCGCGGCTGCGCCATCCACTGGAACGACGATGATCCGGAACCAACACCTGCGCCTGTGGGCGGCGCTGCTGGCCGCGCTGGCCCTGCCCGTGGCCGCGGCCGTGGCCGGCGGCGCGATCGAAGGCTATTCGCAGCTGCGCCATCCGCTGGCCCTGCTTGGCGCGCGCCAGCTGGGCGTCTCCGGCACCGTGTTCGGCCTGTTCGGGTTCCTGCTGCCGGGCCTGGCCGGGGCCTGGCTGGGCGTGCTGCTGCGCGGCCTGCTGCCGGCCGCGGCCGGCTGGAGCGCGCGCATTGGCGCGCAGCTGGTGTTGCTGGCGGCGCTGGCCTTTGCCGCGCAGGCCCTGTTTCCGTTGGACCTGGAGGGGCTGGATGCAGGCTCCAGCCGCCTGCATGCCGGTGCCTGGCTGCTGTGGGCGCTGGCCTTTCCCTGTGGGGCATTGCTGCTGGCGACCGGGTTGCGCGGCCAGGCAGGCTGGCAGCGGCTGGTGGTGGGCAGCGTGCTGGCCGCGGCGCTGGTGGTGGCCGGCGGCTTTCTCGGCAGCGGCTGGCTGGGTGCTGCCCTGTCCCAACGGCTGGCCTTCGCCGCCTGGCTGGGCTGGGGCGTGCTGGTGGCGCTGCAGCCGGCGCCGTTCAGCCGTGCCGCAGCTTGAGGGCCAGGATCAGCAGGGCCAGGGCCAGGGTCACCAGGTTGGACAGGATCATCGGCCAGGAACCGAGGAACAGGCCGTAGGCCAGCCAGAAGCACAGGCCGGCGGTGAACACCAGGTACATCCCCAGCGAGATCGCGCGGGTGTCGCGGCTGCGCAGGACCTTGAGCGCCTGCGGCACGAAGGCCACGGTGGTGAGGGTGGCAGCCACGTAGCCCAGCCATTCGCCCGCCATGTCCGGATCCCGCCTGAGGAACGGAGAGCTTGCCGCTGGCGGCGCCGGGCCGGCGTGAACGGCGGCCCGGCCGCCGGCCTCAGCGGGGCACGGCCGCTTCCTGGGCGGTGGCCGTGGGGGGATCGGCGGGCAGCCTCAGGTCCGGG
>Ga0207415_1001951_pt1 | contig 9717 bp, 7 predicted proteins | sample Passage237A_FD_187369 | JGI IMG/M metagenome (GOLD analysis project Ga0207415, IMG submission 187369) | Cellulose adapted compost microbial communities from Newby Island Compost Facility, Milpitas, CA, USA - Passage2 37A (SPAdes) (version 3) ...
AGGCCGCGGCTGGCTGTCAGCGGCCGCGGTCGCCGCGGGGGGAGCCTGCAGCGGCGCCCCCTGCTGGCCGGCCTGGCGCACCAGGGCGACCACGGCCACGCCGGCCAGGACGATGCCCAGCAGCCACAGCAGGGGCTTGTAGCGTTCCAGCCGGCTGCTCATCGCATGCCATCCGACGGGGCGGCCTTGGCCAGCGGATGCGGCACCTTGTAGGTCCGGGCAGGGCTGCCCGGGCGGGCGATCCGCACCCAGTCCGGGCCGATCGCGGCCACGCGGGCGCCACCGGCGAGCAAGCTGCCCACGCTGACATGCTGGCCGTCCACCACCGCCACGCGGCGGCCATTGGCCAGCAGCACCAGCGAAACCTGGTGCGGGACTTCCGCCTCCGCGCCCGTGCCGGCGCCGCCGTACACGCCACTTGCCGTGGCAGCGGCGGCGGCACCGCCGGATGCCGGCAGCGCCACCGGCTGCGCATGCGCCAGGTAGGGGCTGCTGCTGCGCAGGCTGCCCAGCGCTTCCATGGTCTGCCGGTTGCGCGCGATCAGCTTGCGCAACTCGGCGATTTCGGCGGTCTCGCCGGCCTGGTTGCCGAAGCGCAGCACGGCCGGCTTGGCGATCACCATGCTCGACAGCCAGACCACGACCAGCAGCCACGCCAGCAGGGCGACGGCGGCGACATACTTGGCTCTCATGGGCTGACTCCGGCGGTGGCGACGGCGGCCGGGGCGGCGGCCGCGGGAAGTTCGGGGGCCGGGCGCTTGAGCAGGTAGGAGAAGAAGCCGCCCGCGGCCCGGTTGGCGGCGGCGTTCTGCGGATCCAGCGGCACCGGCTCGAAGCCGGCCCGGCGCAGGCGCTCGACGAAGGTCGGGATCTGCATGCCATGGGTGCCACGGCTGGCGTCGAGCACCGCGTCCACGCGCAGGGTGGGTTCGCGCAGGTCGGGGATGGCACCCGGCGGCAGCGGTGCGCCCGGCGCCACCGGCTCTTCCACGCGCACGCGCAGGATCCGCACCTGGCCGCTGGCCGCGTCCTGGATCTGGCCCAGCCCGGCCACCGGATCGGTGCCCTTCTGCAGGTTGCTGGCGCGGTCGACGAACTGGAGCACGGCGCCGAAGCGCTCGGGCATGGCCGATTCGGCGAGCATGGCTTCGATCCGGGCGTCGGCCTCGCGGATCTGTGCATCGATGGCGTCGGCGCGCTGGTTGGCCTCGTGCGCGCTCAGGGTCCAGCGCGCGCCCAGGGCGCCCAGGACCAGGGCGAACACCAGCGATGCGGCGCTGGCGTAGGGCAGGGCCCACTCGGCCAGGTAGGCGGTGCGGCTGGCGCTGGGATTGACCGCGATCGAGGGGTTGGCGGCGCGTTCCATCCAGGCCGCGCCGCTGCGGTATTCGCGGCCCTCACCGTCGAGCACGCGCCGCACCGGCACGGTGGACACGGCCAGGCCACTGCGTGCGGAGAAGATCTCGCGCAGGGTGTCGTCCAGCCAGGGCTGGCCCTCGCCCGGGTGCTCGACCAGGACCGGGCACCACTTCACTTCCAGCGGCTCGAGGTTGTCCTCGCCGCGGGCCAGGTCCTCGGCGACCTGTTCGGCCAGGGCGCCGGCGGTCATGGCCAGGTCTTCCGGGTGGTCGCTGTAGGCCAGCGAGCTGCGGTAGACCATGTCGTGCTTGAGCATGGCCAGCACGCTGAGCTGGCGCCCGGACTGCAGGACGATGGCCTGGCCCGGCTTGACCGCGTTGAACAGCAGCGAGGTCAGCGGCACCAGCAGGCAGTGGTCCGGCTGGGCCTCGGCCCAGGCATAGGTGTGCTGCCACACTTCCAGCGGGACGGCGGTGTACAGGGTCTGGTAGCCGGCGCCGACGGTGCGGGTCTTGTGGATGAGGATCTTGGCCTCGCCATCGACCAGGCCGTCCGAGCGCAGGCGCTTCTCGATCAGGGCCACGGCGTGGGCCGGGCTGCCCTCCAGCGAGATGACGTTGCTGACCGCGCCCTCGAAATCGGCCACGGCCAGGGCCGCGCGGCCCAGGCGCGGGCGGATCTCGCTGCGGGTGACGTGGCCATTGTCGAAGGTCAGCCAGCTGTTCTGCTGCTGGACCGTGAAAAGCAGGCTCATGGTGCGGCTCCACTACTGGGCAGCGGGACGTCGCTGGTGGCGGCGGTGCGGAACAGGATCGCGCCGCGCAGGGTCAGCGAAAGCGGGGCGGGGGCGCGATCGCCGGGCGGCGGCGGGTCGAACAGGCCTTCGTCCGGATGGGTGACCGACAGCTCGAAGGACTCGGCACCGAACATGCGGTCCGGGCCACGGGTGACGGCGGTAAGCAGGTTGGCCGTGTCCTCGCGGCTCATCTGGCTCTGGCGAAGGTTGATCAGCCGCTCGCCCCAGGCCTCCGGCTGGAGGCCGTGGGCCTGGGCGGCGGTGATCAGTTCGCGCGCCGAGCGGGCGTACTCCACCCGCAGCTGCGCCTCCTGCTCGCGCACCTGGGCCTCGCCCAGGGCCTGGCTGCGGTCACCCAGCCGGCCATAGGCATCGGCCAGGGCCGAACGTGCGGCGAGGAACCACACCGCGGTGACCACCAGTGCCGCCAGGGTCACGGCGAACACCAGCAGGGAGCTGCGCCGCGACTGGCGCAGGCGGGCAAGCAGGAGGGGCGCGTTCATGGCGGCCTTACTGGTTCATCTTGTAGTTGGCGACCACGGTCATGACCTGGTCGTCGTCGGTGGCAGTGCCGTAGGTGTCGCCGGAGGTCACGGCCGAGGCCATCGAACCGGTGTTGTTGCCGCCCCACTCGGCGCCGATCGCGCCCGGGGTGGTGGCGCCGCCGGCGCCGGTGGCCGGACGGTTGGCGATGCCCACCTGGCGGAACACGCCGTTGGCGGCGTCGGCCTTGCCGTCGATCATCTGGTCCAGGGCGCGGGCCAGGTCCGGGGTCAGGCCGGTGATGATCATCGAGTTGCCCGAACCCCACAGGGTGCCCGGACGGTTCCAGCCGAAGCAGATGCGGATTTCCTGCGGGTTGCCGTTGGTGTCCAGGTAGGCGTAGCGGTCTTCCTTGCCCTCGCCGCGGCCCGGCGGCAGGGTGATGCCGGCGCGCTTGACCAGGTCGCGCAGGTCAAAGCCCTGGGCGGTCTCGCGCGAGCGGGTCAGGCCGGCGCTGGTGGGCAGCGGGTCGGTGCCCGAGCAGATCAGGGCCGGCTCGGTGGCGCCGGTCATGTCGCCGCCGGAGAAGCCGGTGGTGAAGTTGGCGCCGTTGACCATCAGCTGCGGGGCGGCCTGGTTGTCGCCCAGGGGCGCGCCGTAGCGCTGGTGGTAGGCGTTGTAGGTGACCACCCACTGGTCGATGAACTTCTGCTTGATGCGGGTGTATTCGGCGTTGCGCTGGACGTCGCGGCCGATCATGACCGCGCCGATGATGACGCCGATGATGACCAGGACCACGGCCATCTCGACCAGGGTGAAGCCGGCCTGATGGCGGCGCTTGGAAACTGCGTGCATGGTTGGATCCCCGAGTGCGCGATGTTTGAATGGCGTCCACCGACCGTGACCGACCGGTGCGCGGCGCATTGATAGCGGGGGGGCGTAAGCGCGCCGTAAGAGCCCGTAAGAGAGAGGGCTTGCGCGGCTCCCGGCCGGAGGCCAGGGCCGTGTGCGCCCGCAGCATGCCCCGCGCCCGGTTTGCGGCTCTAATGCGCGGGGAGCACGCAAGGGAAGGGTTGGTCCGCATGCTGAAGGTATCGTTACCCTGGTGGCAGGGCCTGCTGGCCGGGCTGCTGGCCCTGGGCATGGCGGCCGGCCAGGCCCAGGCCGGGCCGCAGTCCGGCTTCGTCCAGGTCCAGGGCACCGGCTTCGTCCTCGACGGCCGGCCCTACCGCTTTGCCGGGGCCAACTTCTGGTACGGGGCCTACCTGGGCGCGCCCGGGGCGCTGGGCGACCGCGAGCGCCTGCGTGCCGAGCTGGACCAGCTCAAGGCCGCCGGGGTGGACAACCTGCGGGTGCTGGCCATGTCCGAGGCCTCCGGCTTCCGCCGCGGGGTGCGCCCGGGCCTCATGCGCGGCCCCGGCGAATACGACGAGCAGTTGCTCCAGGGCCTGGACTACCTGCTGGCCGAAATGGCGGCACGTGACATGAAGGCGGTCCTGTACCTCAACAACTTCTGGCAGTGGTCCGGGGGCATGGCCCAGTACGTGTCCTGGGCCACCGGCGAGCCGCTCTCCGACCCGGACCAGGACGGTGACTGGAACGCCTTCATGCAGTACTCGGCGCGCTTCTATGCCATTCCCCGCGCCCAGGCCTGGTATCGCGACGCGATCCGCACCGTGGTCGGCCGCCGCAACAGCATCACCGGAGTGGCCTATGCCGACGATCCCACGGTGATGTCCTGGCAGCTGGCCAACGAGCCGCGCCCGGGCAGCGATGCCGGCGGCCATGGCAATTTCCAGGCCTACCGCCGCTGGATCGACGAGACCGCCGCCTTCATCCGCGGCCTGGCGCCCAGGCAGCTGGTCAGCACCGGCAGCGAGGGCAGCATGGGCTCGCTGGGCGAGGACGACTATTACCTGATCGCCCACGCCTCGCCGAACGTGGACTACCTGACCTTCCACCTGTGGCCATCCAACTGGGGCTGGATCGACCACCACGACCCCGGCGCGCGGCTGGAGAGCGGGCTGCAGGCCTCGCTGCGCTACATCGACCGCCATATCGAAATGGCCGCGCGCCTGGGCAAGCCGATCGTGCTGTCCGAGTTCGGACTCAACCGCGACCGGGGTTCCTACGATCCGGATTCGGGGGTGGAGGCGCGCGACCGCTTCTACCGCGCCGTCTATGAGCGCCTGTTGCAGCGCGCCCGGGAGGGGGCGCCAATCGCCGGTTCCAATTTCTGGGCCTGGGGCGGGCGCGGGCGCACCCCCCGCCCGGACTGGATGTGGAAGCCGGGCGATCCGTTCACCGGCGATCCGCCGCAGGAGGCCCAGGGCCTGTTCTCCCTGTTCGACAGCGATGCCTCGACCCTGGAGATCGTCTCCGGCCATGCCCGTGCCCTCCGCGCCCTGCCCTGAACGGCGGGGCGCCTGGCCGCGGGGCTTCAGTGGCAACCGCCGTGGCCGCTAAGCCATCAAGTGACAGTCCGCTTTTGGGGGAGGGGGAATGTCTGTGGTCATGACTGCCGCCGGCGAGGCGGCGCTGGAGCCGGTGGCCGCTGCCGCCGAGTTGCCGGATGCGCCGGTAGGCTTGGTGCGGCTGGATGCGTGCGGACAGGTGGTGGCGGCCAACCGCGCCGCCTGCGACCTGCTGGGCAGGGAGCCGGGGGCCTGGCCCTGGCCGGCGCAGGAATGCCTGTGGGGGCTGGAACCGGGGCTGCTGGTCGGCCAGGAAGGGGTGTGGGCGGCGCCGGGCGAGGACCCGGCGCGGCGCGTGCGCTACCAGCGCGAGCCGGGCGGCGGCTGGATCCTGTCCCTGCCCCATGCCGAGACCGCGGCCCTGCTGCGCGGCGTGACCGCGCTGGCGGCCGGGGACCTGTCCCAGGCCGCCAACCCCCTGCTGTGGCCGGTGCTGCGCCGGCTGGACCAGATCGAGGCCGAGCGCGGCCTGCTGGACCTGGCCAACGAGGCCCTGGCCCATTGCGACCTGGCCCTGGACCTGCCGCCGGCCCAGGCCGGCAGCGTGGCCGGGCGGCGCCTGCTGGCCGGCTTCGGCAACCTGGCCGAGGCCATCCGCCAGGCGGTCGGACTGTCGCTGCGCATTGCCGGCGAAGTGCCCAAGCTGGTCGGCGAGAACGATGAACTGGCGCTGCAATGCCAGGCCCAGGCCCAGGCCCTGGACTCGGTGCAGCAGGCCAGCCAGCGCCTGCTGGCGGACCTGCGCGACCTGCAGCTGGAACTGGACCAGGTGCGGGCCGCGGCCAGCCAGGCCGACGACAACGCCCGCCTGGGCGGCGAGGCCGCCCAGGCCCTGGCCCAGGCCATGGAAGAAGTGGAGAAGCGCTCGGCCCGGGCCGGCGAGGTGATCGAGGTCATCGACGCGGTCGCCTTCCAGACCAATATCCTGTCGATCAACGCCAGCATCGAGGCGGCCCACGCCGGCGAGGCCGGGCGTGGCTTCGCGGTCGTGGCCCAGGAGATCCGTCGCCTGGCCGAGCGCGCGGCCAGTGCCGCGCGCGACGCGCGCGCGATCATTGGCGATACCGTGCAGGCGCTGGGCGAGAGCGCGGCCTCGGCGCGGCAGACCGGCCAGGTGCTCGACGGCATCGGCCAGTCGCTGGCCCAGGCCGGAATGGCCATGGATTCGGTGGCGCGGCACATTGCCGGGCAGGGCCGGGAAGTGGCGGCCATCGACCAGGCGGTGGGCGAGGTGGTGGAGCTGGGCCGCAGCAACCTGGAACGGGCCGCGCACGTGGCCGCGCTGAGCGAGGCGCTGGGCAAGGACGCGGCCAGCCTGCACGACTGCGTGGTCCTGTTCCGGCTGCCGGCCGATCCCATGGCCGAGCCGCGCCACCGCCGCGTGCGCGAACTGGCCGAGGCGGGCGCGCAACAGGTGGGCCAGGCCCTGGCCGCGGCGCTGGCGGCGGGGCGGATCAGCCACGAGCACCTGTTCGCCCGCCAGTACCTGCCGATCCCCGGCGTGGATCCGCCCAAGTACCGCACCCCGTTCGACGCGCTGTGCGACGAGCTGCTGCCGCCGCTGCAGGAGCCACTGGCCGAGGCCGAGCCGTGGATCGTGTTCGCCATCAGTGCCAATCCCGATGGCTACGTACCCACCCACAACCTGCGCTACAGCCAGCCACTGACGGGCGACCCCGCGGTGGACCTGGTCGGCAACCGCACCAAGCGGATCTTCGACGACCGGGTGGGGCGCAGCGTGGGTGCGCATACCGATCCCTACCGGCTGCAGGTCTACCGCCGCGACACCGGCCAGATCATGTTCGACCTGTCGGTGCCGGTGTACGTGGACGGGCGCCACTGGGGCGGGTTCCGCATCGGCTACTCGCTGGAGTAGGGCGGGGGCGCCGGGCCGCGGCCTTGGCGCGGCCCGTAGACCCAGTGCTCCAGCGCGTGGCGCAGCATCTGCGCGCGGCGCCGGCGCACCGCCCGCGCATGCGCGAGCGTGCGCTGCATGGCCAGGATCACCAGCACCAGCAGCAGCGCGAACGGCAGGGCCGAGATCGTGACCAGGCCCTGCAGCGCATCCAGGCCGCCCGCCAGCAGCAGGGCCGCGGCCACCACCGCGATCGCCACGCCCCAGGCGATCCGCCGCAGCGGCGACGGGTCGCCGGACTGGTCGCTGGACATGCTGGCCAGCACCAGCACCGCCGAGTCGGCCGAGGTGACGAAGAACACCGCCAGCAGCGCCACTGCCACCGCGCTCAGGGCGGTGCTGCCGGGCAGGTGCCCGAACAGGGCGAACAGCACGTTCTCGTAGCCGCTTTCCAGCACCGGCTGCAGGTCGGCCACGAACAGTTGCTGCCACAGCGCCAGGCCGCCGAACACCGCGAACCAGGCGAAGCCCAGCAGGCTCGGCGCCAGCACCGTGCCGACCACGAACTCGCGGATGGTGCGGCCGTAGGACACGCGGGCGATGAAGCTGCCCACGAACGGCGCCCACGAGATCCACCAGGCCCAGTAGAAGATCGTCCACTCGCTGACCCAGGCGCTGCCGGAGAACGGCGACATGCGCAGGCTCATGCCGACGAGCCGGTCCAGGTAGCCGCCCAGCGCGTTGGTGAACACGTCGAACAGGAACGCGGTCGGGCCCAGCGCCAGCACCGCCAGCAGCAGCGCGCCGGCCAGCGCGAGGTTGGCGCTGGACAGCCATTTGATGCCGCGCTCCACGCCGCTGAGGCTGGAGGCCATGTACAGCACGAAGGCCACGCCGATCACCGCCAGCTGCATGCCGGTCCCGGTCGGCGTGCCGGACACGGTGCGCAGGCCGGCGGTGATCTGCAGCGCGCCGAAGCCCAGGGTGGTGGCCACGCCGATCGCGGTGGCCACCACCGCGGCGATGTCCACGCAACGCCCGGCCCAGCCGCGGTGGTGGCGGCCCAGCAGCGGCTGCAGCAGGTCGCTGAGCTGGCCGCGGCCGCGGCGGTTGTACTGGAACCAGGCCATGGCCAGCCCGACCAGGGCGTAGATCGCCCACGGGTGCAGGCCCCAGTGGAAGAACGCGTAGCGCATCGCCGCGCGCGCGGCCGGCATGCTCGCCGGTTCCAGCCCCTCGGGCGGATTGAAGTAGTGCGACAGCGGCTCGGCCGCGCCCCAGAACACCAGGCCGATGCCCATGCCGGCCGCGAACAGCATCGCCAGCCAGCTGCCCACCGCGAACTGCGGTTCGGCGTCCTCGCCGCCAATGCGCAGCTCGCCCAGGCTGCCGAAGGCCAGGTACAGCATGAACAGCAGGGTGGCGAACACGACCAGCAGGTAGAGCCAGCCGGTATTGGCGAGCATGCCCCCGAGCAGCGCGTCCACCATCGCGGCGAAGCGCGACGGCGCCAGGCCTGCTGCCGCCGCAAGCAGCGCGATCAGCAAGAAGGAGATGCGGAAGACCATGCCGGCTCCGGTGGCGTGGAGGCGCACAGTCTAGCAAAGGCCGCGTGGGCGGGCCGTCGCGGGCGCGACCGGCAGCGGCGCGCGACCTGTGGTCTAATCGCCGGCGAAGCGGGGGTACCGCGGGCGCCGGTCGGTGCGCGCGGTTGAGACAGTCCCTTGGAACCTGATCCGGCTGATACCGGCGTAGGGAAGCTTCGCAGGACGGGATCCGTCCGTCCTGTGTCCGCCCGCTTCGGGCGGCGGTGCCGCGCATGCGTGGACCGTCGTCCCGGCCCGCACGGAAGTGCGGTCATTCCCTGACCGGTCGGACACAACGCATGAATGCCATCCCCGCCTCCCTGCTCCAGCAGACCGCGCAGCTTTCCGGATCCGTCACCCGGCCGATCCCGGGCTCGCGCAAGATCCACGTCGAAGGCTCGCGCCCGGACATCCGCGTCCCGATGCGCGAGATCGCTTTGACCCGCACCCCCACCGTGTTCGGCGGCGAGGACAACCCGCCGGTCACCGTCTACGACACCTCCGGCCCGTATACCGATCCGGAAGCCAGCATCGACCTGGCCAGTGGCCTGCCGGCACTGCGCGCGCAGTGGATCGCCGAGCGCGGCGATACCGAGCAGTTGCCCGGCCTGACCTCGGAATTCGGCCGCGCCCGCGAGCACGATCCGAAGCTGGCGCCGGTGCGCTTCCCCGGCCGGATCCTGCCGCGCCGGGCGAAGGCCGGCGCCAACGTCACCCAGATGCATTACGCGCGGCGCGGCATCATCACCCCGGAGATGGAGTTCGTCGCCATCCGCGAGAACCAGCGCCTGGAGGCGGTGCGCGACGCGGCGCTGCGTGCCCAGCATCCGGGCCAGGGTTTCGGCGCCAGCATCCCCGAGGTGATCACCCCGGAGTTCGTGCGCGACGAGATCGCCCGCGGCCGCGCCATCCTCCCGTGCAACATCAACCACCCCGAGAGCGAGCCGATGATCATCGGCCGCAACTTCCTGACCAAGATCAACGCCAACATCGGCAACTCCGCCGTGTCCTCGGGCATCGCCGAGGAGGTGGAGAAGATGGTGTGGGCGATCCGCTGGGGCGGGGACACGGTGATGGACCTGTCCACCGGCAAGCACATCCACGAGACCCGCGAGTGGATCATCCGCAACTCGCCGGTGCCGATCGGCACGGTGCCGATCTACC
>Ga0207415_1001954_pt1 | contig 9709 bp, 7 predicted proteins | sample Passage237A_FD_187369 | JGI IMG/M metagenome (GOLD analysis project Ga0207415, IMG submission 187369) | Cellulose adapted compost microbial communities from Newby Island Compost Facility, Milpitas, CA, USA - Passage2 37A (SPAdes) (version 3) ...
AGATTGGTTTCTTTAACTTTCACTTGCACTTTATCCCCAAAAGCAAATATTCGACCTGATTTTTCACCAACCAACCGATAATTTTCCTTATCGAGTTCGTAATAGTCATCCGTGAGATCGTTCATCCGTACCAATCCTTCCGAAGCTGTTTCGATGATTTCAACGAAGATTCCGAACTCGGTCACTCCTGAAATGACACCATCGTAGGTGCGGTCTTCGTCTTGGAGTGACATATACTCCACCTGTTTGTATTTGATGGAAGCCCGTTCTGCTTCCGTCGCTAATTTTTCCCTTTCCGAGCAGTGTAGGCATTTTTTTTCTAAACTGTCTTTGTCGACTGAAGCACCTTTCTGTAGATAGTGTTGCAAGAGTCGGTGTGCAATCAGGTCCGGATAACGACGTATAGGGGAAGTGAAATGCGAATACCGTTTGAAGGCCAGCCCGAAATGACCGATTTCTTCCGTACTATATCGCGCTTTGGCCATGGTTCGTACGGCCAGGTTTTCCAAAAGGTTTTGTTCTGGTTTTCCTTCGGCTTTTTTCAACATGTCGTTAAAGGAGCGGGCTAATCGTGTACCGGAAACGTTGAGCGTATACCCCAGACGGCTTACAAAAGTGGAAAAGGTAGCCAGTTTTTCACGGTCCGGGGGTTCGTGGATCCGATAAATCATGGTGTTTGGTTCGGACTTCTTTTTTGAAAGGTTTCGGATAAATTCCGGCACTCTTCGATTGGCGAGCAACATAAATTCCTCGATTAATTTATGTGCATCTTTCCTTTCTTTTATATGTAATCCCAGCGGTTTGCCTGCTTCGTCCAAGACGAACTTTACTTCGGTTGTCTCAAAATTAATCGCTCCTTTGCTAAATCTTTCAGTCTGGAGAATTTTAGCTAATTCATTTAGGGTTTTCAGTTCTTCATGAAAATCGCCAGTCCCCGTTTCTAAAACTTCTTGCGCTTCTTCATACGTGAATCGACGATCGGAGTGGATCACGGTGCGTCCAAACCATTCTTTCACAATTTTGGCATCTTCGGTTAACTCAAATACGGCTGAAAATGCGAGTTTATCCTCATGAGGCCTAAGTGAACATAGGAAATTGGAAATCTTTTCGGGTAACATCGGGATCGTCCTGTCGACCAGGTATACCGAATTTCCGCGGTGAAAAGCTTCGCGATCTAAGGCGGTATCGGGAAGAACGTAGTGGGAAACGTCGGCAATATGAATACCAACTTCAAAGTTCCCATTGGGGAGTTTTTTGAAGGATAGGGCGTCGTCAAAATCCTTGGCATCGAGGGGGTCAATGGTGAAGGTCGCTATGTTGCGAAGGTCTTTTCGCCCTTTCAAATCTGCAGCGGTTATAGTTTCCGGCAAATTTTGAGCCTCGTTTTGTACCTCCTCTGGAAACTCGTTGGGTAGGCCAAACTCAGCTAAAATGGCGTGCATTTCGGTATGATGATCCCCAGCATTTCCCAGAACACTGACCACCCTGCCCATAGCAGGTCGTGCACGGGTAGCCCTATGGGTTATTTCCACAATTACCTTATGACCATTTTCAGCCCCATTTAACTCGGTTAGGGGAATATCAATGGGTTCGTAAATCCGGCGATTGTCGGGTTTGACAAAGGCATAACGCCCCCCGTGTTTGAGTACGCCGACAATATTTTGTTTAGCCGGACTCAATATAGCTGTTACCCGTCCTTGGTCATGACTATTCCTGCGACGCCCATACAATTGCACTTTCACCTGGTCTCCGTCAATGGCACCTCGCAGATCATCCGTATCAACGTAGATATCGCTTTCTAATCCTTCAACCACCACATAAGCATACGCCCGGTTGACATGTTCTACCGTTCCAATGAACTCATCGGAGTGCAGCGCCTTGGATTTTCTTTGCTTTGGGTGGCTTACGTCCTCGATTTCAATTTTACGGGATGGTTCTGTGGCATTTTCATGCCAACGGAAAAGTCCCTCCTGATTAGGGATTATTTTGCCTTCTAAAACTAGTTCCTGGAATACTTCCTGATACAAGAGGTAAAGTTTTGGATCGCGGATATTCAACCCGTCGATAATATTCTGATACCGAAACCATGGTCCGGGTAAATGCTTAGCAATATTTTGTATCTCTTCTTTTATCGTTTGGGTTAATTCCGAAAAATATTCCCAAACCGATGACGAAGTTGTTTTTTTTCGTGATGAAGCGTTTTTTTCTTTTTTCTTTCTACTCATATGATTTGATAAGGCTCGGTTTCGATTATTAAAACCGAGGACAAATGGTTTAAACTAAAGGGAAGTGGGATAGGAAAACCGGTTAGGTCAATGCACCCCTCCTCGTTTAGTCGGATTAAAGATAATTATTTTGGTGGCGTTCGAGGTTCTAAAAATTTCAGGTTGTCAATATTTCCGATCAGAGGTAGGGATCAACCTGTCACTCTGATGATATTCTCTTCTTTAATAATGGGTTGTAAGTGCATTTTGAGATAAAGTTGAGTCAGGACGACTACGTCTTCCCTGCAGTAACGACTAATTTTCTCAATATCTTTTTCTTCATAGTAAACACGAGTTACCTGATCGCCACTCATTTCATCTTTACTGCTATGCACACCGAATACGGCAGCTAATAAGTCCAGGGAAGTATAAGCTTTGAAATCTCCAAACTTCCATAACTCCATCGTGTCTTGATGGAGAATCTCCCAGGGCTTCTTACCCGACAATTGCAAGGCAGGTGGTAACTCTAAGCCATTGATTAACATCCTTCTACAAAGATAGGGAAAGTCGAACTCCTTCCCGTTGTGAGCACATAGAATGAGCTGATCCGGACGATAACGCTCGATGATATTTTTGAAATTAAGAAGAATTTCTACCTCCTTGTCACCGCCGTAAGACATCACTTTTAAGGCAGGCTCGTCTTTTTCATTGAAAAAAACGCCACCGAAAGCGATACAGGCAATACGTCCGAATTCGGCTGAAATGCCGGCTTGTTCATAATAGAGGTCCTGATTACTCCAAGATTCAAATTCTGCCCGTTTTCGGATCACATCAGCACGTTTATCCCAGAGCTGCTGTAATCGTTCCGGCATTTGCTCATAGGCTGGATAGCCCGCAATAGTTTCTATATCTATAAAAAGTACGTTTTTTATTTTTTTACGAAATTCAGGAGACATGTTTTGAAGGTTGTAAATGGGATGAATAGTGTGTTGGAAAACAGGTTAAAGGGGGGAGGTTTAGACGAATATGCTAACAAAGATAATCTTTTTTAGGAGATTTCTACTTCTTTCCTCTGCGCGATTGGCTGCCAAAGCCTGATCGAGTTTACTCAGCAATAAGCTCCATTTCAAAAAGATCGGCCAAATGTTTTCTAAGTAAATCGGCAACTTCGGCAACAGCAATGGGACGCGCTAATTCCAATTGCATTGAAGTGACAGCTTTATCACTGATACCGCAGGGAACGATATGGTTAAAATAGGAGAGGTCGGGGTTGACATTTAAGGCAAACCCGTGCATGGTTACCCAGCGACTGGTTTTTACGCCGATAGCACATATTTTCCGAGGACTTGTCTGACCGTCATAACCCAGCCATACCCCGGTCAGTCCGGGAATTCGACCTGCATCAAGACGGAAATCGGATAGGGTCCGGATCACTGCTTCCTCCAACGTTCGAATGTAACGGTGAATGTCGGTGAAGAAATTATCTAAATCCAGAATCGGATACCCTACCAATTGGCCAGGACCATGATAGGTGATATCACCCCCCCGATTGATACGATAATATTCGACCTTTTTTTCTTTGCGATGATCGGAATCCAAAAGTAAATGTTCTTCCTTTCCACTCTTCCCAAGTGTATAAACGTGAGGATGTTGACAAAATAAAAGATAGTTTGAGGTTGGTTGTTGACGGGATGGATCTAAATTCCGATTCGTAATTTTCTGTTCAACAGTAGCGGAAAACACTTTTTCCTGATAGTCCCAAGCATCCTTATAATCGATGATGCCTAAGTCACGGAAGTACACTTTCTTATTTTTCACTAAATACATTTAGATTTTCAGCACGAGCTATCGTATTCGAAAATAAAACAAGATATTTACGAAAAATATTCCATACTATACAAAACTCTTTCAATCATGACAACCCATCTAGACACAGGATCCTGGGGAGAGGAGCAAGCTGAACATTTCCTAAAAAGCAAGGGCTATACGCTTCTATTTAAAAATTACCGTTACCAACATGCTGAAATTGACTTAATTGTGGAAAAAGGTCGTTTGTTGGTATTTGTGGAAGTAAAAACACGCAGATGGACGGCTTTCGGTTTGCCGGAAACGTTCGTGAACGCTTCGAAAGTTCGGCTTTTAAAAAAGGCGGCTGAACATTTTATTTTCGAATATGATTGGAAATACGACATCCGTTTTGATATCATATCGATTTTAATTCAAGGTCAAAATAAGCATTCTATTCACCATATCGAGGATGCGTTTTATTGATTTCGTTCAAAAAAACGGTTGTGTTGTTGACCAAGGAGTGAATTTGTTCTTACTTTTGCCCTATTTCGCGTCCACAGCACAACCAACCCAATGAGCAGCCGACATATTTTACTAATGGACGGTCCTGACCACAAAGGACTCATTTTTACCGTTACCAAAGTACTTTACGAATACCACCAGAATATCATTCGAAATGACGAGTACGTGAGTCCTTCGGGCTATTTTTTTATGCGTACCGAGTTTGAAGGGATCATAGATCCGGAAATTGTGTTAAACGCACTGAAGGAGTCACTCCCCAAAGGTTTACGCTTAAGGTTAAAATCGGACAAAAAGAAGGACATCGTCGTGATGGTCACACGTGAACATTATTGTGTGGCTGAGCTGCTGGTGCGATATGCATTCGATGAATTAGGAGCAAATATCAAGGCGGTAATCGGAAATTATAATACATTACGCTCCTTAGTCGAAAAATTTAATATCCCTTATTATCACGTCTCACATGAAGGGCTGACGCGTGAACAACATGAGGAAAAAATCCTCTCAATACTCTTGCGCTATCAACCCGAATTTGTGGTCTTGGCGAAGTACATGCGTATATTGAGTCCGGAATTTGTGCGTCATTTTCCCGAAAAAATTGTGAATATTCACCATTCGTTTTTACCTGCTTTCATTGGCGCTAATCCTTATCGTCAAGCCTATGATCGGGGGGTGAAAATTATCGGCGCGACGGCTCATTTTGTCAATGAGAATCTGGATGAGGGGCCAATAATAGCGCAAGATGTAAAACGGGTGAGTCATCGTCATTCAGCGACTGAAATGGCAAAATTAGGTCGTGATATCGAAAAGTCCGTTTTGTCGGAGGCGTTAAAACTAGTATTTAGTGACCGGGTATTTATTTCAGGCAACCGGACCATCATCTTGTAATTGCCCACGTTAGTGGTCGGGATGAACCTCAATGCCGAATAAATACTTGTCGCCCCGGTAGTAAGAGTGTTCCAGTTCAATGACCTTTTCATGGGCGGTAATCACCGCGCTATCCAAGACAAATACGGGTAAAGCCTGTTTCACTTGAAAATGATTATCCTCGTCATCGGGGTTGAAAATCGTACACCGAAGGGTTTGTTTGAGTTGGGAAATGGATAAGCGGTATCTCTCCTCATATATTTTGTAGTAGGATATATCCGTCGGTAGATGATTGATCCGGGGGCAGAGGACCAGGGAGATGTACTTGGTTTCATCTTTCATAAGCACATCATTGGCAAAACGAAGTTGATGTATCTTCATCACCGGCCCTTCAATGATATAGTGTTTGCCACCTATTCCGAGGGATACTCCTTCCTCCAGAATCGTTTTTTCCAAAAGAATGTCCTTTGGTTCAAAACCTTCGGCTTTTAGTTTTTCCCGAAAACCTACGCGCGTGTCACCAATCGAACCCAAGGTTCTTAACACGCGTCGGTCCATGGTTCGATTAAGTACAAAAGTTCCTTTCCCTTTAATACGACGTACCCAACCTTTCAGTTCGATGTCGAGTAAAGCTTTACGGGCGGTGGTATTGCTGACTTTATAAATACTGATAATTTCATTTTCCGAAGGGATTTTGTCCCCAGGCTTAAATTCTCCACTTTTAATTTTTGCAATAATCTCGTCACTGATATTGGAAAATTTATGATTTCCCGCTGCATTCATGCTAATGATACTTTTAACGCTGATAGGATAGATAGGTCATTTCTGGTTAAACCGTTTTCCGTATAAAAGTTAAGGAATTTCCTGATACACAGTGATACCAATCTTTCTTAACGCTCTAGGATGATTTGAAAACATTGTATTTAAAACAGAAATTCTCCGCAAATTTCCTGCAAAATATATGAATATTTATTTTCAGTAAAAAATAGTTGCAAAAAATGCCACAGGATCCTATTTTTGCCATATCAACTTAGTGCGTTAACTAAACTCTAACCATGAGCAAACTTCGATGGCTGGTCGTGTTTTTTGCCTTTCTGGCAACGGGGCTCAGCTTTTTAGACCGGCAGGTACTGTCCATCGCGATCCTGAAGATCCAGGAAGATTTTCACATCAGCGACACACAGTACGGATGGGTCAATACCAGTTTTCTGCTGAGTTATGCGATCATGTTCACGGTGGGAGGGTGGTTTATTGACCGGGTTGGCGGGAAAAAGGGGCTGGCGCTGTCGGTGGGTATCTGGTCGGTAGCCAATGCCCTGCATGGTTTCATGAACAGCTTTTCCCAGCTGCTGGCCTTTCGCTTTCTGCTCGGGATGGGTGAGGGCGGGGCTTTTCCCGGTGCCGCCAAAACCGTGTATACCTGGTTTAACGAGAAGGAAAGGGGGCTGGCGAATGGTATCGCGATCGGGGGATCGGCGATCGGGGCTGTGGTGGCTCCCCCGTTGACGATCTGGCTTACCAGTGTCTACGGCTGGAGGAGCGGCTTTGTGATTCCCGGGGTGTTTGGTATCCTCTGGGTACTGCTCTGGCTGCTGATTCCCTGGAAAAAAGCGGTTAACGATCAGCCGGCAGTCGAAAAAGCCCGGCCTGCCGTCTCGATCCGTGACCTCGTTCGGATTCGGGAAACCTGGGTTTTTATCCTCATGCGGTTTCTCCTCGATCCGGTCATGTATTTCATGATGTTCTGGATCCCGAAGTACCTGGGTGAAGCCCGCGGGGTCTCCTATGAGCGTATCGGCGAACTTTTCTGGGTGCCCTTTCTGGCACTTGGTATTTCAAATATCATGGGTGGGTGGTTTTCAGACCGGCTCTCCCTGCGAACCGGCTCCATGAGTAAGGCCCGGAAAATCGTGATGGGCGTGGCGGCTGCACTGACCATGCTGCTCCCCCTGACCGAATGGGTTTCCTCAGTAGAACTGGCCGTTGGCTTCATGTGCCTCTATATGTTCGCGCACGGTCTCTGGATAACCAATTATATCACAGCGATTTCCGACGTTTTCGGGGCTGTAGGTACCAGTACGGTGGTAGGACTGTCGGGTACGGCCGGCGCGGTATCCGGACTGCTCCTCAATCCGATGATCGGTAAAATCATCGAAAATTTCAGCTACACACCCCTCTGGATTGCCTGCGGACTGCTTTATCCCATCGCTTTCGCCGGGTTCATTGTGCTTATCCCCGGGCTGGCACCCATTAAATTGGCTTCTAACTGATTAGATATGAGTGTATTATGAGATTAGTACCAAAAATTTAGCCTTTTTTAGGTTAACGCACTAAGAAAAATTCAAATTAACACTAACTGAATATGATTCATTCGCTTTCGGATCCCAACCACCAACCGGTAATTCACAACAAGCGTCCTGCGACCGTCCCCCGCATCGGGGTGTTCGGGGTCGCCTACTTCAAATACTGGCCGCAGTTTGACGGATTACTGGAAAAGATGCTGGAGAAGCAGGCGGTTCTCATCGAGAAACTCCGGCAGGGTCCACCCGCAGAAATCATCGACTTCGGACTGGTTGACGATGCTTTCAAGGCTTATGACCTGGTTCCTAAACTCAATGCCGCGAACCTGGACCTGATCTTCTGTGATATGGTCACCTACGCTACGTCCAGTACGTTTGCGACGATCATCCGCAACCTGAACGTACCGATTGTCCTGGTGGCCCTTCAGCCCGATCAGGCCATGGACTATTCGAGGGCTTCCACCTTCATGCAGCTCTACAACGATGACATCTGCTCCCTGCCCGAGTTTACCGGCGTGGCTGCCCGCATGGGAAAGCGTATTCCGGATATCATTATCGGAACCCTGTACGACGATCCTCAGGTGGATACCGAACTGGCTGAATATGTGCGTATTGCTGCGGTGCTGCATGACCTGCGCACGTCCCGCATCGGGCATATCGGTCATCCGATCGAGGCCATGTACGACATGCATTCCGATTCCACCGCCCTGTCGGCTTTTTTCGGGGCTCACATCGTGCAGTGTGAATCACATGAAATCGTTTCCATGTATCAGTCCACGACACCGGCTGAAGTGGAGCCGATGAAGAAACGCATTCTGGATTTCTTCGATACGCCTGATCCGGTCTCTGATCCCATTTCGGAAAAACTCAGGGATTCGGATCTGGAAACTTCGGCGCGGGTTGCGGTGGCGCTCGAAAAATTTATTGAAGCCCGAAAACTGGACGGGCTGGCCTACTACTATGAGGGGCCGGACGACAGCGTCGAACGACTCGTCATGTCGAACCTGATCGTCGGCAACTCACTTCTGACCGGCGCCGGCTTCCCCATGTGCGGAGAGTCGGATCTGAAGACCTGTTTTGCGATGCTCATTATGGAGCGGCTCGGAATCGGCGGCAGCTTTGCCGAGTTCCATCCGGTCGATTTCAGGGAAGGATTTGTCCTGGTAGGGCATGACGGGCCTCACAACATCGCCATTGCGGAGGGGAGACCCGTGCTGAGAAGCCTCATCAAGTACCATGGAAAGCCAGGATTCGGGGCCGGGGTCGAGTTCAAGATCAAGGAAGGACCTATTACGATGCTCAGCATCAACTCAACCTACGACGGCAAGTTCAAGTTTGTCATCGCGGAGGGGCAGTCGGTGGCGGGACCTATACCCCCTACCGGTAACACGAATACCAGAGGCTTTTTCAGACCCGATGTCAGGACATTCCTGCACCGCTGGATGAAACAGGGGCCTACGCATCATTTTGCTCTGGGGGTTGGCCATCATGCCAATACCATCCGGAAAGTGGCTGATTACCTTGGCCTTGAGTCGGTGATCATTCCCAATGACTAAATCGGAATTCACTGAATAAACCTGCTTACCCATTACCTTATAACGAACAATGAATAGCAAATTAAAACTGTGGCTGCTGGGCTTTTGTCTTTGCCTGGCAGTCATGCCTTCCAAATCGCTGTTTGCGCAGCCTGGGAAAATTACCGTGACCGGTAAGGTTCTCGCTGAAAGCGAAAATGCTCCGCTGATTGGAGCGACGATTACCGAAAAGGGTACTACCAATGGAACGAGTTCTGATGTCGAAGGTAATTTTCGGCTGGACGTGAGTCCCAATGCAGTACTGGTGGTGAGTTTTATTGGATATGTAGCCCAGGAGGTGTCTGTGGGCAATTCCAGCAGCCTGACCATACGACTGCGGACCGACGATCAGCTCCTGCAGGACGTGGTCGTTGTCGGCTACGGAACCCAGCGCAAAAAGGATGTATCCGGTTCCATAGCCAGTATCAAATCGGAGCAGTTTCTCCAGCCATCCGTC
>Ga0207415_1001956_pt1 | contig 9705 bp, 7 predicted proteins | sample Passage237A_FD_187369 | JGI IMG/M metagenome (GOLD analysis project Ga0207415, IMG submission 187369) | Cellulose adapted compost microbial communities from Newby Island Compost Facility, Milpitas, CA, USA - Passage2 37A (SPAdes) (version 3) ...
CCCGCGCTGAGGCTCGAGCCTCGCCGGTCACCCGCCCAACTCATCAACCCGAGGCCAAACGGCCGGCGGGCGCTTCGGCTCGCCTAAGCGTCGGCGTGGCTCTCCGGCTTGTCGTGGGCGGGCAGTTCCATCGTCTCGATCCGGTCGATCAGCGGCTCGATCTGACTCACCATCTCCATGTGCCGCGGCTCCATGGTGAAGTTGAGCGTCATGTATTCGCGGCCGGGGCAGAAGGTGCAGATATTGGCGCCGGCGTGGAAAGCGCCGCAATAGATCGGCTCCATCATCCACTCGGTGACCGGGCCGAAGGTGCGGTGCGGCGGTACCAGGGTCAGCACGGTGTCGGTGCGCCCCTGGAAGCGGCGGAAGCGCGGCCCGTAGAGGAAGGGGAAGAAGCGGTGGAGGAAACGGTGCATCGAGAACATGGCGAGCACACGCGTCTGGAACTCGGTGATGTCTTTGGCCTCGATCTCGTCGAGCACCCTGTCGACGCCCTTCACATAGGCGACGAAGTCCTCGTTGAAGGGGAACTTTGCCATCAGCGCGCGGACGCGGAAGAAGTCGTCGTCGATCGCCGTGCGCCTCGTGTCGAGCATGGTGTAGGCGGCAGCGATCACCTGCTGGTTGTATCGCCGGTCGGTGGGCGAGTGGAGCGCGTAGGTCACCACCGCGAAATAGAGCGAGCGCTGCCGCACCCCCAGCCGGTTGGCAATCCTGCGCATACGGTCGCGCTTGAGCGGCAGGGTTTTGAACTCCCACGGCTTTTCGGGGGGCGACAGCAGATGGGCGAAGAACAGGTGGATCGATGCGGCAAGCCCCGCCCCAATGGCGCCCTTGATGCGGTCGCCGAGCGGAACCTTGTTCTCCTTGTTCGACTGGATGCCATGGCCGGCAGTTTGCGAGCGGGTGAGCAGCGCCGCATCCGAGCCCTCAAGCACGGCATGGGCGGCCCGCACCTGCATTATCGAGGCGCGGCCCTGGCTGTCCGGTCCGCCCTTGCGCGTCGCCGCCATGAAGCGGAACAGCGGCAGGTCGGGCACGTCGAAAATGTCTTCGGATTTGCCCAGCCACTTGTCCGGGTAGCCGTCGAATTCATCGACCATCTCGATCGAGGTGATGGCGTCCAGCTGGGCTTCGGTAAGCGGATGGCCGGGGCGGGCACCGACGAAGCCGTGCGTCAGCTGCGGGGCAAGCGACACGACGTGGCGCACCAGATCCTTCAGCTTCTCCTTGTCGAAGCTCTCCTTGGAGAAAGCCGTGAAGAAGATCGTGTCCTTGCCCTGGTAGAGGAACCACTGGAAATCGGTGAACAGCGCCTGCGGGTCCTTCTGGACGGCCGCGAAGGCACGGTCGAGCGACTCTGCGTGGTCGCTGGCGAAGCTCAAGGACGAGAAACTCTTCATGTTTTGCCCCAGGATCCGATCGATTGAATTGACTGCAATAAGCCATGTCTTGTGCCGCCGCACAACTTAAAGCGCCCGCATGCCTAATGCGCCGGTACCCTGGCGACCAGGCTGGACACGGTCCGGCAATGCGCGCAAGCTGCATCACACAGGGGACATACTGACGAAGGAGGGCCGAATGGCCTCGATCAGCTATACCCTGTACGATTACGCAAACGCGCCTGCCGACTTGCTGGATACCTTCACCGTCCAGGCGTTCAGCGACGTCACGTTGACTATTTCCACCACTGGCGCCTTCCCCAATGAATGGGTGCTGAACGACGAGGGCGAGTGGGAGGGCGGCGCGCTCGACGGTGCGCTCGATGTCACCATAGACGGCATCCATATCGGCCGCCTGTTCGCCGGCCCGCCCGGTGATGACGGGCTCGGCTATTTCGTCGATTCGGGCGGCGAACTGCCCTACGGCACCGCGGTGATCCCGCCCGACGTGTGGCGTTCGATCATCGCCGACGGGCAGATCCAGATCGCGTACGGGCTCGGCACCGATGCGGAGTCCCTGGCGCAGCCCGATGACTACATCCGTGTCGACATCGACTGGTGGGAATCGGCGTCGCAGTACACCGGCTCCCCCTTCGACGACTTCATGATGACGAACGGCCCCACCCTCTACCTCGCGCTTGGCGGCAACGACACCATTGTCGGCAGCGCCTACGACGACACGATCCACGGCGGCGACGGTAATGACAGCATCGATGGCGGCACCGGCGACGACCTGGTCCGTGGCAATACCGGAGACGACGTCGCGGCGGGTGGTGCCGGCGACGACCATGTGGCCGGCAACGAGGGGGACGACGCGCTGTCAGGCGATGCGGGCAACGACCAGGTTCGCGGCGGAGTCGGCATCGACACCCTCCGGGGTGGCGAAGGTGACGACTTCCTTTGGGGTGGAGCCGACCGCGACCTGCTGTTCGGCGACAACGGCGGCGATCGCCTGTGGGGAGAGGCCGGCAATGACGACCTAGATGGCGGTGGCGGCAACGACACCCTGTGGGGCGGCGAAGGCGACGACCGGCTGATCGGCGGGGCCGGCGAAAACCACCTGTTCGGCGGCAGCGGGGCTAATCAGTTCGTCTTCACCCATTCGGACGGCGTCGCCACCCAGCGCGTCTACGACTTCGACCGCGCATCGGGTGACCGTCTGGTCTACGTGCAGGCCGTGGACGAGGTCGCCGGCGATGTCGGCATTCGCGTGGGCAAGGACGGCACGGTGGTGACGATTGCGGACAACACCATCGTGCTGAGCGGCGTCTTCGATTTCACCGTCGCGGACATCGATTTCTTCAACGATTCCGACTTGCTGCTCTGACAGTTACAATTGCGCGACGTCCGAAAGACTTGGTTGCGCTGCCCAGTGCAATCGCCTTAAAGCTGGGACGCATCGTTTCAATCCTAACTTTGCGTCCCCGCCGGGGGCGCCCAGCCCGTGCGCATCATCCCGCTGATACTGGCCGTCGCCCTGTTCATGGAGAACATGGATTCGACGGTGATCGCGACATCGCTGCCGGCCATCGCCGCCGATATCGGTGCCGAGCCGATTTCGCTGAAGCTGGCGCTCACCGCCTATTTCGTGGCGCTCGCTATCTTCATTCCGCTCTCGGGCTGGATGGCTGACCGCTTCGGCGCCAAGAATGTCTTCCGCTGGGCCATCGTGGTCTTCATGGTCGGCTCGATCTGCTGCGCCTTCTCGGATTCGCTGCTCACATTCGTGCTGAGCCGCTTCCTCCAGGGCGTCGGCGGATCGATGATGACGCCCGTCGCCCGCCTCGTGCTGGTGCGCTCGACCAAAAGGAGCGAGCTCGTCTCGGCCATGGCGTGGCTCACCGTGCCGGCGCTAATCGGGCCGATCAGCGGGCCGCCCCTCGGGGGCTTCCTCACCACCTATTACAGCTGGCACTGGATCTTCTGGATCAACGTGCCCATCGGCATCATCGGGCTCATCCTCATCACCAGGTTCCTGCCCGCCACCGCCGATGCCCGCAACGAGCGGCCGGTGGATATTCCCGGGCTGATGCTCTCGGCCATTACCTTTGCGGGCGTGCTCTTCGGCTTTTCGGTCATCAGCCTCCCCGCCATTCCCATCGCTGTGGGCTACGCCTCGGTGGTGGTCGGGCTGGTCGCCGGGGTGCTCTACCTGCGCCATGCGAAGCGCACGAAATACCCGATCCTCGATCCGGCGCTGTTCAGGCTGCCGCTGTTTCGCAGCGCCATCGTGGGCGGGTCGCTGTTCCGCATCGGGCTGGGTGCTTTCCCCTTCCTGATGCCGTTGATGCTGCAGCTCAGCTTCGGCCTCACCCCGTTCGAGAGCGGGCTCACCACCTTCATCGCCGCGTTCGGGGCCATCGTCTCCAAGTTCGGCGTGCAGCGGCTCTACCGCACCTTCGGCTTCCCCCGCACGCTGGTGATGCTAGCCCTGATCGGCTGCGTCTTCCTCGCTATCAACGGCCTGTTCATGCCCGATACGCCGCGCTGGCTGCTGATGGGCGCGCTGTTCGCCGGCGGGCTGTGCCGCTCGTTCTTCTTCACCGGCCTCAACGCGCTGGTCTTCGCCGATATCGACGAGGAGCATGCAAGCCAGGCCACCGCCATCAACGCGGTGGCGCAGCAACTGTCTATCGCGGCCGGCGTTGCCGTCGCCGGCGGCATCATCGAACTCACGTCCAACACCTTCAACGGCGGGGTGCTGACGCTGGGCGATTTCCATATCGCCTGGTTCGTGGTGGCGGGAATCTCGCTGCTGAGCGCCCTGCCCTTTCTGCGACTACCGCCCGATGCCGGCTCGGACGTGTCCGGGCACGGCGTCAAACCGATGCCGAAGACCGAGCCGGTCGCCGCCTGACCCAGTTCCGAGCCGGGCGGGCAACCGCCCGGCCGTCCCCCACGCCACCATCCCTCGCCTGTTGGCCCCGATGTCCTCGCTTCGCCTCACGCCTCTGATCCTCGCCGTCGCGCTGTTCATGGAGAACATGGACTCGACGGTGATCGCCACGTCGCTGGCGGCCATCGCCAACGACATCGGTACCGAGCCCATCGCACTCAAGCTGGCGCTCACCACCTACATGGTGGCGCTCGCCATCTTCATCCCCATCTCGAGCTGGATGGCCGACCGGTTCGGGGCCAAGAACGTCTTCCGCTGGGCCATCGTGGTGTTCATCCTCGGCTCGGTGGCCTGTGCAGTTTCCAACTCGCTCCTCACCTTCGTGCTGAGCCGCTTCCTCCAGGGCATGGGCGGGGCGATGATGACCCCGGTGGCGCGCCTCGTTCTGGTCCGTGTCACGCCGCGCAACCAGCTGGTCGACGCCATGGCGTGGCTCTCGATCCCCGGCCTCATCGGCCCCATCCTCGGCCCGCCCATCGGCGGCTTCATCACCACCTTCGCCAGCTGGCACTGGATCTTCCTCATCAACGTGCCGATCGGCCTCCTCGGCGTACTGGCGGTCAACAGGTACCTGCCCGACTGGCAGCGCAACGAGCCGCGCAAGCTCGATTTCACCGGCTTCCTCCTGGCCGGCGTGTGCTTTGCAGGCTTCGTGTTCGGCATCTCCGTGCTCACGCTGCCTGCGCTCCCGGCCGCGTTCGGCTATGGCTCGATGGTGCTCGGCATCGTGGCGGGCACGCTCTACTGGTTCCACTTCCGGCGCACCGAGCACCCGATCCTCGATCTGGGCCTTTTCGCCCTGCCGCTGTTCCGGCTGACAATGATCGGCGGCACGGTGTTCCGCCTCGGTACCGGTGCCATGCCCTTCCTCTTCCCGCTGATGCTGCAGCTTGCCTTCGGCCTCTCGCCCTTCGAGACCGGTATGGTGACCTTCGCGTCTGCAGTAGGGGCCTTCTCGATGAAGTTCGTGGCCGAGCGCATCATTGCCCGCATCGGCTTCCGCTCGGCGCTGATCGCCGCTTGCACCATCACCGCGGCGGGCGTCCTCGCCATGGGCATCTATTCGCCGGGCACACCGAGCCCGCTGATGATGGGCTTCCTTGTCGTCACCGGCTTCTTCCAGTCGCTGTTCTGGACCACCACCAACGCCTTCATCTTCGCCGACGTGGCCGACAAGGATGCCGGCTCGGCCAATGTGCTGAACCAGGTGAGCGTCCAGCTCTCCATGGCGTTCGGGGTGGCGCTGGGTGGCGGCGCGCTGGAAGGCTTCCGCCTGCTCCACGGCGGCGAACCGCTGCTGCAGGACTTCCACTGGGCCTTCTGGCTGATGGCGGCGGTAACGCTCGCATCCGCCCTGATCTTCACCCGCGTACCCAGGACCGCGACCATGCACAGCCACCAGACGGCCGGGGAAGCGGCGGAGTAGCTACTCGTCGTCTTCGGGACTGTTGCCCTTGAAGCCACGGGCGAGGAGGTAGGTCTCGGCAGAGTCCGCGCGGCTGGCCTTGGGCTTGGCGTGGATGGTGGTATCGAAGTGCCGCTTGAGCAGGTGCAGCAGCTCATGCTCCGTGCCGCCCTGGAACACCTTGGCGACGAAGGTGCCGCCCGGCGCCAGCACGCGGATGGCGAAATCGGCGGCAAGCTCCACCAGCTGCATGATGCGCAGGTGGTCGGTGGCGCGGTGCCCGGTGGTCGGCGCCGCCATGTCCGACATCACCACGTCGGCCTTGTGCCCGCCCAGCGCATCCATCAGCGCCTGCGGGGCGTCCTCATCGTTGAAATCCTTCTTGAGGAAGATCACCCCGTCGATGGGGTCCATCTCGAGATAGTCGATGCCGACGATCAGCGGGTTCTCAGGCGTCGAGCCGACAATGGGGGCAGCCACCTGCGACCAGCCACCGGGCGCCGCGCCCAGATCTACGATGCGCTGGCCCTTCCTGAAGATGTGGTAGCGCTCGTTGAGCTCCATAATCTTGAAGGCGGCACGCGAACGATACCCCTCGGCCCGGGCGCGGGCCACATAGGGATCGTTAAGCTGGCGCTGCAGCCACAGCGTCGATGAGAGCTTGCGGCCCTTGGCCGTCTTCACACGCACCTTGAGGTCGCGATCCGAACGGCGGCCCGCGCCCTGCCCTGATATGCCTTTCGGTGGCATCAGCCTCTCCCTGAGCGACCGGAGCGCTCGGCCCGGTCTGCGTCCATGAGCGAAATCAGTATCCCTTCACGCAGGCCGCGGTCGGCGACCCGCACCCGTTCGGTCGGCCATTCGCGGCGGATGGCCTCGAAGATGGCGCAGCCGGGCAGCACGAGGTCGGCGCGGTCCCGGCCGATGCAGGGGTGCGCCACGCGGCGCTCGAAGGTCATGCCGAGGAGCGCCGACATGGTGGCGTCGATCTCCTCGCGCCGCATCCACAGTCCGTCCACCTTCTGGCGCTCGTAGCGCTCGAGGCCGAGATGAAGGCCGGCAAGCGTAGTCACCGTGCCCGAGGTGCCGATGAGATGAACCGGATGCTCGGCAATCATCTGGCGCAGCTTCTCGCGGCCGCGAAACTTGCGCAGGTGCCCCGAAACGAAGTTGACCATGGCCTCGAACGAATCCGGTGTCACTTCCACGCCGCCGAACCTCTCGGCGATCGACACCACACCCACAGGCAGCGACTGCCAGGAGCGGATCGAGGCGGCCATGCGCCCGGTGCGGCGCGGCCGGCCGCCGCGGAAATCGAGCCAGGCCAGCTCCGACGAGCCGCCGCCGATATCGAACATCAGGGCGCCCGACGAGTTCTCTTCGATGAGGTCGGCGCAACCGGTCACCGCCAGCGACGCCTCGGTCTGCCGGTCGACGATCTCGAGCTTCAGCCCCAGTTCGCGCTCTACCCGGGCGATGAATGCCTCGCCATTCGAGGCTGAGCGGCAGGCTTCGGTGGCGATGAGGCGCATGCGCGTCGGTTCGTGTTCGCGCAGCTTGTTGCGGCACAGGCGCAGCGCCTCCATCGTCCGCTCCATGGCGGCGTCGGAGAGCCGGCCGGTGGCCGACAACCCTTCACCGAGCCTGACGATGCGCGTAAACCCATCAAGGACGCGAAACCCGGCCTCATGCGGCCGGGCGATCAAAAGGCGACAGTTATTGGTGCCGAGATCCAGCGCCGCATAGAGCGGTCCGCGCGAGCGACGCGAGGAATTCCCAGCGGGGTAGGTCCGCCGTTCCGATCCGCCTGATCCCGGTTGCCCCCCGGCTCTAGCGGACGCTTGGGCATGGCTGTCGCCACGCCTGTCACGGTGCCGCTCCGCCCCCTTGGGCCCGGATACGGCGGCGGACCGATCGGGATCGGCCAACCTTCAACTCCATCTCCCGCGCGGTCGCTCCTGGTCGGCCTCGGCCGACGGCGCCCGGACAACGGGTCCTATCTTCAGTTGAGGTTGAGCGTAGAGGAAGGATGCCGGGAGCGCAACGCCACAATTGCGCCGCGGTGGCTAAGGCTTCTCCCCTGCCCGCGGCGGCCTTCTGCACCCCGAAAGCGAAATCTTCCCACAGCCCCAGCAAGGGGTGTTGATCCGCGCTGCGATTGTCGCTAGAAGGCGCGCGTCGCTGACGGCGGGCCACCCCGCAGCATCAGGCGCCCGGCGCTTGGGGAATAGTTCAATGGTAGAACAGCGGACTCTGACTCCGTTAATCTTGGTTCGAATCCAGGTTCCCCAGCCAGCCTTCCCCCTCCGCTAGATCAATGTCTTGGCTGCAGCCTGTCACTTGCATGACAGAGAACTGCTGCCTCCGCCCGGCACCGTAATCTTCTGTTGCGCAGCCGCAACGCGAACGGCCGTATGAACAGTCAAGGCCGTCCGAACACTTGATGCGCGCCGTTCTGTTGCTCATCGTCCGTATACTGCGCCGGGGGGACACATTTAATGCGCTCAGTTATTCTGGCCGGATTTCTGTTGTCGGGGACGATCCTTACAAGCGCCGCGCAGGCCGATGCGGATATCTTCATTTCCGGGTCCGCTGACAGGTCGGTCTTCGATTGGCTGTATGGCGAAGACACGGCATTCACCGCGCAGGGGGCTGCGTCGATTGAATATAGCTTCACTCCTACACTGGGCGCCCAGGGCGATGTGGTCGTGAGGCGGGACTTTTACGACCTGGATGGTCCTTACAGCCTCACCGAAACCGATGCGGACGCCGCCCTCCACCTGTTCTATCGGGAACAGGACCGTTTTCTGGTCGGTGCAATCGGACAGGTGGGCCGCTTCACCAGCGAGTTTGAAGATCTGGTCGGGTCGAACATATTCCAGGTCAATCGTGGCTACCTCGGCCTGGAAGGGCAGGTCTACTTTGATCAGGTGACGCTATATGGGCAGCTTGGCGTGCATCAACACGAGCCGGTCGACTATTATGGCATGGCCTTCGAGGGCGTGTTTGCCACTGCCGAGATTCGGTACTTCCTCACGCCCGACCTCAAGCTCGAAGCGCATGCAGCAGCCTTGACCTACGAAGACCCGAACGTGGACTATACCGCAGGCATGGCCTACAACTTGGGCGCCAGCATCGAGTACCGCTTCGAGGACAGCCCCATCAGCGCGTTTGCCGGGTACGATTTCGCCCACACCGAACTGGAGGGCGGGCACAACCTGGTGGATGAGCATCGCTTCCTCATCGGTGTGAGGCTCAACCACGGCACCGACACGCTGCTCGACCGCGACCGGACAGGCATCTCGCTCAAGCCTGTGAAACCGGTCCGCCTGCTCTACGGCGTACTCGGCTGATTGTATACATAAGCCGCTGAAGGACACCGTGTCGCCCCGGCCGGGGCGGCCTGACTTGGACCTAGGTCGGTGGTGCGGCCCCGGTTGCGGCCGCTCGCGCTCACGCAACGCCAGCTCGACGGGGACCGAAGGAACTGCCGCATCCATCACTCGGCTCCCTAGGTGAAACGCGCGCGGCCGAATCGCTCGCGCCAGCCCAGCCCGGCGTCGGTATCACCGCGAGGCCTGTATTCGCAGCCCACCCAGCCCTGGTAGCCGGAGGCCTCGATGGCATCGAAGATCGCCGGGTAGTTGAGTTCCCCCTCGTCCGGCTCGCCCCGCGACGGCACGGCTGCGATCTGCACATGTCCGATAAGGGGCAGCAGAGCCTCGAAGCGGCGGATCACGTCGCCCTGCCCCACTCCGACATGATAGGCGTCGTACATCAGCTTCACGTTCGGGGCGGCCACCGCCTCGATGACCTGCGCCACCCGCTCCACCTGCTGGTAGAAATAGCCGGGCTTGTCGCGCGAGTTGATCGCTTCGAGCAGGATGGTGACGCCGGCCGCAGCCGCCTCGGCGCTCGCTGTACGAAGGTTCTGCACCAGCGTCCGCTCGGTCTCTGGCGTG